>ERZ773235.310-NODE-310-length-68954-cov-28.216607_pt1 | contig 68954 bp, 68 predicted proteins | sample MGYA00580522_ERZ773235 | MGnify/ENA primary metagenome ERZ773235 (study PRJEB29015, sample SAMEA2737797) | human gut metagenome | biome: human gut; feature: human-associated habitat; material: faeces | place: China | collected 2012 ...
CCCCACTGCTGCCTCCCGTAGGAGTTTGGGCCGTGTCTCAGTCCCAATGTGGCCGGTCACCCTCTCAGGTCGGCTACTGATCGTCGCTTTGGTAGGCCGTTACCCTGCCAACTGGCTAATCAGACGCGGGTCCATCCCATACCACCGGAGTTTTTCACACCGGACCATGCGGTCCTGTGCGCTTATGCGGTATTAGCAGTCGTTTCCAACTGTTATCCCCCTGTATGAGGCAGGTTACCCACGCGTTACTCACCCGTCCGCCACTCAGTCACAAAAACTTCATTCCGAAGAAATCAATTAAAGTGCTTCGTTCGACTTGCATGTGTTAAGCACGCCGCCAGCGTTCATCCTGAGCCAGGATCAAACTCTCATGTTATAGTTTGTTTCCTTTTCCAGAATAATCTGGCTTATTCAGATGTTACTCTGAATTTACTGTTTTAGGTTGTTCTTTATAAGAACGTTCGTCTGTCTTTCAATCTCTTGATCGACAGCTTGAAATTTAGGATCTTTCAAGGTTTATTCACTGTTCAGTTATCAATGTACATCGTCAATACTTCGTATTGACTTTAGAAGTTGCTCCGCAACTTCCGAACGGATTTTTCAATCTCATTCATCGTTGTCATCTCTCGGCGACAGCTTATTTACTATATCATAATGTCAACCGTTTGTCAACAACTTTTTTATTTTTCTTTTGCTTTTTTTGAAGCGGTTGTTCGCGTTTCGTTTCCGATTCGCAATCAGCTTGATTAGTATATCTCGTGTCGACTGTTTTGTCAACAACTTTTTTCGACTTTTTTTGAATTGTTTCAACAACTCAGAAAATATGTCTATCAAGCGAGCGGAGAAGGAGGGATTTGAACCCTCGCGCCGCTATTAACGACCTGCACCCTTTCCAGGGGTGTCCCTTCGGCCAGCTTGGGTACTTCTCCGAATAAAATAATGATATAAAATTGTATCAGCACTTCTGTTACCGGAGTCGGTATCGTCTGTGTTGATAAGCGGAGAGGATGGGATTCGAACCCATGCGCCCTTTCGGACAAACGGTTTTCAAGACCGCCTCGTTATGACCACTTCGATACCTCTCCGTGTTCTTGTCTCAAATCAGTGCAGAAATAATATTACCATCTGCTTCCACCAATGTCAACACTTTTTTCACTTTTTCTATTTAAGTATAATTCCGCTGTCATAATGTCTTCAGGCGTCGTGATTTTCAGGTTCTGATAACTTCCCTCAATCACACGAACCTGCTCTCCAAATGCAGTCTCCAGCATCATCGCATCATCTGTGACGACAGAATCTCCCTGTGCCATCACCTTCTCATACGCCTTCCGGATCCGTCCGTAGGGAAATGTCTGCGGGGTCTGAACCTGCCACAGGCTGCTCCGCTCGGGCGTCTCTTTTGCAAAGCCATCCGCCCCGACCACTTTGATCGTGTCCTTTACCGGCATTCCCACCACGCAGGAATCCCCCTCTCTGACGCACGCTATGGACCGGCTGATGATATCGGCGGTAACAAGCGGTCTCGCCCCGTCATGGATCAGCACGTAATCGCTCCCGTCCGCCGCCTTAAGCCCTTCATACACAGAATGGTAGCGTTCCCGCCCGCCTTCCACGACCGCACAGACCTTTTGGATATGATATTTTTCAATAATCTCTTTTCTGCAGTAATCGATCTCTCCTGCCCCCACTACGACGACAATGTCGGTTACCGCGCTCTCTGCAAACGCCTGCAGCGCATAAAAAAGCACCGGGCGGCCGGCAAGCATCATATACTGCTTGTGCACATCACTGTGCATCCGTTTTCCCGCCCCGGCTGCAAGTACCACTGCTGTTATTTTTTCCACTATCGCTCCCCCAGCTTCAGATTCGGGACCGCATTCAGATCCAGTCCGTCCCTCTGACCGCGCATGAAATCATAATATGCCGCCACACCGATCATCGCCGCATTATCGGTGCAGAAAATCGGCGACGGATGATAAAATGCCACGCCCTTCTTCTCGCACGCCGCACGCATTCCCTCACGCAGGGTGCCGTTGGACGCAACTCCACCCGCAATCGCAAATTTGTCCATTCCGAATTCATCAATCGCTTTCATGGCATTTCCGATCAGCACGTCCGTCACCGCTTTCTGGAAGGACGCCGCAATATCCGCCTGTACGATCGGAATGTTCTTCATTTTACAACCGTTTAAATAGTTGAGCACCGCAGACTTCAAGCCGCTGAAGCTGAAGTCATACGGGCCGTCCACGATTTTGGCGCGCGGGAACTCTACCGCATGCGGATTCCCCTCATGCGCCACTTTTTCAATCTTCGGTCCACCCGGATAGCCGAGTCCAATGGCACGCGCCACTTTGTCAAAAGCCTCTCCCGCCGCGTCGTCCCTCGTTTTTCCAAGGATCTCGTATTTTCCATAATCAAGCACCTTGACAAGATGTGTATGTCCGCCGGACACCACCAGGCATAGAAAAGGCGGCTCCAGATCTTTGTTCTCTATGTAATTGGCGCTGATGTGCCCCTCGATATGATGCACGCCCACCAGTGGCAGCTTTTTGGCATAGCTGATGGCTTTTGCCTCCGCCACTCCGACAAGCAGTGCTCCGACAAGCCCCGGGCCGTAGGTGACACCGATCGCATCCATATCATCCAGCGTCATCCCCGCATCCGAAAGTGCCTGTCCAATCACCTGATTGATTTTTTCAATGTGTTTGCGCGAGGCAATCTCCGGAACAACGCCGCCATACAAGGTATGCAATGCAATCTGGGAGGATATCACATTTGATCTGACATCCCTTCCATTCACGACAACCGCTGCTGCCGTCTCATCGCACGAGCTTTCAATCGCCAATATTTTTATCTCATTACTGTTCATCGGAAGAATCTCCCTCCACCTGATAGAATACCAGAATCTTCCAGTCTCCATCGTCATCTTTTCTCAAAACATACATTTCGTTGGTACGGTCGAAGCTGTTGTTCTCATTCATAAAATAAGACGCCGTCACATAAGCGCACTCTCTCCCGTCCACCGTCTGATACACCACATCATTGCTGTCGCAGACATTGCTGCTGCGAATCGTTTTTGATTTGTTGTGGTAATCTTCAATATCCGCTTTCAGGTCGGAAAGATACTGATCCCGCGGATTGTTCTCCAACAGTTCGTCGTCCAGCAGCTTTCTCGCCTGATCCGCCAGCGACTCCAGTTCATCGTCCGTATAGGTATCATCATAGAAGCACTCCAGAATACGGTTGTAATACTTCACAACCTCACGCGGAGTTGCCGGATAGTTGGTATCCAGATTCTTCGTGATGAGCTTTTGTATCTCTGTCAGCTCCACCGTATCTTCCACCGATGTCCGTCTCTGTGTCGTAAAAAAGTAATACACGCCCACAATCAGTAAAATGATCAGTATTGTTATCACTGCCTTAATCACGCCACTCTTCTTCATTATGACAACCTCCCTTTTTCTTTAGTTCTCATCCTCAAACATCAATTCCACGTTTTTCCCGTCTTTTCCCAAAAACGCATCCGGGAAAATCTCACGCACCTGGGGCAGATAGTTCTCCGCGTGCACCAGAGACGGGGAGTAATGGGTCAGCCACATTTCCCTGACGCCGGCTCTCTTCGCCATGTCTGCTGCCTCATAGAATGTCATGTGTTTGTACTGCTTCGCCTTGACGAGCTTCTCCGGCTCCGCATACATTCCCTCGCAGATAAAAAGATCCGATCCCTCCGCCGCTGCCACGATCGATTCTGTCGGTCTGGTGTCCGTGCAGTACGTCATCTTGATGCCGCGTCTGGCTGGTCCGAGCACCATCTCCGGCGTATAGACCGTTCCGTCTTCCCCGGACAGGATCTCCCCCTTCTGCAGACGGCTCCAGTATTTCTGCGGAATTGCCGCCGCACGCGCTCTCTCCACGTCAAACTTCCCTGCACGTTTTATTTCGACCGAATAACCGTAACAGGTAACATTATGATTGACACGAAATGCATGTATACAGTATCCATTGAGTTCCAGCCGCATTTCCGGTTCCGTAATCTCAATAAAACGTATTTCAAACGGAAGTTCCGGAGCAATCACCCGGAGCGCGTTCACCACCCGCTCCAGCCCCCGCGGACCGATCATGGTCAGTGGCTCGGTTCTGTCCGCATTTCCCATGGTGAGAAGCAGTCCCGGCAGTCCGCCGATATGATCTCCGTGGTAATGGGTAAAACAGATGACATCAATGGGCTTAAACGTCAGTCCCTTTTCCTTGATCGCCACCTGTGTTCCCTCGCCGCAATCAATCAGCAGACTGCTGCCGTTGTAACGCAGCATGGCCGCCGTCAGAAAACGGCGGGGCAGCGGCATCATTCCTCCTGTTCCCAATAGGCATACATCTAACATGAATAAACTCCTTTATCGCTATATCAGTTCTGTCTTTTGTTCCACCTCCGGCGCGATGGCAAACGTCCGCACCCAGGCGTCATAACACGGTTCGCACAGATCCATCCTGTGCACCGTACCGTCTTTGTGTTCGGAAAAATAGCCCCACTCTTTACAAATAGTAAGAAAGGAACTTTTTCCTGCTTCCCCTTCCGTACAGATCGGGCTGCCACATCGGTTGCAATAAATCACTCCGTTTCGTCTGCTCATTGATATATTCTCCATTCTATCGTCTGTTTCGCGCTGTTTTCTGCGCATCCGAAATTCCTTAGGAACTTCTAATATGAATCCGTCAGGATTCATTATATCATTGAGCCGCCGTGCAATCCCACAGGGAATTACAGGGCACAGACCATAATTCTGGCATCTTCTCTCGGGAATTCATAAAACCCCCGGCGGATGCCCACCGAGGAAAATCCCTGCTTCTCGTACAAACGGATCGCCCCCTCATTCGACACGCGCACTTCAAGGACAATGCGGGCAATCTTGTGGTCTGCGGCACGTTTTTTCATCTCTGTGAGCAGTTCTTCCCCGATTCCACGCCTGCGGCACGCAGGATTCACAGCCACATTTGTGATCTCACCCTCATCGGCCGCAAGATACATTCCGATGTACCCCTGTATGACACCCGATTCCTCTGCCACCAGAAAGATCGTGTCGGGCAGACAAAGCGAATCCAAAAAAGCATTCTCACTCCACGGCTGCGAAAAAATCTCCGCCTCCAGAGACGCCACCTTCGCCGCGTCTTCCGCTGTCATGCTCCGGATAATACTCATACGTTTTCCTTTCCTTTTGCGGCTTCCTGCTCCTTGCGCTCTCTTTCCGCCTGGGACAGCCGGAGATATTCCGGGCGGTGTTCCGCCGCGCTCTCCGTTTTTCCCTCTCTGTAATACTGCATGCCAAGCACAGCAACCGCGCCGGCCCGCTGCTTGTTCAGATGTGCGGGCGCATAGGAATGCGGCACCGTAAGCTGCTCCTCCAGATATGCCTTAAAAACCGGTACACCGTCTCCCAAAAATACGACCGCCTCACCTCTGCTGTTGATGTCCGCCGCAATCTCATCGATTCCCACGGCACACTCTCCGCGCAGCACCTGCATGTCGTTTCCATCAAAACGGTACAAACCGGTATAGGTCTGATTTCTTCTTGCGTCCATAAGCGGGCATACCATATCCCGGTGTCCCACCAGATTGTATGCAAGTGCGTCTACCGTCGGCACATTGAGGATCGGCTTCTCCAACGCGAGTCCCAAACCTTTTGCCGTCGCCGAACCAATCCGAAGTCCCGTAAATGAGCCCGGTCCGCCTGCAACCGCGATTGCATCGATACTCGAAAGATCCAGTTCGATCATGCGCGCCACCTCATCCAGCATGGGAAGAAGGGTCTGTGAATGTGTCTTTTTATAGTTTACGGTATATTCTCCCAGAAGGTTGTCATCCTCCGCGATTGCAACGCTCGCCACCAGACCGGAACTGTCCAATCCTAATATTTTCATTTTCTGTCCTCCTGATGCTCTCTTATGGTAATTCTGCGATAATCAAATCCCATTTCCAGATCTTTTTCTATAGTAACTTCGCTGCGCCGCTCCGGCAGAATCTCTTCGATCAGATTCGCCCACTCGATCATGCACAGACCATCCCCGTAGAAATAATCCTCGTAGCCGATCTCATCCATCTCCTCGATGTCCCCGATGCGGTAAACATCGAAATGATAAAACGGCATCCTGCCCTCCTCATATACCTGCACGATTGTAAAGGTCGGGCTGGAGACCGGCTCCGTGATGCCAAGTCCTTCCGCAATTCCCTGTGTGAAGACTGTCTTTCCGACGCCCAGATCTCCCACCAGCGTATAGACATCGCCGGGCTTTGCCTCCGCGCCCAGACGTTTTCCAAGCGCGTGCGTCTCCTCCGGCGAATATGTTTCATAGATCTTTTCTGTCATATTTTAAAATCCCCATTCTCTACTTCATCTTCAAACGGTACGCCGGCAGATGTGCCGCAGCCTGTGTCTGCAGTGCCGCGTAGCTTTCCCCCAGCTGTGCTCTCGGAATGACATAGGCATTGATCCGGCTGCTGTACACCAGAACATTGTGCTTCGTCGCGACCATTTTATAGATCTGCTCCCACGGAAGCAGCGCACTCTCTTCCTTCTGCGATACGTGCAGTCCCTCCGCGTCCACCTCATAGTGCAGCGTTCCCCGCAGCACCTCGGACATTGCCAGTGTGCGCTTCGACCTTAGGTACAGGCTCACCGGAGGATAGACCAGAAATACGATGCCAAATACAATATATAATGCGGTGTATGCCGCCTCGATCTTCCCGCGGGTCACTCCTGCCACCACAAAAATCAGGATGGAAAACGCAATGGAAAACCACCCGTGAAATCCGGAGTAGGTCTGGTACATATTAAACCGGTACATATCTTCTGCTGTCAATGTAATATCAAACTTTAGCGGCATAACAGTCCCTCCTGTCTATATCTAAGCTAGTATAGCATTTTTCATTCCAAAAGAAAAGGGGCTGTCGTCTAAGACAGCCCCTTTTCTAGCGGTTCGCTCCTTTCAGAATCGGTGAAATGTGTTTGTATACCAGGAATGTGATTACCACGGAAAACAGTCCCTTCACGATGGTAAACGGCATATTGAAGCACACCAGGCACTGCAGAATGCTCTTCACGGATGGTACGATCACCTGATAAGCGCCGAGCACAGCTTCTTCCGGCATAAAGTTGTAGTATACCGGATATACCAGGAAGTAGTTGGATACCACGGAAAATACACCCATGATCACCGCACCGAGCAGGGATCCAATCAATGCGCTTCTGCGGCTCTTTTTGTGGCGGTAAATCAATCCTGCCGGAAGTACGAATGCTACGCCCAGAAGGAAGTTGGAAAGCTCACCGACGCCGCCGGTTGTTGTAATAAACAGATGAAGCACATTCTTGATCAGACAGATCAGAATGCCGCATACCGGTCCCATGGAAAATGCACCGATCAGTGCCGGGAGCTCTGAGAGATCCATCTTGATGAAAGCCGGCATAAACGGAACGGAAAAATCCAGGAACATTAAAATAAATGCTACTGCGGAAAGCATTGCCGTGACGCTCATGTAGCGAACGCTCGAAATACTGTTTGTTGTTGTCCTACCTGTGATTGTACTGTTTGTGTCCATAATGACTCGTCTCCTTTTCTCTGCAGGAATTCGAGGTATTCTCGCGTGTCAGCCGTCTTTCAACGGATTGCATTCCGGCAGCGGAACAGCGCTTATTCCCGCCACACAAAAAGCCCCGGATGATCTCTACATCCGGGGCGTTAAACTGCATTCTTAAGACCCTGCTGCCGCAGGTCCTCCTAACATGCTTCTCTTCTCTCATCCAGACTATACTGTCGGTCCCGGATTCACACCGGCTCAACTGCAACTGCAGCTCACGGACTGATCTGGCGTCTGCCAGAATCACCGTCGGTCGGGAATCTATGCTTCCATCTCTGTGAACTCATATCACCCTGCCCCGAAGAATTCCTATATTTATTTTGCTTCTATATTGTATGCCCATATGGGCATACTGTCAACCCTTTTTCTCTATCCGTTCAGCTTCATCGTCAGCTGGATGCGCTGCTTTTTCGGATCAACGCTTAATACTTTCACTTCCACAATATCCCCGACGCTGACAACTTCGAGCGGGTGCTTGATAAACTTGTCGCTCATCTGTGAAATATGCACCAGTCCGTCCTGATGAACACCAATATCGACAAACGCGCCAAAATCAATGACGTTGCGCACGGTTCCTTTCAGAATCATCCCCGGCGTCAGGTCTTTGATCTCAAGCACATCGCTGCGCAGAATCGGCTTTGGCATGTCCTCTCTCGGGTCTCTCGCCGGCTTCTCCAGCTCCTTGACAATGTCCTGCAGCGTCATCTCTCCCACACCCAGTTCTTCCGAGAGTTTTTTGTAGTCATGGATCTTTTTGGAAATGCCCTCTACCTTCCGCTCTTTTACGTCAGATAACGTATAACCCAGCCGCTCCAGAAGCCTCTTCGTGGCATCATAGCTCTCCGGGTGCACACCGGTCGCATCGAGCGGATTCTTTCCGTCGCCGATCCGCAGGAATCCTGCGCACTGTTCATACGCCTTCGGTCCCAGCTTCGGCACCTTCAAAAGTCCGGCACGGGATGTGAATCTGCCGTTTTCCTCCCGATATGCCACAATATTTTTTGCCAGCGTCTTGCTGATGCCGGAGACGTATTCCAGAAGCGATGCCGATGCAGTATTCAAATCCACGCCGACTTTGTTCACGCAATCCTCGACCACGCCGCCAAGTGCTTCGCCCAGCTTTTTCTGGTTCATGTCATGCTGATACTGTCCCACACCGATGGACTTCGGATCGATTTTAACAAGCTCCGCCAGCGGATCCTGCAGACGGCGCGCCATGGACGCTGCGCTTCGCTGTCCCACGTCAAAATTCGGGAATTCCTCCGTGGCAAGCTTGCTGGCAGAATAGACTGACGCGCCCGCCTCATTGACAATAATGTACTGTACTTTTACCGGAAGTTCCTTTAACAGGTCCACAATGATCTGTTCGGATTCCCGCGATGCCGTTCCGTTTCCAAGGGAAATCAGGGTAATGTGATATTTGGCAATCAATTTCTTTAATACCGCTTTTGCCTCCGCCACTTTATTCTGCGGAGCCGTCGGATAAATCACCGTCGTATCAAGCACTTTTCCGGTCGGATCTACCACAGCAAGCTTACAGCCTGTCCGAAACGCCGGGTCCCATCCGAGCACCACCTGTCCGGCAATCGGCGGCTGCATCAGCAGCTGCTCTAAGTTCTTTCCGAATACACGGATGGCGCCGTCCTCCGCACGCTCGGTCAGGTTACTCCTGATCTCGCGCTCGATCGCCGGTGCAATCAGACGGTCATAGGCGTCTCTCACCACATCGCGCAGCACCTCATTCGTCTGCGGGTTGTCCCGGACAATCACCTTTTTCTCCAGATAGCGCAGAATGTCCTCCTGCGGCGCTTCGATCTTCACGGTGAGGAATTTTTCTTTTTCTCCGCGGTTCACCGCCAGAATCCGGTGTCCGGCAAGCTTTGCCACCGGCTCGTCAAAATCGTAATACATCTCATAGACGGATTCCGTCTCCGGGTCTTTGGCAGTAGAGGTCATCCGGCCTTTTTTCACCGTGAGGTCACGGATGTGCGTACGGTAATCCGCCTCGTCAGAGATGGACTCCGCAATAATATCCGACGCTCCCGCAATCGCCTCCTCGGCGGTTGTAACTCCCTTTTCGGCATCCACATATTTTGCCGCCTCTTCTATGAGCGGCGTTTTTATCATCTGCAGTGTAATCACACCGGCAAGCGGTTCCAGTCCCTTTTCCTTGGCGATCGTGGCGCGCGTTCTGCGCTTCGGCTTGTACGGGCGGTATAAATCCTCCAGCAGAACCATCGTCTCCGCCGAAAGGATCTGCGCTTTCAGTTCGTCCGTCAGCTTCCCCTGCTCCTCAATGCTGGCGAGCACCGTCTCCTTGCGCTCCTCCAGTCCTCTTAAATAGGTAAGGCGCTCCGACAGGTTACGAAGCACCTCATCGTTTAATGCGCCGGTCGCCTCCTTCCGGTAACGCGCAATAAAAGGAATGGTATTGCCTTCATCGATCAGCTTGACCGCCGCCTCTGTCTGATGGCGCTTAATCCCCAGTTCCTCAGAAATTTTTGCAATAATATCCATATCTGTCCTCCAAATTTTACCGAGTCTGCTCCCAGTATACCGAAAATCCGCTGTAATCTCAAGTGCCTTCCTCATTGTCTTTTTGGCTTTCCCATGTTACAATAGACAAAGTTATCCTGCGATATACTGGCAATACCGGCATATCGGGAAAGGTCTGATTATCATGAACAACAAACGACGTTCCCAGCGAATGGAAAATGCCGCTCTGCTTCTCGGCGTGATCGGGGCAGCTACTTTTTGTATGGTCTATCCGGCACTGATCTGCGGATCTCTTGCCATCGTTTTTGCACTTTTATCCCGGGGCGGCGAGCGCACGCTGACCTCCCGCGCGAAGGCTGCCTTAATCCTCGGCTCCATCGCCCTTGGCATTGTCCTCGCCATGATTATTTACACGTTTGCGATTGCCGAATTATATTACGGCGGTGTGGAAAATATGGCGCGTCAGGTATACGGCACGCTCGGCATCGATTTTGATACACTGATGAATTCCCTAGGCCAGTAAATCCACATGCCACACAAACAGGGCAAGATTTTTGACCAGGCAGTTGACCACGATCAAAAGCAGGGCGATCCATATATAGACATCACGAAAGCGCAGGGCAATCCGTATCCGGCTTCCGCTCACGCGTTCAATGGTCTGGCTGATCATAAACCAGCCGCTAAGCAGCGCCGCATACGGCACGAACGGATGCAGCACAAAGGAGCGCAGCCATTTGCCGGCAAGCAGCGCCCTGACGGCTCTTGTCCCGCCGCACCCGGGGCAGTACGCTCCGGTCAGCGCATGAAACGGGCAGGGCAGCAAAAATTTCCAGACCGGAATTCCTGTTACTCTGACAAACAAAAACAGCGCCGCGAAAATCCCCGCCGCGCACCAGCCCATAATATAAAAATCCCGGTCTACCCGTCTATCCGTCTGAAACATTCCGATCTCCATTCCTATCTTACTCCCTGCTATTATAACCGCCGCATTTTCGGTTGTAAAGCACGCGCACGTTTCCGGATTCCAAATCTCTTTAACTGCCAGTAGCATCTCACGTTCTTCCATGTTATAATGTTCGCGGAAGCAATGAGCAGTGCCATCCATGAATGTTACAAAATCTAGCTGCTTGCAGACAATATTTTGTAACATTCATGGATGATAGGGCGAATGCCCGTGAGCTTGAAAATGCCTTGCATTTTCAAACCCACAGGCACTGCGTAACTATAGGAATATAATGTTCGCGAAAGCAAAACTTTCACCAGAACATACACAAATATCACATCCACAGGAGTCTGCACATGTCAAGATCATCCAGCGAATTAAAACGTATTTCACGCGACATTTTAAATAACCGTTATTCCGTACCGATGGCAGCATTTCTGACTGCCTCCTTAATTCCGACACTCATCGAGATTCCGTTCTCCATGACGCTCGGCGATTATCCCGGCACTCCGCAGCTTATCATCAGCACGATTGCAGATATTTTAATTCTTCTGATCGCCCAGATGCTAGACACCGGCGTTATGCTGGTTCATATGAATATGACGCGCGGTCAGACATACCGCATCCGTGATGTTTTTACACCGTTTCGCAATGGCGCAGAGCGCTTCTTTCTCGCTGCCGTTCTCTTCGATGTATTTCTGGTGATCGCAGGTATTCCTGCCATTGCCGGTGTTCTTTATTTTTATAAAACCGGTGTCTCCGGTCTCTCCGGTGCCCTGCTTGCTGCCGGAAGCATCCTCGGTCTGATTTTTACTTTCTATGTGCTGCTTACCTACCGCATGGTTTTCTTCTTTCTTTTAGACCATCCGCATTTAAGCGTGCGGGATGCTTTTCGCACCTGCCGTAAATTTATGCGCGGACGACGCAGGAAGCTGCTTTACATTTTATTCAGCTTTCTCGGCTGGAGCGCGCTTGCCATCTGCTCTTTTGGCATTGCGGCTCTCTGGATCAGTCCTTATATGACGCAGACGCTGCTCACTTTCTATCTCGACGGTACCGGCGAACTGGACCAGATTCCCGTCCGCGATTACGATCAGGAGACAAGACGCTTCACCGGCTCTATTTTTTGATATCTTATGGCAAATCAGAAGTTCTGATTTGCCATTTGTATATACGCAACTATCAATCATATCACATCAGGAGGAGTTTACTATGAACGAAAAAGACGGAGCAATCCGCGACGCCAGCGTACTTGGCGTACCAAAAATGCTGATTCTTGGCCTGCAGCATATGTTTGCCATGTTCGGCGCAACCATTCTCGTGCCGATTCTGGTCAACAGTTACTTCGGCGAAGATGTTCTACATGTACAGGTTACATTGATCTGTGCCGGTATCGGAACTTTATTTTTCCATCTATGTTCCAAATTCAAGGTTCCGGCGTTTCTCGGTTCTTCCTTTGCCTTCCTCGGCGGTTTTGCCACGATTGCAAACATGGATTCCGGTGTATTCGCCGACATGTCCAACGCTGACAAACTTTCCTATGCCTGCGGTGGAATTGTTGTCGCGGGTCTTTTATATCTGATTCTCGCGCTGATTATCAAGCTTGTCGGTGTCAAGAAGGTCATGCGTTTTCTTCCGCCGGTCGTAACCGGTCCGATCATCATCTGCATCGGGTTGAGCCTTGCCGGTTCTGCCATCAACAACGCTTCCACCAACTGGCTTCTCGCCCTTATCGCTCTGGTTACGATCATCGTTTTCAATATCTGGGGCAGGGGAATGTTTAAGATCATCCCGATTCTGATGGGCGTCATTATTTCTTATATTGCCGCATTGATCTTCAACGCCATGGGCATGACAAACGCAGACGGCTCCGCCATTCTTTCTTTTACCGACATCGCAAACGCTTCCTGGGTCGGCGTACCGGCATTTTCCCTCTGCAAATTCAATCTGTCCGCCATTTTGGTCATGGCCCCGATCGCACTCGCAACCATGATGGAACACATTGGCGATATTTCCGCTATCTCCGCGACGGTTGACCAGAATTTTATCGAAGATCCAGGACTTCACCGCACCCTGATCGGTGACGGACTCGCCACTTCCCTGTCCGCTCTCGTCGGAGGTCCCGCAAACACCACCTACGGCGAAAATACCGGCGTGCTCGAGCTGAGCAAGGTATACGATCCAAAGGTCATCCGCATCGCAGCCTGCTACGCCATCATCTTAAGCTTTATTCCGAAGATGGCTGCTGTGATCGGTTCCATGCCGTCCGCCATCATCGGCGGTGTCAGCTTCATGCTCTACGGTATGATCTCCGCCATCGGCGTCCGCAATGTTGTGGAAAATCATGTTGATTTTACGCAGTCACGCAATCTGATCATCGCAGGCGTGATCTTCGTGTGCGGTCTTGGTTTCTCCGACGGTCTTACCTTTACGATCGCCGGAACCTCCGTCACACTCACCGCGCTGGCAGTCGCAGCGATCGCAGGTATTTTCTTAAATGCCATCCTGCCGGGCAATGACTACCATTTCGGAAAAGATGTCACGGGCGATGCGAACCGCGGTATTGACATGAAGCCGAACCTTCACGAAGATACCAGCTACGCAGATACAGAGGAATAAAAATACCGCCAAAAGCGGAGGCGGCAGGGAACAGTGCCCAGGTGATGTAAAAGTTTTCTGACGTTTCAGGATGCAACCGGAGACGATCATTCTGATCGCAAAATCCGGTATTTCTAATCCGCACCGCGTTTGACATCCGCGATGATCCGTGTCTTTCCAAGTTTTGAACACTCCGCGAAATGTGTCCGCACTCCGCAGACAATTTAAGGGCTTTCGTGTGTGCCCCTTGTCGACACCGCTAAACAAAACATAACCGCGCGAAGCCGATGTCTGAGTTGGCATCTGCCCTATTTTCAATAGCAGATGCCAGCGAGTTTCGGTTCGCGCGGTTTTATATTGTCTGTGAAGCGGTGCCGCTAGGGGCACCAGGAAGTCCGCCCATTGTCTGCGGCGTGACGGACACATCCCGCGGATTGTCAAAACGTGGCAAAGACACAGAATCCGATGCCAAACGCGGTGCGGAAGAAATACAAGGATTTTGCTCAAAAGAATGAACCGTCTCCGGTTGCACTCTGAAACGCTGTAAACCTTTTTTACATGATGCCCGCGATCCCTGCTGCTTCCACTTTCCGCGGTATTTATCAGATGTAGTGCAGATGAATCTCTCCGAAGTTCGCGGAACCATTCAGATACAGCACCGTGCTGCTCGTTCCGATGCTGCTGCCGGTCTCACGGATGGCGCCGAACGAACGGTCCAGATTATTCTGAATCTTCCATTCTTTCGGGATGTAAAGGTTGGTCTCCCCGAAATTATTCTCCACGCTCACATTTGCAGAGCCTTCCTGCACGATCGCATTGTCGAAGTACACCGAAAGCGATCCGAAATTATTTTCGATGACGGCGCGTCTGAAGTTGTCGGAGTTGATGTAGCGGATTGCGGAACCGAAGCTGTTCTCGCACCGGATCTCTTCGCCGGTATACTGTTCACTGCTGGATGTCCCGACATTGCCGGTCACCGTCTTCCATTTCCGCTTTTTCCCGCCGAAAATGAGTGACAGACCGATGCTCCCAAGGAATGCCGCACCAAGCACCGTCCACGGCGTGAGTGCTGTAATTCCAAGCGGCTCATCGTATATGATACAGATAAACGCAATTGAGAACAGGATTTCCCAGAAATTCACATTGCGGATTCCCTCGACAAAAAGCCAGAGGAAAAATACGGTCAGAATAATGCTGAACACGCCGATATCCGGCAGAATTCCAAACTTGCTTATAACGACATACACTGCTGCGAGGATAAAAAAGATTCCCCAGAATACTTTGCTACTTTTCATGATGCAACCTCTTTTCTTCTAATTTTTGAGTCAACGGTTTATAGTAATACCGCGATACATAGACCTTCTTGTGCGTGTTCAAAAACGCCACCACACTCGACGCCGTCAGATTGCGGTCAATAGAGTAAATCTGATCCGTGTTTAAGATCGTGGATTTGGATACTCTCATAAAAACGCCCGGAAGCATATCTTCCAGCTCGTATAGTTTGTACCGGGTCTGATACATCTCATCCCGGGTGTGTGCGCTGATCCCGTTCTCGTCTGTCTCGAAAAACAGAATCTTGGACAATGTCACATAGTATTCCGTGTTCCCTTTATAAAGCAGGATCTTCTCGGAAGCGTTGGTGACATCCCGCACAGCGCGCTGCACGGCAGCGACCTGTTTCGTCAGCCCGCGGCAGCGGATAATCACTTCATCCTCCGCGGCGCTCTCGTCAATCTCAATTTTTATTTTCATCTCTGTAACTCCTTTGATGGTTCCAGTATAAAAAAAGAACCTCCCGGTGTAAACAGTTTTACACCAAGAGGTCATTTTCTCCGGGTAAGTGGTAACACTTTCCCGTTCCTGTCACATTAAAGTGTCTTTAACTTCTCTACGCCCGCATCCAGATAAGCGTTCTCCATCGTTGCAAATGCTCCCTTGTCTGCCTGCTCCGCAAACGCCGGATCAAGCGGAAGCTTTCCGAATACCGGGATCCCGAGCTCTTTTGCGACATCGTCGATATGACTCTCGCCAAACAGCTTGATCTCTTTTCCGCAGTCCGGACATTTCAGGTAGCTGAAATTCTCCACCAGACCGAGCACCGGCACATGCATCATCTCCGCCATGTTGTACGCCTTTTTCACAATCATCTGCACGAGTTCCTGCGGGGACGTCACAATCACGATTCCGTCTACCGGAAGCGACTGGAACACCGTAAGCGGTACATCGCCGGTTCCAGGCGGCATATCCACGAACAGATAGTCCACGTCTCCCCAGACTGTCTCGTTCCAGAACTGTTTTACCACGCCAGCAATCACCGGACCTCTCCAGATGACAGGTGCCTCCTCGTCATCCAACAGCAGGTTGATCGACATGATCTTGATGCCGTTCTCCGTCTCCATCGGAACCATTCCGTCGTCCGTTCCGTATACCTGTCCATGAATTCCGAACATCTTAGGAATCGACGGACCGGTAATATCCGCATCCATGATGCCTACCTTGTATCCGGCGCGGTTCATCGCTGCAGCGAGTGATGCTGTGACAAATGATTTGCCGACGCCGCCTTTTCCGCTGACAACACCGATCACTTTCTTAACGTTGGATGCCGCATTCATCGGCTCCTTGGCAATTCCGCCGCCTGCTTTATTCTTCGCGTTGCTCGGACATCCCTCGCAGCTCTCCTTTGAGCAGCTGGATGCTCCGCTGCAATTACTGTTCTCTGGCATATTCTTTCCTCCTTAAATCGCTTACATCTTCTCTATCAGGCTTCTTTTTTCTCTCTGGCACGCTTTTCCTTTTCTGCAAAAATCGCCGCCAGCGACTCCGTGTAAGGCGCTCTCGCCACACCGTATTCGGTAACGATGCCTGCAATCAGCTCATGATCCGTCACATCAAATGCCGGGTTGAAGACCTTGACGCCCTCCGGTGCCATGCGCTCCTTGTACCACATTTCCGTGACTTCCTCCGCCGGACGCTGCTCGATCGTAATCCCGGCTCCGGTCGGCGTATTTAAGTCGATCGTCGACGTCGGCGCGCAGATATACACCGGCACACCGTAATACTTTGCCACCGCCGCCACCACAGAAGTACCGATCTTATTCGCCGCATCTCCGTTCGCCGCCACACGGTCACAGCCGACAAATACCGCATTGACCCAGCCGTTCTTCATGACTGTCGCCGACATATTGTCGCAGATCAATGTGACATCCACCCCGGAAGACTGCAGTTCAAATGCTGTCAGTCTGGCGCCCTGCAACAGGGGTCTGGTCTCATCCGCAAATACATGAAAATGATAGCCTCGTTCCTCTCCCAGATAGATCGGCGCCGTCGCGGTGCCATATTTGCTTGTGGCAAGCTGCCCCGCATTGCAGTGCGTCAGAATGCCATCCCCCGGTTTTACCAGAGTCAGACCATGCTCTCCGATCATCCGGCACACCCAGATATCTTCCTCCTGGATCGCCACAGACTCCCGGTGCAGTGCCTCCTTGATCTGCGCTACAGTCTCCCCGCTGTGTGCCTCCACAACACGCTGCATCCGGTTTAACGCCCAGCTTAAGTTCACGGCTGTCGGACGCGAAGAATCCAGATACTCCTTCTGCCGTACAAACTCACGGTAAAATGTATCGTAGTCCTCGGTATCCATCTGTTTTGCCAGCACATAGATCCCGTATGCTGCCGCCACTCCGATCGCCGGTGCGCCGCGCACCTGAAGCAGATAGATCGCGTTCCAGATCTCCTGCGCCGTGTGAAGCGAAATGATCTCTATTTTTCCCGGCAGCTTCGTCTGGTCGATGATCACCACTGCATTGTTCTCATCATCCAGCCGCACGGTGTCATAATCCATAACATTCCTGCTCTGCTGTTCTCCCACACTTTCACCCCTTTATTCTTATTCATCACAGACTATTATACTCTCTTTTGGCGATGTTTCCAAGAAGGCTCCCTCTTTCTACGTGTTCTTTTTTGCGGACAAAAAAGGAATTGCCGCAATAAGCATAGATCGTTTGGGTGATAAGTAATATTACGAGAAAAGACACACTTGGCAATTCCATTTGCATTTCCACATGAAATCCACAAGTGTGTCTCTTCTCATAATATTACTTATTATTCCTAGTAGCGGAGTGCTTTTTTCAGTGCCATGGAAACCGCTGTTCCGATAACGAAACATACGATCGCCTCGACAACGCCGTTCACGCCGACAAATGCTGCGATAAACGGAATCACTTTCGTCATGCCGAACTGCTCACGCATTGTTCCTGCGAACAGGGTTACCAGTGTTCCCATGAAAAATGTGGTGTTCAGCAGCGGACAGCAAAGGCTGGCAAGCGTTACCGAACCTGCGGAAGGCATTTTGGTCTTCTTCAGTCCCGCATAGATCAGTCCGGTCAGCCATCCGTCCAGAATACGTGTCGGAACGCATACCAGGAATGTAAATACCGGGTTCACGCCAAGAAGAAGCGTACCAAATGCGCTCATTCCAAAGCACTGGATAAAGCTTGTGATACCGAACACGCCGCCTAAGATTGCTCCTGCCGCCGGTCCCAATGTTACAGCTCCTACCGCAACTGGTATGACAATCAGGGTAATCTCAAGACCCGCTGTCTTTATGTAACCAATCGGGGTAAAAGCCATGAGTAAGATGATGGCGACTAAAAGCGCCATCTCCACGAGATACTTCGTGGAAAATTTCGACTTCGTCATAGTCTTTTCCTCTTTTCTATACATTTTGTTTATGGTTCCTGTCTGCCAGGAACTTTTTGCATCTTTTGCAGTATATCACTATGTGAAATATTTATCAAGCGGTTGGCACCACAAGACCGCATTTTTTCCGCCAGGTTCCTGCCAGATACCTTCCCACGAAGCAGAGTACACGGAATACCCAGTCAATCACCATGGCAGCCCACACCCCGACTGCCATCCATCCCATGTGAACGCCAAACAGGTAGCTGAAACCGATGCGGAAGGTAATCATGGAAAAAATCGACACAACCATCGTGTATTTTACATCATTGCAGGCGCGGAGCATATTCGGCAGCACAAACGACGCCGGCCACAGGAAGATCGCCATTCCATCATGAATCATGACCAGAATGTAGGACAGGCGCGTCGTCTCCTCTCCCAGTCCATAGATCTGTAAAATCCACGGCAGCAGAAGTAAAATGATGCTGTTGATGACCGCCGTATAAAAATAGGTCTCTCCCAGCAGCTTTTTGGTGTAATAGCGCACCTGTCCTTCTTCTCCGGCTCCCACACAGCGTCCGATCACAGTAATCATCGCAAGGCTCATCGCCTGTCCCACAATACATCCCATGGAATCCAGACTGTTCGCCACCCCGTTCGCCGCGATCTGGCTGGTGCCGAACGCAGCTATGATGCTGACCACAAGCACACGTCCCAGCTGGAAGATACCGTTTTCAATTCCGCTCGGGATGCCGATAAAAAGAATCCGCTTCACAATCGTTGCGTCCACTTTAAATTTTCCTCTGGTGAGAAAGACCAGATTGTCCGGATTATGCAAAAGCGTAAAAAGCACCACTCCTGCCACACCGCGGGAAACCAACGACGGAATGGCGACTCCCGCTACTCCCAGTTTCAGCACATACACGCCGATTGCATTTCCCACAACGTTGATGACATTCATCAGCAGCGATATTTTCAATGTGATCTGCGCATTCCCCATCGAACGGTACAGCGCCGCACACGAGTCATACACTGCGAGAAGCGGAAATGAGAACACGGAGATAATGAGATAGATGATCGCATTCTGCATAACATCCGTCTCAATCTGTCCGAAGAATAATCCGAGGATCTGCCTGTGAAAAAGAAGTACCAGTACACTGATACCGATCGTGATCGCCGCCTCTGTAAACACAAGCTGTCTGGCAGACCGGCAGGCTTCCTCTCTCCTTCCCGCACCGATACACTGTGACGTTACCACCGCACCGCCGGTCGCAAGCGCCGCCAGCACACTGATGATTAAGTTGTTAAACATGTCTACCAGCGACACGCCGGAAACTGCCGCTTCTCCCGCAGAAGAAATCATCATCGTATCTGCCATTCCCACGGTGATGGCAAGCGTCTGTTCTAAGATCAGCGGAATAATCAGTTTCCGCAAATCTTTTTTACTGAATAATCGATTTTCTGTTACTGTCTGTCTCACGTTCTTTCACTCCTTCGGAATGACAATAATACGCAAAACGGCAACTGTCAAGCTCGTGAAATAAAAACATAAAAACTCCCGCATGACAGACGCCACATCTGCCACGCGGGAGTTCTTTTCACCCATGTACTTTTCTTTGCTTATTTGCCAAGTTCTGCCTTTAACGCAGTGGTCAGTGCCGGAACGATCTTGTTGAGATCTCCTACCAGACCATAATCTGCAACGTCGAAGATCGGTGCATCCTCATCCTTGTTGATAGCAACGATGAGATCAGAATCCTCCATACCTGCAACGTGCTGGATAGCTCCTGAAATACCGATTGCGAAGTAGATCTGCGGACGTACTGTCTTACCTGTCTGTCCTACCTGTAAATCTACCGGCAACCAGCCGTTCTCCACTACGGCACGGGAGCAGCTTACGGTACCGCCAAGTACCTCTGCCAGATCCTCGAGAAGCTTGAAGTTCTCCTTGGAACCAACACCACGTCCACCGGATACCAGGATCTTTGCGTCCATGATGTTTGCAGTGTTCTTAACAGCCTTTACGACTTTTAAGATCTCCACATATCTGTCATTCGGGGTGAATCCCGGATTGTACTCTACCACGTTTGCCTTAGCGCCTGCAATCGGAGCGATCTTCTGCATAACACCCGGGCGTACAGTAGCCATCTGCGGACGGTTGTACGGGCACGCGATCGTTGCGATCGTGTTACCGCCGAATGCCGGACGTGTCATAAGAAGCTGATTGTGCTGCTGCTCCTGTCCCGGTGCTGCGTTCAGCGGGAAATCGCCGATCTCAAGCATCGTACAGTCAGCAGTAAGACCTGTCTTGACACGAGCAGAAACAGTAGGTCCGAGGTCACGGCCGATTGCAGTTGCGCCAACCAGCATGATCTCCGGCTTGTACTCATTGATGACAGATGCCAGTGCATGTGCGTACGGCTCTGTTCTGTAGTCCTTTAACTGCGGATCGTCTACCACGATGACTCTGTCAGCGCCGTACTCAGCCAGCTGATCTGCCAGACCCTTAACGCCGGAACCAATCAATACTGCAGTTACTTCTGTGTTTAAATCCTTTGCCAGCTCTTTTCCTTTTCCAAGTAACTCGAAAGCAACGCCGTCTAATACGTTGTCAACCTGCTGTGCAAAGACAAATACTCCTTTATATTCTTCTAAACCCATTTTATTCACCACTTTTCCTTATATTTGTTAGATAATGTGCTTCTCTTTGAACTTGCCGATCAGGTATGCTACGGACTCATCCGGATCAAGGACAACCTTCTCGCCTGCGCCCTTACGTACCTTGTCAGATGCCTTTGCGATCTTTGTCGGTGATCCCTTTAATCCAAGATCAGAATCATCTACATCCTTAAGATCTGCTCTTCCCCATACGGTAACTTCCTTATCGTATGCGTCGAAGATTCCGCCCGGAGTCATGTAACGCGGCTGATTCAGTTCGGAAAGTGCTGTGATCAGGCACGGCATCTTTGCCTTTAACTCATGGTATCTGTCCTCGTACTGACGCTGAACAACGACATATTCTCCATCGATCTTGATGTCCTGTGCGTAGGAAATAACCGGAAGTCCCAGATGCTCTGCGATCTGCGGTCCTACCTGAGCGGTATCACCATCGATCGCCTGACGTCCGGTGATGATCAGATCGTAATCCAGATTGCGGAGTGCGCCTGCGATTGTGGTGGAGGTAGCCCATGTATCAGCTCCGCCTAACACACGATCTGTTACAAGGATTCCTTTGTCTGCGCCCATTGCCATTGCCTCACGAAGCACCTCGTCTGCCTTCGGAAGACCCATGGTAAGAACGGTTACTTCTGCGCCGTACTGCTCTTTTAATCTAAGTGCTGCCTCAAGACCTGCTTTGTCATCCGGGTTCATGATGGTAAGCATTGCAGCTCTGTCTAATGTACCGTCCGGGTTGAACTTAACGCCGCCCTTGGTATCTGGTACCTGTTTAATACATACTACGATATTCATGTATTTTTCACTCCTTATATTTTTATATTATGCCACGGATTACGACTATTTCAGTAATGCACCAGAGATAACCATTCTCTGAACCTCACTGGTTCCCTCGTAGATCTCTGTGATCTTTGCGTCACGCATCATACGCTCTACATCGTACTCTCTGATGTAACCGTATCCACCAAACAGCTGGACAACCTCTGTGGTAACAGCCATAGCAGTCTCTGCTGCGAACAGTTTTGCCTTTGCGGCCTCTACGGAATATACCTTCTGTGTTGCCTTTGCCATAGCAGCTTTGTATACAAGAAGCTGTGCAGCCTCAATTCTTGCAGCCATGTCAGCCAGCTTGAACTGTGTATTCTGCTGCTGGGCAATCGTACGGCCGAACTGCTTTCTCTCCTTGGTGTATGCGATTGCGCGGTCTAATGCGCCCTCTGCGATACCAAGTGCCTGAGCAGCAATACCGATACGTCCGCCATCCAGTGTGTGCATAGCGATCGGGAATCCCTTGCCCTCTACGCCAAGCAGGTTCTCCTTCGGGATTCTGCAATCCTCGAAGATCAGCTCGTATGTAGATGATCCGCGGATACCCATCTTCTTCTCCTTGGTTCCGAAGGAGAAGCCCGGAGCTCCCTTATCTACGATAAATGCAGAGAAGTTCTTCTTCTTTCTGCCTCTCTTATCCTCTGTTACGCTTGTGATTGCGATTACGATGTAAACATCTGCAACCTTACCATTTGTGATGAAGCACTTGGAGCCGTTTAATACCCACTCGTCTCCGTCTAATACAGCCTTGGTCTGTGCGCCCTGCGCATCGGTACCTGCACCCGGCTCAGTCAGTGCGAATGCACCGAGCTTCTCGCCTGTTGCAAGTGGCTTAACGTATTTCTGCTTCTGATCCTCTGTACCGTAGGTCATAATCGGATCGATGCAGAGAGAAGTATGTGCAGAAACAATAACACCTGTTGTAGCGCATACCTTGGACAGCTCCTCTACGCACATTACATAGGTGAGCGGGTCACAGCCCTGTCCGCCGTACTCCTTCGGTACCGGGATGCCCATGAAGCCGAGCTTCTGCATCTTCTTCACGTTCTCAACCGGGAATTCCTCTGTCTCATCTACTTCCTGAGCGAGAGGCTTTACCTCGTTCTCAGCGAACTCTCTGAACAGGGAGCGCGCCATTTCATGTTTCTTGTCTAAAGTGAAATCCATGATATCATTTCCTCCATTATTACCTTATATTTTACTGAGCATCAACCGGGGTCTTTGTACGGTCAGCATTGTATACATAGAATCCCTTGCCGCTCTTTGCGCCAAGATTGCCGCCGCGAACCATCTTGCGGATTAACGGGCATGCGCGGTACTTGCTGTCGCCTGTCTCTTTGTAGAGAACATCCATGATTGCAAGGCAGATATCCAGACCAATGAAATCACCTAACTCAAGCGGTCCCATCGGATGGTTTGCACCGAGTTTCATTGCTGCATCGATACCTGCGATATCAGATACACCTTCCATCTTAATGAAAGCTGCCTCATTGATCATCGGGATTAAGATACGGTTTACAACGAAGCCTGCTGCCTCATTTACCTGTACCGGAGTCTTGCCGATCTCTACAGAGATCTTCTTGATCGCCTCAACGGTCTCTTCCGGTGTATTCACACCTGCGATAACCTCGATTAACTTCATACGGTCTGCCGGGTTGAAGAAATGCATACCTACCATTGGACGGGTCAGTCCGTTGCCGATCTCTGTGATGGAAAGGCTGGATGTGTTGGATGCAAAAATGCACTCTGGCTTTGCAATCTTATCCAGCTCCTGGAATGTAGTCTTCTTAACGCCCATATCCTCGAAAGCCGCCTCTACGATGAGGTCACAATCCTTGCAAAGGTCTTCCTTTAAGCCTGGGGTAATCTTTGCGAGAATGCCGTCTACTGCTTCCTGTGTCATTTTTCCTTTCTCGACAAGTCTTGCATAGCCTTTCTTGATCTTCTCTTTTCCGCCGTCAGCCCACTCCTGCTTGATGTCGCAGAGTGCTACTTCATATCCGTCTACCTGGGCAAATGCTTTTGCAATACCCTGTCCCATTGTTCCTGCACCAATAACTCCAACTTTCATGTCAGTACCTCCTGAAATATCATATATATATTCTATTAACTGATTCTATTAACTGATTCTATGCCTTTTAATAAAATAGGAACAAAGATTCCTATTACGCAAAGCAAGAACTTCTCCGGTGCCGCCCACAGGCTGGCGCCGGTTCAGAAGTTCTCATAACTGCATTAGTCTCTCTCAACGATGGTAGAGCATCCCATACCACCACCGATGCACAGAGTAGCAAGACCTCTCTTTGCGTCTCTCTTCTGCATCTCATGTAATAAGGTAACAAGGATACGGCATCCGGAAGCTCCTACCGGGTGACCAAGTGCGATTGCACCGCCGTTTACGTTTACCTTGGACATATCAAACTTCAGATCTCTTGCAACTGCAACAGACTGTGCTGCGAATGCCTCGTTTGCCTCGATCAGATCCATATCATCGATGGTAAGTCCTGTTCTCTCGAGTACCTTTCTGGTAGATGCAACAGGTCCGACACCCATGATCTCAGGCTCTACTCCGCCAAGTGCTCCGGCTACCCATGTTGCCATCGGCTTAACGCCAAGCTCTTTTGCCTTCTCCTCGCTCATAACAACGATTGCAGCTGCACCATCGTTAATACCGGAAGCGTTACCTGCGGTTACCAGTCCGCCCTCTTTGCCGGAGCAGCATTTTAACTTGGACAGTGACTCAGCTGTTGTGCCAGGACGCGGTCCCTCATCTTTTGCGAACATAACGGTCTCTTTCTTAACCTTAACCGGAACCGGAACAATCTCGTCATCGAACTTGCCCTCAGCGATTGCCTTCTCACACTTCTGCTGGCTGTTTGCAGAGAACTCATCGAGTTCTTCTCTTGTAAGACCATACTTCTCACATACGTTCTCAGCTGTGATCATCATGTGATAATGGTTGAATGCATCGGTGAGTGCATCGTTTACCATGGTATCAATGATGGTCGCATTGTTCATACGATATCCAAAACGAGCCTTCGTCATGGCATAAGGAGCCATGGACATGTTCTCCATACCACCTGCAACAACGATATCTGCCTGACCAGCCAGAATCATAGTAGCTGCTTCATTGACACATTTCAGTCCGGAACCACATACAACGTTCAGAGTAACTGCCGGTACTTCGATCGGAAGTCCTGCCTTGATGGAAGCCTGACGTGCAACGTTCTGTCCCTGTGCTGCCTGGATAACACATCCCATCAATACTTCATCTACCTGCTCCGGCTTCACGCCAGCTCTGTTCAATGCCTCTTTGATTACGATTGATCCCAGCTCTGCTGCCGGAGTATTGCTCAGTGCTCCACCCATCTTGCCGATAGCGGTACGGCATGCGCCTGCTAAAACTACTTTCTTTGCCATTTTGAATTCTCCTTTCAGTTTTACACACAAAACCCCGTATGTACGGGGAATTTGTTCCTCTTTAAAAATAATTTTGCCGAAAAACGCTGTTAATTTTTTAACAATCTTTTTGCTAAAAAAAATAAATTCAACTTTGCAGTTAAAATTTATGTTTCTCCCTCTTTTTTTCACAAGGTGCATTTTAAATAATCGGCGTTTTTACTAGCTTTTTAATACTTTTTCATGCTACCATATTTCACTCTTAAATGCAATAACTTTCTTCTTTTTTCATCTTTCTAAAGTTTTCTTTACGCTCCTTTTTCCCCCTCTATACGTCTGTTTTACAGTCTTTTTTTGTTAAAAATTTATCATGCAAATTTTATTTTCCAAACAAAAACAAAGCGATTCTTGTGTACTTTTCACAAAAATCGCCCTGCTGCCATTCTGCGGTTTTCCGCACTTTTTTCACTTCTAATAGAATACATGGTTTCCAATTACGGTTCCCTGTATGATGCCGTTATTCTGTCTGAAATACAGGCAGCCCACCGTAATATTGCCGTTTAGCACATCCTGCGCCGCCTGAAGGCAGCTTCCGTCCACACCCGCTTCCAGACGATACGCCAGTCTGCCGCTCGCCACCGGCGAGAACTGACCGCTCTGGTAGATCACACCCGAGACAGAGTTCGGAAAATACGAACTCTTCACACGGTTTATCACGACGCTTCCGACCGCGAGCTTCCCGTCGTAGGATTCTCCGCCCGCCTCGCACTGGATGATTGCTCCAAGCAGGTACTGGTCACTGTCCGTCGGCACATAGACCACGGTGGAGGTATCCTCCTTCTCCTGCTCCTTAATCGCCGCCAGACGCGCAGCGTCCTCCTTCGCCTTCTGGATCTCCAGCTGCTTCTCGTACTCGACCATCTGGTTGATCTTATCCTCCAGGTCCGCGACGTCGGACTGCGCATCCGCCAGATCTTCCTGTGTCTGCGCCAGATTCGCCTTGGTGGTGTTGATGAGACTGCTGACGTTCGCCTGCTTTTTCTTCATGTCATCCTGCATCGCCACCAGCTCAGTCATGTCGCTCTCCAGTTCTTCCTTCTGGGCGGCTATCTGCTCCTGCAGATCCTGGTATTCCACAAGCTTTTTTCTGTCGTAGGCGTTGATGTCGGTAATATATTCCGTGCGGTTCAGGAAGTCGGAAAAAGATTCCGCCTCCGCAAGCATCTGCCATACCGGCGTGCTTCCGTTCTCATACATGAACTGAATCCGCAGCTTCATATCCTCATACTGTTTCGCAGACTGTGCCTCCGCCGCAGCCAGATCCTCCTTCGCCCGGTCAATCTCCCCCTGTTTGTCCGAAATCTGCCCCTCCAGGTCATTGATCTGTGCGACAATATCGGAAAGCTGACCGTTTAACCCGCTAAGATCCGACTCCAGTGCGTCCTTTTTGCCGGAGATGTCATTGACGGTATCCTCGGCATCCTTTTTCTGATCTTTCAGATGCTCAATCTGATTCTTCGCATCATTTATGTTGTCCTGTGTCGTCTCGGCATAAGATGTATTTGCCAGAAGCAGGCACATCACCAGCGCCGCTCCCGCCACGCGTCTCCACGGAATCTGTATCATAAGTACCTCTTTCTCCGGAAAAGTAGGATTTTCTTTCAAAAACCCCGGTTCTAAGAGTATCATATCAGATTGTATTTCAGCTTTCAATATGCTATCATAGAGGGAAGATAAAGAGGATTTTGGTATGACAATACCGGAAGAGGGGGAGATAAGCATGCAATTTGTCAAAACTGCTGATCTAAAGCCCGGTATGCGCCTTGCAAAGCCAATCTACAACAGGATGGGGGTTCTGTTATACGAACGGGATACAAGGCTCACGATCCAGGGTATTAACAGTATTGAGAATTTTGGTCTGATCGGCATTTTTATTCTGGAGCCGGCTGAACCGCTGCCGCCGCTTTCGCGGGAAGATCTGGAGTTTGAACAGTTCCAGACCATCTACATGTTCAAGTTAAAGGACAACATGGACAAGCTTGTCGACAATCTTGTCCCGTCCACACTGCTCTCGCTGGTCGATGATATCCAGCGGCATTACGGCAGTCTTGACCACAAGCTGAATTTTACGCAGACACTCCGCAGTTCCGCAGACTTTGTATACAAACACTCGATCAGTGTCGGTATCCTATCCGCAATGATCTCCAATGAGATGCAGCTCCCGGCAGAAGATATCCGGGCGCTGATCACGGCTTCCCTGCTGTATGATTTCGGTTATCTGTATGTTCCGCAGGCCATCCTCGACAAGGGCGACGACCTCTCGGACAGCGACCGGAATTTTATCCAGATGAATCTGGAACGCGGTTATGAATCAATCCGCCCGCGCTATGAGGAGTGCAATCTTCCGAAGATTTCCTTAGAGATTATCCAGCAATTCATCTTCCAGAAGAGTCAGACCTTAAAGATCAAGGATCCTTCCCCGGAGACACGTCTGCTCTGTGATATTTTAAAGGTGGCAGATCAGTTTGACCGGCTTACCGCCATGAATATTAACAATCCGCCGGTCTCGGAGGTTGCCGCGATGTCTTTTTTGCGCAGACACAGCCGGACCTACAATCCGCGCGTCGTTGCCGCACTGGCGGAATGCATCCACATTCTCCCGACCGGCGCGTGCGTTGATCTCTCCGACGGTGAGAAGGCGCTCGTCCTCGTGGAAAATGCCGCGGATTTTACCCGCCCGATGATCTTAAAGTTCTCCAACAATATGATCTACGATCTGAGTGATCCGGTCATCGGAGATTCCCTGCGTGTGACGGACATCATGAAAACCATGGACAACCGGATTGCGATCGACGAGGAGGCGCTCGAGCATTTTGTCGCAGACCAGTACATCCGTGAGACGGCTGACCGTTTCCGGCAGAAAAAGCTTGCCATCGCACAGCGCAAGCAGAAAGCTGCCCAGAAGAAGAGCATGGATGATCTTTTGGACAATGCCAGAGTGCTTACACCTCCGCCCATTGCACCGGCACCGGAAGAGGACGCTTCCCCGATCAGGAAAGCGCCCCGCAAGCGTGTGAAACTGGTTTAATATTTTATGTGAAGGGTGGGAACGTCGTATCGTTCCCCCTGCAGCCCGGTGTGAAGCATTCTAACCGCCAAATCCGGCATTTCTAGCCGCATCGTGTTTGACATTCTCGATGATCCGTGTCTTTCCAAGTTTTGAGCACTCCACGAGGTGTGTACGCAGGTTGCAGACAATTTTAGGACTTTCGTGTGTGTCCCTTACTGTCATCGCTGAACAAAACATAACCGCGCGAAGCCGATGTCTGAGCAGGTATCTGCCGTGTCTTCAATAGCAGATGCCTGCGAATTTCGGTTCGCGCGGTTTTATATTGTCTGTGAAGCGATGACATTAGGGACACCAGGAAGTCCGCCCATTGTCTGCAACCTGTCGGACACATCCTGTGGATTGTCAAAACGTGGCAAAGACACAGAATAAAATGTCAAACACGACGTGGAAGAAATGCTCGTATTTTGCTTCAAGGATGCTTCACACCGGGCTGCATCCGGAACTTATATCCTCCCCCCTGCATATACATCGCGGTTATTTTGCTTCCACATAAGGATTGTTTTCCGCCATCCGACGCGCCTGACGCGGAGTACAGTGGTAACGCTCCTTAAACATCCGGTAAAAAAGCTTCTGATTAAAAAAGCCATGCCGCTCCATGATCTCCTGTACCGGATCGTCCGTGTGCAGCAGATCCTGATAGATATAGTTGAGCCGCACCTGATTCACATAGCGCATAAACGAGCTTCCGGTGCTCTGCTTAAAGAACCGGCAGAAGTATTCCCGGTTGAGCCCCAGTTCATCCGCTGCTTCCTGCAGCGTCATTTCTTCCCTGTAGTGATGATCCACATACGTACAGATCTGCTCCAGCCGCTCCATATTGCCCGCCCTCGTCTGCGTTGCCACCAGGGAGACCGGTTCGGAAAAATGTTCCACCAGACATGCCAGCAATTCCAGAATCCGCGCCGTGCTTTTTAACCGGTATGTCTCATTCTGATTTACATAAAGCACCGTCAATTCTTTCAGATACCCACAGATCTCATTGTAATATTCCTGCTGTCCAGGAAGGAGACGCTGCCCCGCACAACGGATCGCAAAAGGTTCCGTCTCCGGCAGATAGCGCCGCAGAAGCTGCCTTGACACGTGGATACAGATTCCCATCGTCTGCGGCAGCGCATAGATCACCTCGTGAATTCTGGCATAGTCCATCACAATCGCGTCCAGCGGATTCAGCTCGTATTCCTCGCCCTCCATATGTACGGTGGCATGTCCGTTTAAGATGTAGAGAATCTCCATCTCCCGGTGCCAGTGAAACGGAGAGTTATGATCCATCGTAACAAACCGGATATCAAAGCCGACATCCGGTTCGAGTGTGACATTTTCATATGTATTTTTCTGTTCTTCCATTTTTTTCTCCCAAAAGTCAATATCGCCCAACTTTTTACTAATATCTTATCTATAATATTACCATATTTCCGTGTATTATAATAGCTGTCAAAGGGAAAACCTTTGATGAACAAGCAAAAATGTACCAATTCAATAAAGGAGGAAATGATTATGTTAGCAAAAATCAAAGCATTCTTCATGGAGAATATCGACGGAGTCGCAATGGGTGTTGAAGCAATGTACGGAGTTGACATTCATCCATATTACAACTAATCCCGGAGTGACGTCATGACAACAGAAAATTTTACCAAAAAAGAGCCTGTAACGGTGCGATGAATTCTCATCCATCCGTGTACAGGCTCTTCCTATAAAATAAAAACCGCTCCGCGCGGATGCGCAGCTCGCGGTATGGAAAATATCGCTTTGCGAACCGCTCGCGCGCGGAGAATCTCGCAAGCGAGATTCTTTTTTTGTTTATAAATTCTTCACTTTCGCAATATCAACCGGAGTCAGCGTATCCATCGCTGTCTCAAGGCTTCTTGCAAGTGCGTTTGCCGTATCCATCGCTGTGATACAGTACACGCCGGTCTCGATCGCATTTCGGCGGATCAGAAAGCCGTCGCGCGTCTTGTCTCCATTGCCCTGTGTCGGGGTATCGATCACAAGATCAATCTTATGACCAAGGATCAGATCCATGACGTTCGGGGATTCCTGTGTGATCTTATTGACACGCAGCGCATTTACCCCATGCTCCTGCAAATATTTTGCGGTACTTCTGGTCGCATAGATCTTGTAGCCGAGCGCTTCAAAGCGCTTTGCAACACCAACGGCCTCCGGCTTGTCCGCATCCTTTACCGTCATAATCATCTGCTTATATTTCGGCAATGTCACGCCGGCACCAAGGAACGCCTTATACAATGCCTCGTTGAATGTCTTTGCAATACCAAGGCACTCACCCGTGGACTTCATCTCCGGTCCAAGGGAAATCTCCGCTCCGCGCAGCTTCTCGAATGAGAATACCGGCATCTTGATGGCAATGTAATCAGCCGTCGGTGCAAGTCCCGGCTCATAGCCAAGTCCGCGGATTGTGTTTCCGATAATGACCTTCGTTGCGAGATCGACAATCGGAATACCGGTCACCTTGCTGATGTACGGCACGGTTCTTGAAGATCTCGGGTTTACCTCAATGACATAGACCTCTTCATTCATCGCAATAAACTGGATGTTGATGAGTCCGATGACATGCAGTGCCTGTGCCAGGCGCTTCGTATATTCCACGATTGTCTCTTTTACATGATCGCTGATCGTCGGTGCCGGATAGACGGAAATACTGTCTCCTGAATGGACACCGGTTCTCTCGATATGCTCCATGATACCCGGAATCAGGATGTCCGTTCCATCACACACAGCGTCGACCTCGATCTCCTTGCCCTGCAGATATTTGTCAACAAGGATCGGGTGATCCTGTGCAATCCGGTTGATGATGCCGATGAATTCCTCGATCTCATCATCGTTAAATGCAATCTTCATGCCCTGTCCGCCGAGTACATAGGACGGGCGCACAAGCACCGGATAGCCCAGTCGGTTCGCCACTTCCTTCGCTTCCTCCGCGGTAAATACCGTTCCGCCTGCCGCTCTCGGAATTTTGGTCTTCTCAAGAATCTCATCGAAGAGCTCACGATCCTCCGCAGCGTCGACGTCCTCCGCCTTGGTTCCGAGGATCTTCACGCCCATCTTCATCAGGCTCTCCGTCAGCTTGATCGCAGTCTGTCCACCAAACTGCACCACCGCACCGTCCGGCTTCTCAAGCTTTACGATGGCTTCCACATCCTCCGGTGTCAATGGCTCAAAGTACAGCTTATCCGCAATATCAAAGTCTGTCGATACGGTCTCCGGGTTGTTGTTGACGATGACGGTCTCCCAGCCTTCTTTTGCGAATGCCCAGGTACAATGTACGGAGCAGTAATCAAACTCGATTCCCTGTCCGATACGGATCGGTCCGGAACCAAGTACAAGCACCTTCTTGTTCGGATGTGTCTCTTCCGCCTCATTCTCGCTGCCGAATACGGAATAGTAGTACGGTGTGGTCGCCTCGAACTCCGCCGCACAGGTATCTACCATCTTGTATGCTGCCACGATACCGTTAGCGTAGCGCATATCGTGGATCTCTGTCTCGGTCTTGCCGGTCAGTTCTGCGATCACCTTATCCGGGAACTCAATTCGTTTTGCCTCTTTTAACAGTTCTACCGTAAGCGGCTCGCTCTTTAACTTCTGCTCCATCTCAACCAGGATTGCCAGCTTATCGATGAACCACTTATCAATCTTGGTAATATCGTGAATCACATCGTAATCCATACCACGGCGCAGTGCCTCTGCGATCACCCAGATTCTCCGGTCATCCACAACGTGAAGCTGTTTTACCAGTTCCTCTCTGGAAAGTCCGGTAAAATCATAGGACATCAGACTGTCCACATGCTGCTCCAGGGAACGGATCGCCTTCATCAGGGCTCCCTCAAAGTTATTGCAGATACTCATAACCTCTCCGGTTGCCTTCATCTGAGTGGTCAGTGTACGTTTTGCAGTAATGAATTTATCGAACGGCAGTCTCGGAATCTTGACAACGCAGTAGTCGAGCATCGGCTCAAAGCTTGCGTAGGTTTTTCCGGTGATGGCGTTCTTGATCTCGTCAAGCGTATAGCCAAGTGCGATCTTTGCTGCAACTTTTGCAATCGGATAACCGGTCGCCTTGGATGCAAGCGCGGAGGAACGGGACACACGCGGGTTTACCTCGATAACGCAATACTCAAAGCTCTCCGGATTGAGTGCATACTGCACGTTACATCCGCCCGTGATATTTAATTCAGATATAATATTTAAAGCAGAGGTACGGAGCATCTGATATTCCTTGTCGCCCAGCGTCTGTGACGGTGCGACTACGATGGAATCGCCGGTATGCACGCCGACCGGATCAATGTTCTCCATGTTACATACCGTGATGCAGTTGCCGTTCGCATCACGCATTACCTCATACTCGATCTCTTTCCAGCCTGCGATGCAGCGCTCCACGAGTACCTCTCCGACACGGCTTAAGCGGAGTCCGTTTGTCAGAATCTCGATCAGCTCGGTCTCGTCGTGTGCAATACCGCCGCCGCTTCCTCCAAGCGTGTACGCCGGACGAAGCACAACCGGATAACCGATGGTATTTGTGAACTTAATACCATCCTGCACATTGTGCACAACCTCGGATGCCGCACAAGGCTCTCCGATCTTCTCCATTGTATCTTTGAATGCCTGACGGTCTTCCGCCTTGAAAATAGTCTCTGCGGTCGTACCGATCAACTTCACGCCGTACTTATCCAGAATTCCTTTCTCGGAAAGTTCCATGCCGAGGTTTAATCCGGCCTGTCCGCCAAGGGTCGGAAGGATGGAATCCGGTTTTTCTTTTGCAATGATCTGCTCTAATACTGGCACAGTGAGCGGCTCAATATAGACCTGATCTGCGATGTCTTTATCCGTCATGATGGTCGCCGGGTTGGAATTGACCAGAACGACTTCCACGCCCTCTTCCTTCAGGGAACGGCATGCCTGTGTTCCTGCATAGTCGAACTCCGCCGCCTGTCCGATGACGATCGGACCGGAACCGATTACAAGTACCTTCTTAATCTCCTGATTTCTTGGCATTATTTCGCTCCTCCCATCATGTTGATAAATCTGTCAAACAGATATGCTGAATCCTGCGGTCCCGGACACGCTTCCGGATGGAACTGCACCGTGAAAATGTTCTTGCCGACATAGGAAAGTCCCTCGTTCGTTCCGTCGTTGACATTGACAAACGCCGGTGTCGCCACCTTCGGGTCTAAGGTATCGGTGTCTACCACATAGCCGTGATTCTGTGAAGAAATGTAGACGCGGTTCGTCGCCAGATCCTTGACCGGATGGTTGCCTCCGCGGTGTCCGTACTTCATCTTGTGCGTGTCAGCCCCCGTTGCAAGCGCCATGAGCTGATGTCCCAGGCAGATTGCAAAAATCGGCGTATCGGATTCATACAGCTTGCGGATCTCTGTAATGATCTCTTTGCACTCTTTCGGGTCTCCCGGTCCGTTGCTTAACATAATGCCGTCCGGGTTCGCCGCCAGAATCTCCTCCGCAGAAGTATGTGCCGGGTATACCGTCACCTCACAGCCCCTCTCTCGTAAGGACTGGGCAATATTGCGCTTTGCTCCCAGGTCAAGAAGCGCCACTTTTTTCGTCTCAGGGGCATTTCCCTGCTTTTTTAATACTCGTTTTTCCGTACAGGTAACTTTATCTACCACGTTGCCTGTCGTGTATGCTTTTAATTTAGGAATGATTTCTTCTATATTATAGTTCTCATTCGTCGTGATCATACCGTTCATCGTTCCCTTCTCACGAAGGATCTTGGTAAGCGCACGCGTATCAATTCCGGCAATTCCCGGAATATCGTATTTTGCGAGAAAATCCTGAATCGTCCCCTCGCACCGGAAATTGCTCGGCATTCTGGACAGTTCCCTCACGATATAACCGTCCGGCCACGGCCGTCCCGACTCCATATCCGGCGTGATTCCGTAATTTCCAATCAGCGGATAGGTCATCACGACTGCCTGTCCCGCATAGGACGGATCGGTCAGAACCTCCAGATAACCGGTCATCGATGTGTTAAACACGATCTCACTGATGACCTCTCTGGTGGAACCAATGCTGGTTCCTGTAAATACATTCCCATCTTCGAGTATCAAAAAAGCTTTCATTCGTCTCCCTGTCCTTTCACTTTTTTCCCAAAAAAAAAAACGTTTCCGTTTTTCTTCTTTTTTTCAGAACGCACATGCACACGGTGTGTGATGCATCGTCTTCGTGCCATTATGGGCAGTGCTATGCCTTTTTCCTAAATTGTAAAAAGTTTATCATATCACAGGATATTTTTCAACCTTTTTCCGGAACCAAATAATGTATAATTTTTACACTGTGATGTATAAAAATTATACATTATTGCCAAACAGATTCCTAGTCCTCTCTTATACGGATCAGAATACAGCCTGCCAACAGCATAAGCAACGTTAAGGCAGAAAGCTGCGGCAGCCATTCCACGATGCCTTTACCGGTTCCATCTGAGGCTGTCGTTTGAACAATCCCTGTCATACAAAAAGCTGCACATATCATCAATGCGTTCATTTTCGTTTTCACAATAAAAGAAATGAGCAGAACTGCAGCCGTCAGAAAAACTATATACAGAAGCATTCCTAATATTTCTTCTCGCACAAGACTCCATATCGATATCACCGTCTGCGTCCCTTGTTCAGAAATCACCAGAAGCATCTGTCCTCCGGTTCCATATCGTGCTGTTCCAAGCAGAAATAATATGCCTGCCGCACTGCCAACACATACGACACTCACCAGTACACGTACAAAAAATCGTTCCAGATACAACCATTCCTTTTTTATTGGCAGGATGTATAGTCTGTAACAAGTTGCATATTCAAATTCATTCGCCCACGCATCAAAATGCAGCAAAATAATCAAAACTGTAAAAATCAAAAATAATACACTGTTTCCAGAAAAAGCCTCTTTCCATAACCATGCAGCCTGAGGCACAACCGGACAGACCGGTTCCTCTGTTCCGCTCTGCTGATATGCTTTATGTAACAGCATACGTGCTCTCCAATCAGCAACACTCCCTCTGAATATGCCCGTATACTCCACTTCCTCTCCCAGTTCCTCAATCGCTATTAAATTTTCGTCTTCCTCCAGCACCGTCCTGCGAATTCCATTCTCATCCCAAGCCTGTTCCCAATAATAACGCAACCGAATATTGGTCTGTTCGTACTGTTTCCATGCATTTAGCAATAAACTGGCATGTGCAAATTTTTCTGCACTATTGTCCCCCCATAGTTCCATGCACTGCCTCTGATACTCAGATTCCCAGATCGTAATATCTTTTGCATTTTCTTCCAGTTCTTCCAACACTGTCTGCGCATAATTCTCATACTGTGTAACATAGTAAAATCTATATGCAAAAACAACCGCCAGCGCCCCTACTATCCAGACCAAGTAATTTTTCCGGCTAAAGAAAAGCTGTATTTCATTTTGCAAAAATGCTTTCATTCTTATCTGCTCCATACAAATTTTTGTAAAATTCTTCAAGATTTTCAAACCTGCCTGAAAGATCATCAAGCTTTCCATCAAAACAAACAATGCCATCGTCAATAGCAACGATTCGATCTGCAATCTTTTCCATTTCCGAAAGTTGATGGGAAGAGATCAAAACAGCGCTCCCCCTCTGGCGAATCTCCTCGATTTCCCGTCGCAGACGAAAAACTGCTTCCGGGTCAAGGCCATTGGTCGGCTCGTCCAGAATTACCAGTTTGGGTTGATCCACAATCGCTATTGCCAGATTCAGTCGCATTTTCATTCCCATGGAATAAGTTCCGGTGCGATCCAAAAGTCTGTCCCCCAGATCTGTGAAAACGGCAAGTTCCTCCACCCGCTCTTTGGGTACCTTTCTGGCTGTTGCTGCCATCCGCAAATTCTGTATACCACTTAATTCCGGATAAAGAGCGGGGACTTCCATGGCAATTCCAATCTGTTTTAATGCTTCTAAGCGGTTGCTTTTGATGTCATTCCCACAGATTCTGATTCTCCCTCTATCTGTCCTGTATAATCCACTGATGCATTTTATTGTAGTCGATTTTCCGCTCCCATTTGGTCCTAAAAGTCCTACAATCTCCTGTTCGCCCACGGAAAAACTTAATCCCTTCAGAATCTTTTTTCTTTTCTTAGACTTTTCAATATCCTCAACCTGTAAAACCTTCATTCCGCTCTCCCCTATATTCTGTCTTTTTTCCCGGATACAGTACACGTTATTATCATAATCAAAATACAGCTGAATGTTAGTTCCAATACCGCATATAGCCATGTGATCCTTTCTGATCCCAGCGTTACATTCCAGCAGGATCCAATCGCAAACGGATTATATGGTTTTCCCCAGCCTGTCAACTGACTGTATCCTGTAAGTACGGTTGCTGCTGCCACCACGGAAATTCCGCCCTGTGAATGCTGTATCAGCACTCGAATCCCGCTTCCAAGCATTGCAAAAAACAAAACTTTTAATACTGCAAGTATACACATATATAGCAAGAAACGATATAACGGAAGTGATCCCAACGGATAAGTTGTATACAACATGACTCCTCTTCCTCCGTCTGTATACTTATAATCCGCATACATGCGGGCTAACCCCTCATAGGAGTAATCTTCCAGATGCTCGTATGAATAAAACCCCTTATAGGTTTCAGCATCCACAAACATATGGCTGTCAATCCCATTAAAGCCGTATCGCATTCCCCAATACAAAAACCACACACCTATTCCAATCACACACACTACTCCTGCCGCCAGGAAAAAGGATGTCACATAATGCCTGTATTTCTTCCACTCACTGCATGGCTGCACTGTCATAAATTCATACCTGTGGTCATTTTTTCCTTCCATAATGTAGCCAAAGGAAAATAAGAGGATGCAAATATCTAATATTGTAGGTACATACGCATTTTCACAAAATAGCATCTCCAAAAAAGCATAGGGCGATCCCGAATCCAATCCCAGACTTTTTTTATCATAATCATTTAATAAATGTTCCAGACGGCTCATATTATTCTCATACGCTGCAACAGAAGCTTCCATCAGTTCGGATGATACATATGGATTCGCAGTCATAGAAGAAATGTCAAACGGAAGGTCATAAAGTCCCAGCTGCCTGCCCCATTTCTGAAACATATCTGCACAACGTACTTCAACAGGACTGCATCCACGCTCTGGATAAACAAACATCTGGTATGATACAATACTGCATATCATCCCATATGCCTTATATTCCTTCTGGAACTGCTGTGACTCTGTCCCACTCACCTCAAGCAATGCAATAAGTTCCTGTAATTCTTCTATTCTCCATTTACGAAATTGTATTGCATTTGTATTAAATTTTCGCCGTTCTGCATCTCCTGCATCTCTGCGCGCAGTAGCAAGCTCCGATTCTAACAGCTGCCGATGCATCACAAGTTCATATTGCAGTTCCCGCTTTATATAGTTCGTGTCCTGACTGGATGTAATCGATCTTTGCAGTTCCACCGTAGCTTTTAATCCAAAAAGCAGAACAACCAACAGAAAAATATAGGCTGCCTTATTTCTAAGAATCGATACTATCTCATATTTCAACATACTTTTCTCCGTCTTTATCATAAAGGTAAGGCGTGTTATCACACCTTACCTTTATGATACTTGAAGTTTCTCACATTTTTAATTTCATAAATGGAAACTTTTCCGACATTTATGCAGGTTTTTCAAAACCTTGCATTTTCCCTATGTCCGTTTTATACTGTTTGTAGTTTCATATAAAGGAGCTATTTTCTATGAGTGTACAACATGCCGGTTCTATTATTAGACAGGCCCGCCTTAATGCGGGTCTAACCCAGGAACAATTATCCGATGGAGTCTGTTCTACCCTCTCTCTGTCCCGCATTGAGAACGGCTCTGCCGGTGTCAGCCCTGCCACTTTTCAGACTTTAATGGCACATGCTGGTATCCTTTGTGAAGCTTATCCTACTTTCTCGACGCGCGCAGACTTTGACTGCTTTTACGCCTTGAAGAAAGTACGCTTTTATCTGGATTCCTGGCAACTCACGCCCGCCTGCCAGTTATTGGATCACATTGAAATGCTGAATTGGGCAGACAATAAATTTTACTATCAGGAATGGCTTCTGCTTCACTGCAAGCTGCAATTACGTTCTGGTCATGCAAATCACGCTCATACTTATGAGCTGGTTCGCTTTGCTTTAAAAATCACAAGATCTGATATCGACAATGCAGCGATCCATTCTCTGTTTTTGTCTTCTGTCGAAATAGAACTATTTATATATCTTGCGCAGGAAGCACTGTACATTGGTGATACAGCTACTGCTCATCATGTCTGCCAGCAGATTTCTTCCTATCTCTCTGCCCGTTCGCTTTCTTTTCTTGAACGGGATCGTTTACTTGCGGAAAATGCGGTGGTATATACCAAATATCTGCTGACTATCTGTGATTATAAGTCTGCACTTGAACTGTCGAACTTCTACCGCCATCAAATGATTTCAAATCTTGACGACGGGCTTATGCATGAGCTGACGTTTTTAACCGCACTCGGATGCTACTATACGGGACAACAGGATCGTTTTCTGACCTTATTTAAAACTGCCTTTTTCTCTGCCCATTCCATTAACAGCTGTTATGCCACCATCTGTAAAAATTATGTTTCCAACCACCTTTCTACCACTTTGGCTGAAGACTTAAACATATTTTCCGATATTCCGCTTATATCGTTTTCCCCCAAGGTTCCTAGGGATGTCTCTTCTATGGGAGATGGCACCTATGACTTTTTTTCTCACAAGGTTTTCACGCTGGGTGGCCTGATCCGCTCTCTACGCAAAGAGCAAAAATTATCTCAATCGGCGCTTTGTCGGGGATTATGCAGCAAATCCAAGCTTTCAAAAATCGAAAACGAAACACAGCAGCCTGATATCATTCTTGCTCAGACTTTGCTCCAGCGCCTAGGTATTTCGGATTTTGTTTTTACATTTTACGGGAGTGAAAAAGAGAACAAGCTGCAGGAACTACAGTTTCGTTTAGCAAAAACTCGTATGAACCATAAAACCTTACAGCTTGATCTTGTAAAAAAAATGGAGATGCTATGCACCTCCAAAGATATCTGCTATTTACAATTTGCTGCTTACAAATCAGCCATCTGCGAACCCGACAATAATCAAAAATTAAAGGGGTTAAAAAATGCTCTTTTTATGACTTTGCCCGGCTTTCAATTTGATGAAATTCTTGACTATCGATTATCGTGGATAGAACTTACCATTTTAAACAATATCTGCCGCACTTATGCAACTATAAATCCTACACATGGCATTTACTGTTTTTATAAGCTTCTGGAATATACCAGCCATGTTCCGTTGGATGTTCTCGAGAAAAAGCGTTCCTTCCCCGTAACCTTGGGAATGCTTATAAGATTTCTTTATACAGAAAATCGTCTTTCGGAAATCGTTGCGTTAGTCCCGCTTTTTTCCGATGCTATAAGTTCAATGTATTTTACAGGGAACATTTTTTCACACTACTGTCAGGCATTAGGATCACTTGGTCTCACAAATTCCGCAAAGGAATTTGCACACTATGCCTATTACAATGCCCTCCTTATGGAGGACATCTACAATGCATCCGGTCTGAAAAATGATCTGAAAAAAAATTACAATATTTCTTTACTATAAAATTTCAATATTCTCTTCTGAGAACCAGCAGGGCACAGAAAAATAGCAAAAGTGGAAACAATTTTGTTTCCACTTTCGTAAAATCACTTCAAATATTTCTCCCACAGATCGCTATCCGTCCGGTACGGTTCCAGTTCCTCCATCGTCCACTGCGTGGAATCCCAGCCGTGCATAATCAGTCCTTCATCGTAATAATGATAGGTAAGATTCACATAAATATCATTTTTGCAGAGGACATAGTTGCTGTAATATCTCCCGTCCAGAATCTCCCCGTCCATCGTCTGTCCCGCCATCTGGGCGGTAAATGCGGGCGCATCGTTGAAAGAATCCGACTTCTCACAGATTTTTTCATAATAAGCCTCCGCAAATGTATCATCCGAACGCAGTACGTCCTCAACCTCATATCGCTCTGCCGTGGCAAGATTGATGACTCTTGTGCGCAGGTCACAAAACTCGCCCCACATACTTCCGTTAAAATAGTGATCCTGAAATGCCACGCACAGAATCTCATCACTCATATACGTGATCTCATAATCCACATAACATGCCAGATACGGGTAGTCTTCATCCAGATACAGATATTCCGGCTGCGGCTCCGGATACATGGTATCCAGCTGCGCACAGGCGGCATTCCGCAGAAGCTCATTTACTCCGGTCGCATCTCTTCCATCCGCATAGGTAATAACCGGATACGAAACATCGTACTCCTCAAATCCGTCTTTCCGCTGATTCGGGACCTCGATATGCTGTGCGGTAACCGTATAGGAAAGCTGATCTGCCACATAAATGTCATCCTGTGTGACAAAAAAGTCCTTTCCCAGAGAATCCGGCAGTTCTAATACCTCACGTTCCTCCCCGGTGTCTTCTACCGCCGTATCGTCCTCCGTATAGCTGCCATCTTCCCCGTCTCTGTCCGCCTCTGCAGACGGCTCATTCCACGTCAACGTATCCTGCACGGTACGGTTGACCGCGTGAAAAAGAATGAACGCCGGCACGGTCACAAGCAGCACGGCACCAGCTATGACCGCCAGCACAATCCACAGCAGAGCACGGCTCTTTTTTTGAGGTGCTGTCTGCTGACCGTAACTCTCTCCGTACCCCTGTCCATATCCTGTGTTCTGATAGGACTGCTGACCGTAACTCTCTCCGTAGCCCATATTCTGATTCTGCTGCTGGCCGTAGCCCTGTCCATACCCTGTGTTCTGATATTGCTGCTGACCATAGTCCTGTCCGTAGCCTGTGTTCTGATTCCGGTACGCCTGCGGCTCCGGCGTAGGCTGCTGTCCTGTCACAGACGACTGCTCCGGCGTAGGCTGCTGCCCCGCCGCAAACGGCTGCTGCCCCGGCGCGGTCTGCTGTCCTGTCACAAACGCCTGCGGCTCCGGCGTAGGCTGCTGCCCTGCCGCAAACGCCTGCGGCTCCGGCGTAGGCTGCTGCTCTGTCACAGACGACTGCTCCGGCGCACCCGCTGTCGCTGTATACTGCATCCACTTTCCTGGAATCTTTATCTCTTCTCTTGTAATACTGCGCCCGACAGTCGCAAACTCCTCCATCTCGCGCAGCACTTCCGCTTCCAGTCCCCGATGCTGGAAATTCAGCCCTGCGTAGAGAAGCGTGACCGCACCCGCCGCATCGATCGCACCGACGGCGCACATCTGTTCATTGTCATCAAACGCTCCAAATAAAAAGAGCTTATTTTTACATGATTCCACCCATAAATGGTCTTCATCTGCATAGCGTTTGAAATCCTCTATCTCTTTCGGATTCGCCACATACGGCTGCTCCATCCTGCTGTATGTCTCCATCACCAGCGCTGCCGCCGGTCGGAGTTCATACGCATACAACTGTCTGATTTTCATTTTTACCGCCACTCCTCATTTTCTTCTTTCTCTTTTATACTATCATATCTGGCAGCTTCCCGCCACGACTTTTCTCACCTGTTTCTGACACGCACCGGCGCACTCAAACGGTATGTAAAAAGAATCTCGCTTGCGAGATTCTCCGCGCGCGAGCGGTTCGCAAAGCGATATTTTCCTTACCGCGAGCTGCGCATCCTCGCGGAGCGTTTTTTATTTCATAGGAAGGTTCTGCTTTCACATATTAATATATCACGGTATTTCCTATGAAACAAAAAATCCCCTCTCCGCCGGCAATCCGGCAAAGAGGGGATCTGTCCTAACCTGACTTCTTAATTGCGTTCATGTAAGATGGATTACATAATCTTGCGGAACAGCTCTTTTAAATCCTCCACCGATGCATCCTTCGGGTTGCCCGGTGCGCAGGCATCCGCATGTGCGGACTCTGCAAGGAAATCAAGATCTGACTCTTTGATAGCTTCCAGTTTTGACGGAATTTCCACATCCTCGGAAAGCTTTCTGACTGCTGCAACAGCGGCTTTCCGGTACTCTTCCTGCGACATGGCATCCACACCTTCTACGCCCATCGCCCGTGCAATTTCACGGTACTTCTCGCCTGTGCAGTCTGCATTGTACTCCATCACAATCGGGAGCATCATCGCACATGCCACACCGTGCGGCGTATCATAAACCGCACCTAATGTATGTGCCATGGAGTGGGCAATTCCAAGACCGACATTGGAAAATCCCATACCTGCGATATACTGTCCGAGTGCCATACCCTCGCGCCCTTCCGGCGTGTTTGCCACCGCGCCGCGCAGAGATCTTGAAATAATCTCGATGGCCTTTAAATGGAACATATCTGTCATCTCCCATGCCGCCTTCGTCGTGTAACCCTCGATGGCATGTGTCAGCGCATCCATTCCGGTCGATGCCGTCAGTCCCTTCGGCATGGAGGACATCATTTCCGGATCTACCACAGCAATGATCGGCATATCATGCGGATCTACGCATACAAACTTTCTCTTTCTCTCAACATCCGTGATAACATAGTTGATCGTAACCTCTGCAGCGGTACCTGCGGTCGTCGGCACAGCAATGATCGGCACACACGGCTTCCTGGTCGGCGCAACGCCCTCCAGGCTTCTGACGTCCTCAAATTCCGGATTTGCGATGATAATGCCGATCGCTTTTGCCGTATCCATAGAAGATCCGCCGCCGATTGCAATAATATAGTCCGCTCCGGATTTTTTGAACGCAGCCACACCGGTCTGCACGTTCTCAATCGTAGGATTTGCCTTGATGTTGGAATAAATCTCGTAGGAAAGCCCTGCCTGATCCAGCAGATCCGTTACCTTTGTGGATACCTGAAACTTAATCAGATCCGGGTCTGAGCAGACAAATGCTTTTTTGTAGTCGTGCGCTTTCGCCTCATTCACGATCTCCGCAATCGCTCCCGCCCCATGATAGGATGTCTGATTCACCATAATTCTGTTTGCCATTTTTTGTTCCCCTTTCCCATACATAATGATCTTTGATCGTATTTTAACAACACAATGTACAAAAGGGAAGTGACAGAATCCGGGAAGTGTAACTATTTATCACAATTTCTATTTCAAAATCCTCTATTATCAATACAATATTTCTAATTGTTCAAACAACTCGCTTATTTTCTCGGGCATCGCCTTCACCATAAGCTCTGCTAAGCGCTCCGGCGGCATCTTCGTCCCCTCCGTCACCCATTTCACTGTCATATACACGGAACTCTGGCAGTACATCTCGAGTAAAAATCCAATCTCCTCATCGGGCATTTTCCCTGTTTTCTGTCGGATCAGATCCTCGTAAAACGCCAGAATCAGCCTGAAATCATGATCTTTGAGATTATTCTGGTCCGCAGACTTAAAACCGGCGGAAAAAAAGACCCGCTCTTCCCGAATGTAGATAAATTTTTTCACGAGACTCTCATAAATATTTTTCCCGCTCCCCATATGCTCAAAAGACTTGTGAAGTAAAATATCAAAATACCAGTTGATCAGATCGTACTTGTCAATAAAATTGCGATAAAATGTCTGCCTTGTAACACCGCACAATTCCGTCAGCTGTGTCACGGTAATGTTATCGACCGGTGTCGTCTTCATGCATTCCTTCATCGCCTCCGCCAGACGGTATTTTGTGCGGGTTCCCTTTGTCGTCGTATCCACCTTCCGTCTCCTTCCGCTTCGCGTCCTGCGCTTCTTTGTCCGGTTAAATGCCTGCTCTTTTTCTACAATTCCTGTCCATCGTCCGTTTCCGTATTCTCGTCCCACATCGGATCAGGCATCTCATATCCGCCCGTGATTCCCTCCTGTGTGATATGATATACGGTAATTCCCGTCACTACCGCCACTGCGAAGGCGATGGTTACCGCAGTAAGCCAAAGCACCACCCGGGCGCTTACCTTCTTTTTCGGATAAGTGATCTCCGGCTTTGTGCGCCGCGGCTGCGCCACCGGCACACCACCGCCCTGCGCGGATGTACTGCCGCTTCCCCCGATATTTCCCATGTATCCCTGGGTCATCGGGACCGACCAGATTCTTCTCTCCAACGGCACGTACATTCCCGCCGGTGCCCCCTGAATCAGCGTAAATCCCGTGTGGTAAAAATAATTCGCTGCTGCCGGCGCAGCCTGCACCGTCACTCGCCCGCACTGCAATCGGGATGCCGCAAAGTTGCACATCCGGTCCACCAGATTGCTGCCGATCCGTCTTCTAAAATACTGCGGTCTTACATACAGCGCCGTGATATGTCCGACATTCTGCATGGCACTGACGCCGCACATCTGCCCGTTTTCAAATGCGCCCCATAAAAACAGCCTTCCCGCCAGCATCTCCTGTGAAAGATTGGGCAGATTCATATAGTCATAATACTGCTGCACCTCCGCCGCATTTCTTGTATACGGACGCACACACTGCTCATAGACCTCATGCGCCGTCTGCACCGCCCACTGTATCTCATTTCCGTATAATAATCGAATCTCCATCTGTATCTGCTCCTCTTTCACAATGCCCGATCCATAGAACTCTTCCATCACATTTTAACTCATTCTACCATGAATCTGAAAATTCAACAATATCCCGGATACCGGCAGCTGCACAGGAAGCACCGCATCCTCTGGAGTGAAAAACCGCGCGAGTCCGTTTCCGGCTCTGCGCGGTTTCGTTTCATCCTATAGTATATGGTAAGCTTGCTTCTAACGCGTCTACTATTCCTCTTCTTCCTCCGGCTCGTCTTTTGCCCATCCGTACGCATACTTGACTGCCTTATTCCAGCCCTTGCGTTTTGCCTTGCGCTCTTCCTCCTCCATCTCCGGGGTAAAGATGCGGTCGATCTTCTGGTTGTTGACCACATCCTCCTTATCCTTCCAGTATCCGACTGCCAGACCTGCCAGATAAGCGGCTCCCATTGCAGTCGTCTCGACGCACTGCGGACGCTTCACCGGCGCATTGATCATATCCGCCTGGAACTGCATCAGGAAGTTATTCGCACTTGCACCGCCGTCGACTTTCAGGGACTTTAAGTCAATGCCGGCATCTGCACGCATCGCATCGATGACGTCGCACACCTGCAGTGCAATCGATTCGAGCGTCGCGCGGATAATGTGGTTCTTGTTCGTTCCTCTCGTCAATCCCACGATCGTGCCTCTCGCATACTGATCCCAGTGCGGCGCACCGAGTCCCGTAAACGCCGGAACCACATAGCAGCCGTGTGTTCCGTGAACCTTCTTCGCCATATATTCTGAATCCATGGAAGAATCAATCATCTTCATGTTGTCGCGCAGCCACTGAATCGCAGCGCCCGCCACAAAGATGGAACCTTCCAATGCGTAATTCACCTTTCCGTCGAGTCCCCACGCAATCGTAGTGACCAGGCCGTTCTTGGAAAATACCGGCTTCTCTCCGGTATTCATTAAGAGGAAACATCCGGTACCGTAGGTATTCTTCGCCTCGCCCTCGTGGAAACAGGTCTGTCCGAAAAGCGCCGCCTGCTGGTCGCCTGCAGCTCCCGCAATCGGGATCGCATCTCCTAAAAACGAAGGATCTGTGTAGCCGTAGACTTCGCTGGACGGACGCGGTGTCGGCAGCATGCACTCCGGAATCTCCAGCTCCTCCAGGATCTCCTTGTCCCAGCACAGATCGTTGATGTTGAACAGCATCGTACGGGATGCGTTGGAATAATCGGTCACATGCACCGCACCCTTGGTGAACTTCCAGATCAGCCAGGTCTCCACCGTTCCGAACAGCAGCTTGCCCTGCTCTGCAAGCTCTCTCGCCCCCTCAACATTATCGAGAATCCACTTGATCTTCGTCGCGGAAAAATACGCGTCAATGATCAGTCCCGTCTTCTGACGGTATGTCTCCTCGAGACCCTTCGCCTTCAATGCATCCGCAATGTCCGAAGTTCTGCGGCACTGCCACACGATCGCATTATAGACCGGTTCTCCAGTCTCCTTGTTCCAGACAATCGCCGTCTCACGCTGATTGGTGATACCGATCGCCGCAATATCCGCCGCCGTCGCGCGGATCATGTTCATCGCCTCGACCGCCACGCCAAGCATTGTAGACCAGATCTCATTGGCATCGTGCTCCACCCAGCCCGGATTCGGAAAAAACTGCCGAAACTCTTTCTGTGCCATCGAACAGATCTCTCCCTGCTCGTTAAATAAAATACAACGGTTGCTCGTCGTTCCTGCATCCAGTGCCATCACATACTTTGCCATACCATGTTCCTCCTTGTTTGCCCCTTATTGCTTATTTATGCTTCCCTCTATTGTGAAATCCGTTCCTGCCCCGTGCTCCCCATGCGCAGCGCATAAAAAAAGGAGACATCGTCATAAAACCTGTAAGCACCCCTCATGTGTACAGGAATTAAAATCATCTCCACTCTCAGATCCCACAATATCTAATTATATTTTACAAGAGCTGTGCGTTTCCACTGCTTCATGTATAGGCATATTATACCATACCGCAATGAAAACGCAAGCTTTTTTTGACACATTTACTATAAATCTACAAAATCTTGCTGAATGCCAGCACCACAAACAGGGCGCCGCCGATCCAGGAGTAATCTCTTTTGCACCGGTCCGCCGCATATTTCCCGACAGCGCTTCCGCCAAGCACCGCAAGTGCACTGAATACCAGATTCAGGCATACCGTGCCGGCAATCGAAATATCCAGAAACGCCGCCCCCAGACCGCCGAAAAATCCGTCCACCGACATGGCGAGCGCGAAACATATTCCTTCCGTCACTGACATGGTCGCAGAGCAATCCCTATCTGCCGCCGCCGGATTATTGTAAATGCTGATGATAAAATTCAGCTGTGAAAATTTCATTTTTACCTGCTTGCACAGGAAATGGTGTCTCCTGATATACGCCCGGATTCCGTACTCCGTCAGCTTATAAGCGCCGACCAGAAACAATCCCGCAAAACACAGATACGCCGCATATTTTTCCCTGACCACTCCATCGATCAGTTTTCCGCACACTAATGAAAAAAACAGCACTCCGCTGCATACCGCGCCGATGCAGAGTGCTGTCTTCTTTTCGATCCGGATCTGTTCCGCCCCGCACGCCACGGATGCCAGAAAGACGTCCATAGAGAGCGCTACGATCAATAAAACTGTCTGCACATTTTTCCTCGAAACGGCTTTCTCATTCTATCTTATTCAAATCCGCGGCTGCTGCCACTTTGTATTCCGGATCACCCTTTTACCGCGCCCGCCGCCACTTTGTATTCCGGGTCACCCTTTCACCGCGCCCGCAGCCATGCCGTTCACCATGTCCTTGACCAGGAAAAAATAAAGCAGGACAATCGGCACCGCGATGAACACGCTTCCCGCCGCAAATCTTGCAAATTCCGTCTCATCGAGGCTCATCAGACCAACCGCCACCGTATACAGGTTCTTTTCCTTCAGCAAAAGCTTCGGCAGAATAAAGTCGCTCCACGGCCAGGTAAAAGAAGAGAGCGCAGTATAGACGATGATCGGCCGGGAGAGCGGCAGATTGATTTTCATAAAAACCTGAAAATTCGTGGCTCCGTCAATTCTCGCCGCCTCGTCGATCGCCTTGGGAATCGTATCGAAAAAGCCTTTCTGCGTCAGATAGCCCATCGGCGCTCCCGCACTGTAGATTAAGATCAGTCCCCAGAGATGATTGATCAGATTAAACTGCGTCATCAGAAGGTACACCGCAATCATTCCCATAAAGGAAGGAAACATTCCGAGCACCATCGTAATCTTCATCATCGGTTTGCGCGCCGCGAACGTAAAACGCGACATGGTATAGGCGGTCAGAATCACCAGAAACGTGCCGAGGATGCAGCTGCCTGCCGCCACAAAAAGTGTATTGGCAAACCAGCGCGGATAGTTGTACAGTGCCGTATCCGTAAACAGCCGTTTGAAGCTCGCCAGACTGTATCCGGCCGGGAAAAAACCGTCAAACGAATAGATCGTTCCCGATTTGGAAAACGATGCCAGGATCAGCCACAGGCACGGAAAGAAGAATACAAACGCCACTGCAAGCAATATGAGATAGGTCATTCCGGTATCGAGGATTCTTCCTGCGGACATCCGCCGCTTTTTCTCTGTTTTTCTGCTCATTGAAACGTATCCTCCTCCCTATAAGACGGTGACTTTATGTAAACCACAAGTGATATTGCCGATGTGATAAAGAAAATAATCAGACTGATCGCCGCGCCGATGCAGTAATAATTGTTGTCGATGGACAGGTTATAGAGCCAGTTAATCAGAAGATCCGTATCGCTCGCAAGGAAATAGCCGTCCATATACAGCCCGCCCCGCAGGAAGTAAAAGATCCCGAAATTATTGAAATTTCCGATAAACTGTCCGATCAGCACCGGCATTGTCGAAAAAAGTACGAACGGCAGCGTCAGTTTCCGGAACTGCTGCATGCGTCCCGCCCCGTCAATGCGCGCCGCTTCATATAAGGAAGCATCCCGGTTTGACAGGATTCCTGTGGCGAGCAGCATGATCTGCGGGAATCCGGATCATAGCCGCCCGGCACGTTTTTGTGTCATAGGAACGAAGTTTGCTATGACACAAAAAAATCCACCTTCCTACCCTGAATAGGAAGATGGATTTTTCTTACATCTGCAGCAGATATTCGATCAGCTTATGTCCCTCCGGTATAAAGTTCGTTGTCTGTGCAGCCTCGCGCTCATTGTAATGCCAGCTCTCACTGCGCTCTGCCGTGCTGTCATAGAGCAGATACGGCACATTGTCCGCCGTGTGTGTACGCAGGGAAATCGGTGTCGGATGATCCGGAAGCACCACCATGCGGAAATCCTCTCCTGCCGCCGCAAGTCCCTCGGCGATCGGCCGGATAATGCGCTCATCCAGGCGCTCGATCGCCTTTACCTTCTTCTCAACGCTGCCCTGGTGTCCCATCTCATCCGGTCCTTCCAGATGCACGTAGACAAAGTCATATCCATCCCTGGTCAGAACGTCCAGCGCTGCTTTTGCCTTTCCCTCATAATTCGTATCCAGACCGCCGTTCGCTCCGTCCACTGTGATGACTTTCATGGAAGTGCCGACCGCAATTCCCTTCAGAAGATCGACTGCGGAAATCATCGCGCCCTTTTTGTGGGTGCGCTCCGTAAACGGATAGAGTGCCGGCTTTGTGCCTGCGCCCCAGAACCAGCAGGAGTTAGCAGGATTCAGCCCCTTTTTCCTGCGCTCGATGTTGATCGGATGGTTCACGAGAATGTCATAGCTTTTCTTCATCATCTCCCGAAGCGCTTCATTTTCCGGAAGCTTGTCTCCGATCTTCTGTCCCAGCACATCGTGCGGCTGCACCAGATCCACCACCTCGCCGTTCTCCCAGATCAGACAGTGGCGGTAGCTTGTGCCCACATAAAAATGAAAAATGTCTGTCTCCAGTTCCTTCTTCACCGCCTCCAAGAGCACTGCACATTCCTCGGTACTGATCTCACCCGAACTGTGGTCGATGATCGTGCGGTCCTCGTAATTGTCCTCCTCCTCGGAAAGCGTGACGATGTTGCAGCGCAGAGCCACATCCGTGTCTTTCATTGGAACACCGATAGAGAGTGCCTCAAGCGGAGAACGCCCCGAATAAAATTCTCTCGGGTTGTATCCCAGCACGGAGAGATTGGCAGTGTCGCTGCCCGGCTTCATGCCGTCCGGGATCGTATGTACCATGCCGATCTCACCTTTCGCTGCCAGTTCATCCATCTTCGGTGTCTTTGCATACTCTAACGGAGTCCTGCCGCCCAGGCTCTCGATCGGGCGGTCTGCCATGCCATCCCCAAGAATTACCAAATACTTCATCTCACACTTCTCTTTCTGCTGTTATCAGCCTGCTGCATCACATCGGGTCCCCTGTTTTACTGTGTCACGCGGATCATCTGAAGTACACTGCCAAGCTCCGCCGCCTTTTTCTCATAATCAGCTTCGCTCATGCGCGCCGTCACAAATCCGGTCTCTCCGGATACGCCTTCCGCCGTTACATAACTCACTTCACCGAAGACTTCTTCTATGCGCTTCTCATCTGCGGACGTGCGCACAAAATAGCAGTTCTCGACGTTGCGGTAATCCACCAGCTCCAGTTTCTTAGAGCTCCACTCCACCGCGATATTGGTGTCCAGATGCTTCGCCATATCCACGATATCCGCCACAACCGCGCTCGCCGTCGGGAGCTTGCCGGCGCCGCTTCCGTAAAACATGGCATCGCCGAGCACATTGCCGTGTACAAAGATGGCATTGAACACATCATTGACATTGTAAAGCGGGTGTGTCGCCGGCAAAAGGAACGGCGCTACCATCGCCACATATCCATCTCCCACCTTGTGGCTGGATGCCAGAAGCTTGATGGCTCTGCCCATTGTCTTCGCATACCGGATATCGGTCGCTGTGATCTTCGTAATACCCTCTGTGTGAATATCCTCAAAGTCCACCTGCTGTCCGCATACCAGGGATGTCAGGATGGCGATCTTGCGGCAGGCATCGTATCCTTCAATGTCAGCGGTCGGGTCTTTCTCCGCATAACCCTTCGCCTGCGCATCCTTTAACACATCGTCGAACTCCGATCCCTCCTCGGTCATTTTCGTCAGCATGTAGTTCGTGGTTCCGTTCACAATTCCGGTGATCTCCTCGATCTCATCTGCCGTCAGACAGGAATTGAGCGGCCGGATAATCGGGATACCGCCGCCGACGCTCGCCTCAAACATGAAATTGACATTTTTCTCCTTGGCGAGTGCAATCAGCTCCGCACCCTTTGCCGCAACGAGCGCCTTGTTGGAGGTCGTCACATGTTTTCCTGCGGTAAGCATTGCCTTTACGAACGTGTACGCCGGCTCCACACCGCCCATCGTCTCGACGACAATCTGCACTTCCGGGTCATTTGCGATCACCTTATAATCATGTACCACCTTTTCCTGAATCGGATCCCCCGGAAAATCTCTTAAGTCCAGAATATATTTCACACCAATCTCTTCTCCGGCACGCTTTGCAATGCTGTTCCTATTGATGTCTAATACTTCCACTACGCCGGAACCGATGGTTCCATATCCCATTACTGCTACTTTGATCATACTGCCTCCACTTTCGTCTTCTATCCTATTCTGTTCCTACTCTCTTCCGAGGATCTTCACATAATGTATCCCTGTCTGCTCCTCAATGCGCGCCACCATCTGTGTCACATCTCCCGTCTCCGGCAAAACATCGACCGAGAGTGTCAGCGATGCGATCCCGTTGATCGGAATACTCTGGTGGATCGTCAGGATATTGGCGTGAAACTCTGCCACCGTCTTGAGCACAATCGACAGCAGCCCCGGCTCATCGTCCAGCTGGATGACCATGGTGATTGTCTTCCCCTTCGCCGTCTCATGAAACGGAAAAATATCATCCTTGTATTTATAGAAAGAACTCCGGCTGATCCCGACCTGCTCTGTCGCATCCTGCACAGAATCCGTCTTCCCCGAATCCAGCAGCCGCTTTGCCTCCACGACACGAAGCAGTACATCCGGCACCGCCTTTTCCTTTAATACATAATACTGACCTTTCTCTTTCATGTTCCTCATAATCCTCTTTCTTCTGGTATCCCTCACGAGTGCAATGTGTGCAGCACGCTGACACTTGTCCTCATGAGGAAGATAATAACACAAAGAGGCTGCACAGGCAACCTCTTTTGTGAATATCCGTAATAAAATTTAGTTATGGAAGCTATTCTCCCTTTAAAACTTGCGGCTTCCTCCGCCGTGTGATCTGCCGCTGCTGCTCGTGTGTGTCGTGCTTCTTCCGCTGTGCGAGGAGGAATGTCCGCCACTGCCGCCGCTGCTCGTTGAGATCCTGTGATGCGTCGTCGTCTGATTCACCAGACGATCTTCCTTGACGCGCAGATTGACCTTGGAATTCTGCTGGTAAGCGTAATAATATCCCTTTCCGCGCACCTTGTAACTGTTGCTGATCGTAAAATAAATGATGCAGCCGGCTCCGATGGCGACCGCCAGCACGCCGAAGATCTCCCCAAGCGTCAGAACATGGTACCTTGAAATCTTCCCGGTCTCGGAGTCATAATTGTACTGTCCCTCTGAAATGCCCTTTTCGTAGTAATTCTCCACACCGGTCAGCATGGAATGCATACAGCCATTGTAATCGCCATTGCTGATCTTAGAATATGCTGCGTCGAGAATATTGTCGATTCTCGAATCTGTCAGATACCGGATCGCGATACCGCAGGTGGAGATCGTGATCTCACGGTTATCCATATCAATCAGCAGTGCCACACCGTCTTCCTGATCCGGCGAATGTTCATCAAAGAAATCATCCGCGTAGGCGGTGGCACTTTTCCCCTGTGCATCATCTGTCGTGACCGCATAGACATTCCAGCCGGATTCTTCCATAAAGGAGGCAATCTCATCGTTCAGGTCTGAAATCTCATCTGCCGTCAGAAGTCCTGCCGCATCGTACACATAACCATCCGCTGCATCCTGCGCCGCGTCCGCCTCCGCCGCCAGTGCCGCACCGCTGCACGGAACAAGACACACCAGGCATACCAGACACCACAGGAGTGATTTTTTCATCTTCTCTACCATAAGAAATACCCTCCTAACAGTCCGAATACCAGAATGCCAAGCGCCGTCAGCAGACTGGTAAGCGCAAGCCTCGGGCGGTCAACCGGCAGATCGCCGCAGATATTTCCATTCTGTCCGTTCATGGAATAGTAGTATACTTTTCCGTCTCTGCCCTTATATGTAATCGTCCACACCGGAAGCAGCACATACGACCAGGTCTCCTTCTTCGGTGCAAAAAAGGTATTCTTGACCGATACGCTGTTGTAGCCGCTGATGGTATCGCGCATCAGCTTTTCCGCGCTCTCACGCATGGTATGCTGCATCTTGCCCTGCACCGCATTCTGCTCAATATCCCTGCGCTCCGCAAGGAATCCGGAGAGGTATCCCATGTGAAAATCTTTCATCTTGTCATAAGCGTACGGCATCACACCGCTGGTAAGCTTTACATTTGCCTTCTTTAACGCATTCTCCGTCAGATTGCGAAGCGTCACATCGCCCTCGCGCTCCACCGCATAATACTTGGTCTCCGTGTACTGGGTATTGCCTGTCGTCCACATGCGCACACTTCTCGCATCTCCCTGCATCTTTCCCTCCAGCTCCACATCGTAAACCCAGTATGGGAAATAGACGCCTGTCATGCTCTCAATCTGCTTTTTGTCAAAAAATGCTTTCGGCACATATTTCTTCTTGCCGACAAAATCCAGGAACTTCTTCTCGGCTTCCTCTCTGCCGATCTCAAACGGAATGATCTTGTTCGGCAGATAGGTACCTTCCAGCCGCTTTCCGAGCACAACCGGATTATGGCAGTAATAGCAGAAGGTCGCCGCGGTCGTCGCGTCCGTCACAATCTCTGCGCCGCAGGACGGACAGCTGTAATACACCGCCTCGCCTTCCGGTTCGCTTTCCCGCTCTCCGGCTGTCTGCTCCGCCGCAGCCGTCTCATCTGCCCGTTCTCCGCCTTCCTGCTCCTGTGCCACAGCGTCCGGCTCCCCGCCCTGCATCGGCTTCATCGCATCCAGTTCTTCCTGCGTGAACAGCGAATTGCAGTATTCACACTTATACTTCTGTGTCGCCGGGTCAAAAATCAGTTCTCCGCCACAGTTTGGACACTTAAAACTGATAATTGCCATCGCTAGTTCCTCGCTTTCCCACAGTTGCTGCAGAACTTTCCGGTGTTCGTCTGTCCGCACTCACACGTCCACTCACCGGATACCGGCTTTGGCTTTCCGCACTCACTGCAGAACTTCCCGGTATTCACATGGCCACACTCGCACGTCCATTCATCGGATACCGGCATCGGTTTTCCGCACTCGCTGCAGAACTTTCCGGTATTCACGTGACCGCACTCACATGTCCAGCCGCCCTGGGCACCTGCCCCCGGTGTCTGTCCTGCCGGCACTGCGCCTGCCGCCTGCATCTGTCCTGCCTGTGCCGCGCCGCCCTGCTGCATTCCTGCATTCGCCTGCATGTCTGCCGGTGTCTGCATCGCGCCGAGTCCGGACAGCGTCTGGTTCATGGCATTCATTCCCATGCCGACTCCCATAAAGCCTGCCATGGCACCGTTCGCATTGCTTCCGGCGTCACGCACACCCTCCGTAATATTCTTGACCGCCATACCACGCATGACATTGAAATCGCTTCCAAGCATTGCGCCTTCATTGCGCATGTTGATGAGCTTCTGGGACTCTTCGTCATAGGAAATGCCCGCGATACCGACCTTCTGGATCTCCATACCGCGCATCTGGTTCCAATCGGCATCCAGAATGTCCTGCATGTACTTGCCCAGCTCCATCGCCTTGGAAGTCACATAGGAAATACGTGTTCCGTCCGCCGACATCTGGTTGATTGCCGACTGCAGCGCCTCTAAAAACTCTGACAGGTACTGCTCGCCGATCTCATCGTAATTGACACGGTCTTTGTTCCGCGGGATCACTTCCGCATAGAACTGGAGCGGATTCGTGATCTTGATGGAGTAATTGCCGTGTGCGCGCAGGAAAAGCTCTGCGTTATAGAAATTATCAAAGTAATTGATCGGGTTTCTCGTTCCAAACTTGATCCCTTTGATCTCCTGAAGATTCAGGAAATATACTTTCTGTGCCGTCGGTGTCTGTCCGCCGTACTTGATACGGTTGAATGTCTCTTTTACAGATTCTCCCAGTTCACCGTTTAGCATGGACGGCAGGGAAGAATTATCTACCTTATAATATCCCGGTTCTGCCGTGTAATCGACTACTTTTCCTCCATCCACAAGCATCATAAACTGGTTGTCATACACGTGAATCACGGAGCCATTGCTCACCGTATTGTTCGTCCCCTTGGTATTCTGTCCTCTCCGGATCAGCACACCACTCGTAAAGACGGTCTGTTCCCCCATGTCATCCGCCTCGAACACCTCGAGCCACTGATCCGCCAGTCCTCCGCTGATCGCACTACCGATTGCCTTGATAATTCCCATAACAATTCCTCCTGTTCTATTCTTTCGTTGTACTCTGACGAGTTCTTATTGGAAGTTCCTGCAAAACTTCATATGCACAAAATCATGCGCCAAAAATGTATTCACACATGGTGATAATCCACCTCAGAAAAACGTACCATCCGCCAGACTCTGGTGTCTACCGGTACAACCGGGCTGCCGCAGTATTCACAGATCTGCTGTCCAAGTCCCTTCATCGGCGCCCCGCAGTTCGGGCAGTTCAGCCCGAAGGCATTTCCCTCCGTCTGCTGCGCCGCATCCTGTACATAGAGCAGCTCCATATTGTACTTTGTCTGCAGCTTCCGGTCTTTGTATCCCCAGATAATTTTGCCCGCTTTTTCCTTGTAGTGGTAATGCTCTACCGCACTCTGAAATGTGATCACACAGGTGCCGTTCTTTTTTTCGTAATTGGAAATCTCTGTCTGATGAATGTGGATCTGCTCATAGGTCTCACGCACTCCTGCCGCACGGTTCCCCTCGATCTGACGGCTCACCTGCTCCTTCAGCTCATCGGAAGCGCGCGCGACACTTTCCAGATTCCCCGCCGACACTGCCTGAAGCGCCGCCACAAGCTGCTGCTGTGCGAGCGCCTCAAACTGCTCCAGATTCATTCCCGGGAAATCACGGGAAATCTGGGGTGCAAAAATCCGCGTCATGGAAGCCACCGACTTCGGTGTCTCCTCCAACATCTGTTCCTGGCGCTTATATTCCTCAATCAGACCGCCTTTTCCAAACACCCACTTTAAGGTGCGGATCACATCACTGCTCATCGTCTCCTCCAAGTCCCTTCGGGCAGCCGAGGGAGAGCCACTTCAGATATCCATTCATAAAGATATCCAGCTTGCCGTCCAGCACGCTGTCCACATTTCCGGTCTCCACACCGGTGCGGTGATCCTTCACCATCGTATACGGCTGCATGACATAGGAGCGGATCTGGTTGCCCCATCCGATCTCTGTCACCTCGCCGCGGATTCCCGCCGCCTTCTCAGCATTCTCCTGCTGCTTTAACAGGTACAGCTTTGCCTTTAACATCTGCATCGCTTTGTCCTTGTTCTGGAACTGGGAACGCTCATTCTGGCACTGTACCACAATACCGGTCGGAAGATGTGTGATACGGATTGCGGAAGACGTCTTATTGATATGCTGTCCGCCCGCACCGCTGGAGCGGTACGTATCGATCCGAAGATCGTCGTCATTGATCTCCACATCCAGATCTTCCTCGATATCCGGCATGACATCGCAGGACACAAAAGAGGTCTGTCTCTTTCCCGCCGCATTGAACGGCGAGATACGCACCAGACGGTGCACACCTTTTTCTGATTTCAGATAGCCGTAGGCATTTTCTCCATTTACCTGAAATGTCACGGACTTGATGCCTGCTTCCTCTCCGTCCAGGGAGTCCAGCACTTCCACACTGTATCCCTTATCGTCTGCCCAACGTGTATACATGCGGTAAAGCATTGCTGCCCAGTCACAGGACTCCGTACCGCCCGCGCCCGCATGAAGCGACACAATGGCATTGTCCCCATCGTACTCGCCGGACAGAAGCGTCTTTGCGCGGATGGCATCGTACGTCGTCGTAAACTCCGTTAGCATTTCTTCGATCTCCGGGATCAGCGTGGCGTCATTCTCCTCATATCCCATCTCGATCAGTGTCTCAATATCTTCAAACTGTGTCGTCAAAGAAGCATATGTGGCAACATCGTCCTTCATGCTCTTTAACTCTTTCATTTTTTTCTGGGAGACCTCCGGATCATTCCAGAAATCCGCAGCTTCCATCTCCCTCTCTAACTCCTGGATCCGCTGTTCTTTGTTTACCAGGTCAAAGTGAATCCCTCACTTCCTGCAGCGGTTCCCTGTATGCGTTCAGGGTCACTTTAAATTGATCAAGTTCTACCACAGTTATCACCTCTTTCATTTTTTTCTATTCTTATTGTACTGGAAGCCCCGTCTTTTCGCAATCTTTTCCCACAATTTTCGCAGCGCTGTAAAAAGCAGCAGCCAGATCACCGCTCCCAACGTATCAATACACACGTCCGGAAACCGTCCGGCGCGCCCCGGGACAAACAGCTGGTGGATCTCATCGGTCGCCGCGTAAAGCGCCGCAACCGCAACCGCCGAAATTCCGCACACTTTCCAGTTACCGGAATATCCGTGCACAAAAGCGCACGCCAGCAGACAGAGTATTCCATATTCTGTCATATGCGCCAGCTTGCGCACCGGATAATCAATCCGGTCGGCATATGCCTCCATCTCGCTCTGTGTATATTCTGTTCCTGTCAGATGACTCCATGTTTCCACAATGCAGCAGGCAACCCCACCGCTGACCTGCTCCGATTCTGATGCCGGCTGTGCCGAAAACCGGAAAATCATCACCATACAAAGAAGCAGAAGTCCTCCTGTTATCACACGGTATATCCGAAGCTTCATCCCGTCTCCTCACTCCGATCAGTCGTTCTGTGTCTTCTCACTCAGCACTTCGATTGCCTTCTGCACCTGATTATCGTATTGGATCTCATACTGCTCTCCGTCCGGGTCGAGATACTCATATTCCAGTTCAATGTCCGGATCGATTCCGACACCGTGGATATAGTTGCCGTTCGGCGTAAAATATTTCGCGGTTGTCAGCTTGATGGCGTCTCCGTCTTCCAACGGGAACAGGCTCTGCACGATGCCCTTGCCGAATGTCGTCGTTCCGATCAGCGTTCCGTAGTTGTAATCCTTGATGGCTCCTGCAAAAATCTCGGAAGCGCTGGCGCTGTCCTGATTGATTAACACCGCCATCGGATAGTCAAAATGCGTGTCTCCGCTGGAACGGTACTCCTCGCGGTGTCCGTTCTTATCCTCCGTGTAGACGATCAGACCTTCCGGCAGAATATCGTCAAGAATCTGTACCACGGAATCGACAAGTCCGCCGCCGTTATAGCGAAGGTCGACCACCAGCGATGTAAGCCCTTCCCCTTCCAGTTCCGCAAGCGCCTTCTCAAACTGGTTTGCCGTATCCTTCTCAAAAGATTCAATCCGGATATAACCAATCGTATCGTTTAACATCTGTGAAGATACGCTCGGCAGCGTCACATCGGCACGCTCCACGTCAAACGAGAGATTCTCTCCGGTAGACGGGCGGTAGATCTCAAGATGTACCGTCGTCCCGGCTTCCCCGCGGATCAGCTTCACGAGATCCGTGACATCCATCGTATCCGCCTCGGTTCCGTCCACCGACAGAATTACGTCTTCGTTGCGAAGTCCCGCACTCTCAGACGGTGTTCCCTCGTAAACCTTTGTGATTGTGACCTGCATGGTATCTTTATCCTGCGCAAGCCCTGCCCCGATTCCGTAATACTGACCCGTCATGCTGACCTGCGTCTGCGCGTACTCATCCGCCGTGTAGTAAACCGAATATCTGTCATCCAGTCCCTCCAGCAGTCCCGCATACAGACCGTCCTTCAAATCCTGAACATCGGTATCTTCATAATAATACAGATCAATGTAAGCTGACAGTTCGTTGATCTTTGCCGTTGTCTTTGCATCCAGCAGGGTCGTTCCGTCCGTATCTGCCGCTGCATTGGTGATGAGTATCTGACTTCCGGTAAAGCGGCAGGTCAGATAAATGCCAAGCGCTCCGACGACCAGTGTTCCGCAGATTCCAATAAGGATGCCGGTTCCCATTCCACGGCGTCTGCGCTCTTTTCCGCCGTCCGGCTTCTGCTCTCCGGTTGTCTCATTTTCTATCATGCCGTTTTGCATATTTTCTCTTTGTTCGTCCATAGTTTCCCTCATTTCTGTATGCTATCCGTAATAAGATATGTAAAAATTCCCTGTCCAAGGACAGGGAATTTCGGTCAATGCCTACGTGTACTTTCTCCATCAGCCGCCCAGGTAACTCCACGGGCTGACGTAACTTCCATTTAAAGAGACGCCGAAATGCAGATGGCTTCCGGTTGAAATGCCGGTACTTCCGACTTTTGCGATCACATCTCCCGCCGACACGGTCTGTCCGGGCGATACCAGCAGGGATGATGCGTGCATGTAGACGGTGTAGAGTCCTCCGCCGTGGTCGATCATCACATAATTGCCCGCCGCACTGCTGTAGGATGCCGCTGTTACCGTTCCATCCGCCGCCGCGATAATGTCCGCTCCCGCCGATGCTCCGATATCAATTCCCTTATGGTTCGACGACGCTCCCGACATCGGGGATACTCTCGTTCCATAATCACTGGTCACCCGCGTGCTGCTCGGGCACGGCCACCGGAACGCTCCTCCAGTATACGGATGTTCCTCCACCCCGGCTGCCGCTTTCTCCGCTTCCGCTCTCTTGATCGCCGCAATCAGTTCTTCCTGCGCCTGAATCTCCGCCGCATAATAGTCGGCGTCGCTCTGCGCATCTTCAATATCTCCCGAGATGTCCGCAAGCTCCGACTCCTTCTGCCGCATCATGGCGGCAACAGTCGCTTTATTGCTCTCGACCGTCGACTTGAGTGCCTCCAGATCGGTATACTCCTGCTCCAGCTGGGCTTCCAGATTCACAATCGACTCCACGGTGTCCTGGTACTCGGTAAGCTTTTGTCTGTCATAGCTCTGTATCTGTGCGATATAATCTGCGGAATTTAAAAATTCAGAAATGTTTCTGGAAGATAAAAGCGCCTCCAGATAAGAGGTCTGCCCGTTCTCATACATGAACTGGATCCGCACTTTCATATCCGCGTACTGCTGTGCTTCCCTCTCTTTGGCTCCGGCAAGCTCGTCCTTCGTCTCCTGGATATCCTCGCTCTTTGCCGTCAGCTGATTCTCAAGATCCGTGATCCGCGCGGATATATCTATCAGCTGCTGGTTCAATTCTGTTACCTTGCTCTCGATATCACCCTTGGAATCCCTGAGATCCTCAATCGTGCTCTGCGCCTCTTTGAGCGCTTTTTCCAGCTGGGCTTTCTCGTCCTGCGCCTCCTGCAGGGATTTTGTGGGAGCGGCGTCCTCCGTCACTTTCTCTGTGGAAGCCGACGATGCCTGGATCGGTATGCCCGCCGCCAGCACCAGAATCAGTCCGAGCGCTGTTATTCTTCGTATCATTGTAAACTTCATGTGTTTCCTGTATGGCATCTTATCATTATACCCTCAAATGCTTGCGAATTGTGATGCGGCTTCCGATAAAACCGATTCCCACACCCAGAATCAATGCCACCGGGATCAGATTATGGAAAATCTCGTTCACGCTAAGGAACTTCATCATATTGCTGATAAAGCTGAACTTATCGCTGATGTACATTACAATCTTCCCGTACAATGCGTACAGAATGCCAAGCGGAATTGCCGCTCCGATCAGTCCGATTACAATACCTTCGACCACAAACGGTGCGCGCACAAAATAATCCGTCGCTCCGATCAGCTTCATGATCGCAATCTCTTCCTTGCGGACGGAGATACCGACCGTGATCGTATTGCTGATCAAAAAGACGGCAACACCGAGCAGAATCAGGATGACGCCCGCCGAGATGTACCCGATCAGACTGTTAAAGTCGGTCAGCGTGTTGGCCACCTGCTGGGACTGCTTTACTTCACGCACTCCATCGACGGACTTCAGGTAGGTAACCAGCGAGTCCTGCATCGATATATCATTCATGTAGATGGCATAGCTCGCGGAATTCGCCAGCGGGTTATCGCCAGCAAAACTTGCAGCCGCCGCTTCATTTCCCTCAAAGTAAACTTCCTTGAAGCTTTCCCATGCTTCATCTGCTGAGATAAAGTCATAATGTGATACTTCCGGTCTCTCCGAAATCAGCTCCCCGATCTCCTCGATCCGCTGATCCGAGATTCCCTCATCAAACAGCACTGTCACTGCCACGCCGGACTCCGCATCCTTTACCATGGACTGGAAGTTCACGACAATCATATAGAACAGACCGAACAGGAAAATGCATGCCGTCATCGTGGCAATCGACGCCAGTGAGAACAGCTTGTTCTTCCAGATATTCACGATTCCCTGCTTAATTGTATAAAAAAACGTACTAATCCGCATAGTCGTCGTCACCTCCATCATCCAAGAAATCATCAAACAGATCATCGTCCTGTTCGACAGAGGTATCCTTACCGTAATGATCCGAAGCGGTATCGTCTATCACAACGCCTTTTTGCATCGTGATGACACGCTTATTCATCGCTTTCACAATCTCCAGATTGTGTGTTACTACAACCACCGTTGTCCCCTGCTCGTTGATCTCCTCCATCAGCTTCATAATCTCCCATGCATTATTCGCATCGAGATTACCGGTAGGCTCGTCCGCCAGCAGAATCTTCGGCTTGTTAATCAGCGCGCGCGCAATCGCCACACGCTGCTGCTCCCCTCCGGAAAGCTGTCTCGGGTATGAGCGGTATTTTGCCGCCAGTCCCACCATCGACAACAGTTTTGGAACATTTTTCTTGATGGAGCGGTTGGATTCGCCAATGACCTTCTGTGCAAAGGCTACATTGTCATAAATATTTCTATCCTTTAACAATCGGAAATCCTGAAAAACCACCCCAATGTTGCGGCGGAATTTCGGGATTTGTCTTCGTCTGATTTTATTTAATTTTCTGCCATTGATTGTAATGGTTCCCTCCGTCGGTTCCAGTTCCTTCAACAGGAGCTTGATCAACGTCGACTTGCCCGAACCGCTGTCACCGACAACAAATACAAACTCTCCCTCCTCAATGTTAAGACTCACGTCATTAAGTGCAGGAATTCCCGCAGAGTACGACTTGCTGACATGCTCTAACTTTATCATGAAATTACCTCATTTCTGTATGCATCTCCGATGGTTCCGGAGAATCAAATGCTCTGTCCCATCCCATATAGTCTACTCAATGTATGCAGTTGTTGCAATACCCGTATGCAAATTTTAAGAATTAGTAGTCCAGAGACTCCATATACTTCATATATTTTACGACCATCAGTGCGATCTTGAACGTGATGGCATCCTCGAACACACGCAGATCCAGTCCGGTGCTCTTCTGCAGCTTATCCAGACGGTACACTAACGTGTTGCGGTGGATGTAAAGCTGTCTGGAAGTCTCTGATACGTTCAGGCTGTTCTCAAAGAACTTGTTGATCGTCGTCAGCGTCTCCTCATCGAAATCATCTGGGGACTTATTGTCAAAAATCTCCTTGATGAACATCTTGCACAGCGGAATCGGCAGCTGGTAGATCAGACGACCGATACCGAGTGTGGAGTAAGCGATTACATCCTTCTCCTCGAAGAAGATCTTGCCGACATCAAGTGCCATCCGCGCCTCCTTGTAGGATCTGGATACCTCTTTGATCTCGCCGACAATCGTTCCGTATGCCACATGAACGTCGCTGTCCGCATCCGCACGGAACAGGTTGACCATGCTCTCCGCGATCTTGTTCAGCTCCTCGTAACCTTCGTTCTCGCCGACTTCCTTCACAACGATAATATTCTTCTCGTCGACTGCTGTGACAAAATCCTTCGTCTTCGTGCCGAAGATTCCGCGGATCTTCTCCAGTTCATTGCCGTCCTTGTCGCGGTTCGTCTCCACAATGAATACCACGCGGCGCACCTCGGTGTCGATGTGAAGCTTCTTGGCACGGTTATAAATATCAACCAGCAACAGGTTGTCGAGCAGCAGGTTCTTGATAAAATTATCCTTATCGAACCGCTCCTTATATGCTACCAGAAGATTCTGGATCTGGAAACTGGCAATCTTCCCCACCATGTATACATCATCGCTGTCTCCGCTTGCCAGAAGAATATACTCAAGCTGGTGCTCATCAAATACCTTGAAAAACTGATATCCGTTCACCACCTGGCTGTCTGCCGGTGACTCCACGAACGCCTGCGCCGGCTCAATGTACTGATCCGCCTCCGGAAAAGTGGCTGCTAACACCTTCCCCTCCACATCAATAATGCACAGATCTATTCTGGTGATTCCCTTTAATCCATCGATTGTATTCTGAAGTATTTGATTTGAAATCATAAGCTCCGCTCCTTCTCATCCTGCTTCTGCTGAAACTCTTCTGTCCGGTCACTGTGTTTCTTCCCTATGAGCAACTTTCACAATAAAAAGCCGCCTTTCTACCTCGGAACAAAAATATCTAAGCTATATTTTAATGCAAAACAGCAAAAAAAGAAAGAGGAAATGCATTTTTTTTATGCATTTCCTCTTTTTCACTCCGCTTCCCCGAACTTTTCCTGATCCTGATACTTGTTCATACTGTTCTTCAATCTTCCCAGATGCAACCGGTTCTTAACGAAACTTCCAAGTCCATGCTTTTTACCATGAACGCCGAGTTCTCCCATGCCGAACCATATGGTCGCGCTCATCTTATCCTTATGCTCCGCGAAAAAATGTTCCTGCAGCGGAGACGGCAGAATCGAAACGATCACATCCGGCGTCGTCGCATTCATCTCATTGATGACGGCATCCAGATTCCCCACACAATTTTCCAGTGCATATTCTCCCGCCAGAATCAGCTTCGGGAATGCTTCCTGCAGTTCCGCTTTGACCTTCTGCACGTCCTCCTCCGTCTGTCCCAGCACAAAAATGCTCCGCTTATTGCGCTCGATCCTCCGATAGAATTCATATGAAAAATCATTCTGCTCCGTCTCCTGCACACGCTGCATGCTGTCCGCATCCGCCGCCTTTAAGATCTCCTTCTCCCCAATGACGGAAAGATCCAGCTCCGAGATCACGTTGTGTAGCACCGGGTCCGTCTCTGACGCAATCAGCATCTGCATGGAAATGTTTTCGATTGTATTTAAAACATCATTACTCAGATAGTTCTCGACCTGCCGCATCGATTCCCGCACGGTATAGTTGTCAAGACCGATCCCCATAATATCTATTTTTTTAATCATTGTGCACCTATATCATTACCATTATTTGAAAAAACATACCTTCGTCTGCGAAAGATATGTTTTTAGTATAGCAAACTTGTATTCGTATTTCAAGATTCTTCCATTCCTGTCAAATTTACAGACTTCTTTTACTGCTTTTTTATAATTATTTTATATTTGAAATGTCAATAACTTTTCCAAACTTTCCACGAAATCGGACAACTTTATTATTTCTTCACAAAACAGACATTCGATTATTTTACTATGTAAACCAGATTTTTTTCCCACTTTTCTGTGGATAATGTGAATAACTTCGTGTATAACTCAATTTTTCCTGTTTTTCCGTTTCTGCATTGTGGATAACTTTTTTGCAATTCACACTCATTTAGTCAGTTTTCCTTTTTCATTTTTTACAATTTGTGCACATTGTATAGACTGTGCCTTTTGTCCTATTCCTTCATTTTTTGCAATAATCCTGCGTTTTGGGGTGCAATATTGAGAAAATCATGTCCCTTCGTTATCAGGCAGAATGTAGCTGAAAATCAAAAGAGCTTCATCTTCTCTTCCTCTTCTTATGACGCAAAAATGGGACTATCACAAGTGATAGTCCCATTTTATATTCTCGTTTAGAAAATTCTTCTTACACAGATCGGGCTGCGGTAGGTAACACTGGAGTAAGTGATACCGCTGGACGGTGTGCTGGCATGCACGATCGTTCCATTTCCGATATAGATTCCAACATGTCCGCTGTAACATACAATGTCACCCGGCTGTGCAGATGAAAGGCTTACTTCATAACCACAGCCTCTCAACGCACTGGATGAATGCGGAAGACCAATTCCAAATGCTGAATACACACTCATAACAAATCCGGAACAGTCCGTTCCATTCGTAAGGCTGCTTCCGCCATATACATACGGATTACCGACAAACTGACATGCATAGCTTGCAACTGCCTGACCGTTTGAACTGGTCGGTGCACTGTAGGATGCACTGGAATCTGAGGAGCTGGATGAACTGGATGAACTCTCAGAGTTCTTCTTTCTGGCGCTGGCTGCCGCTGCTGCCGCCGCCTCACGCTCTGCCTCTTCCTTCGCAAGACGTGCTTCCTCTTCTGCTTTGGACTCCGCCTGCACATACTCTGTCGTCAATGTGACATAATCGGTGGATACATAGCCGTCTCCCTCTTCTGTCGTCACAAGTGCCCAGCCCGGAATGGACTCATCGGTTACCACAAGGTCATCCTCAATCGGAACCATGGTTAAAACCGCTGCATCTGTGGACGGCTCTGTACGCACATAAAGCGTTGTCGTCGTAACTTTTGCATAGCGGGTACTTACAGACTTTGCAAGTTCCTCATCTCCGGCAACCACGTACTCACACTTCACATAACCGGTAACATTGCCAGATGTGATCTCATACCAGCCATCCTCTGTGGTCTGTAAAATCGTTGCCGCTGAATTATTGTAAAGCTTACCGACTACCTCGCTCTCTGTGTTCGGCTCGGTACGCACGTTTACGTAGTTATCTACCTGCGCAATGGCAATGTCTGCATATTCGGACTCTACCACCGGTGTCTCATTCTCGCTTACCTGTTCCTGCTGCGCTGCTGCTTCCTGCGCCACTTCCTCATTGCTTGCGACCAGACAATCTGCCACTGCAAGCGAAACGCCTGCGCTCGGGCTGCTGCTTCCCGTTCCGACTGCCACTGCTTCTGCTGTGGTAGCAACGGACACACCCGCAACCGGTGCTGCATATATCATAGATACAGGATCTCCTGCCAATAACATTCCAGTCAATACAATCCCTGTAGCTCTCAGTGTTCTTCTGTTCATGAATGCCTCCAACGGATTTATTACAAATTTGTTACATTTATTACATGGTTATTATAACAAAGCGTCTATATGATGTCAACCCGCTATATTTTGTAATACTCCGCAGATTTTACACAATATTTTCTTTTTCGACACGTCTTTTCCACAATCTGCGCCATTTTCCGACAAATCCGGGTTACATCTGCTCCCAGATTTTCCCTGCCTGCTGCTGCCTTATGCCTTTCCGGTTTTATAGTTTGTTGCATTTTTCATAATTGCCATTCTCCTCCATCTGTGGCATAATAAAGCCATCATAAGAAGGAAAGGTGGGATTCGTATGGATTTTTCCAATGTTGATCTGGCGCTTGGCACACTGACGGCCTACGACTCCGGTTCTTCTGTCAGCTCCGGCAGTCTCGCCTATGCAGTCGGCACGGCCGTTCTCAGTCAGTCATTAGACCTGACCCAGCAGATGGGCACCTCCATGATTCAGATGATGGAACATTCGGTGAACCCGGAGCTCGGCGGCAATATCGATATGTACGTATAGGGATCATGTAACAGATGCTCTCTGAAAAGAAAAGACGCGGCACACGATGTAACAGTGTGCCGCGTCTTTTTATGTTCCGGATCTCCTCCGGCAGTCTCAGGTATTCCTGTTCCTGTCGCAGCAATTATTTGGTAGCAATCGCTTCGATCTCGAGCATAACGTCCTTCGGAAGACGCGCCACCTCAACGCAGCTTCTCGCCGGGTACGCGCCCTCAAAAAATGTCGCATATACTTCGTTGATTGCTGCGAAATCATTCATTTCCTTAATAAATACGGTTGTTTTTACCACGTTCGCCATGCTGGTGTCTGCTGCCTCAAGCAGATGGGACAGGTTCGTCAGCGCCTGCTTTGCCTGCGCCACAGATCCCTCCGGGATCTCGCCTGTTGCCGGTACAACCGGAATAATACCGGAAGTGTATACCATGCCGTTTACCTCAATCGCCTGGGAATATGGTCCGATCGCTGCCGGTGCCTTGTCCGTGCTGATTACATTTTTCATGCTGTATTCCTTCTTTCTTATAGTCTGTCGGTTTCGTCTATCATAGCACACATGGAACATCCATGCTACTATAATTTGCGGATTGCACGCTCCGTAATCTCGATGCGGCGCTCCTTGTACAGTCTGCCGACCGCACGCTTGAATGCATTTTTGCTCAGCCCCGTCTCACGCATGATGACTTCCGGTGAAGCCTTGTCCGTAAACGGAAGCACGCCCGCAAATTCCTCAATCACTTCCATGACCTTCTCGGCGTCCGCATCCATCTGCAGATATGCCTTTTCCCGCATCGTAATGTCAAGCTTGCCGTCCGGCTTCACCCCGGTGACCTTCGCCTCAATCACATCGCCGATCTGAAGATGGCTGCAGTCCTCATGTGCCGGTATCATCGCCGAGTAGCAATCATCCACTGCCACAAACGTTCCGAAATCATGACCGAACTCGTAGATCCGTCCGTTTACCGTGTCTCCTTTTTTATAAGGAGAATCCGTGCGCATCAGGTCGTACAGCTTTTTCATGCTTGCACAGAGTCTGCGGCTCTTATCGATGTAGAGCGTCACCAGAACCTCATCCCCCGGCTGCACCTTTTTCGTCATCTCTTTATATGGAAGAAACAGGTCTTTTTCCAGTCCCCAGTCCAGGAACGCACCGATTTTTCCAATCTCGGCAACCTCAAGCACCGCCAGTCCGCCAAGCGTCAGTTTCGGCTGGTTGGTCGTCGCAATGATGCGGTCCTTGGAATCCTTGTACAGGAATACTTCGATCTCATCCCCGAGCTTTGCGTCCGCCGGCACCTGCTTCTGCGGCAGAAGCACACGCGTCTCATCTCCCTCATGCTCCGCCAGATAAATTCCAAATTCTACTTTTTTGATTACTTTTAACTTCTGATATTCACCTAATTTCATCTCGATCCTCATTTTCCATCAATTCTTCTCTACCGCCGCAAATTCCACAATCGCATAGATCTGGTCTCCGCCGTCTGTCAGAACCACCGTTATCTTTTCCTCCGATACTGTGACAACCGGATGCAGCACGTCGCCCAGCATTGCCGCCCGTCGGTACTCTGCCCGCACGCCGCCGATTGCAAAATCCTCCGGCACAGATTCCTTTGCCACCAGAATGTATTTCCCGTTGTTCATGTGGTGGTTGGTGTCAATAAAAAATCCCGCCACCGGAACCGGCGGCATCACAGTCCCGTCCTCCGGAACCGATAGCTTTCTCGCGCCCCACTCGCCCGGCAGTTCTTCTCCGATCTCCGGCCGGTAGGCATCCGCCACTTTCTCCGGGATGCGCATCGGGCGCATCCGTTCCATATCCATGTAAACCCAGACAGAATTCGCCAGCACCAGTTCCTCTCCCTGTCCGTTTGTGATCCGGAAGTTGCGATATCCATAGAATCCCTTAAATGCGTACGGCCATGTCTCCACGCAGATTTTCTCTCCCATAACCGGGTAGCGTCTGATCTTAATCTCCCAGGAAGACAATACCCACGCCTGCTTCTGCTCTGCCAGATATTCCACGCCGATATTCATATCTTCCGACTGGAAGGTGCAGCAATCCTGCAGATAATCCATCACCGCCGGCAGTGTCAAATGCCGTTCGCTGTCCACTTCACTGTAACGTACGCGACTTTCAAACTGATACATGGAGTCCCTTCTTTCAATGCCTGTGTCTGTTATTATCGTAGTAATAGTAACACAGGGGGACAGGTTTTTCAATGATGGGAAACAGATGCCGGATAAAGAAAAGACCTCATGAACATCGTTCATGAGGTCTTAGAAGCAGGGCTACAAGGATTCGAACCTTGAAATGACGGAGTCAGAGTCCGTTGCCTT
>ERZ773235.313-NODE-313-length-68678-cov-54.011308_pt1 | contig 68678 bp, 102 predicted proteins | sample MGYA00580522_ERZ773235 | MGnify/ENA primary metagenome ERZ773235 (study PRJEB29015, sample SAMEA2737797) | human gut metagenome | biome: human gut; feature: human-associated habitat; material: faeces | place: China | collected 2012 ...
CTAAAAATATACTTCGGAAGGGCATTTCCGAATTGGAGAGTATGAGTAATTCCAGTGATAGCAATATCGGGGTATCATACGTTTGTATCCAAGAATCCCGTTCGCTTTAGCGGTGGGGGAGTATGTCATATAAACCAATAATAAAAACAATCACAAACAATATACCTGCTAATATAGCACATCTATATAGATAATAGAAAAAACTGGATTCTTTTTTCTCGTTTTCTATGACCGTCTTTATATTACTATTACTCTCTTTATCCTTACTTATATTAGATTTAGTATTATCATTTATAGTATTATCCGTTTTAGTAGAATCATTCTTAGAAAAATCAATAGATGTTATAGTTTCCTTCTTTACTTTTGGCTTATTAGTAACAGAATCTACCGATGTAGAAGTATCATATTCTATTTCTGTTATGATAATCTTACCCTCAATTTTACTTATATCTATTGTAGAATAAACGCTTTTCTTAGATTCTTCTATAAAGCCATCTATTCTTTCTTTGACATTATTATCTATTTCAGTATTAGTAACCTTCTTCTTTGAACCACAAGAGAATAAGGTTACTACAATAGTTAATATAAATATATATCTGATCATAATTTGACATCAACAAACTCTGGTAATATATATTGAATGTTTACAGCAGCTTCATGCAAGATAGTTCTAGCTTCTTCTTCTTGTATCTTCATAGGGCTAGTATATTCACAGAATATAGAACCAACCCAATCAGTTGAATTGTTCATTCGTTTTACAATAAGACTTTCACAACCATTGGAACTCATTATAGACTTAGTGACACGATCATCTATTTGTTTATCTATATCTGTAATATACATAAACACTTCTTCCGCCATTTGTTTGCTAAATCTAGCTACTTCGCTCATAGGTAATTTCTGAATGTTTTCTTTCATACCTTCAGTACCTTTTCTTTTCACCTCAAATTGAATAGAAAGAAAGGCAGCATGCCCTAACGGATGAGGCTGAATAATATAAACTCTATCCGCTTTAGTTTCAAACAAAACTCTCCAAATCTCACCAAATACTTTGGCGCTATTTTCAGACCTTTTATAACTCTTTCTCTCCTCTTCTTTTTTAAACTGCTCTACTTTAATATCAGTCATTTTATTCCTTGTATACTGATTGTAAGAGAACCACGCAGCTATTATCGCCCCTACACCACTTATCACATTTGCCAAATCAATTTCCATGTCATTAAAAGTATTTAATAAATAAAGTAATAAAAACATTCATAGCACACATCTCCACCCAAAACATTGGGTTAGTATTATAAAATCTGCTAATAATATTTATGTTCTTCTGTGCAGATACACCTATTATAGTATATAATATATAAGCTAACCAAACCAATAATAACAACGGATAGTTAAATATCATCCAAATCTGAGTTCCAGATAACAACAAAACAGCGCCAAATATATGAAGCTTCCTCTGGAATGAATCATTCTCAAAATCTGGGGCGCAACCTACTAATATCATACCAAGTAATGAAACAAATCCTAACCAAGCTGTATTTTCAGTACTTATCTCCACTATAGCCGGTATAGTTAACATAGGTGTTGCCCACATCGCAAAACGAAACCACCACTTATGTTTAATAGCATACCAAGTAGCGCTAACACTACGAGGTATCTTCCTGCCTTTAATACATACCGATACAGTATAAGACAATATAATTAACAGCGCTATACTAACAATAACTAACATAACCTAAAACAAATTAACTTTTTCGTTACTGTTTATATCAAAATATGTATCAAGATGAACCCAAGTTACATTATTTTCTAATCTTATAGGATACGGCAACAAACCTTTAAGTTGAATTATCTTATTTCTAGCTTGTTCTGCTGTCATACTTTTTGCATCAAAATCAATAGCACATCCTAATGAATGAGGACTTATGTATAATTGATTACTAACCGTCTTAGATTTTAATATATCACTCACATTACATCTAAATCCCCTTTCATCAAATTTTCCGCCTTTATCCCAATTGTTAGCATACATAGGAACTTTAAGTATATCCTCTCTAACAATCAATAACGTATGAAGAAATTCAGGTCGCAAATATCTCCAACATAAATTACCATCTCTCTTATATTCCTTGGGACCAACCAATTCTACAAGATCAAAATATTTACTCAATTTATTAATTATATCCTTTACTTCCATTTTTATAAATATTTTCACAAATATAAAACAAAAGGGCTTCAATATCAAATATGAAGCCCTTTTCATTAATGACAGATTTCCGATTATATCACGAAACCTCTTCTACATACCCCCCATCTATCAAGTCAACTAAATCAAAGTTCATTCCTTGACCTGAACTTCGGATACATTTGTATAAAACACCCTTATCTGTATAATAGAGACCTTCTTCTAATTCCATATTCCACTTCCAGGGGATCGGGTCCTCCAACGTACCGGCGTGCTCTTCCTGCACCACCTTGTACAACGACTCCGTGCCTGTGTCTGGCTTCCAGTTTTCAGACAATGCATGTTCTTGAATTACTTCATATAAAACATAATCTTCGTCTTCGCTGGAACGATAATTGAAGCGGAATCCCACAGAAACAACTTTCCCTAATTCAGCATACTGTTCTCCCCATATCGGATACAATGATTGTACACTCAATGCATCATTAGGAGAAATATATGTAGCCATAGTAGGCATATTTATCATCATACGACTAAATGAAACAGCCTGAACTTCTACTGAGTTTTTATTAATTAATTCAATATTAGCATTAACCTCATCCTCAGTCGTATCAATAGGATCGGGAAATACATTTATATCTACACCTTCTACCTCTTCTACAGTAGTACATGCTTCAACACCGTCTGTTAATGAAGATGCTACTCCTAAACATCTATCATTATAGTTACCCATATCATCTATTACATATTCAACAACAGAAGACGGATAAAGTTTACCAGATAGTTTAACTTCATTCTTGCGAGAGCAAGCATCTTCAATAGCTATTCTATCTTCTACCCACACATTTTTACCATCAAGTAAATAGTGTTTGTAATCATATGTTGCTATTTGATTCTTCTTTTCTCTCTTAGCAGATTCCAATAATTCCTCTGGAGTAGGTATAGGAACAGGAGTCAATTCCATATTAATGACCTCCTTAATATTAGCGCCAGGATTGTCCTTCTTGAAATTAATCTGTCCTTCACTTAATTTATACCAACCAGATGGATTACTGTTCAAGTATTCTTCATAGGTAGTAACAATATTATTACTTTCAGGATCAATTTCTTCATTTAATCCTAAATAAAAACCTACTATTTCTCTATTAATATACCAAAATGTATATTCGTCAAAATTTATGATATTCATATGATTCTCTTTTTATCGTTTATTCCTGTTCCATTTTAGCTATATGCCATATCCCATCTACACAAACCATATTAAGTTCAGCCCATTTACCAGAAGGTATTGTTAAACTACTACCACACATTGATATATAATTACCAGAAGTAGGGATAGTAACAGTCCTATCCGCGCCAGAAGCAAGTATGTATGCTGTAACACTTCTGCCGTTCATGGAAGAACCAGTAGCGCTCATGCTCAAAGTTCCGTTTGCGCTCAATGTTACCTTAATAGTTTGATAATTTGCATTAAGACTAGCTACCGAAGTGGCTGTTGTACTAGCAAAAACCACATTTAATTTTGACTTGTCGGAAGAAGACATTAATCCATTAGCAGATGTTGTAGCTACAGAATAAGTAGTGTCAGTGTCCGTCCAAGGCACATTTACATAAGCCTTACCAGAACTATCCAACACAACAGCATAATTCTTTCCACTAGTATTATAACCTATCATAATACCTCCTAAAGCTGAAGAAGTAGATTTAGGCAAAGTATAATTGTTTGCACCAGTGGCTATATCATCTAATTTGGATTTATCTGTTTTACTCATCAACCCATCAGTAGAAGATGTGGCCACACTGTATGTAGTATTATTATCTGTCCACGGAACATTAACGAAAGCGTTTCCACTCGTATCTACTTGAACTTTATAATTTTTACCATTATTAGTATAACCTACTTTTATACCACCCAATGTTGATGCCGCTGTAGTAGGAAGAGTATAATTACTTAAACCATCCAATTTCTTCTTGTCATCAGAACTCATCAAACCATTGGAGGTTTGAGTAGCAACATCATATTTTGTATCTAAATCCGACCAAGGAACATTGACATACGCTTTGCCATTACTGTCCAAAACAACAGGATAATTTTTATTATTCGCTGTATATCCTATTTTAATACCACCATTTGTACTAGAAGTAGCTAACGGGATACCATTGTTAACTTTGTCCAATAAAGCATCTACTTCAGATCCACTATATTTACTGTTATAAGACATGATATTTTGTTTTACTCGTTATTTTGATACGAAAATAAAGAAAATTGATATAAGTATATCAATAAACAGCTATCTAATTAATATCCGCTCTCCAATCATCAGATTTCATTAACTCATTAAATTCATGAGAACCTGAAATGTATATAGGATATGGATAATCTATACCATTATCCACACTTTCTACATCTGATAAAATCATGTTAGGTAGAAATAACTTATCATAATTGTCTAACTTCATGATAATTTTGCTTCTATCATTTGAATATCTAGGTGATAATCCTATACGATCCAATATTTCTTGCGAAACTTCATCCAACAATTTTGATGGTATTACAATATATTTCATAATTACTTTGCTTTAAAATCAATTAGGATAATAATTCTGGATAATACTGCTTCCATTTGTTTATAACTATTTCACGTTCTGCGTCAGATGTGTCATGGTCGATGATACAGAGAGCGTAAATAGCATAATTTGAATACTGGCTAAATCCAGAACTAGCTAAACGTCCCAAATTTAAAACAGCTGTTCCTTCGGTGTAATCTCCAGTTAAAATTTGATTTCCATTATAATTTTGTGAAGTTTGATAAACTAAAAAATCTTGAGAATAATCTACATACGTATTTCTACCGAATGAAATTGTACCATCTTTTATACCATCACTATATTCTACGATAAAAGCGCATCCATTACTCCATGCATTCTTATTACTTATCAATCCATCATAAGCATTTTTTCTATTAATCCACTTTCTCAACACCATCACTGTATATCCCTTTTCTTTAGTTAGAATAGGGAATGTGTCACATACGGCGCAATCATCTATACCATCGAAACATACGGCTCCGGCGTAATCGGGGATTTGTTCAATAGTAATGTTACAGGAATCTACAGTTTTAAGAAATTTAAAACCGCAATATTGATCGCCTTCCTCCATAGTGTGATTAGGAAGGGTGTAAACCCCATCAGAGGATATAGATAACATTATTGTTTTTGACGTTCTATATTCCAATGAAATTCCGGCTGGTAAGCCGATAATTTTAACTATCATGGAAGGAGCAATTAAAGAATCTGCACGGTACTTTAGAAATTGAATACTCTTGGATTTTATGGAACTAATAAGAACAGAACTATTGGTTGCTGTGATATCAACTCTATCAGTCGGCTTAATCCAAGAATTACTTGTAAAATCCTCTTTGTATACCCCAACTCCACTATTCAATTTCCAAGCAAAGTTTTTAAACTTAAGATCATTGCCATTGCCAGAAGTATCATACCATGTAGGATCTTTAGACAGTTCCTCGTTTGTTAACCCCTTGCCATAATACATACCAACAAGTCCATCTATGTTCATATTATCTATAAGATCGGGATAATACTTGAATGGAAGCTTATCAGGAACATATTTGCCGTTTTTTACAAGGGCGCTCTGTATGTCTTTTTTAGTTTTTAATACTCTCTCTAATTTATCTGCTATAGTTCCCATTATATTATCTCCCCATTTATTTCGTCTAATATGGAACTTAAATCACCAAGCATAGAATTAATATCAGAAATACTATTAGCATTAGTACTGATATCATTCTTCATAGTTTGTACTTCTACCTTATGACTATCTACATATTCTTCCAATGCTGAAACTCTATCAAACAATTCGCTGGTTTGACCTTGATTGTCTATAACAGTATCACCTACAGCCATAGAAACAGAATTAGAATCTTTATTGTAGCTAATCTTAGTAACAGGAGTGTAGTTGTTTTTATAATCCAACATACCTCGTATGGTATTTACATCAAAAGAGTGGATTTTATTATATACTTCTTCTCCTCCGGTATTAATGAAATTATATCCACTTTGGGACATTTCTCCTCCCTTGTATGCTATTAAGTTAAAAGAAGCCTTACCGGTTCCTTTTGATGCAAACCATGTGGCGTATGTCATAAAATCAGTAACAGCAGGTAGAATGTCAAGATATTTATCCCTAAGGTCTTTTACTGATATATATACACATTCTTGACCTGAGCCTCTATTGTCTCCTCCCCATTTCATTAATCCTGTAACAGTAGAATTACTATTACCTGGACAATTCCATCCTACAGCCAGATTATCAGCATTCGGTATTCCAGAGTTCAATAGCTCGGTGGCTGTGTCAAGGTCGGTCCCAGCGGATGCCTCCCACAGGTATCTAAAAACAAGGAAGTCAGCAGAACCTATGGTAACAACCGATTCTTTGCTTTGATTGTCGGCCATAACCTCCCAATACCATGTATTGTTTCTGAATGTAGCCCTTATAGATTCTGTACCTTTTGTAGCTATATTGGCAAAAGAACCACCTACATGAATATTAGTCACATCATATTCAACATCATAAGCATTTTTTCCTCCTTCTTCCATTTGAGGAAGATAAACAGTAGAACTTTTATCCCCTACATTGGATATGTATATCAAATAACTATCTCCTTCAATACCTACATCATATTTCATGCCTATAACTTCATGGTCCCCAGATGGAGACCAATCAACCAATATAACATGTTTATCCATAGGGATAGATTTTATAGTATTAGATACATTTACAGAAGACATGAAATGATAATAATTCTCATATATATTTGATACTTCATTATCTTCTGTTGCAGCAGCATCCAACCTATTTATCTCATCTTGATTGATTACTTCATGATCGTTGTAATCCAACCAATAATAACTTACCGGGGTAAATACTTTTGTGTATTTACCCTTTCTGATGACATTACCATCTATAATAATGTCTATTATATAATATTTTTTACATCCATCCATTATTCAAACCCATTACAGTTACATGAAACTTTAACGAAACCAGAAGGCACTTCTCTCCAAATTGTTCCAACTGGAACAGTAGTTACCGTACTTTCTAATACTGTAAGACTAATACTACCTACATTTAATTCATTATCCATAACCTTATAACCTTCGACATATACTTTTCCTTCATTGCTGTTATAACATTCTTTTATTCCTACAATATGCCTTTCGGTTTTAGAATAGAAATCACATTCCATCATCTTAAAATAAGATGGTATAGATTTTATTTCATAACCAATTGGGAAAAGAATATCAGTTGATTTAAGAACAATGCTTTTAGAAGAACGGACATTTCCATATCCATCTATCTGCATAAATGTTCTTACTTCCACTTTACCATTGTTTGTTTGGTAACAATTATCCACCACTTCGGAATCACTTGTAGAAGCATCTGGAAAATCACATTCTGCATTCAACCATGATGTAGGTATATCCGTAATTTCAGCACCTATGTTATAAGCAGGGTCCGTTGATTTAAGAACAATATTTCTTGATTCACGTAAATGTCCATAACCATCTAACGTTAAATAAGTTCTTAATTTAACTTTACCATCTAATGTTTTATAACAGTTTTCTACAATCTCTGTATCACTTGTTGTAGCATCAGGAAAATCACAAATAACTTTATCCCAATTATCAGGAATAGAAGTCATTGATTCTCCTCTTGAAATATCTGGATCAGTTGTTTCCATAACAAAAAGGTACTCCGCCCTCAGTCCAAGAACGCTGTCTACGGCTCTGTAACCTCCTACGTGAACCTTTCCCCCAGGAGTGGCATAACATTCATTTACTGTAATAATATGCCTTTCTGTCATATCTGGAAAATCACATTCTGTTTTAGTCCAATCGTTAGGAATACGATCTATTCTATCCCATTGAGGATAATTAGGATCAGTAGTTTTAGCTATATAATAATACTGCTCTCTTACACCAAGTATAGCATCTAAAGATTGGTATCCATTTATATTGACCTTTCCGTTACCTGTAGAATAACATTCATCAACATGAACTATTTCCCTATCAGTCATATCAGGAAAATCACACACCATTCTCACCCAATCGTCTGGAATTTTCTCTATAGAAGTGCCAACAACTATATCTGGATCTGTAGTTTGAACTACAGTGAAAATAGAATCTCTTACTCCCAATATATTGTCTATAGCTCTCAATCCCTCTATTTGAACCTTTCCGTTAGCAGTAGAATAACATTCCAAAACATATGTGACATCTCTTTCTGTCATGTCCGGGAAATCACATACCATTCTAGTCCAATTTTTAGGTATAACGTTAAATGTATAGCCATCAGGAAAATTATCATCTGTAGATTGTATTACAGTATATATAGATTCTCTAACGTCTAACCTATCGTCTATAGCTTCAAGACCTTCTATCTCCACTTTACCATCAGGAGTCTTGTAACATCTGTTGATAAATGTAACATCTCTCTCTGTCATATCTGGGAGATCACAATCTATCATAACCCAATCATCAGGTATTTTAGTCAATAAAGTACCTATGGGATTATCCATATCTGTACTATCCGTAATCCTATGCTGCTCTTTAAGAGTATCCATCTGATCGTTTAACAAATACCAACTCCACACTTCTACTTTACCACCTAAAGTACGATAACACGTTCTGAAGTCCTTTATAACCTTTTCAGCTATATTGACCCATTCCCATTCTATATCACTAGGTATTTGAGCAATAGAGTTCTTTTTCCCATCATCACCCAAATACCAATAACAACCATTTAAGGAAACAACTACCTGATAAATCTTATCCCCTATTTTAATACCAGACTTTTTATCATCTACTGGCGCATAGGAACCCCATTTACCAAAAACATCTATTATTTTTTGAATACTTCTACTAAAAGCAGAAGTTATATCAGCCACTAAATTCACGTTAATAAATTTTATTGTTATACATCCAAATATACAAATTTATATCGCATAAATAAAAAAAAAGAGGATGAGGATCTACCTCACCCTCTTGGGATATTTAGGAAAAAAGGAATCAAACTTTACAAGGCTTTATATTAGCCGAAGCTGCAAGCATATCCATTAATTCCTGTATTCCTTCATGTGCTCCATAAGGAACATAGAAGTGGAATGTAATATGATCACTTATAGTTCTACCAAAACCATTTGAATAACGTTTAGGATTGATAGTAAATGAGAAATCAGCGTATTGTTGCAAAAGAACTAAACGAGTTTCTTCATTTGTGAATGTACGCTCCATAACGTTTTTATGAGTCTGGCGGAAATCGAAATACATACGAGATTCACGTTCTCTTCCTAACAGATGTCCTCCCATATGAGTTCTAGGGGCCCAATGAGATTTATATTCTGTGTGGATCGGATTATAGTATGTACTGATAGCTTCTCTTTGTTCATCTGGATAACCACCTTGTACTGCTATTCTAACAGAACCTTCTTCGAAAGCAATATCATCAATCAAGCAATCGCTCGGAGTGATAAGGTAGTCAATTCCACGAAACAAAACGCCCACCTTACAGTTCTTGGGCAGCGGGTCCGCGATGATGGTGTCATCTCCTGCAACGGCTCCCAAACGTTTCCAGTTACGACCGCGATATGATTCTGGAGATTTCGATACATAGAAATCCTTGAAAATAGGATCACATTCTTCACAAACCATGTTAGTAATAACAGTAGTTTTGAATTTATGTTGACAACCCCCAGGGGTTCCATAATCATCTATCTTCAAATACGGAAATGCTTCCTGCAATTCTTCTTTTGCAGTATTACCGCATTCATCATCTGGCAATGTTATTGAATAAGCTTCTTTAGAAATAGTACAAGATCCACAAGCCGTCCATGCTACAGTAGAAATAGTAGGATTACTACACATATCCTTAGTAGTAGCCACATAAGTAACTTTAGCTGTAGGATTAGCTTCTACAAATGTTTCTATTTGTTTATTTGTAAGCTTCTTTGACACAGCCACAGTATACATGCCAATACCATTATTTTGAGCATCAGCCTTAATAGCGGTTCCTGCTACAGCTCCTTCCAATGATTCAACAACAGTTGATTGGTCAATACCATCATCTTCTAATGTTACTGCATAGATAATTCCACCTTCTACTTCTGTGTAACCAGACGGACAATCTTCACAGCCTTTCATTATAGAAGAAAGCTTTTGGGTGTAATTAGCCGGTTTAGCACCCTGCTTCATCACCTGATACTTAGTAGTAGACAAATTACGTCCTACACGTTTAATATCTAATCCCGGATAAGCAGCTTTCAACTGATTCAAAGCATAAGCATCACCTGTATCACACATTTCTATACAATAGAAATTCATAGGAATTTCAACAGGCTCCTTAGCGGGATTACTATCGCAAGAATGTATAGGTTTTATTTCGATATAATCACCTACTTTTCCACCACCAGCTACAGGTTGATTTTTTACCCTTTTGATAAAATCCAAAACAGCAGCCAAAACATCTACTTCTTCACAAGGATCACATTCTGTACAAATATCTGGTTTACCTGGACAAGAATCAAATAAGATGTAATCATCTATAAACAACTCTCCTTTAGGATATCCTCTGAGTTCGAACAAACGACCAGTAAGTTTGATATGAACAGGAATACGATCCCCCTTGCGAGCCTTTATTTCTGTACCGTCATCAATACCATTATATCCGAATATAACTTCATCTACCTTTATATTGCTTTCTTTAGGAGCAGATGCATATACATCTATAATCTCATCAATAGCAAAAGCAGTAGTAGAATTAGATTTATCATCAGATATACGAGATTTAACCATCTCGTTTCTACCTACGCGGATTTCATAACGTTGTTCATCTTTTCTACGACCCTTGAAATTGGTTATAGCTTTAAGACCATTTTCGGTCTGCTCTCCTTCTATATCATAGATAGCTATTTGACCTTCTTGCAAAAGCAAAGAATCAACATCTGCTAATTTGGCATGAGGAGGACAAATGATGTACCGATCATACGGTTTATGAATTGCCATACTTAATATATTTTTAAATTAATAATCTTCAACTACTCAAAAATACCTACTATTAATATATTGACCAAAATCATTTGAGATTAATTAATTCTGAATGTGGATTAAGAAATATTTAATCACAAAGGAGATGTCACATTATTAGAGTCAATTTGATAACGATTGTATTCACTTTCATTTAATGCAAATTGTTTTTCTACCATATTCAATATAATATCCACAAGTTTATCATCTAACTCTGGATCTATATCCGAAGAATTGGTATTATCAGATTTTATATAACCAGATATATCAACAGGTTTAGGATATCTGTAATATGTGATAAATAACTTATCTACATTAAAATCATCTACATATACTCTAACACCTTCTTCTCCTATGGTGTAAAAAGCATCTCTATAAACATAAGATGGTTTATTAAATTCATCAGCAAGAAGTTCGTGAACATTTTCGTTCTTAGCTTCCCATAAATTGAAATCAGAAGCAGAACACTCTCCTTTTGAAAATATACCACTTATATTGATAAAAGCAAAATAATCAGAAGGCAAATAAAATAAACTACTTTTAGGATTATCTATATCCTTCTTCTTACTCATATCTTTAGAATAAACAGCCAATTTCTGTAAATATCGGACATCATCTTCATTTCTTTTATTAAGAAAATAAAGAACAAGGCGATTTTGTTCTTCGTTAAATAACTGAACAAATCTCGCCTTATCCAATTTTATACCTCCATTGGTTGCATTTTCTTCTGCTTTCTGTAAAGCCCTAAGATAGCAATCAATTATCTTCATACTTGTCAAACATTTACGCCGTTGGCTATTTTTTCTTGTTTATCAATCATCTTGTTGTATTCTTCAAGGAGAAGAGCTTTATATTCAAGCATATCCTTATTATCAACAACAGACATAGCGGCAGTAATATAATCCGGACCAAGAGAATTACCCATGAATATAATACCAGTGCTTTCTATTTTCAGCACTCCTGAATATACCATTTCTTTTATCATTCGATGGAAAGCTATGATTTGAGGTCCTCTGTCTTCCTGATTATTTGAAATAAATCGTCTATAAGCATCCTTATAAACATCTATGTTAGTATTCTTTTGTTCAATCCAATTAGTAAATGAATACTGAATCATAGAATCTTCTAATTTAACAGAAGATATAACATTCAAATACATCAACAAATCCTTAATGTTTTGCTGCTGTGTTTCAGTACCTTTAAGCATAGACATAAATTGATATATAATTTCAGTCTTATCCAATTGTCTCTGCTTCCTAATATCTACAGCCGTTGTCTTATCCTCTACACAATACATTGATTTCTGGAACTCAGGATTTCCATCTTCGTCTTTAGGAGTAAGCAATTTAGATTGAAGAGAAATATATAAATCAAAAAGATCGTATATGTCGTCTGTGTAGAACAAACGGGAATCATAATTTCTTACTGTAGTTGTATCCCAAAAATCATTATTATCCTGAGATAAATCCTGCCCAGTAGCTTCCTCATAAGGTGCTTTTATATTTTTTATTCTTCTATCCAATTCTTCTTTTTTCTCATACTCTGGCATCCCTTTAAAACACTTTGATCCAGCATAGAACCCAGTATCATAAACTCTTAATTTAGCATCAAACGGACATGGAACAATAGTTTTGTTCCCTAAAAAAGGAGATTTTGATATACCCCTTTCTTGATAACCATCTGGAGCCGTTTCATCGGATTTACCAGTTATAACATAAATTGAATCAGAATAGATTTTCATTCCACTGACATCAGCCAGCAATCTCTTAGTAGAACCTTTTACTACTTCTTTTTTCTTTCCCATTTTCCCTTAATTATAGTTGCAAATTTCATAGAAAATCACAAAATATCTTCAATCCCCTACTCCACTTTAGACGCTTCAACGCAAACGGCAACCCGTATACTCTGCGTCCGTTTGGCCGCCTCAACTCCGACGGACTGTATGTTGATCGCTGCATTTAGATCACGATCTATTTCTAATCCGCAATCTTTACAAACGAATGTTCTATCCGACAATTTAAGATCCATACTTTTCCAACCACATCTTGAACACGTCTTGGATGATGGATAGAACCTGTCAATTACAACAAGCTCTTTTCCATACCACTTACATTTGTATTCAAGCTGACTTCGGAATATAGAGAAAGAAGCATCAGATACAGAACCAGCAAGATGATGGTTCTTTAACATACCAGATGTGTTTAGGTCTTCAATGCAGATTATATCGTAATTATTAACTAACATCGTAGTCATATTATGCATATACCATGACCGCTTATTGGCTATCTTCCGATGCAATCTTGCCACTTTTAATCTACACTTTTTGCGTCTGTTACTTCCCAACTTCTTTCTTGATAAATGTCGTTGCATCCTCTTCAGCTTCGCTTGGTTCTCACAAAGAAAATGAGGATTATCTACAATCGTACCGTCAGACAATGTGGCTAATGTTTTGATCCCAAGATCAACACCCACTGCTTTACCTGTCTCCTTTTTATAGCATTGCTCTATTTCGACAAGAACTGATACAAAGTATTGATCCGTTCGATTTTTAGAAACAGTACAGGATATAAAACGAGAGTTGTCTGGAATTTCACAATCTACAATAATACGAACCCATCCTATCTTTTCCAATCTGATTTTATTTTCAACAACCTTAAACTTCGGGAATGGCAATCTGAATGATTGTTCACCATGTTTATTCTTATAGTTTGGTTTACCAAATTTTTCCTTCCTTTTCTTGTTAAAATACTGCTTGGAAAACTCAATGAAATCTCGCTGTTTTTGCTGTAAGGCAGCAGCGGAAATTTCATCTAACCACGGCTTGTAAACGATAAGATCGGATTTAGTAGGTAATTTCGGATTAGGATTTGTTTCCTTGTCGTAAGAACTGAATGATTCAACACAAGCGTTCCATACAACACGAACACACCCAAATGTCTTAGCAAGAAGTTCTTCCTGTGTTTTATTCGGATACATGCGGTATTTATATGCACGCTTTATTATGTTCATTATCAATTCATTTTATACTCCAAATGTACAAATTATTCTATGATTTTACAATAAATTACTATGAATTTTGCTATTAATTATATCCTTTTAAAAAATAAGAAGATGCCGGGATACTACCCCGGCTTTCTTCAACATTATGACAAAAACCTACAAAGAATTTCTTAATAATTCAATAGTAACAAACTTACTTGTATCCTTAACCCAGCAAGCTGAGATAGAGTGACACCAGAATTGTTCTGCCATACGAGAATGGCTGGCAAGGATGTCACCACCGGTCGGAGTAGTAGAAGACCAACGTCCACGTTCATAACCCCACCACATTGAACCTCCTTCTGGCTTAATATAGAATACGTTGCTATTTATATTACCAATACGAGCTTCAGAAGTATTAGGTATACCAGCAAAAGCGTTAGACCATTCTCCCTGAGTCAAATCCTCCATAATACAAGAATATGACGTAATAGGAGTCATACCGTCAATCAATTGGCTTCTGTCTGTCAAATCCATATAATCCAAAGAAGGTTCGTGTTCTATAATAACACGTCCAATGCCAGGGATTATAACTGATTTAATCTGAACTACTCCTAATTCCAAAGCGTTGTTAGGACCAGTAACCGGATTTTGGATAATACGTTCATTACCCAACAAATACTGCAATTGTCCTAATTGAGCGTTAAATTCATCGCGGAATATTTCTGTAATATTGATATACGCTTTAGCACCTACCTTAAACTTCATTACACGTTGTTCGATAGGCAAATCGTTGCGGCCACGGAAAATGTAGTCTGCTGCTTCCTGGAAGTGCTCTCTGCGGATACCGCCTGGACGAGAATAGGAGATAACAAAACCACGGCGCAATTGATGATACAAACCTTCATTTTTCATCAATACACCATTATGACCTTTTACACGACCACCACGCATAAACATAAGTTCATATGCTTCCATTTTAGCCAATTCAGCCAAACAGAACAATGATACTGTAGATGCTACACGTGCCGTTTTAGGATTAATTGTTCCATCAGGAAGACGAGAACCGATGATAGCATAACTAGCATCTTGACCAGTAATACTGCTTATTTGTCTTACTTTGGCATAAGCTTTTTCTATAAAGTCTTGTGTTCCTCTATCAGCCCAACCAAAGCTTTTCATACCAGCATACATAGTAGTCTCACCTTCAACACCACGATGTCCTGCTAATTGAAATTCACAAGTCATAGTACCAGCCTTGGAAGCTCCACCTACTTTACTGAAATTGGTACTAAATTCACCTAAAGCATCAGTAACTTTAAAGTATTTAATACCTGCTCGAAGCGCAAATTTCGGGTAATATTTTACACGGTCTCTTGAAAATAATCTACACCAATATCTCCAGTTTTCTCCTTCTTGACGAGGCGGACGATCTTCAGCAATAATAAGCTGACAACCTTCAGCCATATCATATGTCAAAACATCATTTTGTGTAAACTCTGCGTTTAACACTATTTCGAACAAACTTTCATCAATACCTGGTTTAGCATACTTCATTGAAGTATCTTCAACCGTAACAACTTCCATTGATTCCGTAATAGGAAGATCATAACGGAATGTACCATTAGCACCGTTTACTGTAATAGTAGCATCCTGTCTAATCATTCCTAAATACATAGGAAGAGGATAGTTTGAAATATTAGCAAACAACTGAAGAAGACCTAAATGGTTTCTATCTGGATCTTCAGCATACCATTCTTCCAAAGAAGAAAGATCGTGTTCTACCAGGCTAGATCTTACCGTCTTAGCACTGGTATAAGCAATCACTGTATCACCATTAGCGGTGGCAGGAAAATTTTTAGTATAAAATGAATTTGCCATGAATCACTTCTATTTTAAATATTATTCAACTCTATTTCATCTACTTTAATACCTTTAATCTCACTACCTCTATTATCTACAGGAGCTACACTCCTGTTTTTATTAGTTGTAGTAACCATTTTGTATGTTTTTATCTTTTCTTCTTTAACTCTTTTACTCGACTTTTGCTTAATAAATTCATCTGGATTCATTAAAAACATAATCAAATCAGGAGCCTCTTCTGGATTCATCAATATCTGTCGGGCTTTTTCCATTGCCAATGGCATTCCAGGATTTTGCTCGGAAGTAGAAAATCTGAAATTCAAAGCTTTATTAAGCATACTATCATTTAACTGATACTTCTGAGAAAGACTTGTTTTAAGTTCTTTCTTCATTCTTTTCAAATCTTCCAAATCCTTAGCTCTCTTCTGTTCTGCAAGGACTTTTCTCTCTTCAATAATTTTATTCATACGAGCATTGAGATCAGCTTTATATTTTAAAGCTCTTGCTTCTATAAAATCATCTCCCTTAGATACTATGCCATTATAATATTCATCTGCATCTTCTTTAGGAAGACCAAGCAAATCAACATAATGACGAATTATCTTCAACTGATCTGATTTATTTTCAATATCCAACTTCTCTATAGGAGAACTTGTTCTATCGTATTCTTTCAAAATATCTACGATATTAGCACCAGATTTTTCAGCCTCAATCAACTTTTTAGTAAAATCAGATACAGAATTAACATCAATCTTATCTTGCATCAATTCCTCTTTCTGACTATTCATTATAGTTGCGATAAAATCACAAAAATGATCTTCGTCACTCAAATCAATATTATCTATAGTTAACTCTTCTCCTTCATCGTTAGTGAATACAGAATTAGTTAAATCAATAATACCTTTGTTGTTAAGAGAATCAACGATACCTCTGTAATTGATAGAACCACCAAGAATAGGCTTTTCACCTTCTCCATCAACTGGTTTTTCTACTGGTTTTTCAACAGTATTTTCATTTGGTTTTTCTACCGTTTCCGTTGCATCAGAACCTTCAGTATTACCATCGTTTACTGGAACATTATTTTTATTACCTGCTCCTTCTCCACCAATAGACATAATATCGTCTTCTCTATTCAGGGCGTTTGATGAATCTCCTAAATTAAAAAGATCATCTACACCAACTATTCCATTTTTTTCCATATTTCCCATATCACAAAATTATACAAACAATTAACAATTACATAATAATATAATTACTGTTTAAAGTACAATTAATATTAAACATTTCTGAATGTACATTAAAATTTTCTGAATGTACATTAAATATTTCCAAATGTACATTCAGAAATATTTAATCTATACTATAACACTAATTCTTATTTATCCCAGCCACATATTTTTTAGCATTATCAGAATCCTGCCTTTGTTTTATTTCCTTGGCTTTCAAATCCAATTTGGCTAATTCTATTTTTCGTTTATCATCCATTTCTTTGGACTTTAAATCAAGCTTTCTATTTTCAAGGGTATTCTTCTGCTCCATGCCAGCTTCGTCCAAAGCTTGCTGAGAAACCTGCGCCAGATAGTTGAGTGATGTCACGTCCGCCTTAGCGTCAGCGGCTCGACCAGCAGCCTGTACTTTTTCTTGTAAAATACGGTACTGACCTTTTATATTCTCCATCTTTTCTTCGTGCTGATATTCTCTTTCTTTCTCTCTTGCATCAGCCTCAATCTGCTGCTGATTGATTTGCATCTGCTGTTGTTGCTGTTGCTGCATAAGCTGATCGCTTCTTCTTCTAGCATTTCTAGCTATTTGTATCAACTCAACCATAGAGTCAGCAGTAAATATAGATGCTAAATCATATATGTCTCCTCCGGCTGTATTGAGTTGAAGCATGTATGTCTTGAATTTTTCAAGTTCTTCTCTCTTTTTAGAATTAACTATAGCTTGTACACCTAAATGCCTCATGCTAAGACCATCTGTTCCTATTCTTAAAAAAGCGCGAGTTAAATCACTTTTTGTATACATAACAGAAATATCTTTACCATCAGATTGACATTGTTGAGCCACCGCCAAATGAAGATCCAATGCTCTTCTTTTGAAATATTCAAAGTTATCAAAATAAATTTGAGTTTGCAACATAGAAGCTGTTACACCTTGTTGAGTACCAACTGCTGTCTCATATTTATTAGGACCATTTATAGCCTGAGAAGTAATACCAATCATCTCAAAACATTTAGTTTTAGCCCATTCTGCTATTTCCATACGAGTTTTTATCTGTTCTGTTTGAGATAAATCGTATACAGCAAATTGATTAAATGGTATGTTACTTCCAGTATTCTGTTTAGAAGTATCTATAGTCAATGCTCCCGTAGCTTTGGCAGCATCTAATAAATTAGCCCATATATCACCTATATCTTCACCTAAATTCTTATATTCGCTTGGAACAAAACCAATATCCGTTAAAAGGAATCTACCAATTTCCTTTTCAAGAATATTATTCATTTGATTGATAGCGAAATTGTAGAATATTTGATACGGTTGTATTCTTGCTGCCACAGAAGATCCTATAAAACCAGCTACCGGCAATACAAAATCGTATATATTACTATCTCCTTTTATTTGATGATTTATAGGTTCTCCATCAAGATACAAGGGTTTTTCTGTTAATCCACCTCCTGATATCTTTACTCCATATCTTACTTGTGGCAAGTAGTCAACAAAATAAGTATTTACTTCTGGATTGTTAACCCCTTCACTCATGGTACGGTTTATTTTCTTTATACCATTTTCTTGCAAAAATTCTTGAAGAAGTTCATCTGTTACTATTTCCTGAGAAACCAATCCTGTTTCTGATTCATATGTAACAAAATATACTCTTTGAGGAGATACCCAATACGATTCAGTTACTTGATATAAATCTGATCTGACAGGTTTATCAGTCAAAGATTGAGCTTTATTTACATAACCACCATATTCGAAATTAGGTAAAAATCTCTCCCTTTTATATTCATTCCCATCCTGGTCATAAGTAGTATACACTCCTTGTGGAATACCAGTATAATCCTCAAATGCTTTAATAGATGCATAATCTTTATATCCTTTCCAAGGTATTATCTGATTCTCATACATCATCCCCACACTAGCTGCTTTCGTTAAACTGGTATATGAACCAGACTCCATATTACCATTTATACCCTGATATACTGTATTTCCACCTATTAATTTTTGCTTATCCTTGTCTGTCAATAGATGTCCCCATCTGGTTATTATATCAGTTGCTGTATAATAATGCACTCGACCTACATACTCTCCGTATTGAGGATATTTACTGTCTAGTGTTTGAGAATAAAATGTATTTAAAGGAGACCATCTCTCTGGTTTATAATAATCATAACCTACATGGTAATTTCTAAAACATTTGCCAGTAAGAAGATAATCAATGAAATTTTCTTGATCTATTTCATCCATGTAAAATCTGCCGCGATCTGCTTCTAGTGTATAACCAGCCCATCTTACTTGCTCAGATTTCCATTTGGTGTTCATAAAGTTCTCTATCTCTGGTGGAGTCATAGATATCTTTATTTGATTCACCTGATCAATATATTGTTGTTTTTCCTCTTCTGTACCCAAGTTGTTAAAGTCCGGATCAATGCCAGCCTCCAATAACTTTTGTTTCAACATCTGATCTAACGATTCTTTTACATAATTATGTAAAAGACCCTCTTTGGTTTCCGTCCATTGATTTATTTCTGTTTCGTCTAATCCTACAACATTGTATTTATCAGACATATTTCCAAGCCACCCTACAAAAGCATTTACTATAGTTCCTATAATATCATAATGCTTTAAAAAAGAAGGTATATTGACATCAGTACGCAATTCTTGAACCTCTCTCAAATATGGAATCATATCTTTTAATTCCATAAAAGATAGTTTACCGTCTTTCATACGGTAAAAATCCATATATTTCTGATTCTCTTTTAATTGCTTCAATCCTATATGCTCCAATGCATCCATAGTAGCATGAAACCATTCCTTAGTTTTTTTATTGGTAGGTATGGCTTGAACTGGCAATCCAGAAAAAATACCATTAGCGGGCCAAACTTGATTTCTATTAAAGTACTCCATCTAACAATCTTTTCGACAAATATAGATAATTTATCTGATATTCCGCATTTTAAAAGGATTATGTCTTCGTGTAGTAAACCCTTTCACCTGATAAACTCTCATCCTTTCTCTCTTCTGTTCATTAGCCTTTTCAGTAGAACTTTTAGGCATATAATTCATATCGTCATAATATCTGGCCAATGCCAAAGCATGTCCGAATGCTATCAAACGGTCTGTATTAACTCCTGGCCCGAATGCAATTATTTCATCCAATAATTCAATATCTGGTATACGATAAACTCCTTTTTGAATTATTTCATTTCCATCATCATCAAAACCAACAACAACATCCTCCCAGCAATACTGCATTACAAGATTGTATATCATTCGCTGGTTAGGAACTGTAGGGGACAATCCTAATTTATTGTTTTGCTTTGTTCCTGCTCTAACAAGTTTATTGGCTAAAGCTTCACCCTCTTCCAAAAGAACATACTGCTTGTTCCTTCTGGCAAGATAGGTCTCAAACATACGGTCGGCGTTCTCCATAAGACACTTGGCTCCATACGCCTCTATAAGTATCTCACATGTACGACAAAAATCATCTGACACGGGAGGTCTTGACACGTAACTTGCTACTATTTTATAGGCAAACGGATCATTTATATTAACATGGCGTTTTAATACGTAAAACGCTCCTAATGAGTCTGTTCCAGCCTTGTCCTGCTTATATGGATCTAGGGAGCTCGTATAAGTGTAATCAAATTTACCACCATCCTCTGGTGGATCTTCGTATATCACTACAGGCGCATCTATATTGCCTCCCTTAAAAGGATAAGGAGCCAAAACCTTCTCACTGAAACTATATCCAAGTTTCTTACCCTCTTTTTGGAATATATCTACTAATTTACCTGGTCTACCTTCTTCCAATAATCTACTTTTATGTATAAGAGCATCTTCTACTGGAAATCTATTTACATTGGCATTCAAGAAACAATCATCAATAGTTTTAGGATAAGCCATCTTATATTGTACATAAGATGATTTATCTCCAGTAGCAAGACTATTTAATTCGTTATTAATAGCCTCTGTACTTTTATCAAAATTAGTTACTTTAATATTTATCTTTTTTAAACCAGGCGCATTTGATATATTAAGATACTTATCCAATGTAGTTTGATCCTTTTCAAATGCATGAGACATTTGCCCTGGAGCAAAACATCCAGACTTACATATTCTCCATGTAGGTCTTATACATTTCTTATTCAAAATATCATAATCGAATACTATAAACTTATATCTAGCCGGATCATTCATTACCTTCTGGGCATCCTGAGATCTTTCTACATTACCTCCAGTATTATGAGTTATTATATCGTTTGCTAAATAAGTATGTGTATCTGAAGCGGTAAGGTTATAAACCATTTTTTCGCCTATATAAACTACACTGTCCACATATTCTATATATCTATAACCATCCTTTTTTACTACCCATATTATATCTCCTTCAACCAATTGACTTGCTAAAACATACCCTTCATATAGATAGTCTCTGTAATTAGTATTATTACATCTAATCGGATGGTCATAACTACACTCTAATACATGTCTTGAATCACCCCTGTAAGTTTCTATCCTATAACAACTCTTTATAGAAGGTGGTTTCATCCATTCTATTCTCTGGCTAACATATTTCCCTTTATCAAAATCATATCCTAATATACCATCTTCTTGCTTTAAATCCTCTATCTTACATGGTTCTCCATTAGCTTTATAAACTATAGTACCTTCACAACAGCATCCCATCGCAAGCAAATAACCCCTCATTTTACCGTTTTGCATATGAGAAGGTAAACCAGCTTCATAAGGAGCCAAAAAAGGATATTTACCTACCTCATCATATATAGTGGTATATGGAGTACCACCGGCAGGTTTTAAAGAACCAGCAGTTTTACCTTGGTCAATATTACTTACACGTATACGCGCATGTATATCGCGCTCATTTCTTATATTCCTTGTGCCTAATATTACTTCTTTAAACCAATCATTACCCGTTCTGTTTATCTTTAAGAAGGGATGAACATTGTCTAATCCAAATTCAAGATATTCGGCTATATTCATAAGGTCTTCTCTACTACCACCAATTACATTGTGAGTTAAGTTGTATGTCATGGTAGCATTTCTGGCTATCAAAGAACTCATGATTGCCGAATTATGAGTTACTATATAATTGGTAGTCAAGAAAAGATGAGACTTGTTATTTACTGTTATACAAGTAGCTGGATATTTACCATTTATTGATATATTATTTATAGCAAGCTCTTTTTTATTAGCTGATAAAATAAGATGTTTTCCATTATAATTTGCATACCAACCATAAGACCAAAATATCTTCTGGATGAATCTTATTACCTCTATATCCTTATTATATATTGTAATAACATCTTCACCAGTAACTACATTATTAAATGCTCTTATAAAAGATTCTATAAATGTTTTCTTTTGGCTAATAGAAGACCTTAGAAACTTTCTACACAAGGATTTATCAAATGGTATTTCACATATAGTTCCAGATAAAAAAGAAGCCAGCATCGCCCCATAAGCGGACGGCTGGATAGGCAAACGGACAGCAGGGTAGTTCACTGGCTCCGTTATCGGTATAGACATTTTTTTATAATCACCTGATATTATTCCTTTAAGGCTCCTCTCTACCCATTTGCTGCCTATTTTTACTTTCCACAGATGTTCTCCACAACATATTATGTTTCTACCATCTTCAAATACAACTTTATAGGTTAACACATTACCTTGTGGATAAACACCATCTACTTCAACCAAATTACCAGATTCGTCATATATATAATCCCCTACGACTATATCTCCTATTGGTTTTTCGCGATCCTCTAAATAAAGTATTTCCGAATTTAATAAAGCCTTGCCAAAACGTCTTGTCCCAAACAAGAATATTCCTTTTTTTTCTTTTTCGGCTTGTTTAAGTATCTCAGCAAAGAACCATTCATTGTCACGAAGTTGGGATAATCCAGGAACACGATTATCACCTTTATCCAACATCATGTGCCAAAAATTCAAATGCCAATACAACCAAGGATGAATAAATACACCATTTATAGTAACACCTTCAGATAACTTAATGGCTTCATTCTCCCAAAACTGCTTTACATCATCATCCTGCTCTTCATAAGGATAAAGATCATTCCAATAAGGGATGTCTTTCTCCTTCATGTTAATAAATAATTCTTTACTCTTTAAATTCATGTCTCATTACTTATTTAAAGACTCGTTTTTAACAAACTTCTGAATACCAGAAACAGATTGACCAGCTTTCAGATTCGATCTATTTTTCTTTGCTTCCAACTGTTTATATATTTCCATGATACCGCACATTTCCATATATGATTCAGTCCATCCCATTAAGCTATCTGTTAATCCTTTCTGGAACCTAAATTCAGCCTCTTTTTTTTCATCTGGAACTTTTGTCCAAGAATTAGATCGAAGATACTGTTCGGCTTTGTCAATCTGATCTTTTAATATAGATAATTTACTATCTATATAATTGGCGTCATTTGTTGTCGGTTTCCTTATTGCCATTAGATTTATCCTTTTCCTTATGGTATAAATCATATTGATTCTTCAATTCATCATACATTGGTTGAAGATCAATATTACTTAACTTATTATAACTGTTACCTACTATAGTAGTAGAAAATTCTTCATCTATGAAACTTATTTTACCACCTATATTCTGGAAAACAAAATCCCCTCCTGATGCAACGATAGATTCAAGTATCTTTTTATCCTTATCGGATAACGACAATTCTATTTTCAGATTAAAAGATAGTTGATACAATAATTTCAATCTGGCTACTACTTTTATAACATCAGCCTGAATAATACTAAGTTTTATATTCTCTGAATCTATAAAGATAAAATCATCTTTATCTAATTTATCTTCTTTTTCCTTTTTAGATATTATGGTATTAACCATTTTATCTATACCCTCAGCAACATCATTGGAGCCATCTATCAATAACTTGTAATATTTTAAATGATTATCAAGCTCTATATTAAAATCAAATTTGTCCATTTTTCCTATTTCCTTATTATTTTATGTGTTCTTCAAATATTCTATAATCTATTTCCTTAAACAGTTTCTCGTCAGATATAGCTCTAAGGAAGGATAAAGATTGTCCGTTCTCCTTTGCAAGATGACGAAGTACAGTATATAATATATCCCCAGTGCTATAATCTGGAAAATCATCACAAGCATTTTCTAAAAATACGAAAATAACTTTTCTCTTATCTTCGCATTGCAATCTCCTAACTCTACAACAATTTTTATCCATATCCTTATATATTATCCGTTATTGTATTTTACCCTTGAAATCCAATACTACTGATTCAGATTGATTGTCTTTATATGTTTTACCATTTATAGTATAATCAATCCTCATTTCTTTAATAAACTCCCCTAATCCGAAATTTTCGGTATTTATTTTAACACCTATTTCATGATGCTTTTTGTCTACTAATTTCAAATCAGGTTCAGTACACCCACAACTAGCACTTATCTTGCTTATTGTTATTTCATGTTTGGACTGCAATATAAAAGAAAATTTTATATTTTCACCTTTAGGAATAGGATTTAACTTAATCAAAAATTTGTTTCCATCTTCCGATAAATCAGTGTTATATAATTTATCATCAGTAGATATAAGGTTAAATTCATCAGAATCCATAGTAATTAATTCCAATCTATTCCATTTGGATTCATTGTCTTTATCTGAAGTCACGTATCCATAAGGAAGCCAGTCCGGTCGATTGTCGGTCTCACCCATAGCGCATTCCTCTGTCTTACTCCAGGCTTTCTGCTTAATAAAGCAAGTACATATAGAACATCTGTTTTTACCAAGCATTTTACTAAAATACAAAGAACCAGTAGGGATAAGAGAGTTAGGTATGTTCTTGGTGTTGAATTTACAACCATTGCATTTCTCTAACCGTTCCCTATACCATTCTGGATAATCCTTTTCTTTTTTAGGAATTTTCTGTAGAATAGTGTCCATAAATGCATTGTAAATAACTTCTGCTTGCAAAATCTTCTTCATGATCAAAAAACTTTTTGTTGTATATCTTGTATATTTTCAAATCTAAAACCACGGCGCAAGATTTTAATATAATGAGATATATTATTTGTCTTGAAATCGCCTTTCTTTATTTTCTTTTCCTGATTAGCATAAGATATATCATTTATCTTCTTATCCAAACATTCCAATTCCTTTTCTTCGTGTTTCAACATTATACCAGTATATTTTATCTTGTTCAGCAATTTTCTTTTTCTTGTCTTCATTTGAGGCAAATTGCAAACCATAGAACCTATATAAGGTATAACAACTTCAACGTTATCTGTGTATCTTAATAAACAATGTATGTAAGACACACTTGAAAAAAGAACGTCCTCTATTTGTTCCTTGGTGTATTCATCACCAACTTTTTCCATAACACTCTCTACTATATGAGAGTTGAATGAAATAAGATTCCTGTCCTTACTCATCGTCTAGCGTCTTACGATAGAACAAAGATACTAAAGCATTTTTATCTTTAGACCCTTCTAGTATAAATAATCTTCGAATATTTTCAATATCTGGCGATAAACATCTGGTTTTGTAACTACCGTCCCGATCTATCAGGATGCCGCGCTTCTTCATTTCTGTATCCAATACAGACACATATTGAAGATCCGTGGAGTAACAATGAGCAAATTTCTTCTTGGTGTCATAAGAGTACCCAAACACAAAATAATAAGACAACAAATTGATATGCCTAGAATCTATTAACCCTTTTCTGTCTGTAGCCATCAAATATCCATTATAGAACAACAGCACCTTCTTTGCCATATCTACCGTGTCTTTGTATGGTATCAAAAAACGATACATTCTTCCTTCAACTTCCTTATTATTAACTTCTTTCATGATAAAAACTTTTGTACAAAAATAAAAGATTTGAGATTTATAAATCTTTAATTAACACAAATTAATATGATTTGACCGAAAATTTAACTATCTTTGTGGAGTAAAAAAATGGAAAAAGCATATTGTTGTTTAAAATCTATTTGTATCTTTGTGGCATTACCACATTTAAAAAAAAACAGACAAATATGATTTTAAATAACATTAAAAAAATATCCTAATGTTGTTTGTATCTATTTATCTGTTTTTTGAATGTGGTAGTTTAAAAAACATATATACAAAGAAACAGAGGAACGGCAGAATTTTCTCTGCCGTTTTTTTTGTTACAAAAACAGGATAGATGCAAGGAAGACTAATTAATATAAGTAGGGTATTGATATTGAATAACATAAATGATAGTACATTTATGGATATGATATCTTTATGTATTTATATTAAAGCCAAAATAGGTACTTCAAGACTGTTTTTTAAAAACCAAAAAGATTTACTTCGACAACTTCACATAGGTCATTCAAGATTTTGTAAAATAAAGAAACATAAGTTATTCAACGACTTTATAAGATTAGAAGATAATTTTATAGTTGCTAAAAAGCGTAAATACAACAAAATTCAACTTACGTTTGGAATAGGGAATCATGTGAAAATCAAAGAAACTAGACCTATAATCGAATTAGACGAAAATAAAATACATGATATAGATTATATCCAATATCAAATAAAGGTAGCATTGTTCAATAATGAAGTTATTGTTTTGAGAAATCGGCTGCATGGCGGTGAGATGTATTCCTGCTCTTCTGATAAAAAGGAAGGGTGTCGTTTGCTGGAGGTATTAAAACAATGTACATTTAGTTATAAAGCAATAGCATCTAAACTTGGTTGCGGAACAACAAAAGCTAAATATATAGTAGATCAAGCTATAAGTCAAAATCTGGTAGTAAAGAAGATCAATATAATAAGTGCATCATGGTCTAAAGATCCAGGGTACGCTAATTACGTAAAAGAATGCTGGGATAGCCTTCCAGAGGGGAAAAAGGTAGGCGCTGCATGGGAGAGCAACGGCATATTCTTCTGGCAGATTGGGAACTCTTACACTACGGTAAACAAAGAATCAGCTAACAGATGGTACTATGGTCAAAGAGAAATAGAGCTGAATCACCCAGAAGAATATAGTGACATAAAAAAAGAATATGACCTATATGCTAAAAAAATGGATGGTAATATGGTAAATGATTTGTTTAATTTCATCGGAATAGATGAAATAACAGATCCCAGTAATATTACAACCATTACAAACAATGAGGGACACTCAGATGAGCTTATCAAAATAGAAATAAAAAGGTATCTGGAGAGAGTGTATCCTGGATGGGGTGACTTAGATAGTAAAAGAAGAAATGCTGAAATAAGGAAGTACTTTAAAGCACACAATAAGGAAACCAAAAATAAGTATTTAAATAATTACTATAGAGGTATACTGGCTGGTCATAACAGATATAACAAGATGGATGAATCCACAAAGTTATATGCCAATGAAGCCACGGAAAAATGGCTGGATGCCTGTGCTAAAGCCGGTGTTTTACCGAAGACCATATCAGGAGCTGTGAGGGCGCACCAGAAGAAAGAAGCCAGGATGGGCAACAGAGTTGGGTTCGAAGATGCCATAATGTCAGTATACCTAAAGAAGATAGACGAGGGTAAGCAAGAGTATGCAGAAGCAGTATATAAGATGTCCTACCTAACAGAGACAGTTATGGCAGAAAGAATCTACAACGATCTACTTATGAAAGGAGTAAATATAGAGGCTGAGGTAAATAACGTAAGAATAGAAGATCTAATTAAAGGAAGAAGATCAGAGAATATGGAAGGATTATTCTCTCATTCCTCATAAGGAAGATCTAATTATAGTGGACGCATTTGGAACCATTTTCCCAATCATTAGATCTATTCGATTTTAGCATTATACGTGTTATTATGCTATTTTTATCTATTTTAAGTATTATTTGTGTATTTATATTGTATATTTGCACTTAGTATAAATACATTAAATTTTTTACAATGGACTTTGAAAATGCAAACGACCTGCTTCAATCAATTATGAATGAAGGAAATGTAGCCCAGGGCAAGGCTATGAAACTTATTTTTACTACCAAGAATCATATTTTTATTACAGGTAGAGGAGGAACTGGAAAAACTTTCTTTTTAAAAAGGATACTTCCATTTTTAGGATCTGTATCTATTGTAGCTCCAACTGGTATAGCTGCTTTAAATGCTGGTGGATCTACCATTCATTCTTATTTTGGATTCAATTTAGATCCTTATATTCCAGAAATAAAAAACGGTAAATTATGGAATCATGAATCATCTTGGGTAAATCCTGAAAAAATAAAGATGATCAAAAGTTTAGATACTCTTGTTATAGATGAAATATCTATGGTTAGAGCAGATCTTCTTGACCGTATTGGAGATATCCTTAGGAAAGTACGTAAGAACAATAAACCTTTTGGGGGTGTAAGACTTCTTATGTTTGGTGATTTATCCCAATTGCCTCCTATTGTTAATGATGACATTTTCTTTAATTACTATGATAGTAGATATTTCTTTTCATCGAAATCACTTATGCTAGCAGGTTATAATGTATGCTATTTTGAAAAGAATTATCGTCAAAAAGATGAGAAATTTATTAATATACTTGATAATATTAGATTCAATTCTTTGACCAAATCAGATATTGATACACTTAATGATCGTGTATATGTACCGTCTGATGATATTGGTTGTATAAGCATCGTTCCTACAAATCAAAAGGCTGCCAGTATAAATACGAATAAACTTAATATGATACCTAATGAATCAGTTATTTTTAATTCATTGATTATAGGAACACCTCCAAAAGAATCTCCATGTGAACAAATACTTGAACTTAAAATAGGATCTCAGGTGATGATAACAAGAAACGGATCAAATTATGTGAACGGATCTGTTGGTCATGTTGTAGGGTTTGAAAAGAGCGAAAATGATGATTCTGATATAATATGTATTTTAGTAAAACTATCATCTAATGGTGAAATAGTAAAAATTCATCAAGCAACTTGGAATAACATTAAATACGTGGATATGGGAGGAGTAGTAGGAAAAGTTGAGCTTGGTTCAATAACACAATTTCCTATAAAACTAGGATGGGCTATTTCTGTTCATAAAAGCCAGGGTTTATCTTTAGATAATGCTTACATAGATACTAGCAGATCTTTTGAGTCAGGACAAGTATATACTGCTATGTCAAGATGTAGAACGTTAGAAGGTCTTTATCTTATGAATAAAATAGATAAAAAGGATATTATGGTTGATGACAATATATCTAATTATTATAATAAGATGAAAAAAAATGATTATGTATTTGATCCTGTACCTATATCTGATATTATGAATAAAAAAGATGATTGTTTAATAGATTTTGAAAAATATGGATTGTGAGAATAATATAACTACTGATGTTTTGATATCAGTAGTTGGTGGATCAATAAGGGAAAATGTTGTGAATATACCTTGTATTAGCATATATGGTGTAAGGTATGACCCTGATATAAAAGTTTTTCTACGCAATTTATACGAGTGTGGTAAATTCAGTGGAATAGACGAATACAAGAAAAAGATTATTAATATGTTTAATTTTTAATTTCATGGGGAGAATAGATAAAATTTATCAAGAAAACCTGTCTCTTATAATGAGTCAACCCTGGGAAGAAGTAAAACGACCAGTTTATAATGACGGAAGTGGAGTGAAAGTAAAACGTATATTACAAGTTTGCAATCAATACGATTTGCGTAGAGAGTTTCCACTTGGCTCCTTACGTCCAGTTAATTACAAAGGATGCATAAAAGAAGTACTTTGGATTTGGCAGAAAAGATCGGTTGATACCAAAGATCTTAGATTGCATATTTGGGACCAATGGGCTGACGAATATGGAGAGATACCTGGATGTTATGGTGATATGATAGATAGACCTGTTATAATGACGCCATTTCAAATAGGATCTGAATTATATCCTTGTGAAATAAATTATGGAGAAGATCATGGATATGGTTTTAATAACCAGACAGATTTTATATTATGGTCATTAAAAAATGATAGATCTTCAAGAAGAATTATAGCATCTATGTTTGATGCGCCTACTAATAATATTAAGCCTTTACAAGAATGTGCATTTCAGATAAATTTATCTGTAAAAGGAGATGAATTATATATGACATTATATCAAAGGTCATTAGATTACTGCGTTGCTGGTCTATGGAACGTTTGCCAATACGCTGCGCTTATGACTATGTTCGCGCATGATGCAGGTCTTAAACCAGCTATATTTACCCATTTTGTACAGGACATGCATGTATATGATCGCCACGAAGAACAGGCGAACGAACTTCTCGGACGGTCTCTGTTTGGTCCTATCCCGCAGGTCACCGTGTCTTCTCGTATGGAAGGAAAAGGATTCTATGATTTTACTGAAGATGATTTTGAAGTCTGGCAATATGAACCTAAAGAACAAATTAAATTTGAGGTAGCAAAATAATAACAGTATGAATGCACAAGATAAATGTAATAGATGCGAGCAATTTGGTCCGAATAAACTAACTCCATATCCTTGCAAAAGGATACCTTCTAGGAATTGTCCTTGGTTTATCAAAATATCGGAAAAGAAATATAAAGCTATTTTAGCTGCTAGAGTTGAAATAATAAATAAAGGAAAAGCTATTGAAGAACAAATAAAAAACAAACAAAATGGGAAATAAAAAGAAAAAACAAGAATTAAAAAAAATAGATGTTCATTTCTTTTTTGATAATGAAGAAATGCATGTGAATGATATAAAACCGCATGACTTGTCTAATTGCGCTGTTCTACCTTATATTAGTTCAGAAAAGATCAAACCAAATGAGTTTTTTATTCTTGATAGAGTAATGTATGCAGGTTTATTTAGAGAAGATAATAGAGAACTTGTAGGTATTACAGTAAATGTCGTAGGAGATTCCGAAGATGAATATGATCAAGATCCTGGAAATATTATTTCTGATGTAAATAGAGCTTACCCTATTATAAATAGTAAAAATTTTAGAGGATTCTTCATATTGCCCAATTATGGTATAGCTATAGATTATGGCATTACTGTAGGTTCTGATAGTTTATATAATTATGATGATTATTATGATGAATTTGATGAAGAAGAATTTAAATAAATAATGGGTAAATTAATGTCAAATCAAAAACCATGTTAATATGAGTTCGTTGTATATAGGTGTAGATGTAGGAAAAGAAGGAGCCTGGGTAGCATTAGATAGTACTGGAAATTTAGTAGATAGAATGATTACCCCTAAAATAGGGACAAGTACAGAAGTGGATGTAATGGCAGAATATAAATGGCTTCAAAATATGTTGAATAAATTATATGATAAGTTTCATCTTTCTTTGGAAGATGTACATGCTATTAAAGGAACTTCCTCTAAATCTACTTCTTCTTTTATGGAAAATAAAGGTCAGATATACGCTTTGTTCATTGCTTGCGCTGCTTATCGTACTGATATATCGGTACATATGATAAAGCCAAAAGAATGGCAGAAAAAGGTTTGGCAAAGCTATGATAAAGTATATGATAAAAATAAAGTAGACACCAAAGCTACATCATTATGTTGTGCAAAAAGATTGTGGCCTAACGATAATTTCTTTAAGAATAATGATAAATTTTCTAACGGACAATTTAAATGCTCTGTTCCACATGACGGAATTGTAGACGCTATGTTGATAGCAGAAGCATCTAGGCTTATGTTTTAATATAAATTAAAATATTTTTAAGTAAAGATAGAAACAATGTTGTTATATTTGCGATGTAAAACAAAATTGCAATTAAAATGAATATAAGGGTATCTGGTAATCTATTAAGAAACAAAATTGCTAATATATCTAAGATATTTAGCAAATCGTCTAATAATATTTTTTCGTCAAATATTAGATTCCTTATCTATAGAGACTATTTAGAAATTCAAGCCATGAATGAAAAGATCACAGCAAGCGAAAAAATATATGATGATGTGATTATTGATTTAGATGATAGACCTCTCTCGTCATTCTTAATAGATGCCAGTACCTTTATATCATTTATTAAAAACAGAGTAGAATATATTGATATAAAGGTAAAAGATAATAATGATATTGATTTTGTTTATCCGAAAGGTTGTTTTTCTACTGTTTGGTTAGATGATAAATCATATCCAACTTTTTTTCATCCAGTTAAAGAAAATGTTCTTACTGTAAATAGTAAACTTTTTGTACCGGTATTGAAAAGATCTTTTTATTTCTCAGGTAAAGATGAATTTAGACCATTCATAGAAACAGCTTTATTAGAAATATCAGATGGTTTTCTTAATGTGGTAACTACTGATAGATTCAAGATTTTTAAGAGCAGTAAAAACATAGAAGGAGTTAGTAATCAAAATATTCTTCTTAGCGAAACGGTTTCTTCCATACTTTATGGATATTTATCTGATGAAGATATTGATGTCAATATATCTACTGATGGCACAAGAACTTTTATATGGTTTGATAATGTGATAATATCTGATATAAATGTAGTTGGTAAATTCCCTAACTATAAATTCATATTTGATAATTTCGTATCAAATACATTATTTGAGGTCAATAAAAAGGAATTTCTTTCTATTATTCAATCATCTTCTATAGTTGAAGATAAGTTTGTAGATATAAATATAGGACCCAGAACAGAGGTTAAATCAGAGGTTCTTGGAAAACGAAACAAATTTGTAGAATATATAGATTGCGATTATTTTGAAGGTAATAACCAGAAAATAAAAGTTTCTAAGTCTGATATTCTGGCTTGTGTTAATAACGTTGTAGGGGATAATTTAAGAATGGAATACTGTGAAAAAAGTAGATTTCTTAGATTCTTCAATCCAAAATATAGCAATGAATTAATAACCTGTTGTACTTACGCATAATAAATAAAAATATAATAATATGGCTATTAGAGACAACGCCGATTTCGGCAAATCGTATTTTTTGAATTTTAATGGTAATGGTAATCTTTGCGAAAAAAGCAAGGAAGCAAAAGATGGTTTTGTAGCTTACAATAATCCCATGACAGGCGCTTTTTCTGGATATTGGAAAGAGTATTATAATGGTATAGTAGGGTATTTGAATTATATTGGTATAAGAACATCCAGTATTAATAATGTTAATGTCTCTTTCTTTGTTATTACATTGAAAGACTACAAGTTGAAAGAAAACTATGTGGTGTCTTTACCATTATACACCCAGAAAGGAGGTATTAGCCCTTATGTAAAAAGTTTTGTAAAATATTATAAGAACATAGATATAAACAGAGAAATAGTTCTTAATGCTTTCAAAAAGAAAGCAACAGATGCTTTTGCTCCAGGCAATCTGATTATAGCTTATCCTGGGGAAGATGGTAGAGATGCAATGGTTGAATTATTTTATAAAAAAGGATTAAACGGATGGCCTGACGCTGAAACGGTAATGCTTTATGGTAAAGAAAAACCTGATTATACAAAACAAGACCAATTTGTATATGACAGGTTGATTGAATACATTAATGATTTTAATGCCAAAATAGATTTTACAAGAAAATCATTGAACGAAGCATTTAGAAATACTGATGGTTATAAGCAACCAGTTAATAACGTTAGTCAACAACAACCTGCTAAACAGGCTCCACAACAGTATCAGCAGCCGCAGCAAGCAGGAACTAATATAACTGGCGGTATGACTGCTCCCACTCAGGCTCCTACGGGGTTCCAGCAAAGATCACAGATGCAGACTCAACCTCAGCAGCCACCCCAGTTTAATTCTGGAATGAATGGTCAGCCAGCTCCTCAATACCAAGAAGTTCCTAGTTATATGAATCCCCCAGAAGAGGATTACGATAATTTACCTTTCTAATGTATGGATGGATATAAGACTTGTTTTAAGTGTGGACAGACTAAGAAATTGGATGAATTCTATGTCCATAAGCAAATGAAGGATGGTCATTTGAATAAATGTAAATCATGCGCTAAATTAGACGTTAGTGAAAGATATGTGTTGAATATGAAAAATCCTTCGCTCGTTGAAAAAGAAAGAGAAAGAGGGAGAGATAAGTATAAAAGGCTTAATTATTATGGTAAATATAATCATATCAAAGACAAAGGTCTTGGGAATGATTATAAAGGATTAAATAAAAAATTAAGAGATGCTGGTTTTGATTTAAAAGGTAAAGAAGTACATCATTGGAATTATAATGCTATTTATAGTGGTTATATACTTGATAAGAAATTGCATAAAATGTTACACAATAATTTGATATATAATTCTGATAATAAGGTATTTTATTTCAATGATGATATTTTAGATACCAAGGATAAACATACGAAATTTATAAGGAAAATTTTGGATTTTTGTGAAGAAGATTTTGATATAGTGGAATTTGAATTATAATACATAGATTTCTATGGAAGTAAAAATATTAGAAAAAATCCCTCTTCTTAAAATAAAGAATAAAAACACAGAGAGCCGCATTCTAAGAATATATGGAAACAGAGCGTGTGTTATTTATTCTGAATTAGAAAAAGGGTATAAAAAAGGAGATACGTGGATTGAAGACCACAATGCGGCAGATATTCTCACATTCAATGAATGGTATGAGAAAACTAGTGATAAAAAAAGTGATGGTATTGTTTATTGTGTAATCAAAATATAGGTATAGGTATGTCCGAGGATTTAGATGATATAAGAAAATTGCTTGAAAAGAAAGTATCGGAAGAAGAAAATGTTATAAAAGATTCTCCTAGTGGTGATATTGAAAAACAAGAAGAAAATAATGTCGCTGAAGAAATTGTTGTTGTTGAACCTGAAAACAATGAGGGAAATGATGATGTTGTTGAAAGCGAGCATTCAATGGGTGTTAGTGATGAAAATGAGGTTATAGAAGATGGATACAAAACTGTTTTAGCTAATTCTAAAGATGTTTATGATCCTGAACCCATAAATGTAGAAGAAGAGCCTAAAAACGAAAAACCTTCTCCTGCCAAAAGAGGTCGTAAACCAAAGCAGCAAAAGCAGGAAGATAATGTTGAGGCTGTCAAGGCAGAAGATGTTGTGGAAGAACAAATAAAAGATGTTGTTAATTACACCTTAATAGATGGCTATTATCATCAACAATTGGATGTAGGTATTCTCAAATTATATCATGATGTCATTCTGCCAGAATATAAACACCTAGGTGATGCTTGCATGGATTTAAGAGCTCATAATATAATATGGATTAAAAATGAAATGGGAGTTAAACTTAAAGTCCCAGAAAATTTTGAGTCTATTACTATTTATCAAGGATATACTGTTAAATTTGGAACAGGATTGAAAATAGATCTTCCAAAAGGATGGGCTGCTGATATCAAAATAAGATCAGGTGTGTCCAGCGAAGAGGCTATTATACTTATGAATGGAGAAGGTAAGGTAGATAATCCTTATACCGGAGAATGGTGTTTTTGCATTGGTAAAATAAATAAATGCCCATTCACGATAAATAAAAATGACCGTCTAATGCAATTTGAATTGCGCCCTCAGATAAAATGTAATTTAATTGAAATCAATGAAATTAAAGTAGATAAAAACAATGAAAGAGGAGACGGTGGTTTTGGTCATTCAGGTTTACAGTAATAATTAAAAAATTTAATGTTATGAAATTTTTAGGTATTCATATTATTCTCAATGATACATGGGAAGAATATAAAGAAACAGAAGAAAAAGCTAAAAAATTAGCTAAGGAAGTAGAAAATCTTGATGGTCGTTTATTGTTAGCTCTTGAAAGAGGTAATAAATTGAATGATAAAAATAATGAATTAGAGAAAGAAATACTTGATTTAGGTAAAAGCCTTTCTGATGTAAAAAAAGAATTGACTATATCCAGAGACAGCAATAAAAAGCTTATGTCTTCTATAAAAGAGAAAGGTGATAAAATAAAGGAGCTTGAAAAAGAAATCAAGGAATTAAAAGAAGAAAATAAGGATAGAGAAGATTATATAGGAAAACTATTGGAGCAAAATAAAGATTATTCTAGTAAAGTATATTCTTTGAATGCAGCCAAAGGGGGATTCGTAAAAAAGATAAAGGATCTGGAAAGTGAAATAATTTCTTTGAAGAAAGAAAAAGAAGGTAAAACTGGAATTATTTTTATTGATCATAATGAATTAATTGATAAACAGACTGAAGAAGATTATGAAATAATTGTAGATAAACAGGAGGTAGTAGAAAAGACAGATGATCCAGTTCCTGACTTTGAAATACCTGAGAAAGATGATATAGTTGGTTATCATATACCTACATCTGAAATAAAAGAAGATAAACCGTCAGAAACTGTTTATGTACCCAAAAACAAAAAGAAAAAGAAAAATCGTCATTAATTTTTTGTTATATTAGAGCCGAGATGATATTGTCTCGGCTCTAATTGTGTTTATATGAAAAATATTTTGTTTTTATTGTTTTTGATGTCTTGCTCTGCAAGTAAAACCTCTACTGTATTTACAGAGTACAATATAGGTAGCTACATTTCGGTCATAGATTCCATAAAATTATCTGGAACAACAGTTGGTCCCATGAAGGTATGGGATTTCATGTTAGACGATAATACAAAGGACCAAGTAATGATATCCGTATTATACAAAAAGGATAAAGCCACTGGTTCCGTTCAAATAAGAAAAGTAGATAGTTTGTATAACGTAAAAATAATTGATGTAAAATGAAAACATTTGGTTACATAGAATCCCCTTATGACAGCCGGGACATAATTTTTTCAAATGTGTTACTGGTATCCGATAAATACACGTTGAAAAACACGAGTGCAGTAAAAGATCAAGGTCTTAAACCTATTTGTGCAGCTATATCTTTAGCTACTATGATAAATTGGCAAATATTTGTAAAAAGAGATGCTACAGTAAAACCATTAAAAGAAAGCAATATCTTTGATTTAAGACAAGATAAAACTCAGCAAGGTATGATACCAAGAGAAGCATTATCTTGTCTTAAACAAAAAGGGGTATCTGGATATAAGATAAAATCATATGCCAGAGTAAACAGCGTTGACTCAGCGAAAGCCGCTATATTGGCTAACGGTCCGCTGATGGCATGCTTTATGGCATACGAGTCCGATCTTTTCTGGAAGCCTATAGGCAAAAAACAAGGCGGTCATGCAGTTGTTTTTACGGGATGGGATGAACGAGGATTTATACTACAAAATAGCTGGGGAACTAGCTGGCAACAAGGAGGAACAACTATATTCCCATTTGAAGATTGGAATACAGTTATAGAATCCTGGACTATAATGATATAACATAAATTTATTCATTTTAATATATATTTTTATGAATATTGTTTGGTAAATGAATTTTCGTTATTACATTTGTGCAGTGTAAAACACCGAAATATTTTATTTTTCATTCGTATCATTTTTTGATATATGGGACTGCCTGTTGTGAAATACGCGGTCTAGGAAATACCCATATAACTCAGTTGGTCAGAGTTCGAAGCTTATACCTTCGCGGTCGCTGGTTCAAGTCCAGCTATGGGTACAAATATTATAAACTATAGCACATCACATTTAATAGTTTATTGTATGACATTATAATACCTCATTAGAGTTTATGTAGGTGATGTGGCATATTCTCTTTTGGGGTATATATTAAAATATGAATTTTTCATTTATAGAAAAAAAATAGCTTATGACAAAGGGTATACTATTGATAAATTTGGTATACTAAGAAATAAAAAGGGAGTCATAATAAATGGAGTTATCTATAATGTTGGTAAAGTAAAATATAGAGCTACTAGTATAAGAGTAGGCAACAAAGTTTCAAGATTAAAATATCATAGATTTCAAGCTTATACTAAGTATGGAGATAAAATTTATAATAATGATATTGTTGTTAGGCATCTCAATAGAGATGGATTATGTAATACATATGATAATATATTAATAGGTACTTCAAAAGATAATTCAAATGATATACCTAAGCATATAAGAATTAGAGTAGCAAAAAAGGCTTCTATAAATAGAAAGAATGCTTATTCTAAAGAAAAAATAGATGCTATTAAAAAAGCTCATGAAGATGGATATTATTATAATGAAATAATGAGTATATTTGACATATCTAGTAAGGGTACTGTTAGTTATATAATAAACCATAATTATGAATATTTTTACGATTAATATTAACCGATCTATGGTGTAATGGTAGCACAACAGTTTTTGGAGCTGCGGGTTCAAGTCCGACTCTTGATAGATCGACTTGTATCATTTTTAAAATTAGTCATTTTGTACTATATTGTTGCGAAATAAGATAGTATATTCCTCCTTAGCTCAGGCAGGTTAGAGCATCTGACTGTTAATCAGAGGGTCCTTGGTTCAAATCCGAGAGGGGGAGCATATTTTTTAGAGAATGTAGTGATTTGTAAATTGCAATGGTATGTGAATATAGTTGCAATTAAAATATGGTTCTTTGGGTGAGTGGTTTAGCCAACGGTCCGCAAAACCGTCAACAGCAGTTCGATCCTGCTAGGAACCTCTTGGTATTATATTTTTGCTAAATGAATAGTATGTTTTAGTTAATTATCCTATCTTTGTTGTGAAACAAGGATAGGTAAAAATCGCGGGATGGAGCAGTGGTAGCTCGCTAGGCTCATAATCTAGAAGTCGGAGGTTCGAGTCCTTCTCCCGCAACTGATTCGGCTCGTACCCGATGTAGTAATTTAAAATCCATTTAGTAAACCGTTAGAGAGTACGAGGCTCTATCGGTTGAACGATGGATTTTTTTGTATTATGTTAAACGATATTAATTTAAGTATTGATTACAAACCCAATTTGTTATCGAAAATGAAGGAAAAATCTTTTGATGTTACTTTAACTTCAGACTTTAGCGAAGGCATTCTTTTTGATAATATGAAAGATGCTGTTAAATATATATTTAGAGATTGTCCAGTAATATATACAGATGGAAGAACATTCAGAATTCCTCTTGGACGTAATGCATCCAAAAATATTTTTATGGAAATACATCGTAAGAAAATAAATAAAATCTATAAGAGAAGCAAGTCAAAATATAGAAGAGGTAATAATGATGTATGTTTTAATTCTTTAAGACATTGCAAATATATAAGAATAAATGTGGAAGTATAAGATGTATTATTAATAATAAATATATGTATTTCTTTGTATCATGTTAAACAATAGGTATTTTAAAAACAATTTTATCTTCCATGTAGCTGATTGGGAAAAAGACACCAGTGTGTATATCATAAAAAAAAGACGGGTCTTCTATGATTAGATTATATTGGGAGAATAATGATGATGCTGTTTATATATCCGATTTGCATGTTGATGAAAGATGTAGAAATAAAGGATATGCTTCTGATTTGATGTTGATAGCTGAGGATATTGCTAAAAACAAGAAATGTAAAATGCTGTTGCTGACAGCAGATTCTAGTTCATGGATGTATAAATGGTATAAAAAGTTGGGTTTTAAATCTATTGGACGCAAGAAAGAAAGACTTATGAAAAAGGAATTCGAATATGATAACTAGAAAAGAATTTGAAGAAGCTCTTGATCGTTTGATTGAGGATAGTAAAAAGCCTCGCTATATTCCGTGGTATATGAAGCTTTCTGAAAAAGAATTTATGGAGTATATGAACCTTTTAGAGGAAGAAAGTAAAAAAAATATATGACAGAAAATAATATGGAAAAGAAAGATTTTATAAAATGTCTACTTAAATGTGGATTTGAAGAGATGCCTAAACGATTTATAGCATATGATAGGTTCGTTAAAAAGGATGTCTTTCTTAATCTTCCTCCTAGCAGAAGAACTCATAACATAATTGTGGATGTAACCCAAGAAGAATCAAGATTGCATATTATCATATATGAAAAAGAATATATTGAGACTCCCGATTATTATGATGCAAGTGTGCTATTCCAGGGCTTTATTAACAGCATGAGCGATTTCGTTTTTCTTTGCACCCAAAAGCTGTTTGGTGGATCTGGTCAAACTGAAGAGGATATATTTAGGAAATTGGGATTTAACTATCTTCATACATTGGGAGCCGGTATGATGATAACATATTACGCATAATAAGATGAACGTAACAGAGACAAACATATTGAAAATACTTAATAGGAATTTTCTTTCTAATCCTAAGTATCTCATGAACAACCTTCATGTGTATAATTGGGAGTCTGATTATCTGGCTATAACAACATCTTTATACGCATACGAAATAGAGGTTAAGATAAGTCACGCCGACTTCTTTGCTGATTTCAAGAAAACTTCTAAGCATCTTGTTCTATCCGGATCTAGTGATAAGAAAGGAGTTCCAGATTATAAAAAAGGTTGTCCAAATTATTTTTGGTATGCTTGCCCTCCTGGAATAATCTCAGAAAACGAAGTTCCTTTATATGCTGGACTTATGTACGTTAATTTAGATAACAAAAGATACAATGTAATAAGACAAGCTCCGCGTATTCATAAAGAAAAATTTGATTCTGTTTTACATAAACTGGAAGAGAAATTTTATTATAATATGAAGACATGGAAAGCCAGAGCAGAAGACAGCCGGTACGGGGACCCAGAGGAAGCTAGGAAGAAGGGAGTCAAGCAGGGCGCACAGGCAGTCAGAGAATCGGCTTGGACTGCGTTTCAACAAAGCTGCCCGTTTTGTTATCTGGATAATGGTAAGGAAGATTTTCCAATGTGTTGTAATGATGAAGTGATAGAAAAATTTCAATTCAAAGATTGTTATTTACAATGTGAAAGAGGAAAAATATTTAAGAAACTTTTAAAATAAATTATTATGGAAGGAAAAATGGAGTATAGACATGGTGTTGATGGTAATCCACATTTTATAAAGGTGCCAGATTATGTCTATCATTTTAGAACATTGGGTAATTTTTTTGATGAAGAACATGTTAAATGGCATAATATAATGCCTGGAGAATACTTCTTTAAAAATAAAGAAGATAATGATGAACTTATAGATAAAATTGCTAACGCATACAATACATATCAAAATATTGGTGATATGACAATTGATTGTGCTAAAGGATATCATGTATATGAAGAAAGAGGAATAAAATTTATATTCAAATGCAAGGACAATGAAGAACTTCGTTGTTTAAAATATCCGCTTCCTGCTTCTTTTCCTTTTGGATTTCTGAAGACAAGGTTTAGTTCTATATCACCTTCAGTAAAAAAGTTGTTGGATGATGATAAAGAATATGAATTGGTTTCCGCTGTTTTGTATGGAGAATGGGATATATCGGATTGTGTACAAAATATTCTTGAATAATGAACAAAAAAGACAACATGTATGATTTATGTAGGGATATATCAAATGATTTAAGCGACCAAGGATTTAAAAGTAAATACCATGATTATATCCCTATTAATAAATGCCATGATTTAGTTGATACGGTATTTAAACATATATTCAAAAGGCTTAATGAGGATAAATGGGTGTATATACTAAAGCGATGTAGCATGAAGAAAGTACGTTGCAAGCAAAATAAATCATATATATATGTAAAAGAAATGGAGTGATAAATAATATCACTCCATTTATAATTTAAGATATGAAAAAGAAAAATTTTTACTTTTTTCTTATTTTCTTAAACTAAACATTCTGCTTACAATTTGAGAAATAGTCCAGTTAGTGTTAGAAGTAACTTGCAGAGTCTGAGCTGTACCGTTAACATCCAAGTTAATTACTTCTTGATCTATTTCCAGAGTAGGATCACCAGCAGCCTGAGTAATAACAGTACTGTCTTCGTTACCAGCCTCATCAGTTACTTTTAATGTGGCTGTCAAATCACCTACTGTAGTATTGGCGGGAATACCCGTAAACGTTACGCTGAAATTATATTCATCTGTAGCACCAGGGTCATCAGCAATAGCTTCATCATTGTTTACTGTTTTACCAGCAGCCGTATAAGTAGCAGGAGCCGCAATAGAAAGAGAACCGCCAGCAATAATTTCAAATGTAAGTTTGCTACTATTACTCTTACCGTTAACAGTTACAGTACCACCAGTTTTTGCAACAGAAGCAGTTTCATCTATCGTTACAGATTCTGGAGAAGCAGCTTGATTTACCGTTACTTGCTTAGTTACTCCACCGTCATTAGTTCCAACTTGGGCTGTTATCGTTCTTTGTACACGTCCTGTATGTTTAGTACTGGATACGCTTACTGCTTGATCACCATTTCCTGATCCAGGATTAAATGATGCAAAACCAATTTTTAATTCTGCCATGACTTTGTTTTTTTATTTATATGAAAAATATTTATATCACAAAGATTACTATTTTTTTTTTAACGTCAAAATATCAATCATTTTTATAAATGTATATTATCCTTCAATAATCATATCATAATACAACACAACAATAATTAAATTGTTTTATTTCATATTAAATAATTTCTATATGTTTGTTTCTTATATTTGTATTGTAAATATCTTGTTCGATTTAAGTACATTAATTTAACTAATTTGATATTATACGTAATAAAATGAAAGATTATCTTTATGGTCTTAAATCAATTAGATATGGAAGTGCTTTTTAAATACAAGGTATTTGTTGTTAACGAAATAGGAGATTATTTTGTTGATTGTAATGTTAATGCTGTGGCTAATAGCAAAGATGCTGTTATAAAAGAGATTAATGATATATGCAAGCCTGTTTATATGCGTGTGTGTATCGACAGAGTTAATACAATTAAAATGTGGATTAACGATATAAAGACATTTTTACGTGAACAAATACATAGAAAATCAGTATGACAGGAAATCAGTTTATTAAAAAAACAGGAATAGACGATGAAACTTATTTCACGATATTCGATCCTAAGCTGTTTACAACACAAGGTATCAATATAGTCATGGACTATATTCTGGGTGTACCTAACGCTGTTATTCCTATATTGGATTGGAAGGACAAAGGAAAAACATTTTATTTTGTCAATGGAAAATTATCTGATTATGCTGAGGTAATGCGTAATAAGAAGGCTATGATGAACAAACAAACTCTTCTTAAATGGAGGGAATCAGAGATAGGTATGTATATAAATTACAATATACCTATATCTGAGAAAATAGATAGAATACAAAAAGTTTGTGACGAGTTTAGAAATAGATGGCACGAACTTGAATTAGAAGAAGAAAAATATTTTTCTGATTTTACTAAAGACTTCGATTATATAAAAGAGTATAATGTGAAAATAGAAATAGAACCTTGTCAATAATTTATACAACATGGAAGTAAGTAGAACTAAACATCAAACCTCTTATAATATAAGTGGGTTCGAAAATGTGCAGTATTTGGATATATGTATACCCTATCTGCCAGTTTTTGAAAAGAAGCCTGGATTGGCTCATGTATATGAACATGTTATGTTCGATGGGTGGAAAAAACAACCCAAAAATAAATGTGAGGAAATAATAGAACAAAATGTTTGTAGTATAAATGCTTATACCCATAATACAGGAATGGGTATATGTGGGTATATCAAAAGTAATTTTCTTTTAGTAAATGAATTATTTCAAGAAATATTATATGAGCCTAATACAACAGGATTTTCTTTAGAAAAAGAAAAGAATGTTATAATACAAGAAATGAATGAAGATGATCCAACTTATAAATCATTTGTTAAAAGTATTCATAAGTTCAGGGAATTAATGGGTGTAGATAAGAAGCTATGTTGTAGTGTTATAGGAACAGAAGAAGATGTTAATAATATAACCTTAGATGACTTAAAAGAATTGAAGGAAAGTATTCGACTTATAACCCCAAGATGGTTCTGTATCAATAATAGACATATCTTCTTTAAAGAAGATGAGGATAATCAAAACAATTATAATCCAAAAATAATTTATGATAGTCCTATATTTGAAGAAAGGCTGGAGTTAGATCCTCAATCTGAACAGACAAATATATATTTCGGATGGAATATGAATAAATTGGCTTATTCGCTTGGAATAGACTTTACTTATGCTTCTTTCGATATTATATCTGACTATATATGCAATATATCTAATGGATATTCTTTAAATAATATACTCAGAGAAAAAGGTCTTATTTATGGTATAGATAAAATAGGCTTTATGGTATCCGGTAATTTTATGCCTACTTTTAGAATAACTGTAAGCAATAAAAATGCCGAAGATGTGGTGAATGAAATAAAAGAATATTTCGAAGGGTTCTGTTTAGACAAAGGAGTATATGATGTTGTAAAAAACAATAAGATAATGAATGGCATATGTAGCCTAAATGTATTGGATTCATGTATGGAATCCATAGAAGAAGAAAAAGATGGTTTTTTTGTCGATTATAAAAAATACAATAATTTCATTGACAAAAAATATTATGAATCATATGATTTAATAGCAAGAAATAACTTCTGTACATCAAATATGTGTATGTTAATATCCAAATAAATTATGCTTAACTTAAAAAACAAGCCGTATATGAAAATACTTTGTGAGAACGAGAACGAGTTCCAGGACTTCAAGAAGCTGGCCGAGGAGCGCTGGGGCTTCCCCATCTGCTATCTGGCTATGGAGACCCGACCGGAGCAGTACCCCTGCATCCTGTACTTTACTGAAATAATTGACTTCAAAGAACATTATGTCCTTTGTATGTTCTGCTACGAATCCGATTTTAAAATAATGAAAGAAGCTAGAGAAAAATATGGTACTAAAGTTTAGACCTATCCCTACATTAAGAGGGAAAGATTCTGAAAAAAGCTAGAATGTGTAATAATATATGTAATAAAGATGAAATGTGAATTATACCAATTTTTTCCAGAAGTATATCCTTTTAACCTCTGGATATATGTAGGAAATGATATATTAGGTCTTACATCTAATTTTAATAACAACTTTGATTATTTAATTAATAGCAGCGCTGTTACGATAAGTGTTCCGTTGGGAGGATGTAAAACAGATCCTAATATGGGATTTATTATATGGTTTCTAAGAAAAAATATTATGGATTTCGAAACTGTATCCCATGAAGCATCACATGTTACTCTTAGGGTATTTGAGTACATAGAGGAAGAAATAAAAAACTCGGAACCATTTTGTTATTTATCCGGATGGGTGGCTAAGAAATGCGGGCAAGTCAAGAGCGGTATTGATGTTAAACATAATTTGATATGGAGCAATGAACAAACGAAAAATAAAAAAGAAGTTTCATTTAACATGTAAAGAGTTTAAAATTATGACTCTTAATGATCCTAGATTATTAAGATCTATAGAAACATCTACACATGGAGTCTTCGCTTCCAATGCTTTAGAAGAAGCTGTTTTCTTTTGGAAAGGGAAAAGAGTGATAAATGAAGAATATTATAATAATTATTATAAATTAGAAAAAGAAGTATGCTAACATTAAAAGAAGTAAAAGAACTTGTAAACGTACCTTGTTCCGAACGGACGGATGAACAAAATAGAAAGTTGAAAGAATTTAATGAATATTATAATGAAATGGTATCATCAGATTCTTTTGGTCAATCTTTCGATGAAGGTATAACCGAAGAAGATAATTTGATAAAATCTGCTGTTAAAGAAACAAGCGGAGATAAACATATGTCTTTAAAAGGTAAAAGAGTGTTAATTAAATGGATAGATGCTGTATCTGGTTACAATAACCCAAGTGGATGGGTAGATCTAAATGATTTTGAATCACCTTTGGGCGAAGTTGAAACATATGGTGTCGTTGTATTCGAAGATAAAAATGCTTTGTGCGTAGCTGGTAGTTATGCTCAGGAAAACGACTTTTCGCCAGAGCAAGCTAATGGTATCATGACTATACCGAAAGTGTGTATCCAGGATGTATATTTCCTTAAAACAGAAAAACAAAAGAATGTTTTTAATAAAGTAGAATAACATTAAAAATATAAAAGAGGGTGAACCCATTATTTTTATACATATTGTCTAAAGATTAATTAGAACAATTTGTGAAATAACTCATAGCTTCCTCTTTTTATAAATGGGTTCATTCCTCTTTTTTTTAATATGGTTATGAAGAAAAAACTAACATTAGAAGAAGTAGATATTCTTATGCAAAAGCCAGCATATGAACGTACAGAAGAAGAACATGAGATGCTGGACGAGTTCTTTGAAGAATATTTTAAAGATGTTCCAGAATGTGATATAAGAGATTGTGTCCGTTATCCTAATTATGGCAATGTGTTTTTTAGGAGTTTTGAATATATTCCGTAAGGTAATTATATACCTAGTTTCGGTAACGAGAGGGGAACCACCTACCATGAACCTCCCGCCCCCAAAACGCGTTTTCGAAGGGCACACCCCTCTTTCCCAAACTGGCAAAACGCGTTTTTCTGGCAGAAATTGTAACATGCTTATTATCACATATTTATATATTTATTAAAGTTTTGTTTGCTTAAACCAAATATTTTGATTATACATTTACGCGTACATTATATACATAAAAGAAAATCCATTGATTTGCATTTGTTAATATTTAATTAATTTATATTAACAACAAATTATATGCATAATCTAAAACAAGGTTATATATTTGCAGCATAGAAAAACAAACAGAGTTATTAACATATTAAACATTTACAAATCATGGCTACATTATCTAAATCTCAGTTATCAAAGTTACACAATGCTACAATCAAAGAATCACGTAGTAACTTATCAGGTGCGGTAAAATTATACTGTGCATTGTTTAGCAAACAAACAGATTTAAAGTCTGTTGTTGACTCTCTCAAAGAAAGCGGTGTTAACATTGTTCCAGCCGTTGTTAAAGCCGTTGTAGACCTTGCAAAAGACAAAAATGAAGTAATGCGTATTTGCGCGCAAATGTTGCCCGCAATTGATGGCACGTATGTTAAGTTTGTCACATATGAAAAGACGTACTTTAACCCTAATGATGCTGGTAAAAATATCATTACAAATACTAAAATATTGGAAGACAATGCAGTTGTTGGCGTAACTTACAAGGCTTTTGGCTTAGCTAGTCCTGTGGAGATACAAGGTGGTTTGCCAGACCGTTATTTTATCAAAGCACAAAACGAGCAATACAGTACTATTAAGATAGCTGTAAAGTTAACAAGTTACTCTATTGCTTTGGTTGCTAAATGCGTTATTGCTTATTTGTCAGCCGAAAACAAAGACCGTTAATATATTGCGCTTGCAGACCGCAAAAAGTCTGCAATGTACACATGTGCAAACCTTCACGTGGTGTGTATGATTTAGACTAATTGCACATAGCTATTTAACATAGATGTTTATTGATAATGTGTTGATTGACTAGTTTAGTTGTATATTAACACATTGCATGCAACCCACTTTTAAATGGTTGTTATACAAGTTAGTAACGTCGCGAACGCTTGTAATATGCTTTAGTTAATAAAATCGTTGGAACGTGTCTTACTTATTCACACGATAAATAGAGTACGGCTACATTATAATGTAGGGTTAAACATGTATCCTAATCATGTAGGGATATGGTTTAATCAAAACGCAAGGACACGAATCGTTATTATATTGCGGTAAATCGTGTAGCAGACGGAAAATATAATACAATATATCGTTACGGGTATAGGTTCCACAGGACAAACGGTAAGCGTTCGCGCTAAAGCCTGCGTAGTGGGTGAATCGTCCGTTCTTTATGGAATAACTACGTAACGTTAAAAACTATACCAATCACGCGCCAATACGTTAGAACTACGTGATTAATATTATTGGTTGGTTAGCATACATACGATAAACTAAATACAGTTGGTTCGTTATTAGGGTTCGATTCCCTAGTATGCTTCAAATATAAATCAGAAAAACAATGAAAGCATTTAAAGCGCATATGGTAGACGTTCGCGGACTATCTAGAAAGGAAGCCAAAGAGAAAAGAAAGATAGAGTATAAGCGTTGGCAATTATCACAACAATTAAAAGAAGTGATAGCCATAGAACAAAATAAGAACGAAAGAAACGCATGGAAAGTGCGTTCTTATTTAGCAAACAAAGAACGACAATAATGTATGAATTGGTTCAAAACGAAACAAATTTCGAAATGCTTCGGTATAATCCCCGTAATTTTTGAGACAATATAGTTATTTATTGGTTTAAATCTAAACAAGTTGGTTGGTTTTATCTCCTAAATGTATGCTTTTGGGCTGCATTTAGTGGATTTTTGTGTTTGTTCTCTATGGAATTGACGTTATTCTTTCTTGTAGTCGGAACATTTGAATCTAAAAATATTCTATATTGGTTTAAATCGAAACAAATTTTCTTATGTTTTGGTATAACTACCGTAATTTTTGAGACAATAATCTTGAAAATTGGTTTAAAATGAAACTAACATGATAGAAATAGTTTGTAAATATCCTGTTACAGTAGTGTGTTGTATAGGTATATTATATTCTATTGGGTACATTATATATAGTATAATTTCAGGTAGAGAGTAGGCGAATCGCCAGTTCTTTATGGAATTAAATGTTTTATCTATATCCTTTCAGTATAGTACTACATGTACACATATATGGCCGTAGAAAGCATGAGAAAATCGTTGCGGAACAACTAAATTCTGTAGGAAAATAGCTGAAAATTATGGAGTTTGACGAAATTTGTGTGGGAAATGTGAGGGGAAACACCTTTTTCCCACAAAATTTAAAGGTTCAAAAGTTTTGGCGATCGTTTCCCACAAAATTTAAAGGTTCAAAAGTTTTGGCGATCGTTTCCCGCGAAAATTAAAGCTTTAAAAGTTTTGGCTATTGTTTACTAGGAAATTTAAAGGTTGAGAAATTATGATAGTAATTTCCAAAGGGATTAAAGTATTCAAAAGTATTGAAGGTTGTTTTATACGGAAATAAAGGGATAAGGTAATAGAGAGGGGGATGAGTAGGGGTGATAGAGTCGCACCGTGCCATAGAGAACAGGCGGAGGATGACGGTGTAGCTGCCGTTAGGAACGATTCATGCAGTTCTTTTGTGGAATACTGTTATACGGAACATGTAGATAATCAAATACAGAGTTTTGAGTTTTTTTAAATTGTTATTTTAAAGCGTCTTGTCTGTGAAGATATGGACGCTTTTTTTTATTTGCAAATCACAAAAATAGAATAATATGGAAAAGATGGAACTATTGACAATGTTAATGGAATCACATACCATTTTGTCCGAGATAGGAAAAACCGTATCGGATTATGTCGATTACATGGAATCAAGTTATAAATGAACTTTGGATAAAGATGTTATCCTTAGGGCTTATATGGAAGGATTTAGACATATAAGCAAAGAACTTTCTGCATTTAATGCATTTTCTGAGAGTGAACGGAGCGAAGAACGTAAAAGTAATAACTAAGAAATATGAAAGAATTGAATTTAAATCAAAAGTTGGCCATTTATAGATTGGCTAAGAAAGACATAATAAACAAGGAAGAGTATTTCATATGTAATGCTTTACTTAGGAATATGATTAACCTTGGATTAAAACCAAGATGTAGAGGTTTGAAATATATAGTATGTAGATATTTCACTGAATTATGGGAATATAAAAAAGAACATGATTTATGGGATTATATTTCATATGGATGGTTTGGAGATCCTAATAAGGAAGAGAATCAGCTTAAAAGGATAGAAGTATTAAATGAAATGATATTAAAACTAGAACAACATGAAAGAATATAAAGAAGGAGCTCCGTTTGAGGTAGAAATGCCAAACGGAGCAAAGATAAATGTTATGTTTATCAGAACTGATAAAATAAGTTGCAATGGATGTATATTTATAAATACGGATGGAATGTCATGTTGGAATTTCAAATGTACAAACGTAGAAAGAAAAGATAGATTAAATGGAATATATATAGGAGTGTAGGAATAAGCCATAGAGAACTGGCGGCGATCATTGCTCGGAACCAGCTGTGCTACGCGCGCGGTCGGCTTTTATGTGGAATAAAAAACATAATACCATGAAAAAGAAGGTAGACGAAAAAAGAACATTGAAATATGCTACAGCTTTTTATTTCAATAAATCAATTAAAACAAAATTCATGATAGGGAATAGAATGTATCAGCATATAGATACTGTCTATGATGAAAAAGAAGACGGTAGAGGATACAATACCTGTGAGATAGTTTATGATTACAAAGATCAGAAATACAGGGTGCTTGTAACCAACGATAGCATAGGAGATAAAGAAATAACAATACTAAACTCATAAATAGAATAAGGACATGGAATACAGAATAAATGAAATAAGAGAACAGGCACAACGTTTGTTGAATTTTTGCGATTTAGCAGAAGAAGGCAAATACAACGAAGAAAGAATAAGGGAAACCGTGCACGATATATTGAATAGAATTAAGGAAATGCATTATAACATTAAAGATATAGAACACAAAAAGGAAGAACCTTTTTTATTTGAAACAAAAAAAGGAATTTTAAACAATATAAAATTCGTAGAAGGTGATTCGTTGCGTTGCGGAAAATGTGTATTAAGAAATACAAATTGCCTTAAATGCATAGATTACGAGAGAAAAGATGGAATGAATGGGTATTATGTATATGCTGATTCAGCAGAAGAATTAGCTAGAAAATATCTAGGAAAAGAAATAGACTACGATGAGCATAAAGGAATGGTAGTAGGATATAACAAAGATGACATAATACTATCATTCAGCGATGGATATGGATGGACAAATATTGAAGACAATAGACACAATAAATTATTAATTCACTCTGAATTAAACAAAGGTTTTTTATACGTGGATAAAAATATATTGTAACAATGGAAGATTATTATGAATTTTATTGGCAAGGAATGCCATATAGAGTTATAGGTGATTTATATTAGACAATAAGAGACGGGAGGACAACATATGAAGACTAAAGAGTACTTGAATTTGTATGCTGATCAATTAAAAAATGTATCAGAATTTACCGATGAAGAATTTGAAAGAAAAAGAGATTTGTTAGATTTATTCTATTTCGCTCTTCTAAATACATTTAATGAAATGGAGATGAGGTCGAATCAACTAGGGATAGAAAATGTAATAGTTTTGGAAGATGAAAAATCCGTTACTTATGTTGTGGCTTTAGGTCGCCCTGGTTTGTTGATTGGAATGAGAGGAGAAACAATGGAATCTGTAATAAAGGAGTTAAAATATAGTATGAAACTGATTGGCATTTCAGAACAAAAGGAAATAAAAATAGATTTAGTGGAAACCTTGTCTAAATGGTCTGCTATCAGAAGGCTGGAAGAAATCGTTAATTTTTATTACCAATTTTAATATGGGAACAACAATAAGCAAAACAAAGGCGTGTATAATAGCTATATGCGCCTTTATTATTTTAGTGGGATTCTTTGTCTATGATAATATACAGACAGATAGAGAAATAATGTTATCAATGGATGACGCGGTGTATGAGTATATTTACAACAAGCTAGGAGATGGATGTACGGATAGCCAGATTGTGTCCTATTATAATAGACATCGAAAAGAATGTATGGATATAGAATACCAAAATAGAATATCAGAATAAATGATCTGATAGTGATCGGCAGGAGGAACGCAATATGAATATAAATATCTTCAATAGAAATTTTGTTTCTAAATTAAGAGAAACATATGATGATTACAGAATAGCAGGTGCTATTATAAAGCAAGGGTATAGTGCTGATTATCCATATATAATGAATTTGTATGATAATGATTCATCAACTATCAAAAGTGTAAATGTACAAATAGGGATGATGATAGGTCCTTATGATACAGAGATAACCATAAAAGATGATTATGGTAAACATATATCAATGTTAATTACACAAAAAGTATAAACTTAAATGAAATTTTATTATGAGATTTATGCAATCATGTTTTATTAGAAAAAACACAAAAGAACTTAGAAAAGAATTAGGTAAATTAGGATATAAATTTGTCATATATGCTAGGGAAAAACAAGGAATAGCTACATCAACATCATCCATTATTGAAGATGGTGAAAGGAGTATCATATCCAGACAACCAACCGCGGCTATTATATGCGAAGACAGTTTCGATAGCAGCAACCATCACATCACATGGAACTGTGCTGGTAGGATTGATTGTGGGATAAATGAAGAAATGTTTTTGGCTTTAGCTGCATTAAGAGATGATTCTGATATACATCAATGGATGATTGTAACTGATTTTAAAGGAACACATTGGGTAAAAAGTGTAGAAGATATATTTACTGGGGATGTAGCGCATTCTATATGGAGAAAAGCAACAGTTGAAGACATTGTTAAACACTGGAAATTAACAACAATATAAAAACAAGAAGATATGAAAGCAAAAAGTATAGTTCTTTTGATAGTAGTTGTGATACTTGGTTATATATCGTTAGCAATAAACGCGGCTGAACATTTTATAGTATGGTTATTTGCTATTTTAGCGTTCGTCGCGGCTGTTTATAGATTCATTAAAAGCATGTAACCCAATGAAAGTTAAAGATATAGTATTATCAATAGGTATGATCGTATCCATTCTTATTATGTGGCAATGTATATGTATAGATTCATATTGGTTCTTCTTATGGCTGGGAATTAGATCCATCAGTAAATACACATAATCTTTCAGTAATATACACTTGTAATGGTATAGAGGAATTGATAAATCTTTTTGATTGGAGTAAAGAAAGAAATTTCTCTTTAGTAGATGTTTATCTTTTTCATAAATACGGATCATAATGAGAATAAAAAGATCAGATGAGATAACCGTAAGAGTCTACGATAGAAATAAACAGTGTATATTATCTTTTGTAGACTCTGGATTCAGAAATATATCGAATGTGATAGCAGTGGCCAATGAGAAAACCGGCAGTCTGCTGCACAAGAAGCCTTTCGCCTACGAGCTGTCCAGGGTTTCCACTGGCGATCGTGATATTTACAATAACGTAGGATTAAAAATCGGATAGTGATCATGAAAAATATTTTTGGAAAATTATTAGGATTGGCTGCTTTGAGTATGTATGCAGCAAATGGAGAAAATTTATATGATGCACCAAAGAGGGCAGGAATGAAATTTAATCCAGATTATAAAGTGGATACACCTAAGAAAGAACTTAGAGAGTTTACTATAAAAGGTCATAAAGTCATGGCTTATTCCAAAAAGGATGCTATTAAAAGAATGAAACATAAATAATTTACAAGATATGAAAAAGATTGAAATTATAGATTATAAAAGTGCATATGACGAACTCCAACAAATGGATTATGACCAATTATATAAATTGCTAAAAGAATACGGGAATGCAATATGGTACGCTGATGAAGGTGAAGAAGAAATAACTAGTCAAGATTGTCCTATTATTACAGTAGAAATAGAAGGTTGTTATTTCTATCAAGATGTACAGGTGTTTGCCGCTCGTTTAGTTAATGATGAAGTAGTTTTAGAAGTATCGTCACAAGATTTGTGTGAAATATATAAAGTTAAGAACATAAAAGATAATGTAGCATATCATCATATATACTATATATCAGAATATTATGCTGACTTTTTAAATAGCAAAAATCATGACGCGAGATGAAGCAATGGAATCCATAAGGCAGGGTAAAGAGGTAACTCATAAATACCTTCAGCATTCAGAAACCAAGTCATTACGATTTAAAGATGGTAAGTTTTATGACAAAGAAGGATATTATTTGAATAGTTTTAGCGTAATGGTTCAATTGCAGCAGGCTTGCTATAATGAAGGATGGAGTATTGTAGAACATAAATGAAATAAACATGGAAACAACAAACAAATTAGAATATAAACACAAAAGGATTTATACAGAAGATGGAGAAGAACTTAAATTGGTAGTAAAAATATCATTGGGTGATGATTGTAAAAATAAGATATGTGATTGGAGTATAACTGCTGATATATATTGCAAAATGAATGAGCATTGGGTTTTCGGTGCAGGGGGTTGTTGTCATAAAGAGATAGAAAAAGTATTTCCAGAGTTAGCAAAATTCATTCCATTACATCTAAGCAATCATTACGGTGCTCCATTATATCCTACGGGCAACGGTATATACCACATGAAAAAGAGTGGCAAGAAAGTAGCAATGGATTATTTGCGTATATCAGAAGAAGAATATAATGAATTATATAGGGCGGTAGACGATGAATTGTATTTCAAATATTTGCTTTTTGATTTAGGGATAGTAGCCAGATGGAAGAAGGAATCGGATGAACTTATATCGGAACTTGAGCAATTATGTAACAAGAAGTGGGTAAATCCATATAAACCAGAAGAAGAAAAGTTTAAATTGGTGTTAACTAAAGAGGAACGTGATCTTATAGAGCAGCGTATAAGTGATGGATATTATTCTATAGAAAATATAAATAAACGGAAAGAAGAGACCAAGAGGGAAAAGATTGATAAAAGGTATGGTGAAATATGTGAGGAATATGATAAAAAAATAGAAGCTCTTAAAAAAGAGAAGAATATTTTTATTAGTTTGTTAGATTGTGGTATAGCGGATGATAATATAATATATTACGAAGGTTCAAATAAGTTAGTATTTAATTGGTTGGGTTATAAAGATAAAATAACGAGGGAAGAATTTGATTATTTTGTCAACAATTGCGATAAATCAAAACTTCCAGAAGGAATTGTGTTTGAATTTAAAGATATTAGATAAAGTAGTGTGATTATGTTAGACAATAGATGTTGGCGGTATGTGAATATAGCCAACATTACTTTTTAAAAAGGAGAGTAAAAAGCATGGAAATAAACAAAGAAAATATAGATAATACAATAGTTGATTTAAAGAAAGGAGAAATTCTTAAACTAGAAGTACCTCAAAACAAAGTACAGTACGTAAGGGAAAGAATAAAAAGAGCTGGAATATACGGAATTAGAATGTGCTTCATAAAGCTATATGATAATTTCTATCACCTAGAAAAAATAGAAGAAGGGGATGGTAAAAGATTTTTAAACAGAAGAAGACATGACAAGAAAAGAGTACAATGAACTAAAAAGATCGGCTAAAACAACGCCTGGGATTGTAGTGAATGAAAGTCATAATATGTTTATTGCATCAATCTTCCGTGGGGCAAAAGAAGTTGATGTGAAGGCAATAAATATAGTTGATAACTATAACAAGCGTTTAAAGTCAATTAATAAAATGAAAGAGAAAGCATATTCTTATAAGATGCGATAAAACGGTAATTAACGTAACATTAGTATAAAAATTTAATAATACACCCATATATGGTATTATTATTTAATAAATAAGGAATAATAAGCATCATGTATAAGTATTATTTATTTGATATATTTAATATAAACAACATAATATATAATATTAATATGAGCATATGGGTAACTAAGATTAGAGAAGAGATAGATGGGTTTCAAGTTGACATTATCATGAATGGAAAAACATGTTTGTTGAACGAAGAAACAAGGAAAATGATTTCAAAATCATTAAAAAAAGGAAAAAGGTCGGGTATTATGGGGGTGTACCAGCCAGACAGAGGAACACACATTTTGTCCAAGTGGAAGGTCCCTTTTGATAAGGTGGAAGTAGGGGATAAAATAAAGTTCAGCACATCTGGCAAATACAATCCTGGATACCAATCAACAAATACATATGATGGTGTGGTAGAAAAGATTGATGAACAAAGATGCATTGTGAAGTCAGATAAGAAAAAAGCATTTATTCCAATCAAGCATATAGAAGAAATATTATGAAAGAAAATGAAGTTTGGCTGTATATTCAAACGATATAAGATGAAAACAAGAAAAGAATACGAAAAATACTTGAACGGACTAAGCCCTGATAGTGACAGCGAGGAATGGATTATCGGCGGCAAAAATCGCTATAAATTCAGAGAAAATTATGGGACTATGTTGAAAAGATATGATCCTATTGGTTTCGAAGTAGGATTTAAAGAATGGAAAAATGAAGAGAACTAAGATATTTGTATCAGATATAGAATATGCTATTAGGAATGGAATGACATACATTCCAATAAGAAAAGATTCTGTATCTGATGCTATTATAACAGTAAGGTTTTTGTCTATGACAAAAGATGGTATACATGTATATGTACCTGTAATTGATGATATTAATTCTACAGGAGAAATAGTATTGCTTAGAGAATGGAATATGAGTTCGCTGGTGGATTTCATAAACGAATTATTAGAAAAAAGATCTAAGGGTTTGTTGTTGAATTATTTAGAAGAAAAAGTAATAGATATTGTAGATGAATATATGTAGAATTAAAAAGAAATGAAATACCCCAAAGTAAAGAAAAAGCAGAAATTTGAAAGAGTTTGCTACAACTGCAAGTATAATTACAAATGCAATGATAGGTTTACAAAAGGAGTTATTAGTTGTAGCAGATTCAAGTTTAGTGCTTTATGTAAAAGTATATAATTATATCAAAGGAAATGAATGCCGATGATCTTATATCAAAAATAGAAGAAATGATGCATGAATATGGATATGATCTCAATATAGCGGTACAGGTTCCTCCTGGAACTAAATGTTGGGAGAACTCTTGGACTCAATTTAAAATTGATTGTGTTAGTACAGATGGAAATACCATTTATTTACAATGTTCATAACCACAAATAATAAAACAGGTTTATCATGGAAGAACAATTGGTATCATTTGAAGTAGCTAGACTTTTGAAACAAATAGGATTTAGCTATGAATGTGAAAGATATTATAATGAACCAGGCAGTTGGCTGTCTTTAAACAAATACAAAATAAATCATAACAGATATAATGAAGAATGCTCTGCTCCTTCTCAGGAAATGGCTAAGAAATTTATTAGAGAAGAATACAGTCTCCACGTGGAAGTGTGGCGAAGTGCTGGTGGCTGGGGATGGTGTATTGACAAGGCAAGCAACGGAACGGGCATAGCAGACAGCGGAGATGAGGGACCGAATGACAGTGGAACGTGGGATGAATACGAGGACGCATTGAACGATGGTCTGGCAAAAGCGTGTGTGATAATCATAGACAAGAAGTAATAACATATTTTAAGTCACAATTATTTCAAAGAAATAGGATATAAACAATATTAAACAATATGAAAACATTAGAACAATTAAAAGGATTAACATCAAAATGTTTGGATGGTAGAGACTTTAGTAGATTATGTAATTTCATACCATACAACATGTTAAAGGATTTTGGCATAGAACCTAAAGAGGAATACAATAATGAAGAAAAATGGAATGAAGGTATAATTGAATTTACCAGAGAAAACATTTTGAAACAATTGAAAAAAGATGTAGAATTTGGTTTTGAAAAAGCATTAAATAAAAGAGGTATATCATCTGGATTGATGTTTAATTGTGTAATGCTTTGGAATTACATATTAGAAGAAGGTCTCGAAGATTGGGATAAAAGTAATTATTCAATGTATGGTCTTCCGCTATTCAAAGCTACGGCAGTAAAATATGGATGGGATAATCCAATTGGAGAAGATGAAGGGAGCGAAAGTAAGTATGATTCAAGATATTAAGCGATATGGTGAGAACAATAGAAGTAATAGCTAGTAATGTAAACATAGAGCCATCATCTAATAGATCTGTTACTATTTCGTTTGAGATGTATGATTCATATATCTCAGATCTAATTAATGGCATACCTGAACCGCTAATCATGGATTGCTGGGATAAAAAAGAGATAGCACAATATCTTATTGATAATGGGTACGAAGTAAAAGAACTATAAAAATAAAAGAAAAATGGATACAATTAAATTAGAAAAGAAAGAAGTTATCAGAGCATACAGAAATGCTAATGAAGAAGGTAAGAAGTTACTAAAAAGTGTATTTGGAGCAGATATATTTAATGTTTCAATTCAGGATCGTATAAAGACATTCCAGGATGCTTGTGATGAATTAGGTGAAGGACATCCTTTTGTACAAGCATATAGAAATTGGGAGACTAATGGATTGAATAATCAACCGGATATAGAAGCTTATCTAAAATTACGTATCATCGCCGCTGCATTGAATGAAGGCTGGGAGCCGAAGTTTACGGAAGATGAATGGCGTTATTCCCCTTACTTTGTATTCTATACCCAAGAAGAATTTGACAAGATGAGTGAAGAGACAAAAGCTCGTGTGGTTCGGCGGTCTTACAACAATGCGTATGCGCACGGCGGTGTCGCCTATGCGGGTGCGCATAGCGGCTCTTCGGTCACGGGTGCGGCCTACGGGTCGCGGCTTGCCTTCAGATCGCGCGAATTGGCTGAGTATGCCGGTAAACAGTTTTTAGACATTTATGCGGATTTTGTTTGGAAATAAAGGAAAGATATGGAACTAAAAGATTATACGACAGAAGAATTGAAGCAAGAGTTAAAAAGAAGAACCAAAGAAAATAAGAAATCAAAACAAAGTATGGTAAAACCTGAAAACCATTGGATTTTGTTTCAAGGTAAAATATTAGATGTTTCACCAAAACGTTTTGAATACAAGGTGGATTCAGATACTTTTGATACAAGTGGATATGATTGGGTTAATAAAAATAGATATTTTGGTTTGGTAGCAAATCTTTTTACAGGTAAAGATAAACCTCAAATAGGGGATATTGTAGAAATGAGGGCAAGAATATATGTAAATGGGAGAATAGGGTATACAGATTCCAAAATAACCAGAATTATCACTAAATGTATTAAGCAATAAAAATAAGATATGGCTAGTTTAGAAAATATAATGCTACTCAAAAAGATAGCAGAAGAATACTGTGAAAAAAGAAGATACAGTATAGAGGGTAAATCAATAGAATTCTCTGATGAAAAATTAAAAGTTGCGGCTTAGATGCTAATATGATAAGACATTCATTAGAAATTAAAATACACAATATTCTATCAGATGATATATCTATAGAAGATATGTGCGGATGTGAATATGTTAAGTCAAAAAACATATTTAAGAATTATCGTGAAATAGAAATATTTCGAGGAAAGGACTTCCAAGTAGAAACAAGTAATTTATGGATGGATGTATATAGCAAACTCCTACTTGAAGCCGGTAAGAGAAACATGGAAGAAAAAGGAGGGGTATGGCTAGACGTAGAAATGTATGTAGCAGAATTAGCAAACATGTATTGTGACTTTCATGATAAATATGATATAGATAAAATAGAAAAATTCATAGAAAAACAGTTTGTATAATGGAATACATAATATTCAAAAAAGAAAGAATGCCAAAATCAAGGATTGTGGCATTCAAGGCTGTCTATAAAACGGATAGCAATGGACCTTACATGGTTATGATAAAAGACAGGAAGATGTGTATAGAGCCATTTGAAATGAATGTCGAGTTGACGGAACAGTTTAAATATCTGAGAGATGTATACAAGGACTTTGTGGAATTAGGGGAGTGGATTTTAAATAAAAGTATAATAAAGTCTTATAAACCAAAGGTAAACAAGGGAAACAATAGATATAGCATAACTATAAGTTCTCCATACATAAACGATTTCAGCATTAAATTTAAAAGCGAAGATGATTTAACTAGTGCTTTGTTGAAAATGGATGAGATATTTAATGTTATATGGTAACATGGAAGATAGATTGTTAGAGTTGTTGGAAGACAATAACAGAATGCTTAAAAAGATATTGGCTCATATAGAGAAAGTAGAAGACTCAAAATATATTGAACAAGAATATACAAGAGAATTTCTATTTAATGTAGGAGCGGATATATTAGTAGAAATGATGGAACCAGAGAAAAGAAAAGAATTTTATAACACATTAATAAATAAAGGGATATGAAAAGGATATACGATTTAACTCCAAGAGAAGTTTTAGAGTTGACAGATGATCAAATCAAGAATTATGTAAATAGAGAATTATTTGAAAAAGATATTCCTATTTCTATATTAACATTGTCAGTTGATGAGGCTATAGATCCTGAGGCTCCTAAGCCAGAATGTTACTTCTTTAAAATAGGCGATCTTAATATAGGGGTATATGATCCAAAAAACGCAATGGATATATGTAAAAAATTAGCGGAAAGCAAAGCGTTCTGTGTAGATACCATGTATTATGATGGAAGTTATCAATCTGTTTATGGCAAAACAAAATCTATTGTTAATCTAACTCCAAAACAAACAGCATTGTACACGAAGGAGGAGGTAGATAGGATAAGTGCAATAAATAAAAAAGCAACAGGAGGTAATGATACCAGAAGTAAAAGAAGTACAGCGTTGCAGATAGAATCAGATGTGTATAGCTATATAGAAAAGATAAAGCAAGATTGTCAATACAATGAAAAACTTTGTAATGTATTTGATGAATATCTTAAAATAGCAGATGGGAACAAAGAAATGGCATTAAAATTCTTGGAGCAAGCCTATAAATTCAATGATTATACAAAAGTGTTTATTAGGAAAGAGAAGAATATGCCGATAGGAGCAGAGGAAAATATTTAATATTTATTAGATTTAATTAAATAGTTTTCTATATTAATGTAACTATCTTTGTCAAAAAGAAACAAGTCATAACCTCAAATAATATATAGTATTGAATTATCAATATCTTATATATATCCATATAGGATCAGGTTATTAGCCTAAGTCTTGAAACAGAGACTACGTTAGACAGGAATGAAATAGTTACCTACGAGTGTATATCCAAGCTTGTAGCTCTAAGGGTAGTGATTAAAAGGAGTAATGTATTTGATGAAACGGTGTTGCTACTAAAAACCCTATCTAACATTGGCGATGGGTATATTACAGAGTGAGATATCTCTGACTTACCTCTAACAGGGTTTAATCATCCGATATTTATGTACCGGATGATTTTGAATGAAAACATTAAAAATAAATTTTAATATTTTGGCACATGGAAGAAAATATAAAATTTGATCCAGAGGAAGTAAAAGATGCTACTACGAATGCTATCATTGCCATGCAAGGTTGCAAATTCGTGATAGCATCAATTGTTTCCGAAAAGGATAATAAAGTGATAATACACCACGAATGCTCCCAAAATCAACTAGCGTTAATCATAAAAGGAATGTTATCTATGAATAAAGTATTGATGCTAGATGTTATGTCCTGGGGGAATGGGATGTTGAACAAAGAAATAGAGAAAACGAAGAATAATAACTAATTTTAAATTTTAACAACATGAACAAATGGTTTAAGGTAACTATCAAGGCTAGAAAAGAAAGACCTGATGGTAGAAAGGATGAGAAAGTGACGGATCAATATCTGTTTGATGGACTGTCTTACACAGAAGTTGAAGCGAGGGCTTTAGAGGAGTTGAAGCCTTATTACAAAACATTTGAAGTAAGTAAAATAGATCCTTTCAAAGTATCAGAGTTGTTCTTGAATACAAAAGGTGATAGATTTTACAAATGCAAAGTAAATTTCATCACATTAATAGAAAAGAAAGGAAAAGAGAAAAAGACTCCAGCATATATGATAGTAGAAGCCAGAGATCCAAAAGAAGCTGAAGCGAACCTAGCGGAAGGAATGAAGGGAACCATGTCAGACTGGAATCTGGAATCTATCGTAGAGACAAAGATATTAGATATCTTCAAATACGATTTGGAGAAAAAGTCTAAAGAATTAGAAGAAAAACAGTAAAAAATATAACCGCTGCCAGCGCCCCTTTTTGTTATTTTCCATGTTATTATTATGATTAGTATAACCTCAAATAATACACAAAATCACGAAGATCATTAATGATTTTGTGTATATCCATATAGGATCAGGTTATTAGCCTAAGTCTTGAAACAGAGACTACGTTAGACAGGAATGAAATAGTTACCTACGAGTGTATATCCAAGCTTGTAGCTCTAAGGGTAGTGATTAAAAGGAGTAATGTATTTGATGAAACGGTGTTGCTACTAAAAACCCTATCTAACATTGGCGATGGGTATATTACAGAGTGAGATATCTCTGACTTATGTTGAATAAACATTTTTTGATTAATATGTAATTTTATTCTGGTGGCGGTTTTTTTTAACAAAATATCATGAAAGAAACAACATCTAATTTTTTATTGATACTAGCAGCTTTAATAGTAGGTACGGGAGTAGGTGTAGATATATGCTTTCACATTATAGATTATCCTGAGAAATGGATGATAGCATATATAATGTGTAGTAGTGTAATATCTATTATTTTAACAATGATATCAGCATGGTTAAAAAGTATAAGTGCAAAAAATGTGGCAAAGAAGTCATAATACGAAGCAAGGGTCTTTGTCAGTATTGCAGGAGCAAAGAGTTGCATCCTAAAGAAAAGAAAATAATTACATCTAAAACATATAAGAAGAAAGTCATGAATCCGGATTTATCCGGATTTTTTCGTTTAATGCTAGAGAAGTTAGAGGATAGCCGAATATCTTATACCGGAAAACCCATACATTTCCCCACAGTGTGTAATGTATGCCACATACTTCCCAAACGATTTTATAAATCGGTAGCAACAGAAGAGCAGAATATAATATTTCTTTCTGAGAGTGAACATACAAGATTCGACTATTTGCTTGATTGTTTGGAGTTTGATAAACTTGAACAAGAATTTCCAGGCGTATGGAAAATAGCATTAGGTAGGATAAAAGCTATGATGGAAGAAAACAAGATAAAAGAGTGTGGAAAATTAATGTTAGAAATACAAGATAAATATTTTAGAAATGAAGGATAAAATAGATTATTTGCTGAGTATAGGTTTTAAACCTATGTCAGAAGATGGAAGCAACGTTTTGTTTGTAAATAACGGATATGTTATATCAGTAGCAAATCCAGATCAAACATTAGAAGATGTTGTGGCAGAAGCAGAATTTAGTTTAAAGAACGAAGATATTATAGAGCGGGAAGAGCTTCCTTTTGATGGGGAAGATGAAGATCCGTTTATATCTAATTCGGAAGAAGTAGAGCCAGAGTTCATCTGCGAGGAGCTTGCTGCCATCCCAACGCCAGTGTTCCGTAGGCTGTCGCTGGACGGGAACAGATACTACTATCGACTTATGGAAGATGGGACTGTCAAAATATACGCTTCAGGAACTAATTTGATAAAAGACGGATATGCTGAAAGAAAAGATGCTTTGGAACAATGGAAGGAGTTACAGAAACTAATGGGTCAAAATCCGAAGGATGTTACTGAATACAAAGCAGATAAGGGTACTATCATGCATTTCCTTTATGGGCAATATCTTAAAGGAAGAGATATGTATTTAAGACGTAGCTTTATCATTAAGTTATTGGACGAATCAGATTTAAGGATATCCAAAAAGAATATGGATCGTTTCAAGTCAAGCGTAGAAGATTTAGATGAAATGATAGATAGATTGGTTAGATTCGCTAAATTTTGTACTGATTATGAATTAAGACCAATGGCTATTGAAAAAATTCTTTCTTGTGAACAATACGAGGTAGCTTCTCCTATTGATTTGATAGCTGAAATATATGAAGAAAAAACAGTAGAAGGGTATTTTGGGGAAGTGTATCAAAAAAACACAAAAGATAAGAAGAAGGGAGATCCTAAGTTATCTACTAAGAAAGTAAAGGAAAAGAAAACAGTTATCATAGACTTTAAGTCAGGTGATATGCATAACGAACAAATACTCCAGCTTGAATTATATAGAAGAATGGTTAAGGAGTGGTATAATATAGATGTAGATGGAATATATAACTTCAGTCCCAAATCGGAATCCAACAAAAAATATGTATTTAGAGAAAGATCTGGAAGCAAAGAGATAAAGAAAGCAGATTGTGTATTCATGCAGGGCATGATAAATCATCAAAACAAGGAAAAGAAGTTCAAAACATACAAAGGGTGTTTGAATATAAAGAACTCGTTCAAGGAAGAGGATTGTACAATCACATATGATATAGCAGAAGAATTGGCTAAACGATTTAAAAATGAATAATATGGTGGTATCAAAAGAAGAAACAATTTCCTTTGTTAAACAAAATTTAGGAAAGGTAGTAAGAGTAAATGTTGATGATATATATAAATCTGGTATCATAGTAGGATACAGCGATTATTTTGTGATTATATCATTTGCTGATCATTCAGGATGGGAAGAAAATGAATTGGAACCAGATGATGTAATATTATTGCATTCTCCAATGAATGTAACATACTGGTATTGGAATTATCCATCTTACGGTTTTGGAAAAAGAATATTAGATACTTGCTGTGGATCAAGAATGTTTTGGTTTGACAAAAATAATCCAGACTGTTTATTCATGGATAAAAGACGTGAAACATTAACAGCAAAAGATAAGGATAAAATAAGAACAATAGAAGTTAACCCAGATTTGGTTGCCGACTTTACGGATATGCCATTTGATAGCGATTTTTTTTATATGGTAGTATTTGATCCCCCTCATATGAAAACATTAGGGGATAATTCCTGGATGGCTAAAAAATATGGAAAATTGCCTGATAACTGGAAAGAAATAATTAGTAAAGGATTTGATGAATGTATGAGGGTTTTAAAGCCAAATGGAACGCTTGTGTTCAAGTGGAATGAAAGTGAGGTAAAGGTAAGCGAAATACTTTCTATAATCCCTTACAAGCCTTTATTTGGACACACAAGTGGAAAACAAAGTAAAACGATATGGATGTGTTTCATGAAAGATTAAAAGATATGGAAAAATACAAAGAAAACAATCCTGATAATTTTTATCAGATAAGATGGCTTGACAATTATATGGATGGTCATAAAGGATTTATAGCGGGTGGATGCTTCAAGAATATCCTCAGTGGAGAAAAAGTTAAAGACATTGATATATTCTTTGAATGTGAAAATGACTTTAATGAGGCTGTAGAATTTTATGAATCCAAAGAAAATACGATAAAGAAATACGAAAACAAAAAGGCTATTGCATTTCAAAAAGAAGGAAGTAAAACATGGGTTGAATTAATTAAGTCTATATATGGTACTCCGGGGAAAATTCTTAGTAATTTTGATTTTACGATAACTAAGATGGCTTATTTTAAGAGACCTATATATAAAGAGGATGAAGAACTGGATGAATTGGATATGTTATTTAATCCAGAGCAAATAAGCGGCTACGAATATTGTTTACTTCATCACAAAGACTTTTTCGAACATCTTCATATGAAGAGATTGGTTATAGATGAGAATATTCCTTTTCCTATCAGTACATGGGAAAGAACGTATAGATATAAGGGATATGGATTCAATATGTGTAGAGAAACTAAAAAGAAGCTTTTAGAAGCTATTAAGAAAACTGATTTAGATTCACAAGATTTATCAATGTATAATATAGGAGGATGGGATTAATGAACTTAGTAGATTGTTTTGTAACAAAAGTTTTAAGTAAGCCATATGAACATTATGGAATGTGGTGTGTAGATGTAGAATTTGATTTTTACGGACATAAATCAGAAGGGACTATTTACGACCTTACAAAAGAAGAGGCAGACAAAGTGGATGTGGGATATAAATTATTTCGATAATGGAAGATGATAGAGAAAAAATAGTAAATGAAGCAATTATAAGAACATTTAAATTTCTTCACGGGAACGCCAAGCTATGCCCTAAGTGTAGAAATTATATGATAATAGATGGGTATAGATGTTTTGGTTGCGGATATGATGCAACAGCGAGTAATAACGACAAATATTAAAACATACAATTATGAAACTAAAAGTAGATTTAGACGATTTTTATTTAGATGAAGAAGATGACCTTATTCCAGCGATTAAAGATTTTGTGGTAAGTAAGGTAACTTCTACAATATGGAGTAAAATAGAAAATATTGTAAATCAAAAGGTATTAGAGTTATGTAATGAAAACATACAAAACATAATTGATAATAAAATAGAAGGACATCTTAATGAATTATTAGATAAAGAAATAGTTAAAAAAGACCGTTGGTCTAGTGATCTTATTACCTTGAAAGAATATGTTTTAATTACTTTCAATAAAGACTTTGATCAGAACTTCAGGAGCAGATTAGAGAAGCTTGTAGAAGGCAAAGCGAAAGATATTTGTGAAGAGATAAAGAAGAGATATGATTTGTTATTTGCTTCTCAGTTGATATCTAAAATGAATGATCAAAATATGTTGAAAGAAGATATTGCAAAATTAATACTAGATAAACAATGAAGGTAAAATTAAGAAAAGAATCATGTGTTATCCTACCAACATTAGCGGCATGGTGGGATCAAAGTGAATATAATGGGGGATATAAGTTTAGTATATCCCTAATAGTGTTATGTTTTGAACTAGAGTTTTTGTTCTTCAAAAAGAAAGAAAATGGTTGATTTTGTACAACAAGGTCAAGTTGCTAGATTTCAACTAGACAGAAGACCTGGGAGATCAAGATTAAAGATGAAATGTCCGTCTTGTGGTAAGGAGCGTTGTTTGACTCCTTATATAGATGTAAAGACGGGAGAGCCAGTGGGAGATCAGTTCGGTCGCTGCGACCACGAACGCACGTGCGGATACGACAATCGTCCCACTGGAAAAGACGTAGGAGATAAGGAATTATGGGTATCAAACAACGATTGCCATAAAGCTTTTAGAGTACCTAATAAACCTGATGTAGCTAATTTCATTCCTTATGAAGAGTTTGCTAAAACCATAAATCCAAAAGGAGATAACAATACACTTTTCCAGTTCCTATCTTTTTTATGGGGAAATGATAGAGTATCTGATATTTTTAGAAGATATAATATAGGTTCTATGGATTTATGGGGGTGGAAAGGATGTTCTATATTTTGGCAAGTGGATAAAGATTTCATTTGCCGGACAGGAAAGATAATGGAATTTTATGTCAAGACAGATGAAAAACAGAGATGGGTTGATGTAAAAAGGGTAAAAGGAGATGATTATAGTCATGTAACTTTTTATCATTCCCTAAAAGGAAGAGATTTTGTTTTTAAACAATGTTTATTTGGAGAACATCTTCTTAATTTTTATCCTGAAGACAAGGTGGTAAATATAGTTGAGGCTGAAAAAACGGCTATTATATGTGCTATAAATAAACCAAATGAGTTGTTTTTAGCTACAGGAGGATTGCAAAACTTCAGACCAGAGGTTATGAGTGTTTTAAGGGGGCGTAAAATAAATGCTTTCCCAGACAAAGGAGATGCTAATAGGATTTGGAAAGAGAAGATATATAAATCTCTTCCTGGACTAAAGATAACGGTTTCGGATTATCTGCAAGGTTTAGATGATTTGAATGATGGAGATGATATAGCGGATTTGATTATTAAAAACAAAGTAAAAGCATTGCATGGTAGTATTAAGTGAGATAAAATTAACTTCTACCCATAAAGAAGATTTGGATAAAGCTGTTAGATATTGTCTTAGGGTTTACAAGATGATGGGAAAAGATTGTAATAAGATGATATTTAGTAGAGATGGAGTAGATGTAGAGATAGAAGAGGGGATGACAGAGATTTCGTTATTTAATACTTTTATGGATAAAAGGAGGAATGAAAGATGTTTTTAGACAAAGTACTTAGAATGATATATATAAAATCGAAATCAAAGATTTTAGATCAAAAAATAAAAAAGTTAGGAGTAATTGATAGAACTAATGTATATGATTATGATCCAAAGGTAAAATCTTTTTTATATGTATCAAGAGATGTGAATGATGATCTATATTTTTCTAGGGTTAATTCTAAGAGTATAGTAGAGAAAAATATGTTAACAGATGAACCTAATATGGAAATAAAATCAGAGGAAGAGTTTTTGGAAATAATAAAAGAAGAATTTAAAGAATGGAACTCACAAAAACACAAAAAAGAATATTAGCAGGTGAAATATGTCCTTATTGTGGTAGAGAAACACAGTTAGTTAATGCTGATGAGATATACCATGAAAAAGGTCTAGGGATGGTAATGATGTGTAAGCCATGCAAAGCCTGGGTAGGGGTTCACACTGGCGGACCTAACGTAGGCAAAGCGAAAGGCAGACTGGCTGGACCATCATTAAGATCGCTTAAAATAAGGGTGCATGCAGAACTTGATAGACTTTGGAAAACACAAGAAGAAAGGAGTGCTATGTATAAAAGTTTATCGGATTTTTTAGCTATACCACCCGAATATACTCATATAGGAATGTTTTCAGAAAAGACTATGAGTAATGTGTTTGAGTTCTGCATGATTAATAAACAAATATCTGGTTCTAACATAGAATGGTTTAGAAACGGAGATAAATGTCCACATAAAAATGGCATGATAGTAGCCGGAACATCAGCTTGTAGAGGATGTCCAAACTATTTACATGATAAAGACCAATATGTTTGGTGTGATCAGGATATGTCTTATGGTGACATACTCCCATCGCTAAAGCGAACGGGATTCTTGGATACAAGCGTATGAAACCCCGATATTACTATCGCTGGAATTACTCATACTCTCCAATTCGGAAATGCCCTTCCGAAGTATATTTTTAG
>ERZ773235.315-NODE-315-length-68268-cov-10.026241_pt1 | contig 68268 bp, 57 predicted proteins | sample MGYA00580522_ERZ773235 | MGnify/ENA primary metagenome ERZ773235 (study PRJEB29015, sample SAMEA2737797) | human gut metagenome | biome: human gut; feature: human-associated habitat; material: faeces | place: China | collected 2012 ...
ATGGCGCGGCTGCATGTACGGCGTGTATGAGCTTCTCGAGCGCTACATCGGCTGGCGGTTCTTCTACAACAAGCAGACCGACTCCTATCTCACAAAGGATGCCGACGACGCATATTACCTCTACGATTCCGAGCACGTCGACATTCCCGCAGGTATAAACGACACGCAGGTTCCGTCGTTTGCATACCGTCAGGGACGCTACACATGGTATTACAATTACGATGAGCACGCCAAGCTGCGTGAGAGCAGAAGCCTCCGGAATCTGAGTAAATACAACGGCTACGGCAGCGCAACGTTTTCCGCCGCCGTACACGGATTCCGCGATGCGGTAAACGCGGGAGTCATTCCGGATTACGATTACGGAGGTTACGACATCGGTTCTCCCCAGCCCTGCTACAACAACGAGGAGGTCATAGAAGCCGCAAAGACTTACTTCCTCGGTCAGATCGAGAAGAAGATAGCCTCAGGATACGAGATCGGCAAGGATATCACCGTAGTGGATGTTGCGCAGCTCGACAGCGGCAGCTTCTGCAAATGCAAGACATGCATAAACGCGATCGCAAAGGAACGCTCCGGTGTCGCCTCCGTCCTGTATTTCACAAACGAAATGGCTGATGCTATCGGCGAAGCGTATCCCGGACTTTGGGTCTCGATGTTCGCTTACTACGGCACTTCAACACCTCCGGCAAAAACGATGCCGAGGGACAACGTGAACGTATCCTACTGCTTCTACAACGATATAGACAAGCTCACCTGCGGCAACCACACGCTCGACGGAAAGAACTGCACCGAGCATCCCGACGATTCCTACGGCACGTCAAACTACAATTACGCTACGGAATTCGACAGATGGTGTCAGATCGCAAAGCGCATCACCGTTTGGTACTATCCCGGCAACTGGGCGCTTAACTCAATCACAAATTCGACGATCAAGACGATGCTCAAGGATATGCGCTACTTCAGCGACAACGGAGTATACGGAATTTATTCGTGCTGTTCGAATCCGAAAAAGGAAACCGATTGGGAAAGCATCGACGCGCTTATGCTTCACCTGTACAACAGACTTCTCTGGAATGCGGAGATGACCGAAGAGGAATTCCAGGCGGAAATCGACGATTACCTCTATGTTCTCTACGGCGAGGGCGGAAAATTTGTCGGAGATTATTACAAATGGCTTGAAACGACCGACCGCATCGGCTGCTGGCCGTTCATGATCGCATTCGGCAACCCCTGCGACCGCACGGACTTTGCGAAGGTGCGCGACGGATTCGAGCTTTGCCTCTCGATGTTTGACGATGCGATAAAGTACGCACCGAGCGCGAAGGCGGAGTACGGAGTGCGTCTTGCAAGCCGCTCGATGTACGTCCGCGGACTGATCTCCGTTTATCACGATTGGTATGAGAATGGAAACGACGCGCAGAAGGCGCGCTACACCGAACTTTGGGAATACTTCCGCGATCTCGCCGTCAGCTCATCGTACATCCTTTCCGGAGGAAAGTGCGCGGTGCTCTCCGACTTTGACATAAGCGAGAATATCGGAGCGATGGTCGATCGCTTTGAAGGAAGTCCCACGAGGGTTTCCGATTGGTACGATTGGCAGAAATATTAAAGCTGCCCTTCCGAAGTCCGGCTGCACATACGGACGATCCGTGAAAGAACCGCCCGCAGCGCGAAAAATTTCAGATAAGCTCACACGAAAAGACAGCCCGTCATCCTTTCGGATGACGGGCTGTTCTGTATCTTTCGTATTGCGGATCAATCCTCGTTTGCATATCCGGAGAACTCTTTTCCGGTTATACCCTTGAGAACGTTTTCCTTATTGCCGATCCAACCGTTTACGGCTGCCTCCTGTATTGTGCGGTCATAACGGTGGTGATTTCCGTCAACCGTCCTGATTCCGATTCCGCAGGGGTCGAAGCCGTTCTTGTAAAGGCGCTCCATCATAAGATCGTACCTGTCGGAGAGCGTTTTCATGAGTGCGGTGTCGCCGGCAGCCTCCGCCTTGTAGTAGAGCGAATAGCAGCCCTCGTAATACATATGGCAGGTGAAGTTCTCCGCGCGAATCTGCTGCGCCTTGCTGTCGGCGCGCGTCACGGCATCCTCGAGGAGAGAGACCATCGTCTCAAAATGATCGTCATAGTAGTTGCCGTCGTAGCGGGTATCCCACGGATAATTCCATCCGCCCCAGCAGTGCCAGCACTTGATTCTCTTCTGAGATTCGTCCCACATCTTGATGTACTCGCGCACGCTCGACCATCCGCTGCCGAATTCCTTCTTAAGAATATCGCAGAGCAGATATTCAAAATCCGCCTCGCTTATGTCCATATTCCACTGGAACTCCGCGAGAAGCTGATGCTGAACCCTCTGTATCCCGAGACCGTCAAACTGGCACTGCCAGAACATTCCGTTGATGCCGATATCGCGGAAGTAGCGGAAATCGCGGTACATATTGTCGATCGTTGTATACTGCTGAAGTGCACCGTCGAGAGCGTAGAACCACACATACACATTCTCGGAGACACGGCACCAGCTCTCAAGCCATGTCGCATAGTTTTTATTGGTAAGCTGGTTGAAGGTGGATTTACCGTTGCACTCCGAGCCGTCGAAAACGTGGTTCGAGCAGTTCATGTCGGAGCAGAAGGTTACATGGATGAATTCATTCGGCTTGGTTTTGAGCGGTGCCGCATTCGAGCCGGCATATGCGAAGATCTGGTAGTAAAGCCCGGGATAGTCCTCGTTCAGCTCCTCGGAGAGGCGGTTCGCAAAACGGACGACCGCGCCCGAGTTCGAGCCTTCGGCGCTGAACACCTTCATGCATTCCCGGCATGTGCAGTACTCCGAGGTGTCGTTCTGCGCAATATCGACAGCAAGAAAATCGCGTCCGATGACCTTGCCTGCCGCAAGCTGAGCCTCGATATAATCTCGGACGTTGTCGCGGCACATCTCATATATATCATCGTCGGTATAGCAGATCTGCTTGTCCGCGCCGCCGGTTCCGGAGAAAAAGTGAAGTCCGTGGCAACAGTGGGGTATTGTGCCGTAGGAGTTCTGAGCCTCCGTGGGAGTGCCTTTTTCGTTATTGTAGGAGCCCCAATAATGGATGTACATATTGAGATATGAAAACACGGGGGTCTCCTGACGCGATGCGGTCGCGGGAACGTCGAGATGCTCCGCCTCCAAAAGATCGCTGTCACCGTAGATGAGGCTCGTCCATCCGCATTCCTTCTGGAGGAAGCGCCACACTCCGTACATGCAGCCGCGCTTGACCGCGCCTTCGATCACAAGGCGTTCACCCTCGAAGAAGTAGCGATATCCGTCGAATTTGAGCTCGGCATCGGTCGAGTGGCGAAATTCTATCGCATGGGCTTTCTTTGTGATCCCCTCGGAGGCGGAAAGCTCCGCTCCGCACGCCTTTTTCACGAGTCTCTGAAGCTCGGACACTGCGAACAGCATATTTTCATTATGCTCGGCGGGGTATTCGATCGAATATTCGGCGATATCCGTTCCGGCGAGTGTGAAGTTCTCGATGCGGTATCCTTCGTGATACGCGACGTCGAAGTATTCGTCCTTGCCGTCGTCTACCGAGTTTGCGTAGCGGCGGACGCCGAGATCAAGTCCGTCGGCGCTCTTTCCGACGATAACGACGCTTTTGTCTCCGACCGTGCGGAGAACATATCCGTCGTTCTCGAAGTCGGTCATGTCGATCCCGTTCGCGGTGTCGTTTCCGACCGCGAGATATACGTTATCGGTCAGTTTCTCCCCGAGGCGGTCGGTGAGAAACTCCGCGCTGTCCTCGGCATCCGAGGAGGCAACGGTGATCTTCGGCGAATATGCTTTTATCTCGCCCTTTGCGCACGATGCAAGAAGCATTACGGGCATACACGCGGCGGCGAGAACAAGAGATAAGATTTTTTTCATTTAAGGCTCCCCCGTTAATATCGTATATAACACGATGATTTTACCATAATTTTTGTAAACAGTCAAGGAGAATCGCGCAATTATTGTGCCGACTTAAACAAAAATCGCGCGTTGCTTCAATGCCTCAGCCGGACAATCACGACGAAAAAAAGGGACGCACCCGAGGGTGTGCCCTTTTTTCAGTATTGTCAGTCTTCGTTTGCGTATCCCGAAAACGCCTGTCCGGTTATGCCCTTGAGGACATTTTCCTTATTTGCGATCCAGTTTACCTCAGCCTCTTCCTGTATTGTTCTCTTATATATCTGACGGTGGCCGTCAACCGTTGCGATTCCGATTCCGCACGGGTCGAATCCGTGCTTGTAAAGGCGTTCAATCATAAGATCGTATCTGTCGGAAAGCGTCTGCATCAGCTCGGTATTTCCCGCAGCCTCCGCTTTGAAGTAAAGCGAATAACATCCTTCGTAATACATATGGCAGGTGAAGTTCTCCGCGCGGATCTGCTGCTCTTTGCTGTCGGCGCGCGTCACGGCATCCTCAAGGAGAGAGACCATCGTCTCAAAATGATCGTCATAGTAGTTGCCGTCGTAGCGGGTATCCCACGGATAATTCCATCCGCCCCAGCAGTGCCAGCACTTGATTCTCTTCTGAGATTCGTCCCACATCTTGATGTACTCGCGCACGCTCGACCATCCGCTGCCGAATTCCTTCTTAAGAATATCGCAGAGCAGATATTCAAAATCCGCCTCGCTTATGTCCATATTCCACTGGAACTCCGCGAGAAGCTGATGCTGAACCCTCTGTATCCCGAGACCGTCAAACTGGCACTGCCAGAACATTCCGTTGATGCCGATATCGCGGAAGTAGCGGAAATCGCGGTACATATTGTCGATCGTTGTATACTGCTGAAGTGCACCGTCGAGAGCGTAGAACCACACATACACATTCTCGGAGACACGGCACCAGCTCTCAAGCCATGTCGCATAGTTTTTATTGGTAAGCTGGTTGAAGGTGGATTTACCGTTGCACTCCGAGCCGTCGAAAACGTGGTTCGAGCAGTTCATGTCGGAGCAGAAGGTTACATGGATGAATTCATTCGGCTTGGTTTTGAGCGGTGCCGCATTCGAGCCGGCATATGCGAAGATCTGGTAGTAAAGCCCGGGATAGTCCTCGTTCAGCTCCTCGGAGAGGCGGTTCGCAAAACGGACGACCGCGCCCGAGTTCGAGCCTTCGGCGCTGAACACCTTCATGCATTCCCGGCATGTGCAGTACTCCGAGGTGTCGTTCTGCGCAATATCGACAGCAAGAAAATCGCGTCCGATGACCTTGCCTGCCGCAAGCTGAGCCTCGATATAATCTCGGACGTTGTCGCGGCACATCTCATATATATCATCGTCGGTATAGCAGATCTGCTTGTCCGCGCCGCCGGTTCCGGAGAAAAAGTGAAGTCCGTGGCAACAGTGGGGTATTGTGCCGTAGGAGTTCTGAGCCTCCGTGGGAGTGCCTTTTTCGTTATTGTAGGAGCCCCAATAATGGATGTACATATTGAGATATGAAAACACGGGGGTCTCCTGACGCGATGCGGTCGCGGGAACGTCGAGATGCTCCGCCTCCAAAAGATCGCTGTCACCGTAGATGAGGCTCGTCCATCCGCATTCCTTCTGGAGGAAGCGCCACACTCCGTACATGCAGCCGCGCTTGACCGCGCCTTCGATCACAAGGCGTTCACCCTCGAAGAAGTAGCGATATCCGTCGAATTTGAGCTCGGCATCGGTCGAGTGGCGAAATTCTATCGCATGGGCTTTCTTTGTGATCCCCTCGGAGGCGGAAAGCTCCGCTCCGCACGCCTTTTTCACGAGTCTCTGAAGCTCGGACACTGCGAACAGCATATTTTCATTATGCTCGGCGGGGTATTCGATCGAATATTCGGCGATATCCGTTCCGGCGAGTGTGAAGTTCTCGATGCGGTATCCTTCGTGATACGCGACGTCGAAGTATTCGTCCTTGCCGTCGTCTACCGAGTTTGCGTAGCGGCGGACGCCGAGATCAAGTCCGTCGGCGCTCTTTCCGACGATAACGACGCTTTTGTCTCCGACCGTGCGGAGAACATATCCGTCGTTCTCGAAGTCGGTCATGTCGATCCCGTTCGCGGTGTCGTTTCCGACCGCGAGATATACGTTATCGGTCAGTTTCTCCCCGAGGCGGTCGGTGAGAAACTCCGCGCTGTCCTCGGCATCCGAGGAGGCAACGGTGATCTTCGGCGAATATGCTCCGGCACCCCCGCTTGCGCACGATGCAAGAAGCATTACGGGCATGCACGCGGCGGCGAGAACAAGAGATAAGATTTTTTTCATCAGGAACTCCTATTGTTCATTGTGCAGCATGAATCTATTGTAATTTTACCACACGTGAGCTACTGCGTCAAGAAAAAATACGAAAAATGCTCCCGCGCCGGAGGTAAAGTAATGCCGCAAAACGGGATCCCGTTTTGCGGCATTTATTCTTGAATCCGGTTGCGCGGCTCCGGTTGCGCGGGATTCGGCAGCACACGCCGTGCGCGGTGTTCTATTTATTTGCCTGAGCGATCGAGCGCAGCTTTGATAAGTCCGAGGAAAAGCGGATGCGCGCGGTTGGGGCGGGACTTGAATTCGGGATGGAACTGCACGCCGACGTAGAAGCTGTTTTCGGGGACCTCCACCGTCTCAACGATATATCCGTCCGGGGACATTCCGCTTATGCGAAGCCCCGCTGCGGTGAGCGTACCGCGGTAGTCGTTGTTGAATTCGTAACGATGACGGTGACGCTCGGAAATGTCCGTGGTCTTATAGCATTCCTCCATCTTCGTGCCGGGGATTATTCTGCACGGATATGCGCCGAGGCGCATGGTTCCGCCTTTTGCGATCTCGTTCGACTGATCGGGCATGAAATCTATGACCTTATGCTTTGAATCCTCATCGAATTCACCGGAGTTTGCGTCGCTGAGCCCGCAGACGTATCTTGCGTACTCGATAACGGCGATCTGCATGCCGAGGCATATGCCGAGGTACGGCACGTTATTGGTTCTCGCGTAATGCGCTGCGGCGATCTTGCCTTCGATTCCTCGGTTGCCGAAGCCTCCGGGAATGAGAATGCCGTCGCATGATCCGAGGCGCTCCGCGGCATTCTCCTCCGTCACTGTTTCGCTGTCGATCCATTCTATCTCTACGCGGGAGGAGCATTCGTATCCCGCATGACGGAGCGCTTCCGCAACGGAAAGATATGCGTCGTGAAGTCTCACATACTTTCCGACAAGTCCGATCGTCACGGTATGGCGGCGGTTCTTTATCCTCTCGAGCATCTCGGTCCACTCGGTCATATCCGGCTCGGGCGCGTTTATTCCGAGCTCGCGGCAGACGATCTGCGAGAAATGATTCTTCTCGAGCATGACGGGTGCCTCGTAGAGCACCGGGATCGTAAGATTCTGTATTACGCAGTCCGGCTTCACGTTGCAGAAAAGCGCAATCTTTCGGAAGATCGATTCCTCGAGCTCCTCGTCGCACCGCAGAACGATTATATCCGGGGAGATTCCCATTCCGCGAAGCTCCTTCACGGAATGCTGGGTCGGCTTTGACTTGTGCTCCTCGGAGCCGTGAAGATAAGGCACGAGCGTGACGTGGATATAAAGCGAGTTCTCGCGTCCGACCTCAAGTCCGACCTGACGTATCGCTTCGAGGAACGGCTGGCTCTCGATATCGCCCGTCGTTCCGCCGATCTCCGTGATAACGACGTCCGCCTGACTTGTCCGTCCGACATTGTATATGAAGTCCTTGATCTCGTTTGTGATATGGGGGATCACCTGAACGGTCTCGCCGAGGTACTCTCCGCGGCGCTCCTTCTCTATGACGTTCGAGTAGGTGCGTCCCGTGGTGAGATTTGAGTATCTGTTCAGGTCCTCGTCGATAAAGCGCTCGTAATGTCCGAGATCGAGATCCGTTTCGGTGCCGTCCTCGGTGACGAACACCTCTCCGTGCTGATACGGGCTCATCGTTCCGGGATCGACGTTTATATAGGGGTCGAGTTTCTGCGCGGCCACCTTGAGTCCGCGCGCTTTTAGAAGTCTTCCGACGGAAGCCGCCGTGATTCCCTTGCCGAGACCGGATACGACTCCGCCGGTCACAAAGATGTATTTCGTCATGTGGATGCCCTTCCTTTATATTTATTTTCGCGCGGGCGATGTGCCCTGCGTTATGTTCGTGATTCAGTTTTCGTACATACGTATTATTTCTTCCGCGATCTCGCGCGACGTGCGGCGGCGGTTCATCGCTTCCTTCTCGATGTAGCCGTGCGCGTCCTGCTCCGTCATGCCGAGACGCTCTATAAGCAGCCATTTCGCCCTGTTGACTATGCGTATCGAGTCCATCTTCTCGCGCAGCGTGCGCGTTTTCTTCTCATATTTGCGCAGCCGTTCGCATATTGCGCACAGAAGTGTGACGCTCTGCGCCACGTTCCGCTGCGTATTCGGCTTCGGGATAACGAAAATTCCCTCTCTCGTACACTGCGAGCTTACGATCTCGTAGATATCGTTCTTCACGAAAAGCATGACGCCGGACGGTCCCTGCGCGGCATCTATGCAGAAGTCGATTCCCGTCTCGTCGGGGAGCGGCGAATTGACCGCTATGAGGTCATACTGCTCCGACGAAAGAAGCCGTCTCGCCTCGCCCGCCGACAACGCATTCACCACCGGATCAAATGTCGGAGCGTCGAACACGGACGCGAGAAAATCCGCACCGCGTCCCGCGGGGGAGACGACAAGCACGCTGTAAACCGAGCTTTCCTTCATATCCGGCGCTCCTTTCTTCCGTCAGGCGGATTTTATACGCGCTGCACCGCGCGGCTGCGGGATATCTCATCCCGAAATGTCGGAGAATGTTTTCAGTAAGCCTTTCGCACCGTCACGGGGACGTACTTTGCGACGAAAGCCGAATCCGAGGCAAGCGCGCGAGCTTCCCTCACGCTCCGCGGGAGAGGCATAAGTCCCTCCGCCGCTTCTGCGCTGTACAGGTCGGCATCTGTCGGTGCGGGAGGCACAAGTCCGTTCTCAATTCCGTCAAGCCCCGCGTAGATCAGGAGCGCGAACGCAAGATACGGATCGGCAAGCGCATCGGGCGAACGAAGCTCGATATGCTCTCCGGCGCTCTTTGCCGCCGGGATCCGCACAAGCTGTGAGCGGTTCTCGGAGGAATATGTTACATACTTCGGAGCCTTCATCTTTCCGAGCCTGTCGTAGGAACACTCCTTCGGGTTGAGGAAAAGCGTGATCTCGCGTATATGCGCAAGTATCCCCGCAAGGAATGCGCTCCGCAAGGCGGATGCGTCGTCCGGGGACGCGCTCTGCACCGACATATTGACGTGCATCCCGCTTCCGGGAGCCGCAGAGAGCGGCTTCGGCGAGAAGTCGGCGAACAATCCGTTTTTGGCGGCGACGGTTTTAACGACGGTCTTGACGGTGACCACGTTGTCCGCGCAGCTCAGCGGATCGCTGTAGCGGAAGTCGATCTCGTTCTGACCGGGTCCCTCCTCATGGTGAGAGCTTTCCGGGATTATCCCCATCTCGTCGAGCGTGAGGCATATCTCGCGGCGGACGTTCTCTCCTCTGTCGTCGGGCGCCATATCCATATATCCGGCGCGGTCGAACGGCACGTCGGTCGCCTTGCCCTCCTCGTCGGTCTCAAAGAGATAGAACTCCATCTCGGCTCCGAAGCCGAACGAAAGCCCCTCCTTTTTGGCTTCGGCGACCGCGTTCCTCAGCAAAACGCGCGAGCAGCCCTCGAAATATGTGCCGTCCGGACGGCGGATATCGCAGAACATCCGCACGACTCTGCCGTGCGACGGTCTCCACGGAAGCGGAGACAGCGTAGCGGGATCGGGCACAAGGAAAAGGTCGCTCTTAACCTCTCCGCCGAAGCCCTCAATCGCCGAGGCATCGAACGATATTCCCTCGGAGAATGCGCGAGGCAGCTCGCCCGGCATGACGGAGATGTTCTTCGGATTGCCGTGGACATCGGTGAATGCAAGGCGTATGAATTTCACGTCCTCCTCGCGGACGTAATCGATAACTTCGTTCTTCGTGTACATATGTGACCGACCTTTCGTTTGATTTCGGCTTATTCCGGGAAGCCGCCCTCAGTTCTGAACGTAAAGCTGCTTATACGGATTTTTCGTATTCGGGCGCAGAACATAGAATTTCTTTCCGTCGTCGCGGACCGCGCCGATGCCGAAAAGCTCCTTGTACTTCTTCAGATACTTTTCGACGGAGGCGATATCCTCCGCGTCCGCCTCGGAGCATTTCACCTGTGCAGGAAGAGTTTTTCTGATCTCGCGGCAGCGGAGGAATATCCGTCCGCCGTGCATTCCCGTGCCGCAGAAATGTCCGATAAGCTCATCGTCGTCAACGCCGTTTCCGAGGACGATTATAAGTCCGCCCGCCTGATATTCGCCGAGGAACGAGCCGCATTTTCCGCCTATCACGATAACCGGGAAGCGGTCGGCGTATGCCTTCATGTGTATCCCGGCGCGGTATCCGGCGTTGTCGCGGACGTATATCTCGCCGCCGCGCATTGCGTATCCCACGGCATCGCCCGCGCTTCCGTGAATCGCGATCGTGCCGAAATTCATCGTATCTCCGACTGCGTCCTGAACATTGCCCATTACCTCGATCTCGCTTCCGTCGAGGTATGCGCCGAGCGCGTTGCCGGGGATCCCGTTTATCTTTATTTTCTTTCCGGACATTCCGGACGCTATGAAGCGCTGCCCCATGCAGCCGTCTATCTCGATTTCACCCTCCGCACGTCTCAATTCCTCGTTGAGCTCGCGGTAGCCGAGTCCGTGTGCGTCTATTTTCGTCATCTCAGGCTTCCTCCTCTGCGGCAAGTATCTTTTTCCTGTAGGACTTCGGGAAGGCTGCAAGCGTCGGCTCCCTGAAAAGAGAATCGAGATCGAGAGTCTCAAGCGGCGTTTTCTCTCTGATGAGGGAGGTATATATTCCCGCTCCCGCCACGTCTCCGAGGATTATGTATCCGCGCAGCATGCCGTCCTTTATAAAGAAGGTTCTCATGCTTTCACCGCTGCCGACGACGGTCTTTTCACCGTCGTATGCTCCCGCGGTCACCATGTGAAGCCCGAAAAATCCGATCGAGTTCATCGGTATCTCGCAGTCGAGCGTCATGTCTCCGCCGGATGCGTTGACTCCGGCGCACTCGCCCTCGGCGTATGCGCTCGGAAGAAGTGCGAGCACTCTTTCCGTCCCGACGGACGAATCGTACCCCTGAACGGCGTCTCCCGCCGCGTAAATGTCGGGGAGCGTCGTTCTCATGCCGCGGTCAACCGAAATTCCGCGTTCGGTCTTTGCGCCTGCCGCAGCAAGCAGTGACGTATTCGCGCGAACCCCGACCGCAAGCACAAGCACGTCGAATCCGATCTCTTCCCCATCGTCGAGGATCGCGGTATCGCCTCGAAACTCCTTAACGCTCGTGCCGAGGTGAAATTTCACGTCAGCCGCACTTTCTATATGCGCGCGGACGGTCTCTGCCGCATCCTCGGTAAGTATGCTCGAGAGCACGCGGGGGGCGAGATCGACGACCGTCACACTTTTCACGCGCGCAGCGATGCCCTCGGCGCATTTCAACCCGATCAGTCCCGCTCCGACGATAAGAACGCGCGTGCTTTCGCCGATTGAGGCGGCGAGAGAATCCGCATCGTCGAGCGACATGAAGGTGAATTTTCTGTCGACCGTATCAAGTCCGGCAAACGGCGGAACAAACGGCGATGAGCCCGTCGCGCAGATCAGCTTTTTATAAGAGAATACCTTTCCGCTCTCCGCGGTCACGGTGTGAGCGTCGGGATCGACCGAAACGGCGGTCTCGCCGGGAAAGAAATCCGCGCGATTGTCTTCGTAGAAGCTGTCGGCGCGGTACTTCATCCTCTCGCGGTCGGTCTTTCCGAGAAGGAGGTAGGAGATCAGCGGGCGCGAATATGTATGATGCGTCTCCGACGAGATTACCGCCGCGGAGGATGTGCGGTCGTTCTTCCGTATCCCCTCGAGCGCGCCGACGCCCGCCGCCGAATTTCCGATAATAACGTATTCGTACTCAAACATTATATCACGTCCTTTCCTCAAATACAATAGCCCTGTTCGGACATCCTTCAACGCACGCGGGCTTTTTTGTCGTGCTCTGCGTGCAAAGCTCGCATTTGTCGGCGGCGTGCCCCTCTCCGTCCGGAATAACGGCTCCGTAAGGACATGAAAGCACACAGGTGAAGCATCCGACGCACTTGTTTTTATCTATCATGACCACGCCGTCCGACTTCGTGATCGCCCCCGTTATGCACCCCTTCATGCAGAGCGGATCGTCGCAGTGGCGGCACGACACGGCAAAGTTTATGCCGTCGGATTCCCTCACTCTTATCCGCGGGAATATCTTTTTGCCGCGGAGCGCTTTTACAATATCGCTCATGCCGCTCTTTGCGAACGCGCAGTTATATTCGCACAGACGGCATCCGAGACACCATTCCTCATTCACATAAACGCGCTTCATAATCTTTCTCCGTTACATTTATTCCGCCGTTATTCTCCGGCGTGAGCGATTCCGAGTATTCTGAGCTCGGTTTCGTTGAGTCCGACACCGCGGAGCATGAGCCTGTTACCGCGGAGCGCTTCGATCGAGTTTATGCCCATGCCGCCCATCAGCTCCTTGATCTCGTGATTCCATGCGGTGAGCAGATTGCAGAGCCGCTCCGCTCCGATCTCGGGATTCAGTCTCTTCACGAGGTCGGGACGCTGCGTGGCGATTCCCCAATTGCATCTGCCCGTCTGGCAGGTGCGGCAGAGGTGGCAGCCGAGCGCAAGAAGCGCTCCCGTTGCGATGTATACGGCGTCTGCGCCGAGCGCGATCGCCTTTACCACGTCGGCGGAGGAGCGTATGCTGCCCCCGACAACGATCGACACGTTTCCGCGTATGCCCTCGTCCCTGAGGCGCGAATCGACCGCCGCCAGCGCAAGCTCCACGGGGATTCCAACATTGTCTCGTATTCTCGTGGGCGCGGCGCCCGTTCCGCCTCGAAATCCGTCGATCGCAATAATATCCGCACCGCTGCGCGCGATTCCCGATGCGATCGCCGCGATATTATTCACCGCCGCAACCTTGACAATCACGGGCTTTTTGTATTCGGTCGCTTCCTTGAGCGAGAACACAAGCTGTCTGAGGTCCTCGATCGAATATATATCGTGGTGAGGAGCCGGGCTTATCGCGTCCGAGCCCTCGGGGATCATTCTCGTTTTGGACACGTCGGGACCGACCTTTGCGCCCGGCAGATGTCCGCCGATTCCGGGCTTTGCGCCCTGACCCATTTTGATCTCGATCGCCGCGCCCGCCTCGAGGTAGTCGCGGTACACGCCGAAGCGTCCGGAGGCGACCTGTACAATCGTGTGGTCTCCGTAGCGGTAGAAATCCTCATGAAGTCCGCCCTCGCCCGTGTTGTAGAAGGTGCCCATTTTCTCCGCCGCGCGTGCAAGACTTGCGTGTGCGTTATAGCTGATCGAGCCGTAGGACATCGCGGAAAACATTATCGGCAGCTCAAGCTCGAGCTGCGGCGGAAGCGTATTGACAAGGTGTCCGGAGGCGTCGCGCTGTATGTTCTCCGGCTTCGCGCCGAGGAACACTCTCGTTTCCATAGGCTCGCGGAGCGGATCTATCGGGGGATTTGTCACCTGGGATGCGTTGATCAGTATCTTGTCCCAATACACCGGCAGCGGTGCGGGATTTCCCATGGACGAAAGGAGAACTCCTCCGCTCTGTGCCTGAAGATACACCTCTTTCATGAGCTGCGAGCTCCAGTTTGCGTTTTCGCGGAAGGTGTTTGTGCTTTTCTCGATCTTCAGCGCGCGGCTCGGGCAAAGCGAAACGCATCTTTGGCAATCGACGCACTTCGAGCTGTCGCTTATCATTACCCCGCCCTCGGCATCAAAGGAATGAACCTCGTTCGCGCACTGCCTCTCGCAGACGCGGCAGGCGATGCACCTGTTCTGATCGCGGACGACCTCAAATTCCGGATATATGTAATTTACACCCACGGTATCACTTCCCTTCAAGCTCGACGATAACCGCCTCGCCGCCCTTCGGCGACCAGATCCGGTCAACATCCGGTTCCATCATTCTGATTGCGCATTCCTCGCTTGCGAAATACGTCGTCTTTCCCTTTTCGGCGGCGACCATCGAACGCAGCTTCAGACGGTCGTTGAGCGCAAGCATTCCGCCCTCGTATCCGACGAGGATCGAAAAGGGACCCGTAATGAGCAGGCTCGAATACTGACATCTGAGGTACTCAAGCTCGCGCCGTCTCGCTTCGTCCTGCTTCTCGATCGTGCTCCAGAACGGCGCGGCGACGATCGTCGATGCCTCCGCCGGAGTGAAGCCCTTCCTTCTTATAAGGTAATCGAAAATGTACGCGATGACTTCCGTATCGGTGAGAAGGCTGCACTTGTATCCGTACATTTCTATAAATCTGCGGTTCGCGTCGTAGGACGATATCTCGCCGTTATGCACGACCGAATAATCGAGCAGCGAAAACGGATGTGCGCCGCCCCACCAGCCGGGGGTATTCGTCGGATATCTTCCGTGGGCGGTCCAGCTGTAGCCCTCATACTCGTCGAGGCGGTAGTATTCGCCGACATCCTCGGGAAATCCGACCGCCTTGAATACGCCCATGTTTTTGCCGCATGAGAATATGTAGCTTCCCTTGAATTCGGTATTTATTTTTATCACCGCGCGAGCAACGTACTCCTTCTCGTCAAGCTGACTGTCGGCAAGTCTGTTGTGATGCGGTGCGACGAAATAACGCCATATCAGCGGTTCGTTCGTTATCTTCGGGGATTTTCTTATCGGAATACGCGAAAGGTTCACGACTTCGAACATTTTATCGAGGTATCTCTCGGTCTCCTCGCGGCAGCTCATGCCGTCGTAAAAAACGTGAAACGCATAGAGATCCCTGTACTGCGGATATATTCCGTAGCCCGCAAAACCTCCGCCGAGTCCGTTCGAGCGGTCGTGCATCGTCGTCATCGAGCGGACGATCGTATCTCCGCAGATATTTCTGCCGTCGCGTGCGAACACTCCCGCGATCGCGCATCCCGACGGTATACGTACTTCTCCTTCTCTCTTCAGCATATCGCTCTTTCCTTTCAGTCTGTCGTCCTTTTTGCCGTGCATCATCAAAGCGCACCATCGGTGTGTTTTGCATCCGGGGCACGGTTTTTATAAAAAAGAAAAAGCGCCCGTCACGAAGCCGAGGTTTTGCCCTCCGCCTGACGAACGTCTTTGTTCCTTGACATTATATAGCACATTTGCGGGAATGTCAAGAGAAAAATGCAAGTTGGACAGACAAATCCTGCAAATTGCAACATTTGCACAAAAGAAAAGAGGGCAAAAGCTTCGTAATCGGACAGATTTTTTCGACAAAATTTCAAAAAGTGCTTGACACGGCGAAAAATGCGCGGTATAATATCGCCATGAAAACGGCAAAGGCGCCGCAGGATCATGGTTATCCCGCGGTGCCTTTTTGCTTTTCCGCAGCCCCTTTGTAAGACGGGGGCAAACACGAAGAAAGGAAGCTCTCCGAAAAGAGCGAGGATAAACCGATGAGCACAGTAACCGAAATCTTCGGCAGCATGGTATTCAACGATCATGTCATGAAGGAGCGTCTACCCAAAGAGACCTACAAGGCAATGCAGAAAACGATCAGAGACGGTCGCCGCCTTGACATAAATGTGGCGACGGTCGTAGCCAACGCAATGAAGGATTGGGCAATCGAGAAGGGCGCCACCCACTTCACTCATTGGTTTCAGCCGATGACCGGCGTGACCGCAGAAAAGCACGACAGCTTTATTTCGCCCGCAGGCGACGGCCGCGTGATCATGGAATTCTCCGGCAAGGAGCTTGTCCGCGGCGAGCCGGACGCATCGTCCTTCCCCTCCGGCGGACTCCGCGCCACGTTCGAGGCGCGCGGATACACCGCATGGGACCCGACGTCCTACGCTTTCATAAAAGACAAGACCCTCTGCATTCCGACCGCGTTCTGCTCCTACGGCGGCGAGGCGCTTGATAAAAAGACTCCTCTGCTCCGCTCGATGGAGGCGATCAGCCGTCAGGCAGTGCGAGTTCTCCGCCTTTTCGGAAATGAGGATGTCACTTCGGTAAAGACGACCGTCGGCTCCGAGCAGGAATATTTCCTTATTGAAAAGGAGCTGTTCGACCGCCGTCCCGATCTCGTATACACCGGACGCACGCTTTTCGGCGCGAAGCCGCCGAAGGGTCAGGAGCTCGACGACCACTATTTCGGCTCGATCAAGCCCAAGGTAGCCGAATACATGGCTGACCTCGACGAAGAGCTTTGGAAGCTCGGCATATACTCAAAGACCGAGCACAACGAGGTCGCGCCTGCACAGCATGAGCTTGCGCCGATCTTCTCCACCACAAACATAGCGACGGATCACAACCAGCTCACGATGGAGGTCATGCAGAAGGTCGCAAAGCGTCACGGTCTTGCATGCCTGATTCACGAAAAGCCCTTCGCGGGGGTCAACGGCTCCGGAAAGCACAACAACTGGTCGATCTCGACAAACACCGGAGTAAACCTGCTCGAGCCCGGCGACACTCCCCACGAGAACGCGCAGTTCCTTCTGTTCCTCGTCGCCGTGATCAAGGCGGTCGATGATTATCAGGAGCTGCTCCGCGTATCCGTTGCGACTGCCGGAAACGATCACCGTCTCGGTGCGAACGAGGCGCCGCCCGCCGTCGTTTCGATGTTCGTCGGCGAAGAGCTTGAAGGAATCCTCGAGGCGATCGAGAAGGACGAGCCTTACGACTCCAAGGAAAAGGATGTCATGAAGGTCGGCGTTCACGTTCTGCCGAGATTTGCGAAGGACACCACGGACCGCAACCGCACCTCCCCGTTCGCGTTCACCGGAAACAAGTTCGAATTCCGTATGCCCGGCTCGGCGCTGTCCATTTCCGGTCCCAACGTCGTGCTGAACACCGCAGTCGCAGAGGAGCTCCGTCAGTTTGCGGACGAGCTTGAGGAAGCCGCGGACTTCAATTCGGCTCTGCACGAGCTTATAAAGAAAACGATACGCGAACACAAGCGCATAATCTTCAACGGCAACGGATACGATGACGAATGGCTCGAGGAGGCGGCGCGCCGCGGACTTGCAAACCTCAGAACCACTCCCGACGCGCTCCCCGCGTTTATCTCCGAAAAGAGCGTTTCTCTCTTCCAAACTCACAAGGTATTCACGAAAGAGGAGATCGAGGCACGCTACGAAATTCTCCTTGAGAACTACTGCAAGGTGCTCAGCATTGAGGCAAACACGATGCTCGACATGGCGCGCCGCGAAATTCTTCCCGCAGCGTCCGAGTATTCGTCCTCGCTCGCATCCGCGGCAGTGACAAAGAAGACCATGAACCCCGCAGCAGCTGTCGGATATGAGGAAAAGACCTCGCTCCGCATTTCCGATCTTACCTCTGACATGCTCACAAAGGCTGAGGAGCTTGAGGATGAGCTCATGAAGGCTAAGAGCTGCGGCGACACGACCGAGGAAGCCGTGTACTTCAAGGATCACGTTCTCCCGGCGATGAACGCGCTCCGCATCGACGGAGACGCGCTCGAGACCGTAACCTCGCGCGAATATTGGCCCTATCCCACTTACGGCGAAATGCTCATAACGAGCTACTGATAAAGTTTTTCTCTGCGGGAGAAAGCCTCCCGCAGAGAAAAAAACGTTTCCCCGGCAGACGCTTCTGCCCCCGATACAATTAAAAAGGCAATGACGGAGAGAAGTAACTGCGAAGGCTTCGGCAAAGCGAATACGGGACGGTGAAAGCCGTATCCGAAGCGCGCCGCGAATAACACTCCCGAGCTTCAATCCGAAATCCGGCGTAAAAATTCATTCCGGAGAGTAGGTGCGACGCTTCCCCGCGTTACGGGGAAAGGCTTACGACGGACAGTGACGCATGCCTCGCGGCGCGGCGAAAAGCCGCGCGCAGAGCGTGTGCGATATCCGATGAGCCGAAAGAGGTCGGGCATCCGACAAAATAGGTGGCACCGCGGGCGCACAGCTCCCGTCCTATAATAAGGGACGAAGCTGTGTATTTTTATTTTCCGAAAGGCGGTACATTTTATGTGTGCTATTATGGGTTATCTCGGCAAGGAGCTGAAGCTCGAAAAATTCAGGGAATACTTTGAAAAAACGGTGTCGCGCGGTCCGGATATGTCGCGCATCAGGGAGCTTGACGGAGCGATCCTCGGCTTTCACCGTCTTGCGATAATGGGGCTTACCGACGAAGGTATGCAGCCGTTTGAGCTTCACGGAAGCTATGCCGTATGCAACGGTGAGATATACGGCTTCCGCCCGATAAAGGCGGAGCTGTCGAAGGAATACGATTTTGCGTCCGACTCCGACTGCGAGATTATTCTGCCGATGTATGAAAAGTACGGTGTCGGAATGTTCGAAAAGCTTGATGCGGAATTCGCGTGCATCATCTACGACGGGGCGAAGAAATCGTTCGTCGCGGCGCGCGATCCGATCGGAATCCGCCCGCTTTTCTACGGATACACCGACGACGGTGGCATCGTGTTCGCATCCGAGGCGAAAAACCTCGTCGGACTGTGCAAGCGTGTTATCCCGTTCCCGCCCGGACACTACTATGCGGACGGCAAATTCGTCCGCTACCGCGATGTGACCGAGGTTTCGGAGTATGTCTCCGGCGATCTTGACACGATCTGCAAAAGCATACACGACAAGCTTGTCGCGGGAGTCGAGAAAAGACTCGACGCGGACGCGCCGCTCGGATTCCTTCTCTCCGGCGGACTTGACTCCTCTCTCGTATGCGCGATCTCTCAGAAGCTTCTCAAAAAGCCGATCCGCACCTTTGCGATCGGCATGAGCGAGGACGCGATCGACCTGAAATACGCGCGCGAGGCAGCCGATTTCATCGGCAGCGATCACAGTGAGATAATCATCACGAAGGACGATGTAATCTCGTCGCTCGAGGAGGTCATCGCCGCGCTCGGCACCTACGACATAACGACCATACGCGCGTCTATGGGAATGTACCTTATCTGCCGCGAAATACACCGCACCACCGATGTGCGCGTACTCATGACGGGCGAGATATCCGACGAACTGTTCGGCTACAAGTACACCGACTTTGCGCCGTCCGCCGAGGAATTCCGGCGCGAAGCGGTAAAGCGCGTCAGAGAGCTTTACATGTACGACGTGCTCCGCGCCGACAGATGCATTTCGGTAAACTCGATGGAAGCGCGCGTACCGTTCGGCGATCTCGACTTCGCGTCATATGTTATGAGCATTGACCCCGAACTGAAAATGAACCGCTACGGCAAGGGCAAATATCTCCTGCGCCGCGCCTTCATCGGGGATTATCTGCCGGAGGATCTTCTCATGCGCGAGAAAGCGGCATTCTCCGATGCCGTCGGTCACTCTATGGTTGATTATCTGAAGGAATACGCAAACTCGCTTTATTCGGATGAGGATTTCGCGCGTCTTTCGGAAAAGTATGACTTTGCGCGCCCGTTCACCAAGGAATCGCTGCTTTACCGCGAGATTTTCGAGAAGTATTATCCCGGACAGGCGGAAATGGTCGCGGATTTCTGGATGCCGAACAAATCGTGGGAGGGCTGCGATGTGGACGATCCGTCCGCGCGCGTTCTTTCAAACTACGGAGACAGCGGAAAATAATTCGAAAACGCAAAAAGGAGGATCTCACGATCCTCCTTTTATTTTGATGTTTACTCCGCCCTGTCGGCGGGACGCGGGTATCATCGGAAGCGTTTTCAGTCACCGCGGTGAGCGCCCGGCAAAGGCGGGCTTGGCTCATTTCTTCTTTGCTCCGCGGGATGCGTTCTTTGCGCCCCGTGCGGCATTTGTGTTTTTTCCGCCCGTATTTCGTCCGCCGCCCTTTCCGTTTGCACTACGGGCACTGCGGTCGTCTCTTCTGTCCGATCCGGCGTGCTTTGAAGTGTGCGGTTTACCGGAATTTCCGCTGCCGTGCGTTTTTTTCGCAGTCGGCACGACCTTGCCATTCCCGTCTCCGTGCGGATGCGCGGGACGTATCAGGCATTCGGGAGAATTACCGATCAGGTCAAGTCTGCCTGCGGCGGCGAGCGCTTCGCGCACGCGGGCGCGGTTCTCCGGGCGTCTGTATTGAAGAAGCGCGCGCTGAAGCACCTTTTCCCTCGCGTCCGGGATATGCACCTTCTTACCCGTAAACGGATCAATCCCGGTATAATACATGACCGTGGATGCGCTGCCCGGCGTAGGATAGAAATCCTGAACCTGCTCGGGATTCAGCCCGATCTCCTTCGTATAGAGCGCAAGAGAGATCGCGTCCTCAAGCGTACTGCCGGGATGTCCCGACATCAGGTAAGGCACGATATACTGCTCCTTGCCGCAGTCCGCCGAAAACGCAAGAAACTTCTTTCTGAATTTCTCGTACACCTCGATCTTCGGCTTGCCCATGTATGAAAGCACGTTCGGGGAGCAATGCTCCGGTGCGACCTTGAGCTGTCCGCTGACGTGATTCTCGACAAGATATCTGAAAAACGTATCGTCCTTATCCGCCATCATATAGTCATACCGTATTCCGGAGCGGACAAAGACCTTCTTCACACCGGGAAGCGCGCTGACCTTTTTCAGGAGGTTCATATACTCGATATGATCGGCTATAAGGTTGGGACACGGCTTCGGCACGAGACACCGCCTCTTCTGACAGACACCGTTCTCTTTCTGATGCTCGCAGGCGGGATTGCGGAAGTTCGCGGTCGGACCGCCGATATCGTGGATGTATCCCTTGAAGTCCGGCAGTGTCGTGAGAAGGCGCGCCTCCTCAAGCACACTTTCCTCGCTGCGTGATCTCACAGAGCGTCCCTGATGGTACGCGATCGCGCAGAAATTGCAGCCGCCGAAGCACCCGCGGTTGTGGGTTATGGAGAAACGGACCTCCTGTATCGCGGGAACTCCGCCGTCCTTTTCGTACATCGGGTGATAGGTTCTCTGATACGGAAGAGCGTACACCCGGTCAAGCTCCTCGCGCTCGAGCGGGAACGCGGGTGGATTGACCGCAAGCATACGGTCGTCGTAATACTCAACAAGAGCGCGCCCGTTTACCGCGTCGTTATTCGCATACTGCTCGGCAAATGCCGCCGCATACGCTGCCTTTGACGTTTTGAGCTCGTCGTAATCGTATCCCTCCGGCTCCTCGCGCGTACCGCGCACGGGATCGAAGTTCAGCTTTTCTCCGCGGCGGCAGAGGTACGCCGTTCCGCGGACATCGCGTATCTTTTTCACAGGGACGCCGCGCGCAAGAAGCTCGGCAATACGCCTTATGCTGTTCTCGCCCATTCCGTACGAAAGGATATCCGCGCGCGAATCCACAAGAATGCTCCGTCTCACTTTATCCGACCAATAATCGTAATGTGCAAAGCGGCGCAGAGACGCTTCAAGTCCGCCGATTATCACGGGAATATCTCCGTACGCCTCTCGAATGCGGTTGGTATAGACTATGACCGCACGGTCGGGACGGAGTCCCGCGCGCCTGCCGGGTGAATACCAATCGTCCGAGCGCTTCTTCTTTGCGGCGGTATAGTGCGCGACCATCGAATCCACGTTTCCCGAGGAAACGAGAAATCCGAGGCGCGGCTTCCCGTAGCGCATGAAATCCTCGGTCGAACGAAAGTTCGGCTGAGCGAGAACGGCGACGGAAAATCCCGCCGCATCGAGGATCCGCGTGATTATCGCGGCACCGAAGGACGGGTGATCCACATATGCGTCTCCGGAAACGTAGACAAAATCGGGAACGCCGATCCCGGAGCGGTCGAATTCCTCTTTTGTTGCAGGCAGAAAACCGTAAGTCATCAGTTATCGGATCCTTGTTTTGATTTTGTCACGATGCGGCCGTTCTCGTCACGCTTGCGGAACACAAGAAGCTTGCCGAAGGCATAGTTTATTATGACGACAAGCACGGCGACGGGCCATTTTGCGATGTATTCGCTGACCAGAAGCTTTTCAACGAGGACGAACAGGAGAACTTCCTCGATAATAAACGAGAGAAGGCGCGTGGTAAAGAAGGAGAAAAACTGCCTTGCCACCGCTTTTGCTCCGGAAACACGGTTTCCGAACACAAAATGTCTGTTCATCACATACGAGAATATCACGGCGCCGACAAAGGCGATCGCATTTGCTATAAGATAGCCGATCTTATATGCGGAGCCGAAAAACTCAAGCGATATGTCAGTCGAGAAAAACGGGATCAGCATGAGAATATAGTACAGCACCATATTGACGACGGTCGTTGCTCCGCCGAATATCACATAATTTATAAGCTCCTTGTATCTGAAGTACAGATTTTTGATTTTCGTAATCATACGTACCGTCCTTTATATAACGCACATGATGTGCGATACTTCCGATGAATCAGCGCCGCTCTTTCGGCGGCAGAGCACGGCTTTACGCATCAGCCGCTTCGTCTTTGCATATTTCGTAAAGCTCTTCCTTCGAGAGAAGGATGTTCAGTGCGCCGAGAAACGCATTCGGCGTCATTTTGGCGGGAAGCGAAAGCCTGCGGCAGAGTGCGTCTCTCCGAGCCGCCGAGCCCGCCCCCGTAAGTCCTAGCTCAAAGAGATCGGCTTTTGTTATGCTTTCGCGCACGGTGTGCGCCGCCGAACCGGAGAATCCCATTCTGTCGGAAAAAGAGGAAAACAGTCCGCGAAGCACTTCGTCGGTCATTCCCTCGACGCCGAGCGTACCCTCCTTCGATGAGGTGCTCTTGCGGCGTTCCTTTCCCTCAATCTGAGGAATATACAGATTATATATCTTTTCCTTGGGCAGTGCGGATTTTATATACGACCGGATCACTCCGCCCGCGCCGTCGCTGTCCGTCAGTATGACGATACCGCCTTTTTCGGCAAGCGTTCTGATCAGGGCAAGCTTTTCTTTCTTATTGAAGATCCCAAAGCCTCCCGTTGTTATGACATTCGCGTCTATGACGGAGGAAAGCTTTATTTTGTCGTACTTGCCCTCGACGACCACGGGAATCGGGATATGTATTCTTTCCGTCCGTTCAGCCACGCTGCTGCTCCTTTCGTATCATGCGCACCGGCTTATCCGCAGATCAGCCGTTCAAGCGCAATATATCCGAGCGTCGAGCTTTTCATTGCAAGATCGGCTTCGAGGCATCGGTTTATCGACCGTTCAAGCTTCGCGGTGTCGTTTCCCGCCGCGCGCATATACAGTCCCGTTTTGTATTCGTGCATTTTCAGCTTTTTCGATATCTCCTGCTTCGTCATTCCCGCCGAAGCATACGTTGCGACCGAAAGCATATCGCTCATAACCTTACTCACCGAATAAAGGAGCGCGATAGGCTCTTCGCGTCTGTTCTTTGCCTTGGAAAGCGCATCAAGCGCCGCCGCGCGATCTCCGGAGAGGATCGCGTTCGACAGTGCGAAAGCCTCTTCGGAAAGGTCGGGGCACGCCACAAAATCAACGGTTTCCGGCGTTATCTCGCATTCGCCGTGCGATTTCGAATAAGCGATCAGCTTTTCGCATTCGCCGCTGAGCACGAACATATCGCTGCCCGAGCGCGAAATCAGCGCGTCCGCCGTATTGTATCCGAACGGCACGCCCGCTGCGGTGAAGTGGCGTTCGACCCAGCGGCGGAGCTGTGCTCCGCCCTTTCTGTCAAACTGCACCGTTTCAAGCACTGCGCTGAGCTTTTTATAAAGCGTATTCGGCTTATTCCTCGCCACGTTTCCGAAATCCGCCGATGCGTCCGCCGTAACGAGAAGCACCGTTTGAGGATAATCCTTTGCGCGTCCGAAGACCGCGATATATTCGGAAAGCTGTGCGTCCTTCCACGACGAAACGGGCGCTGCGCGAAGGTGTACGAAATTTCTCTCGGACATCATCGGAAACGCAGCCACCGCCGCCTCAAGCTCTCCCGGAGACGTGCTGTCCCCGTCGAGCACGGTGCGCGAAAACGTATCCTCGCCGCACACGGCGGCGGCAAGCATTTCCGCATATCGTGATTTGACGAGCTCCTCCTCGCCGAAGAAGAGATAAGGTCCGGAAAGCTTATCGGGATTCGAAAGAATACGCTTGAATTCTGAATCGGTCATTTTATCGTAAACCTTTCGGCAAGGCTTTCCTCCTTATCTTATTTCGGCGGATGTTCTCCGGCGGGCGGACGCGGGCTTTGCCCGTCGGCGCGGCGCCGTACCGATCATTCGTTTTTCACGCTCCCGCAAAAGGAGCAATCTCGATATTCATCTTTGTCCTTATCGCCGCGCCGCCCTTTAACTCGACTGCATAGTCGAGATAAAGGCGTCCGCCCGCCTCGCCGACCGTATTCTCCACGGTTCTCGAAAACACGGCGGCTTCAAATCTGAGGATCGGAGTGACGTACTCACAGCGATGGAATCTGCCCTGCTCAAAGATCATGACGGAGCCGACCGTCCCGCTTCGTTCGATCACAACGGTTCCGGGAGAGGAAAGCTCAAACGATATCTTCGTCTTCACGGCGGGCGAATCGGGATCGACCGATGCATCGTCGTACACGATCTCCATACGTCCTCCGCAAATCTCCGCCGATGCGATACAGCTCATTTCGGTCGTGCTTTTCTCCACATCGGGGACATCGTCGGGCGGAAAGCTAATTCCGCCCCCGTCCTCTTCCTCCAGGAAAAGCCCTCCTCCGCGTCCGCCGACTGAAGGAGAAAAGAGCTCCGTCTGCTCGGACACAAGTCTGAGCCTCATTTCCCCTAAACAAGCGCGTTCCCCCGAAAATTCGGAGGAAGCGCCGTTTTTGTTATTTATTTCGGACATTTCCGACTCAGACAAGCGCCGTAACGTAGGGGCATCCGGACTCGATCTCGTAGCCGAAATCGTTCGGTGCCGCCCAACGTACACCGTTTGTGATTATGCGCTGTACGTTTGCATCGTAGAACGACGGGCAGGTCTCATGACCGGGCTGGAAGTAGAACACACGTCCCGCGCCGCGGAGGAAGGTGCATCCGGTGCGGAAAACATATCCGTGCTCATACCATCCCTCGAAGATATGTGCGTCGGGCTGCGGAATCTGGAAGGGCTCAGCGTAAAGCTCCTCTTCGGGAAGCTCGAAATGTGCCGGGATACCTGCCGCAATCGGATGAGACGGCATGATGTTCCAGATGATCTCCTTCTGATTGTCACCCCAGAGAAGGTTGCCCGTGGTGCCGACGATTGCGCGGAAGGGCTTGGAATGATGCGCGCTGTGGAGTGCGATAAATCCCATGCCGCCGACATAAACTCTCTGGCGGATGCGCTCAACGAGATCGTCCTTGACTTCGCCGTGGTTCATGTGACCCCACCAAAGAAGGACATCGGTATTATTGAGCACCTCATCCGGCAGTCCCTGATCGGGATCGTCAAGCGCCGCAAGGGTGATCTTCATATCGTCGTTCTTCGAGAGAAACTCGCCGATCGCCGCATGAAGTCCGTTCGGATAAAGCTTCGCGACATTCTCGTCGCTCTTCTCGTGTCTATACTCGTTCCAGATAGTTACGTTGATTGTTTTTGCCATATTCTGATACCTCCGAAGTATGGATTTACATATGTAGCAACATAATTATATACCACTTTTTCCGATTAGTCAATCAAAACCTTTTTCGACGCGGAAATTTATTCATCGGACGGTCGCGGACACCGGACAGGCACGCGGAGAGTCCGAAATCAAAAGTGCCGCCGCCCCGACGGGAATCGGCGCGGCGGCGTGAAAGAGGAAATCGCAAAGCGAAGGAGGCGGAAGGAGTAAAACCTCCCCGGGCTCGGGCGATTTACGGATCTTTCACCGAAGCCGTATGCATTTTGCGTTCAAGAAGCGCATTGTGCATCGGCAAAGCCTTTATCGAAGATTAGCCTTCATTCCGCAGGTGCGTTTTTCACGAAGGGCGCGGAGCGACAAATGATCTGAATGTGCCTTCGGTACAGTCGCGCGGCACTCCGAATCTCGGAATAAGCATCATATTATCGGGCTTCACATTGTACGGAGATTTCGTCGTATACGCGAAACGCACATACTTCGATGCTACGGCGACCGCCTCGTCGCTGTAGCTGCCCGCGGGATATGCGAGCGCGTCCACCTGATGTCCCGTAAGCTCCGATATATACGCGACGGATTCGGACATTTCCTTTTCGAGGCGCGTTATATCCATATTCCCCATCGCGTTATGCGAAACGGTATGGGTCTCGAATCTCACAAGCCCCGACTGCGCCATCTCGCGTATCTGATCCTCGTTGAGGTACTGAGGCGTACCGATCAGCGATGTCACAAGGAATACCGTGGCACGCCCGCCCTTTTCCTTCAGTATCGGGAACATATCCGTATAGTTATCGACGTATCCGTCGTCGAATGTGAGAACGATCGACGGCTTATCGCAGTTTTGCGTATACTCATCCGCGAAAAGGTAGGTGTATCCGTAGGAATTCAGGATATCCATCTGCGCGGCAAAATCCTTCGGACGGACGAACAGATTCACATACGGGCTGTACGGCTCGTCCATGATAAGGTGGTACATAAGCACCACGGGGGTATATGTCGGAGTCAGATCGGGATCGGGATCGGGATCGGGATCGGGCTCCGGCACAGGTGCGGGTTCCGGGTCCGGTTCGGGCTCGGGCTCCACAGTATCCGTAACGGGATCGACGTCCGTCTCTCCGGTGCTTTCCGTCGTCTGCACTGTCTGCACCGTGCTATCGGATATTCCGTCGGTATCCGACGCGGGTGCCGTGACGACGCTTTCCGTTTGATTCGATAAGTCCTCCGTCCCCGGTGCTCCGTCGAGCTTTCGCAGCGTGCAGGACGAAAGCAGTGCGGCAAGTGAAAGTGCGACTGCCGCCGTCTTGACAAGTTTTTTCATTTTTCCCCCTTTTGCCGGAATCCACGGCGGCGCCGAACAATTCCGATTCACCGTGCCTCATGTGCGGCACCGCCTTTTAAATACGTTTTAATAATATGATACCATATGATTTTATGATATATTTAACACTGCTGTTAATATTCTGTGTCAGCCTTAAATGATTTATTCGACTTCAAACAAAACCTCGTGAGAGAATGTCTTTATTCCGTCCGAAATAAGCACCGCCTCTTCAAGGACATACTCGCCGACCTCGGACGCAACAAGCGGAACAGTAAATACACGGGGAGAATCTTTTCCGATATAGAGAGTGAGTTTTCCGTTGATACTTGAGTCCGCGAACACGTTGCCGTCACCCACGGAAATATACGAGTAGACCGTCTCGAGCGAATTCGGCAAAGCTATTCTGAGCTCTCCGCTCTTTATTTCGGATGCGGAAAGATCGACCGTAAGCACTGCGTCTCCGTATTGGCTGATGCGATCGGGCAGCGAAAGCGAAATCCCGTAATCCTTTTCATTCTCCCGATCCCCGTCGGGCTTTCTCTCGCAGCAGTATGCGACGCTTATTCCCTCCGCAGCATCGCTGAGCTTCACCTCGGCGGCTCCGCCGGTGGGGACGGGCAGCATGACCGTCTCGAATCCCGACACCTCGATCTTCTTTTTGAAATCACCGGATTCAACGGTAACGCTGTATACATCGTCATCCGAGGAAACGAGCGCTTTCAGGCAGGCGATCGCCGCGAACGGGAGATACTCGCGCGCCGGGTCCTCATCGATCATGGCGCTTACCTTTTCATAAAGTCCGCTGCGGTCAACGAACGACGCGCATAACGCAAGGATCGCCGACCATTCGTCCGACTCGGGAAGGTCTTTCGCCGTGTCGTACATTTCCGACGCGGTTTTGTATTCGCCGAGCATCGCAAACGAAAGCGAAAGCAGTGCGAAGTCTCCGGAATCGGCATCCTCGTCATTCTCAAGCAGTGCTTTCAGATAAAGCAGATCGTCGAGCACCGCGCTGCGCTTTGCCGCGCCGATGAGGCAGCTTCTGAGCAGAGCATCGATATCCGACACCTCGGATATCGGCCGCGGCGAAAGAGACACCTGAGAAACGGTTTCCGGTGTAAAGTAGAGCGAGAGTGCGGTGAGCACCTCATCCGGCTCGGAATTTTCGAGCTGTTTGAGCATGAACGAATCGGTATACTTATACAGCTTGATCTGCGGCACCGCGCAGTCGTCGCCGAAACCCGAATTGCAAAGCTGTGCGCCGTATCTCGCGCCGATCATCGTATCAAAGCGCGGCGACACGTTATTCTTGAGGAATTCGACGAGGTGCTTTGCACGGACCGTGTTTTCCGACGATATCTCAAGCATCGCGGGATCGGAGAGCGTCTCTATCACGCCCGCACCGTCGGTCAGTGTGCAGAAGCTTCTTTCCGCGATGCCCTGTGCCGTGCGGATAACGTCCGCCGTATAGATGATCGCATCCGTAAGCTCGCCCGCCGACACCTTGATACGGACGGTGTGCTCTCCCGCATCGAGCTTTCCGAAATTCACGGAGACGGGGGTATTCGTCTTGGCGGACACTCTGCGTGTTTTCTCTCCGTCGAGAGTGAACTCGAACTCCGCGTCAAGGTTTCTTTCACAAACGGCGGATGCGCTTACTGCAAAATCGTCCGCAGTCTTTACCTTTTTCGGCGGCTCCGAGCTTATGAAGAAATCAAGCGATGCGTCAACGGAGCTTTCCGTCTTGCCGACGTACATCTCCGCATCTGCGGCCTGAAGGGTGATACGGTACTCGGTCACGTTGTCGGGAAGCGTGAAGGTCACCTCAGCCTCGCCGTTTTCATCTGTCGTTACCTGACCGAAATACGCCGTGTCTCCGAAATTGCCTCTCACCTCTTCCGGACCGCCGCCGCGTCCGCCGGGCATTGTTCCGGTCAGGCTGAAATCGCGGTCGGAGGAGAAGGTATACACGGGATAATACACGGGAGCGTAGATTTCGGAAATGATATCCGACCGATCCCAAACGTTTGCGAACACCGCTTTGTTGACCACGCTTACAATCACCGCCGCACGCCGTCCGCTTCCGTCGCTCTCGGCGGTCTTTATTCTGAGAGTTACCTCATCTCCGGGAGCGTAGGATTTCTTATCGCTTTCGACCGACACGTTAAGCGTGCGGCTCTCGGGTTTTGCGCTGATAAATACGGGCTTGATCCTGTTGAACACGCCGTCTTTCAGGTAAACGCCGGACACCGTTGAATTCGGGAAGCAGTCGTCCGCGAATTCGAACGAGAGATCGTCTCCCGCGTCGAATTTATCCGCCGAAAGTATTCCGTTTGCGGAAACTATCCTTACGACCGTGCCGTCTTCGACCTTCTTCCTGCCGTCGGCAAGAAGATCTATCTTTGCAGTTTCGCCGTACAAAAGGCCGTAGGATGCAAGACCGCTCTGCATATAGGAGGAAAGGTCGGTGCCGTTTTTTATAACGAATTCATATCCGTAAAGTCCGTATGCAAAGTTGCCCGAGATGTACCATTCACCCTCGGAAAGGATTCCGGTATAGAAGATTTTTTCGTTCTGACGCTTTATGCCGAAGCCGTAATCCGTCACCTTGATCGAGCGTCCCTCGGTATCGCTGAAGGTCGCGTACAGCTGATAGGAATATGTGACGTTGCCTTCGGATTCACGGAGTTCGACCGAATCGGCGGAGAATTCAAGCTTTCCGTCCTCGGTGTCAAAGCTCTTCGAATACACCGTCTGCGAAGAAGTCGCATAGCCGTATGTCGGCTCGTTTTCCTTTGTGTATTCGTTGTACTCATATCCCGCGAGATATTTCTCCGTCCGTGTTTCCGTGACGGTCAGGGTGACATTTGTATCGTACGGAACGTACTTCAGATCGGCTGCACTTACGGATTTTCTGAAGGAATCCATGTCGAGACGCTCGATATCGAGCACATATTCGCCGTCATCTCCGCTCCAATTTCCACGGCAGTCACGCCGCAGAACGTGAACGGTCTTTGCGGGGGACTGCGGATATTTTCCGCTCTCCGCGCTTCTCAGATAAACCGGCACATATGCAATCCCCTCGAAGAAATTGCCGAGGTCGGGCACTGCCGAGAAGTGTGCGACTCCGTTTTCGTCGGTAACTGCGGTGATCTCGTCCTCTCCGGTGCCTGAGAAGGAGAGGCAGACCTTCTTTCCGACCGCCTTCATGCCGGTGATATGAGTAACGGTCACGCCGAATTCAAACGCTTCGCCCTCGGCTGCGTAATCGCGCTCCGAGACGATCTCGTATTTATAGTACTCGTTTTCGTAATTTTCGATCTCAAGACTGTGGGAGTTGAGGACAACTCCGTCGTACAAAAGCTCGACGTAAATGCTGCCCTCAAGATGAGAGTTCAATTCAAACGATGCGGTGAACGCGCCGTTTTCGTCGGGAGTCACTCTGAGGCTCTGCTCTGCGGTGCGCGAGTTTCCGATTATGCGGAGTGTGAACACTCCGTCGGCACCGTCGGGAAAGCGCGACATCGGGACGTATCCCCATACGTTCACCTTATCCGTTGGCTTATAGAGATTTCTGTCGAGGTAAATGTATGTGTTCGGGTAGGTCGCCGTATTGTAGACCTGTGCTCCGACGAAAACGGGGGTGTCGCCGCCGACGACAAGGAAATCGCCGCTGTCAGCCTTTGCGCCGCTTATCGTCAGTATTCCGTCGCCGTCGGTCGTATATTCCGCCGAACCGAATTCAACGGTCATTTTATCGATCGGGGTCTTTCCGTCCTCGATCGCCCACACGAAGATATCTTCCCCGGTCATCGCGGCGTACACCGAGATCGGGTTTATCTGCACCGTCCACTCGAACACGGCAAAGCGTCCGCAGTACACGCTTGCCGCGTAGTATCCGGTACCGGGATTTTTATCGAGAGTTATCGTGCGGACGCGCGCTGCGACATCGTCGGATTCGGTGAAAGCGACCTCGCCGAGATCCTCGGCACGGACGTCGCTTGCGCCGGAGATATACTTTTCGAAATCGTCCGCATCGGCAAAGCGCTTAAGCTTTACGGACGTGACCTCTCCGCTGAAGTTTTCGGTGACGCTGTAGCGGATCTTTATCGCGTCGTCTGGGCGGTATGTGTTTATTCCGTCCGCACTGAGAAGCTCCGGATAAATACTGCCATTCATCTCGTTTTTGTAAGTTGAGAAGGTAAACGAATACGGATTCTTCATCTCCGTTCCGTCAGCCGAGATTCTGTCGGAAAGGCTTACGGTATACGTCGTGTCCGGTTCCATCGGAGCCGACGGAGTGAAACGCCATACTCTGCCGAGGTGGAGCCACTCGCCCTCAAGCGCGGGAGTTATCACGGTCTCCTCGGGCAGATTTTCAGCGTCCGGGCAGGAAAGCTCGATCTCGATGACCGCGTTTTCGCTCACCGTCATCGCGCCGGAGGCGGGATACGTTTCGGTCACCGAAAGCTCGCTCTTCGTCTGAAAAGCCCAGCTGTAGTCGACCTCTTTATTCTTCACATACGAAAGGCTGACGACCGTATTGTCGCCGAGGCTCTTCTTCGGTGTCACCGTAAACTCATCGCTGCCCGTCTGCTGCACGGTATAGTCGATCGCGGGTTCGAGCATAAGATGACGCTCGACAAGCTCCTTCGATCCGTTCTCGGTCTTTACGACAAACGAGGTATCCCCGTCTATAAAGCTCGACGAGCTCGACGATGCGGTGACAGACACTATCGAGAAAAGGCTGTCGTCCGGGATATCGTCCGAGGGCTTATTGTTCGCATTGTCGGGAGCAGTCGTCTCCTGCGGAGGGATATCGTCGGCATCATGAGGCCTCATGAAATGCAGGGTAAGCGGGACTGCGGCAACGACTATCGCCACGGAAGCCGCGGCGGCAATAATGCGGGTGCGCATTCTGATCCTGTATGCGCGGAAATCCTTTTTGGTTTCGTATTCCGCGATAAGGCTCTCGTCTATTTCTCCGATCGCGTCGGAAAGTCTGTTCGCGTCTATCTTTTTCATCTTATTTTCCCCGTTTTTGTTTTCCATGTTCTTCATACGCTGTAGCCCTCCATTTCAAGCTCGGCACGCAGCCCCGCCCGCAGGCGGTGCAGGATCGATTTCACCTTTGCCTCGGATGTGCACAGCTCCGATGCAATATCGGATACGCTGCGCATGTTCCAATACCTCGCGATAAAAACCGTTCTCTTTTCAAGCGAAAGAGTGCGGAGAAAGCGGTTTATGATCTCCGAAAGAGCCGCACTGTCCGCCGCCTCCTCCGTCCCGGCTGCCGACGGTGACGGCAGACATTCCTCAAGCTCGCTCAGCGCGACCTCGAATTGGCCTCCGCCGCGCTTACCGGTTCCCTTTCTCCGCAGGCGGTCGATCGAGAGGTTTCTCGTTATCTTCCCGAGATACGCGGACAGGCGTTCGGGAATATGCGGCGGGATCGAATTCCACGCGCGCATATATGTATCGTTTACACATTCCTCGGAATCCTCCTCGGAAGAAAGAATGCCGTAGGCTATGCTTCTGCAGTAATTCCCGTATTTTATCTGAACCTGGACGATCGCGTCTTCCGACCGTTCACGGAACAAATCAAGTATTGCGTTGTCGTCCATGGATGTCTCCTTCATCTTTAATGCAATACCGCATCAGCCCCGCACCATCCGTTCCCGTTTTGCGGACGGCGCACGGACTTTTTCCGCCGAAAGTGCGGAACAAAGTTATGCCGTATAGCCTCTTTCACTATTATACACGATAAAAATTCGCAAAGGTTGCACCGAAACGCAAATTTTTCCGAAAAATTTTCAATTTTTTTGTTTTGCCCCCTCCTTATTGAAAAAGCGCGGCTTTTCTGATATAATGAAATCAATAATTCAATCAAAATCCGGAGGAAAACATGACCGATATCGAAATCGCTCAGGCGGCAAAAGCCGAGCCTATAACAAAGATCGCCGAACGCGCCGGAATACCCGAGGAATATCTCGAGCTGTACGGCTCGAACAAAGCCAAGATCTCGCCGGAGCTTTTCCGTACGCTCGAAGGAAAGAAGCAGGGGAAGCTCGTGCTTGTTACCGCGATAACGCCGACCCCGGCGGGCGAAGGCAAGACCACGACGACGATCGGTCTTGCGGACGCGCTCCGCAGAATCGGGAAGAAGCCCGTTGTCGCGTTGCGCGAGCCGTCGCTCGGTCCGGTATTCGGCATAAAGGGCGGCGCCGCCGGCGGCGGATACGCTCAGGTCATCCCCATGGAGGACATCAACCTTCATTTCACCGGGGATTTTCACGCGATAGGCGCGGCGAACAATCTTCTCGCCGCCATGCTCGACAATCACATATATCAGGGGAACGCGCTCGGCATCGACCCGCGCCGCATCACATGGCGCCGCTGCGTCGACATGAACGACAGGCAGCTCAGGAACGTCGTTGACGGGCTCGGCGGACGTGTCAACGGCACGCCGAGGGAGGACGGCTACGACATCACCGTGGCTTCGGAGATAATGGCGCTTCTCTGCCTCGCCTCCGACATATCCGATCTCAAAGAGAGGCTTGCCCGCATCGTAGTCGGATACACATACGACGAGCGCCCCGTCACCGCAGGCGATCTGCACGCGCAGGGCGCGATGGCGGCGCTCCTGCGCGACGCGATAAAACCGAATCTCGTTCAGACTCTCGAGGGGACGCCCGCTCTCGTCCACGGCGGTCCGTTCGCCAACATCGCGCACGGCTGCAACAGCGTGACCGCGACGAAGGCGGCAATGGCGCTCGGTGATTACGCCGTCACGGAGGCGGGCTTCGGCGCCGACCTCGGCGCGGAGAAGTTTCTCGATATCAAATGCCGCCTTGCGGGGCTTCGTCCGTCGGCGGTCGTGATCGTGGCGACTGTCCGCGCGCTGAAGATGCACGGCGGACTTGCGAAAAGCGAGCTCGGCAAAGAAGATCTCACCGCACTCGAAGCGGGAATGCCGAATCTGCTCCGCCATGTGAAGAACATCCGCGAGGTATACCGTCTCCCCGCGGTCGTTGCGGTCAACCGATTCCCGACCGACACCGACGCGGAGATCGAGCTCATCATCGAAAAATGCCGTGCGCTCGGCGTAAACGTCGAGCTTTCGACCGTATGGGCTGACGGAGGCGCCGGAGGCGAATCCCTCGCGCGCGAGGTCGTCCGTCTCTGCGAAGAGGAGAACGATTTCACGTTCGCGTATCCGTCCGATATGCCGATTGCGGAAAAAATCGAAGCCGTTGTGAAAAAGGTGTACCGCGGCGACGGCGTAAGCTTTACGCCTCAGGCTGAGAAGGAGATCGCGCGTCTCGAGGAGCTCGGATACGGAAACGTACCCGTATGCATCGCAAAGACGCAGTACAGCTTTTCCGACGATCCGCTGAAGCTCGGCGCGCCCGAGGGCTTCACCGTGACGGTGAAGAAGGTGAAGATCTCCGCGGGCGCGGGATTTGCGGTCGTCCTCACGGGAGATATCATGACGATGCCGGGACTTCCGAAAGTTCCCGCCGCAGAGCGGATCGACGTCGATGAAAACGGCGTGATCTCCGGGCTGTTCTGATACCGCGAAAAGACGCAAAGCGCAGCCGCGCCCGATCCGCGATCGGACGAAGCCGCTTCGCGCAATTATAAAACAGACCACAAAAACAAACAGAAAGGAAGCTTTCGCCGACGAAAGCGAAAAAACATGAACAAGATAAGATACACCACGCACGGGACCTGCTCCCGCGAAATCGAGATCGAGCTTGACGGAGACACCGTAAAATCGGTGAAATTCATCGGAGGCTGCTCCGGAAACACGCAGGGCGTTGCCTCTCTCTGCCGAGGAATGAAAGCCGACGAGGTCGTCGAGCGCCTGCGCGGGATCCGCTGCGGAGCAAAGCCCACGTCATGTCCCGACCAGCTCGCCCGCGCACTCGAGGAAGAGGGCTTCACTCCCGAAGATAAATGACCGTCACGGCGCAGGGAGGTGCAATGCGCCTCCCTGCGCCGACAACATTTCAAGGTAAACAAATAAGCAAAAAAGGAAGTCTTTACGCCGTCGGGACCGCCGGGATAATGTTTTCCGCCCTTATCCATTTTTTCTGGCTGCCGTATCCCAAGGGGATAATTATATCTCTCGGGAATACCGGCTTTGTGTCGGATACGGTCACCTCGGCGATATACTATATCTTCATCACGGTGTATCTCGTGTCGGTGTATCGGATACTTTCGAGGACAATAGATTACGATTCAAAACACACCGTCATAAAATACGTTTTTTCACTGATCGCGGTACTCGCGGCGGTTCTGCTTCTTGACGCTCTGCAGCTTTTCTTCAATTCATTTTCGGGATATTATGCGTTCATTGTCTCCGATCTGCGCATCGTCCTCGAATGGCTGTTAGTTTTTTCGGTCATACTCCGCGTTCTTCGCCTGAAGAGAAGCCCAAAGAACAAGAATCTGATAATTTCGGCGTGCGTGCTTCTTTTCGTATCTCTGACAATCGCCGCAGCGCTTGACCTTGCGGACATCGCCGCTATCCGGAGGACTGCGGAAAAATATACGCTGTCTGGCGCCGAAACGCTGACCGTCATACAGAACACGGATTTCATGCACGGAGCGAGGGGCGCAGTGCTCGATGCCGTATCGGGAATAATAATATTTACGGCGGCGTTCTTCTCCCGCGCGGCGAAAAACGAAAGCGAAAACAAAGAAAAGGTCACGCTTGACACAGTGATCCTCAGGATTTTCCTGATTTTCGTGATGTGCTTTATGATCTGCGGAGTAAAAACGGTACTTCTGCCTCAGTCCGCATTGAAGAATACAAATATAACGGGAAACAGCTCATCTCACAGCACTGCGGATTTTTATGCCGACACGTCTGTCGTGAGAATCTCGCGCGTTGAAGGGGACGGTTCCTCAAAAGAAGTGTACTGCATGACGAAATGCGAAATACGGTATGCCGACAAGCCTCTTTACAAATGCAGGATCGACGGCGAATCATACGGCATGAGCACCGAAATACAGGGAAACCGGATAATAATGAGCGACGGTTTCGAGAGGGTGGACATCGGCGGTGTCGGGGTGAAGGTTCTGTCCGATCGGGCGATCTGCTATGTGATCGGCGAAACTCCGTACTGTATTCCGCTGAGCGGCATCAAAAATCAGAGTGAGAACCGCGTCGTCACGGACTTCTGCAAAAAGATGCCTGATGACGGACGTCTTGAATACTACGAGTATTCGTGCGAATACCTAAGCAAATATGCGCCGGACATTTTGACGCCGTATACCGAGCGGTATGCATCAAAGAACTTCACGGAAAAAGAGCTGCAATCAGGTCGAGGAATCAGTACCGATTATATTGCAAATCTTGCGCCGGATTTTTCGTGATCTTTGTTTGCTGAATTGTCTTACTCCGTTTCCTGCCGTCACCGAACGGCAGGCACACCCCCTTCGGCAAAGCTCGAACCGACACCGAAAAGGCTGTCGCAAATGAACTTTTCTCATCTGCGGCAGCCCGTTTTTTTGTTGACGAAAGGCCGCAAGTCGGTCTTGTCTTTTATTTTTTGATTTTGTCCCTGTTCTTCGCGTGATCGATCATCTCATGCTTTAGAGTCCAAAGCTTCTCGGAAAGATCGACGTAGTAATGGTGCGGATTGTCGAAGCGGAGCACCTCTTCCCACATCGTATTGAGCTCGCGTGCACAGTGAGCCCGTATCTCGTCAAGCTCCGGGAAATTGTATATGCACTCGCCGTTCTTGAATACCGGCACCTTGAGGCGGCGCAGCGTATAGTCCGTCATGAGCTTGCGCTTCCATGTGTAGTCCGGGTCGAATATCTCGATCGGCTCGCCGTCCTCGATCGTCTCCTCGCTGAGGATAATAAGGTCTGCCTCCGCCTTGCCCGTTTCGTTGGAATAGAAACGGTACACATCCTTCACATGGGGATTCGTTATCTTGCCGACGTTCTCGCTTATCTTGATCTTCGGAGTAATCGTTCCGTCCTCCTCCTCGACAGCAGCAAGCTTGTATACGCATCCGAATACCGGATCGCTCTTCGCCGTGATAAGACGCTCGCCTATGCCGAAGCCGTCGATCTGCGCACCCTGTCTCAGGAGATCCGCAATTATATATTCGTCAAGGGAGTTCGACGCAAAGATTTTGCAGTCCGTCAGCCCCGCCCCATCGAGGATTTTCCTCGTCTTTCTCGAAAGATACGCGATGTCTCCCGAGTCGATGCGAACCGCGCACTTCGTCCGTCCCGTGGGAAGAAGGTGATCCTTTATCGCGCGGATTGCGTTAGGAAGTCCGGATTCAAGCACGCTGTAGGTATCTATGAGGAGAGTGGGATTCTCGGGATAAAGCTTGATATACTGACTGAACGCATCATATTCGGAATCAAACATCTGCACCCACGAATGAGCCATAGTGCCGCCCGCCGGCACTCCGAAAATCTTATCCGAAAGCGCGCACGCGGTCGATGCGCATCCTCCGATATATGCGGCGCGTGCTCCGAGCACCGCCGCGTCCTCTCCGTGCGCGCGGCGCGATCCGAATTCCGAGATCGGACGTCCGTCTGCGGCGCGCACCATGCGGCTCGCCTTGGTTGCAACAAGCGATTGATGATTCAGCGTAAGAAGGATGTACGTTTCGACAAGCTGCGCTTCGATCACGGGAGCGCGGACGGTCAGTATCGGCTCTCCGGGGAAGATCACGCTTCCCTCGGGGATCGCCCAGACGTCACCCGTAAAGCGGAAGGTTTTGAGGTAGTCGAGAAATTCCTCGTCGAACACCTTCTTCGAGCGCAGGTATTCTATATCGTCCTCTTCAAAGCACAGATTCTGAAGATAGCGACATATCCTCTCGAGTCCGCAGACTATCGAATATCCGCCGGAATCCGGGTTCTGTCTGAAGAACACGTCGAAATACGCGATCCTGTCGCGCATATCCGAATGAAAATAGCCTCTTCCCATGGTAAGCTCATAGAAATCCGTAAGAAGTGCAAGATGCTTTTTGTTGAACATACGTCCGTCTCCTTTTTATTCTGACCGAAGCGGGCTTTTCCCGCTTCCGCAATTTACTTTATTCCGAGGGGATACCGTGCACGCCGTCCGATGCGGCGTGAGTATTCTTCGTGCACGCCGTCCGATGAGCCGCAACGGTCCGTGTGCAAACCGCGGCGCCGCGTCAAGCCGAATCAGTCCCACACGAGCAGCTTTGACGCCTCTCCGATCGCGTCGATCGCGCGCATTCCCGTGTGAAGCCGCGGCGAATAGATCATCTCCATGACCGCCCAATCAACATCCGCCGGGGTCTGCGCCGTGCAAAAGCCCTGGTAAAACACGCTTGTTATGTACTTATACGAATCGTTCGCCGGTCCGAGCGACTGAAGGAATTCCTCGCAGATCGTGCTCTTTCTCTCGTCGGTGAGCTCTTTGTCTATCGCGGCGCGCCCTTCAAATATCTTTCCCGTGTTCGCATCCCACGTGTACTCAGCCATACCCGCGCAGTTTTCATCCGCCGCTTCGAACGACGCCGCGATATCGTCGCGGTCGGTGAAGCTGATCACAAGATTCGCACGCGCAAGTCCCGATGCGCGGCGTATTCCGGGGAATCCCTCGATCGAGTTGAGACGCGCGGCAAGCTCCTCGATCAGCGTGATATCCTCCTCTGTCGCGTCACCCTTTATTTCGTATACGATCTTATCCTCCCAGCGGCACAGAACCCCCGGATCCTCACCGTATTCCGATTTCAGTGCAACCTCGTTGAAGTATCCGAGAACATCGCCGGGAGTGCATTCCGGCACGGATATATAACCCGTTCTGCCCCGATCCCCGTCGGTATCGGAGGGGGGCGCGCCCTTCGCCGTCTCCGTCGTGCCGCTCTCTCCGCCGGAACCGATCAGTATCGGTATCTCAAATCCCCCGCATGACGAAAGAAAAACACATGCGAGAAGAAGCGCCGCAAGCGCTGCCGTTCTCAGTCTCATAAACGCCTCCCGTCCGTGCGGACGCACTTTATCTCGTGCGGCTCATAAGAGCGCGCACCTCTGTGTCGGTCGGTGCATACGCGCCGCGCCGCTCGGTGCTGAGCGCCCCCGCCGCGCACGCATACGTGCACGCAGTATAGAGATCGTCTCCCGCAAGCGTGCGCAGCGCAAGCGCCGATGTGAACACGTCACCCGCGCCGGTGTTATCGACCGCCTTCACGCGAAACGAAGGCACTATGCGGTAGAATTTGCCGTCATATGCGAAGGCTCCGCGCTCTCCGAGCTTCAGAACGATGTTGTCCGCCTTCATCATGCGCCCGAGTGCAACGCAGGCGCGCAGGCAGCTTTCCGAATCCGTCGGATATATTCCCGTATACGCCTCACATTCCGCCTCGTTCGGAGAGAATATGCTTATTCTGCCGAGGCGGTCAAACGGGAAATCCGGACGCGCGGGTCCTGCGTCCACGATAAGCTTTACGGAACTCTCCGAGGCAAAGCGCCCCGCCGCAAGAAGCGCTTCGTCCGGGATCTCCATCTGCACGAAAACTCCGTCGGGATACGACGTAAATGCCTCCTCGACATCAGATGCCGAAAGGTATGCATTCGCTCCGGGATAGACTATGATGCGGTTTTCCGCGCCCTCCTCACAGAGGACGAGCGCAAACCCCGTTTTCTCGTCGCAGTCTGTCACGATAAAGCGGGTGTCGATCCCTTCCCTCTCATAAAGAGTGCGGAGGCGGCGACCGTTTGAATCGTCGCCGAGACGACACAGAAATACCGTATCCGCTCCGAGCGCGGCAAGCGCGCGTGACGCATTCGCGCCCTTTCCGCCGGGAAGGTAAGCGTAATCGCCGTCGGATATCAGTGTCTCCCCCGCCGCGGGAAAGCGTTTCGCTTTAACAGACAGGTCAATGTTTGCAGAGCTTATTACGAGTATCCGTTCTTTCATGACATTCTCCGTAAAATTCTCTTGATTATTATAATTATTATACTCCCGCCGCGCCGGAAAATCAACAGAAAGCTTTCCGTTTTTAATAATATCTCCGTGCGCGAGGGCAAAACCGCGTCCTGCCCTCAAAAAGATCTGACAGATCGCACGAAAAAGCCGCCTTCGGGCGAAGCCTGACCGAGAATCATGACGCTATGATGCTTCCGGAGCGGACCCCGCGCGGAGTACGGCGGCATTACTCCAAGGTGACGCGAACGCTGCCGCTTACAAGCTCGATCTGAATATCGTCCTCAAATAATTTTTCGTGATGCTTGAACCGTTTTAATATCTCCAACATCTTGTCGGCAGCATCTCCGAATTTACGCCGGATCACATCAATGCCGATAATTTCGATATGCACGGGGCGCCCGACCATATCGGTCAGACAATCCCAAAAAGCATCCCAATTGCAGCCGTAGTAATCGGGGAAATCAAGCGATTTCCCGATAATCCCGTGCATTTCCGAATAATATTGAAAATTTGTAAAATCGACGGTATATTTCTTTCTGTACAGATGCATAATATCTCCCCGATGCGCTCCTCTCCGCAAAAACTACGATGCGTGTTCCGCCGAATTTTCTCTCCCTTAATCATATCATATTTTTTCATTTTGTCAAATTACGTCTCCGATCCGCAGCGCGGATTTTCAAAAGGTATCCCCCGAATCGCCGGGAAATCGCTCAGGGACGCAGTAAGCTCCGCACGGCAGGCGAGCAACGGGACGGCAAGCCCCATAATCTTGCAAAATCCCGAAAACACAGCGGAATTTCACACCGTTTTCGAAAAAAGAAATTTTTATTTTTGAAAATTTCTATTGCATACCGTTGAAAGTATGGTATAATAATCATAGGACAGTGTTGATTGTGTCCGAAAAGCATCCTTGCTCCATTTATACAACCGACATGAAAATTCTATTTACGGAGGTTTCACTATGTGCTGCAAAAAAGACGATAGAGGCGTAAGCGTCGGCAAGGTCGTTATGATAACGCTCAGCGTCGTAGCGATCATTATCGCCGCCGCCGCTGTTCTTTACAAGATCTTCAAAAAGCATTTCAAGATCACTTTCGAGTGCGGAGACTGCGATTTCTGCGATGACGACTGCTTCAGCGACGACAGCGATTTCGAGCCGGAGTGCGTAAGCGACGGAAACGACGACATTTTCGCCGAGCTTGAGAACGAAGACAAGGTCGGAGACGACGAATAAAGTGAAGAGGCCTCCGACGGAGGCTTCTTCGGTATTTGTCGTCCGCGGTCTGTCATGCGGATTTTAATTCAAAATCATTTTTTTAATGAAAGGACTTTATACATATGGCATTCTGTTCAAAATGCGGCACTTCGCTGCCCGAAGGAGTAAAATTCTGCCCCGGCTGCGGTGCTCCCACGGGAGATCAGCAGGAGACCCCCAATACCGGATCTGCGGCTCAGGCTAACGCAGGTGCCGCCAATCAGGCAAACGGTGCCTTCAACACCGACACGATCAACGAAAAGATCGCTCAGTTCTCAAACACCAAGGATTCCACTTCGGAATTCGCTCCCGACGACATTCAGAAAAACAAGGGAATTGCGCTTCTCTCCTACATCGGAATTCTGTTCATCATTCCGCTGCTCGCGGCAAAGGACTCGAAATTTGCGAAATTCCATGTGAATCAGGGAATCGTGCTCTTCATTGCCGAGCTTGTGTGCAGCATCGCGGTCGGGATCGTCAGCGCGATTCTCAGATTTATCCCCGTAGTGCGTGCTTTTCTGCCCGCGACTCTCACCACGCTCGTTTCGATCGCCGCGCTTGCATTTATGATAATCGGTATCGTAAACGCCGCAAACGGACGTGCAAAGGAGCTTCCGCTCATCGGCTCGCTGAAGATTCTTCAGTAAGGTCCGCGCCGCCGTTTTTCGGCGGAGTGATGCGGAAATCCGAGCTTTTCGAAAAATGCAAAAGAGGTTCGCACCGAAGGTGTGAACCTCTTTTTTGTCCGCCGCAGCTAGTTAAGTCCGAACAGGCGGCGCAAGAACGGTATCAGAGCTTTCGGACTCTTGACAACGACTATCTTCATTATGCTTTCCCCTCTCGGTTACGGTTCTTTGTTATAAGTATATGCCCGCCGCCGCAGGTGTGACACGCGGCACTTTTCCCTCAACTTCGCGAGCGGCATACGGGGACGCTGCTTCGAAAAGGATTGTAGACCCAGAGAAAATGTGGTATAATAGGACACGGTATAATGTTAATCCGTAATTGCACGTTATCTTACCGTGTCTGCGAGTTTAGCGCAGCGCGCTAAACTCCAACGTGATCAGGAATTTGCTTTATGCGGCTTATGCCGCCCGCGCTGTGCGCGGCTGCAACATTATGACGTCAGGACACAGTATAACATTAATCTGTAACTGCACGTTTACCTACTGTGTCCCCGAGTTTGATGCAGAGCATCAAACTCCAACGTGAAACCGAAGTCAAACACACGGTATAACATTAATCCGTAACTGCGTGTTACCTTATCCCTCGAGTTCCCCCGTTTCCCGATGCGGGTCCGGTTTCGTTTTTTACGTCAAATCTATGCGCCGATTCACGGCGGAACGGTGTCCGGCGGGCAGGCTTTCCCGCACATCCGATGGACGGATATCAGACAAACATTTTTACAAAGGCGGAATTTCAATGAAGATATCAAAATACAGACACGACGGCGATTATTCGTATACGCTGGGAGCCACGCTTACAATCGAGCTTCTGAAATGCATTCCCGAAGCGGTCGAGGAAGTTTTCATAAACAGCAAAACCGAAAGCAACGACACTCTGAACGCCCTCTGCGAGAAATTCAGCATAAAGATGACGGTGAGCGACAAGGTGTTCAACATACTTTCGCCCAAAGGAAACTGCTTTGTCATAGGTGTTTTCAGAAAGTTCGAGCATCACATAACCGAGGGGAATCACGTCGTCCTGGTGAATCCGTCGGATGCAGGAAACGTCGGCACGATTATAAGGACTGCGGTCGGATTTCACATCAACAATATCGCCGTTGTCTCTCCGGCGGTCGATATATTCGATCCGAAGGTTGTACGGGCATCGATGGGCGCCGTATTTCATCTGAATTTTACATATTACGAAAGCTACGAAAAATATTCGGCGGAGTTTTGCCGAAACAATATGTATTCCTTCATGCTTCGCCGCAGCGATCCGATAAACGGCACCGTATTCAAGAAACCGTATTCCCTTGTTTTCGGAAACGAGGCGACCGGGCTGCCCGACAGCTTTGCCGATTTTACAAATCCGGTCAGAATCATGCATACGTCCGACATTGACAGTCTTAATCTTCCCATTGCCGCGGCAATCGGGATGTTTTCGGCGACGAAGGAAGAGTTTGAAGTGTAAAATCGCATCAGCCGAAAACGAAGATTTTACATTCCGCAAATTCTCCGTTTTTTGCTTGTTGCATTTACCTTCGCCGAGTGATATAATAGATAAGCTTGCGGGCGGAGGGATCCGTTCGTTTTTCGGATAAAAGAAAGGAAGCTTTTGAAAGCAAAAGCTGAAGGATGACATGGAAGCGTCACAGTATAAAACTCTGATGACAGAGGGGGCGGTATGGAAGAAGATCGTCTTTTTCGCTCTTCCGCTTTTTCTCGGAAATCTTTTTCAGCAGCTTTACAACACCGCCGATTCGCTGATCGTCGGAAATTTTCTCGGTGAAAATGCGCTTGCCGCGGTAAGCTCATCCGGAAATCTGATATTTCTCATGGTAGGATTCTTCAGCGGGATAGCGATCGGCGCCGGCGTTGTAATCGCCTGTTATTTCGGTGCGAAGAACTACGCGCTTGTGGAAAAAGCCGTACATACGACTGTCGCATTCGGCCTTGCGGCAAGCGCCGTTCTTACAGCACTCGGCGTATGGCTCACTCCGCAGATTCTCGTATGGATGGCAACTCCGGAGAATGTGCTGTCCGAATCCATACTTTATCTGCGCACTTACTTCATGGGATCGGCGGGGCTTATAATGTACAACATCTCCGCCGGAATCCTGCAGGCTGTCGGAGATTCGCGCCATCCGCTGTATTATCTGATAATCTCATCCTTTGTAAACATCATTCTCGATATCGTTTTCATAACCGTATTCGGAATGGGGGTTGAAGGCGCGGCGCTTGCCACGATACTCTCGCAGTTCATCAGTGCGATTATCTGTCTCACGCATCTTATGCGCTCGAAGGACGTATACCGCCTGTCCCCGAAAAAGATACGCTTTGATCTTCCGATGCTGAAAATTATCGTGCAGAACGGATTGCCCGCCGGATTTCAGAACTCGATTATCGGAATTGCAAACGTAGTCGTTCAGTCAAATATAAATTCCTTCGGCAGCATGGCAATGGCAGGCTGCGGCGCTTACTCCAAGATAGAAGGCTTTGCCTTCCTGCCGATCACAAGCTTCACAATGGCACTGACAACCTTTGTCGGGCAGAACATCGGCGCTAAGGAATATGCCCGTGTAAGACGCGGAGCACGCTTCGGCATCATCTGCTCGATGACGATAGCCGAGCTTATCGGCCTTGTGACGTTCGTGTGGGCGCCCCAGCTTATCGCGGCATTCAATGACAAGCCGGAGGTCATAGCCTACGGCACCGACCGCGCTCACATCGCAGCGTTCTTCTTCTGCCTGCTCGCGTACTCGCACTGCATATCGTCCGTGCTCCGCGGCGCGGGAAAATCGACGGTGCCGATGCTCGTCATGCTTGCCTGCTGGTGTGTGATCCGCGTGACCATTCTTTCCGTTTTCGTTCCGATGACGGGCTCGATCGCCGTTGTATATTGGGTTTATCCGATCACATGGTCCCTCAGCTCGATCGTATTTCTGATCTACTACTACACCGTCGATTGGATCCACAACTTCGACCGTGCAAAATAAAGTCCGAACATACAAAAAGCTCCCGCCCGATGTGGCGGGAGCTTTTTGCGCGGGGAGGCTTATCAAGGTCTTATCGGAGCGGTGATAGCGGTCGGAAATTACGCAGGGCAATTTCAGCAGACTGCTTATCTGTATTATAGGTAATCGCCCGGAACTTTTGAAAATACTTATTGTGAAACGGTATAGAGTGAATAGAAATAACCTTTTTTTTCCAACAGCTTCTCAAAGGTGCCGCATTCCTCAACCTTACCGTTATGCAGCGCAATAATTCTGTCGTACCGTTTAAGCACATTCTCATCCAATTTATGCGTGACGACAATGCTTGTCAGATCTTCAACGGACAGAATTGAAGACATGATTTCATTTGCGGTAATTTCATCCAACGCAGCTGTCGCCTCATCCATAAGCAAGACCTTTGTTTTGCGGAGTAATGCCCGTGCAATCGAGATGCGCTGTTTTTCTCCGCCGGATAATGCACTGCCGTTTTCTCCGCAAACATAATCTTTACCGTGGCTGCGCACAAATTCACTCAGTCCTGCCTGCTCCATAGCCGACATAACGTCCTGCTCCGGAAAATGCTTGTATAATGTAATGTTGTTGTACACGGTATCATTGAAAACAAAGACATTCTGCTGAACCAATGATACTGCCCGTAACAAGGAATCAGACGATATCCTTTTTAGTTCAACACCGTCATACTGTATGCTCCCGCCGTAATTTTCGTAGGTCTGCATCAGCAAATTCAGAAGCGTAGTTTTACCGGAGCCTGATCCTCCGACAACAGCGTATTTTTTTCCGGCTTCAAACTGTACGCTGATACCTTTCAGAACAGGCTTGCCTTCATCATAACCAAAGGTAACATCGTTGACACAAATCTGTTTTGTCATTGTGCAGCGGAGTTTACCGACGGATTCCCCGGAGTCCTCGGACAAGGTATCTGCCAGCTTATCAATAATGGCGACAGCCGCTTTTCTGTTAGCGAGAATTTTGGGTATTCTCTCAATCGGATAAATAACATAATTTAAAAGCTGCAGGAATACTAAAACAATGCCCGGAGTTACACCTGTCCCGGATACTGCCATCCATGCACCGATGATGAACACACCCAATCTCATGATCACGCCGGCGGCAGTAGAAAGCAGATGTATGTTTTCTTCTGCATATCTGCGTTCATACTTTGCAGCTTCAACGCTTTCGTTATCGCTTTCAAATCTCTTTAATATTTCTTTTTCTGTTCTAAAGCTCTTAATTACTGCAAATCCGGAAAGAATGTCCTTGATGATGCCTACATAGCTTTCGTTTTTGTCAGACAGTTTTTTCTCTTTGGCAGCCAATTTTTTTGCACTCGGAACGGAAACGGCAATAGGCAAAACGGATAACAGGAGAGATACAACAGTTAGGATGGGGTTATACCACAGCATTAAGGCCAATGCACCGACAAATCCCACTCCCATATCAATGACCGCTAAAATACAGTCAAGATAATAATCCTCTACGGGACGCATGTCGTTTGTCAGCGCAGAAATGATTTTTCCGCTGTTCTCTTTTGAAATTGAGCTGATACGCTTGTCAAGTATCCTGCCGAAGACATACGACTTGTACTGCAGCATGGCGGATTTAATATAACGGGGTCTGGCAGTACGGTAGATAGCATAAGCAGCCATAAATACTGCAAACGAAACAGCGGATACCGCAATCACGTCGGTAAGCGGCGTTGAATCCGTCCCCGCCGCGATGTCGATTATTTTCTGCAGCAGCCAAGAGACAATAATGTTATAGACACTTAGAATGATGATTGTTGCTATAGCTACGGAAAGCCAGCCTTTGCTGTGCAGGAACAGTTGTTTTCTCAATTGTTTATTTTCTTTCATATAATCCTCCGTATATTGGGAAAGTTAAGGCTTTTCGTCCTTGTGATATGGGATTCTCCGCCGGAGAAAGCGTTATCTGATAATCACGGCTTTCCACCTCCGATTCAATAGATTTTGTTGATCTTCGGCAGAATAAAACAGAGCCGCAGAAAGGCATCTTCCTGCGGCTCATAAACGACAAACCAAGCCCCGCCCAACGGAGCTATGCAATATGTTTATGAGTAGAAAATTTAACCTTCTTGCAATGGGCAGAGTTATCCCGTAAATGAAAACGAGTCACTCTGCATATCCCGATTTTATCTGCAAGAAAAGTTAATAATCATTCCTACTCCTCATATTTTTTATTCTGTAAATATTATACTCCAGGCTGTGCAGTTTGTCAACCCCACACAGGCAATTCCCCCCAATAGAACACATAAGAAACTGACTGCCGGATGAGTAAAGCTCCCGGCAGCCATACAAAATCTCAGATATCCAAAGGCACTGTATCCGGTTACGACAACAGTATTATTAAAGCATTACGGTTTCGGTGATATTTTATTCGCCTCTCAAAACCCGCAAAGCGAATACTGTTCGGCGCAAATATCGCTGCGGAGCAGTAAGGCTCGCCTTTACTGCTCCGGCAGACCCCGCACCCAAACGTCACCGTGCGCCCTGTGCGTTTGCGCCGGAAAGCGTGACCGTAAACGTACTTCCCTCTCCGAACGTGCTTTCAAGATTGATGCTTCCGCCCATGTCCATGACGGCGTGCTTGACGATCGACAGTCCGAGACCGGTGCCGCCGACCTCCTTCGAACGGCTCTTATCCACGCGGTAGAAGCGCTCGAAAACTCTCTGCCGATCCTCGGGCGCGATGCCGATTCCGGTGTCGGAAACGGTCAGCACCGCTCCGTCGTCCGAAGCCTTCACATCTACGCTGACGCTTCCGCCGTCGCGGTTATACTTTATTGCGTTGTCGCACAGATTGAACACGATCTCGTGAAGCAGGCGGCTGACGCCGTTCACGATCGCAACCTCACCGGTCAGATTCAGCTTAACGTTTTTCTTTTCGGCTTCGTCACGCAGGCGCGAAACCTCCTCCTCTGCGATCTCGTAAAGATCCGCCGTCTCCTTCGGCATATCGCCTCCCTCGTCAAGCTGCGACAGTCTTATGATATCGTCGATCAGTGAAACGAGGCGGGCTGCCTCGGCGCGAATGCGTCCGACGAAGCGCGGCACATCCGCATCGGCGACCATGCCGTTTTCAAGAAGCTCCGCGCTTCCCATTATCGAATGAAGCGGTGTCTTCAGCTCATGCGAAACATTCGCGGTGAACTCGCGGCGGTTTCTCTCGGCAAATACCCGCTCGGTGACATCAAAGGTAAGCAGTGCAAGTCCGACCGCGCCCTCTCCGGAATCGATCCTGCTTATGTTCAGGCGGTATTCTCTTCCGTCTCTTCCGAGGGAAAGCTCCGTATGTCCGGATTCCGACGCGAGGTCAATCGCGCGTTCGATATCGCGTCCCCTCTCAATCTCGATGAAGTTGCGTCCGACGCATGAGCCGTCCGTTCCGAAAAATTTTTCGGCTGCGGGATTTATGCTGAGCACGGTCTTTTTCGTGCTGAGGAGCACAAGCCCTTCGCTCATGTTTTCTATGACCGCGTAGAACTCGCGCCGTCTGTTTTCAAGCTCCGCCTTCTGCGAATTTATCTTCTTCTGCTGGCGCTCGATATGCGTGAGCAGCGGCGAAAGCTCATCATATACGTTGTTTTCAAGCGGGCGGTCGAGGTCGATAGAATTGAGCGGCGCGACCGCCTTTGCGGATACGCGGCGCGCGAGGACCCACGAAAGGATCAGCGCGAAGATAAAGATCAGCGCAAGGGGCTGAAGCATCCCCGCGATCAGAAGCGGAACGGTCGTTCTGCTCACCGACGCACGGAGCACGGTGCCGTCCGACAGGCGGTGGGCACGGTATATCCGCTTCTCGGTCATGGTGGAGGAGAAGCGTTCGCTCTCGCCGTCGCCGTATTCAAAAGCGGCTTTTATTTCCGGCGCCCCGGCATGATTCTGCATTTCCGAGGCATCGTTCATCGAATCGAACAGCACCGTTCCGTCACGGTCCACAAGCGTAAGGCGGCAATCCGTCGTGCCGATCGAGCCGAGGTAATCCTTTCCGCCTTTCTCGGTTCCCGCCGACGCAAGGACAAGCTCGCTCTTCAGGCGGCTTTTCTGCATTGAATCGAAATATCCGTAAAGCACGCCTATGATCAGCACAAGGCTTGCAAGAAGCACGGAAGCAGATGCCAAAAATACGGATCGGAATATTTTTTTCGTCATTTCCACAACCATCGCCTTCGGCATGCGAAGGCTTCCTTTCCCAACGGATCAGTCTCTGAAGCGACGCCGCGTACGCGGCATTTCAGGGTCTCACACTCATCCGGTATCCGACATTCCGGACGGTCTCGATCATCGCTCCGCTTTCGCCGAGCTTCTGTCTGAGCATCCGGATATGCATATCCACCGTTCTCGTTTCCCCGACAAAATCCTCACCCCAGACCTCGCCGAAAAGGCGGTCTCTCGTAAAGACCGTGCCGGGATGCTCCATAAAGAGCTTCAGCACCTCGAATTCCTTATAGGTGAGTCTGACCTCTTCGCCGCCCGCGGTGACGGTGCGCTGATCCGTATTCAGGCACACGTTCCCTGCGTGAAGCACGGTGTCGGAACGCGCCTTTTGACATCTGCGCAGCACCGCCCTCACCCGCGACACCATCTCCATCATTCCGAACGGCTTTACGAGATAGTCATCCGCACCGAGATCGAGGCACTGTATTTTATCGTACTCCATGCCGCGCGCGGTAGCCATTATCACCGGGATATCACTCCACGGGGCGTTTGAGTGCAGCTTTTCGAGCACGGCGACACCGTCCTCTCCGGGAAGCATCACGTCAAGAATGACAAGATCGGGCACATCCTTCCGAAGCGCGTCGAAAAAAGCCTCGCCGTCGGGAAACCCGCGGGCTTCAAAGCCCGTTGAGCAAAGTGTATACACCTCAATATCACGAATGCCGCCGTCATCCTCAACACACCATATCTTCATACGGTTCCTTCCTTGTGGGAGCCTGTCACGGAGAACACCACCCATTCGGCGATGTTTACCGCGTGGTCTCCGATCCTCTCGAAATATTTTGCGATCATAAGAAGATCAAGCGCATACTCGCCGTCGTCCGGCTTATCCGCAATCATCTTTATGAGCGATGATTTTACCTTTTTGAAATAGTCGTCCACGATATCGTCATGCCGTATCGCCGTGTTGGCAAGCTCGAGGTCGCGCTTTACGAAAGCGTCCACGCTTTCCGTGACCATCTTTATCGCGGATTTTGCCATAAGGCTTATGTACTCGCATTCGCCGCCGCTTCTGCCGCCGAGAAACGTAATTATCTCCGCGATATCCGCCGCCTGATCACCTATGCGCTCCATATCGGTTATCATTTTGAGCGCGGCGGAGATCTGCCTCAGATCACGTGCGACCGGCTGCTGCTGAAGGAGAAGCCTCAGGCAGAGCGATTCTATCGTATGCTCCATCCGGTCGATCTCGGCGTCGATCGGCGCGACCTTTTTTGCCGCCTCCGCGTCTCCTTCTCCGAGCGCACGGTCCGCAAGAGATATGACCTCCTCGCAGAGTGCGCCCATTCGTGTAAGCTCCTCATTCAGCGTTGAAAGCTGTTCGTCAAAACGGCTTCTCATTATCCGAACCTCCCTGTGATATAATCTTCGGTGCGTTTGTCCTCCGGCTGCTCGAACATTTTTTCCGTGCTTCCGTATTCTATGAGATCTCCGAGGAGGAAAAACGCCGTATTGTCCGAGATGCGGACCGCCTGCTGCATGTTGTGAGTCACTATGACTATAGTATACCTGTTTTTCAGTTCGATTGCAAGTTCTTCTATCTTGGAAGTTGAAATCGGGTCGAGCGCGCTGGTCGGCTCGTCCATGAGCAGCACATCCGGCTCGACGGCAAGAGCGCGTGCGATGCACAGTCTCTGCTGCTGTCCGCCGGAAAGTCCGAGTGCGGATTTCTTCAGTCTGTCCTTGACCTCATCCCATATCGCCGCTCCGCGGAGAGAATTCTCGACGATCTCGTCAAGCTTCGCGCGATTGCGGATTCCGTGTGTGCGCGGACCGTATGCGATGTTGTCGTATATGCTCATCGGAAACGGATTCGGCTTCTGAAATACCATGCCGATCTCCCTGCGCAGTTCGTTTACGTCCGTCGACGGGTCAAAGATATCCTTTCCGCGGTAGCGGATGTCTCCGGTTATCTTCACTCCGGGGATAAGATCGTTCATGCGGTTGAGCGTTTTGAGAAATGTCGATTTTCCGCAGCCGGACGGCCCTATCAGCGCAGTTATCGCATTCTCCTCGATGTCTATGCTTACGTTTTTCAGCGCCTGCGCGGTCTTGTTGTACCACAGGCACAGATCCTTTACCGAAATAACACTGTTCATTTATTTTACCGCCGCTTTCGGATTGCGAAAGCTTCCTTTCCGATTACCGACCGGACTTGTCCGATCAGAGGTTCTTTTTCCTTGTGAAGTATTTTCCGACAAGCGATGCGGACAGATTTATGATAACGGTGAGTATCATAAGTATCGCCGCGATTGCGAAGGCGACGCCGAATTCGCCGTCCTCCTTTGCGTACACATAAAGCGCGACCGTGAGCGTCGCTCCGGCGCTCGTAAGTCCTTCCCAGATTCCGTTCAGCGCATGGGCAAATCCGGCGGTAAACAGAAGCGCCGCGGATTCCCCGAGAATTCTTCCGACGGAGAGGATGCAGCCCGTCACGATACCGTCAACGCATCCGGGAAGTACGACCGTGCGGATCACGCGCCACTTGCCCGCGCCGAGTCCGAAAGCGCCCTCTCGGTAGCTCTGCGGCACGGTCTTCAGGCTCTCCTGGGTCGTGCGCATCACGGTGGGAAGATTCATTATGACAAGCGTGAGCGCGCCCGCCATGAGCGATGTTTTCATGCCGAAGAACTGACAGAAGAACAGCATTCCGACAAGTCCGTAAATTATCGACGGTATGCCGGACAGCGTTTCCGCCGCGTATTCGACGGCGGCGACGATCCTTTTGCTTTTCGCGTATTCGGTGAGGTATATCGCCGCACCCACTCCGAGCGGGATTACGACGGCAAGCGTCGCCGCGACGATATACAGCGTATTGAGTATATCGGGAAGTATGCCTATATTACCGTAGAGCGCGCTCGGCTTTGTGGAAACGAGCTTCCATGTGATGTTCGGTATGCCCCTGTACATTATGTAGCCGATCATAAACAGGACGAGCGCGACGGTGAGCAACGTGCACAGCAGCATCAGCGTGCGCATGATCCCGACATAGGCTTTTCTTCCCGCAGGTAACGGTTTGTTTTTCACACTCATCTCTCCTTGCTTCTTTTAAGGAAAAAGTTCAGCGCCGCGTTTATCATCATGATGAATAAGAACAGCACAAGCGCGATTGAGAAGAGCGCCTGCTGCTGCAGGCTTCCGTCTGCGGCGTATGACATTTCGCTTGCGACTGCGGTCGTGAGAAAGCGCACGCTTTCGAAAAGCGACGGCATATTCGGCGCGTTTCCGGCGACCATCATGACCGCCATTGCTTCGCCGATCGCCCTTCCGACGCCGAGGACGACCGATGCCGCGATGCCGCTTTTCGCAGCCGGCACCGATACTCTGAAAAATGTTTCGATATCCGTCGCGCCGAGCGCAAGCGAAGCGTCCTCGTACTCCTTCGGGACTGCCTCAAGCGCGGTGACCGACACCTTGATTATCGAAGGAAGTATCATCACGCAGAGGACGATGATCGCGCAGAGCAAGCTCGCGCCGTCGGGCACGTCAAACAGCTTGCGTATTCCCGGAACGAGCACCATCATTCCGACAAGTCCGTACACGACGGACGGTATCCCGGCAAGCAGACCGACGGCGGAGCCGACTGCAGCCTTCACCTTGGGAGGAGCGACCTTCGCAAGATACACTGCGGTCATGAAGCCGATCGGCACTCCGACGGCGATCGCACCCGCCGTTCCGTAAATGCTCGTGAGGATAAACGGAAGAATTCCGTATTCCGGCTCGGCGGCGGTCGAAGCCCACTTCGTGCCGAACAGGAATTTCATGATTCCGATCTTTCTAATCGCAGGGATTCCCGATATAACAAGGTAAACGGTGATCAGGAGAACGCATGCCACGGTCACAAGACCGAGGATAAGGAATATTCCGTGTATTATGTTTTCGGCGAGATTCTTTTTGTTTTTCATCGTTTTTCCGCCTTTCATCCGCAGAAAGCGGCGCCTTCCGTATTTCAAACGGAAGAGTGCCGCACATTCTGCCGGGTTATTCTCAGTTTGCGGGGACTGCGCCTGCGTCGCTGATTATCTTTGAAGCGTCTGCGGAGGTTACGAAGTCGAAGAACTTCTGTGCCGCATCCGAAAGCTTGGTATCCTTCTTTGTCACAAGGACGAACGGACGCTGTACCGGGTAGGTTGTATCCTTGACGGTCGCCTCGCTCGGAGCAACTCCGCCGATCGTAAGAGCCTTGACGCTTTCCTTGACTGCGGCGAGTGAAGCATATCCGATCGCGTTGGGGTTTCCGGCTACCGTGGTAATAACATCTCCGGTGGAGGTGAGCTCCTGACGGTACCTGCACTTGCTTTCCGTCTTTGTGATGGATTCGAAGCCGTCTCTCGTGCCGCTTCCCGCCTCGCGTCCGATGAGGACGATCTCGGCGTCGTTTCCGCCGACATCCTTCCAGTTCGTAATCTCACCGGTGAAGATCGATGCGACGGTTTCAAGGTCAAGTCCGCTCACCGGGTTCTCGGGATTCACGATGATCGCGATGCCGTCGTAGGCAAGCACGGTCCCCTCAAGTCCCTTTGCCTTTTCTTCATCCTTGAGCGCGCGGCTCGAAAGTCCGATGTCGCAGCGTCCCTCGGATACTGCGGTTATGCTGGAGCCCGATCCGGTTGCGTTGTATGTAAATGCGATTCCGTTCTTTTCCTGAAATGCTTCACCGAGAGCGCTGATCACCTTTGACATTGAGGTGGAGCCGTCGGTCGAAACGGATGTTGTCTCCTTCTTTCCGCAGGAGGCGAACGCGGTCAGTGCAAGCACTGCCGCAAGTGCGATAACGATAATTTTTTTCATATGAACGATCTCCTTTTCATTTCTTCTTTATTTCTTTTTCATGCTGCAAATCCATGATAAATCTTCAGTGTAAAATGAAAAAGATTCGTTTTGTCAAATTCGTGTAAAATCGAAAAAAATCATAAAAATACCCCCGATTCGGGGCATCCCGAATCGGGGGCTGTGCCGTTTTTTCTTCGGCACACTGCATCTTTTAATTTTTCGACGCGCGGCGCATCAGTCGGCAGTTTCGGTCACGGTGTTCGCCGAATACGTCCAATCGACCCTTTTTCCGTTTTCGGTGAGAAACACTTCGCTGCCGTCGATCCCGATACCGAGCACGCGAGCCTCGCCGCTTCCGTCCTGCGCTTTCGCTCTGACCGTCGGCTCGCCTTTTCCATCGGCACCGAAGCTGATAACATAATTAGAGGCGGGGCAGAAAAATCCTTCCGCGCGGCATTTGAATCCGTCATACACCGACACGGTGAATGAAAATACTCCCGATGTCATACCCATGCCGAGGCAGAGCTTTTCCTCTCTGCCGTCACCGTCCGTATCGTAAAATACCGTTCCGTATGCGGACTTTATGTAATAATCGTCCGGCACCTGAAAGCTGAGCGCCGAGGTGCAGTTTGCGTAAATGCCGTCGTCCTCTCCCGGAATGACAGTCGAGGAAAGGTATCGGCTCAGGTAGCCGTTTCCGGTCACGTCCGTACTGTCCGCAAGCAGATACATATCGGAGCTCACATCCCGTATGCTGTATGCGGAGCGGACAAGGTATTTATATTCGTTTTCACTCAGAAACTGCTTCTTTCCGTAATCGGGACTGTTTATATCGGTCTCCCATTTCCAATCCCAAAAGCGGAATATGTATTTCCCGTTTTCGTGCCGCAGCTCCTTCACGAAATACTCGTCTCCCTGATCCGTGTACTCCTGATATATCCGCACCGCCGCGTCCTGTCCGTCGGCGGAGCGATTCACGAAATCCACCCAATATTTTTCACCGGAAACAAGGCGGCTTCCGTCCATGACGACGCATCCGTCGCGCTTTGCCTCGCTGACCGTGTAGCCCTCCCTGATATCCTCAAGGGACTTCCACATGTTCTCGGGCGTGGGGTCGGTGATTTCCGAATCTGCGGGATCGGTCGTGTCGGAGGGCTGACCGGGCTGCGTATCCGCCGCATTTCCCGAAGAATCGGACGGTGGACGGACGGGGTCGGTAAGCGTACACGCGGAGAGCAGCACGCATACGGTAAGCGCGGCGACGACAAGGCGCGCCGACGGCTTTTTATAGCCGAGTACCCTCTTTATTCGCCGTCTGACGCAATTCGAGCCGAACGCAAGCGGGCATGCCGCGGTATAGGTGCGCGGCGCGCTGCACGAAAGCATCGCCTGAGAATAATCCGCCTTCTCCTGCGGGCTGAGCGATCTCACCACCCGTTCGTCGCAGGCAAACTCGATATCGCGGCACATGAGTATGTACGCTGCCCATATGACGGGATTGAACCAATACACCGAGAGCAGAAGGAACGACGCGGGCTTTATGATATTGTCGCGGCGGGCGATGTGCGCCTTTTCGTGCGCGATCATGTATCCCGCCTCACGCTCGCCGACGCCGAACGGGAGAAATATCTCCGGTCGGAATATTCCGAAGGTGAACGGTGCGTTCACGCGCTCACTCTGCCTGATGTTATCCCGCAGAAGGACCGCCGTGCGCGTCCTTCTTCTGAGCATTGCGCAGCTCACCGACGCGTAGGCGATCATGGCGCACACTCCGCCGAGCCACACGGCGGAGGCGGCACCGAGCGGCGTGAAGTGTGAAGCTTTCGCATTCGGTGATGCTCCGTCATATGAAGGGGATGCACTCCGGTTTTTGTTCCCTTCGAGCATATCGAATTTGCCGGCATATGCAGCATCGTATGAAGGCTCCGATTTTTGATCCTGCGCGGGAGAGTCAGACGAATCGGTGATTACTTCTTTCCCGCCGGATAAGGGAGTATATGCCCCGGGCGCAAAAGTGCCGGAGGGATTCGATTCTTCGGAAGCAAAGCCCGCGGCGGAATTCAGAACTTCGATCCCCGTGCGGAAAACGATCTGCGACGGATACGCGCCCGCCGTGCCGAAGCTCTCGGTCGTCGGGATCATGCTGAGCGGGCTTTCAACGGAAAACGGAATCACAAGTCTGAGCGCAACCGTTCCCCACATTACAAGGCTGATCCACCGCGGTGCTTTTCTGAACAGTGCGCGAAACACAACCGCGGCAAGCACGACCCACGACGCGGCGATGCTCATGTTAAGAAGCTTGAGAAAAACGTCAGTCATCATTTTCAGCCTCCTCTCTGAATCGGTCGATCATGTCCTGTATTTCGTCAATCTGCGCGCGGCTCAGCCGTCGCTCCTTGGTGAAAGCGGCGATGAACGCCGGGAGCGATCCGCCGAATCTCTTCTCGACAAGCTCGTCTATCTCCGCCGCGCCGACCTCGTCCTTTGACACGAGCGAGGTGACCAACGTATCCTCGTTTTTGAGGACGCCGCGCTCCGAAAGCCGCTTTATCACGGTATACACCGTCGTCGGCTTCCAGCCGAGCTCCTCGCCGCAGAGCTTAACAAGCTCGCTGCTTTTGATCGGTTCGTGCCCCCAAAGGATAAGACAGAGGCGGTATTCGCTTTCAAATATCTTCGGGGTGTCCATGTTTTTTCTCCTTTCACGCTTTCGCCGCGGTGCGGTCTGCACCGTCCGCAGCCCTTTACTCTAACACATTAGACTTTATCCGATTTAAGTCTAACACATTAGAGTGAAAATGTCAAGCACAAAAATAAAAAAATATTAATCGGGGGAGAGCGCGGGGCGTGCGCGTTTGACGCCCGGCGCTCCCCGCGATATCATGAAACCGAAGGATGCGGATGTTGAAATGTAAAAACATCCGCGCACTGAGGAAGGAAGCATGGATCTTAAAGAGCTTTGCGAGAGAATCGATCTTGCGCCCGAGATACAAAGCGAGGTGCTCGGCGCTGATCTTCGGATACCCGACGAACTTGCGGCGCGGCTGATCTCGACAGATACCGCCGATGAAGCATACGGCGAGATCGAAAAGCTGTGCGATCCGGAAAAGCACGGCTTCGACATGCTTGCATGTATGCTTATAATCGTCTGTCTTGAGGATCGGAATCCCGTCAATTTCCGCGGCGCATGACTGTATATCGCCGCAGTTTTTCTGATCCTTTACTGCCTCGTATGGATACGTTATTTCACCGGCGGACGCAAAGTATCCCTGTTTGTGCCCATGCCGCTTGCCGTTTTTCTCACGTTTTACTATCTGTGCGGTGCTATCCGGCTTCGGAATCTTCCGGCGGCAATTGCGGCACTGATTTTCGAAGTCACATATACCATATTATCTTACCGATCTTTCGGCAAGTCGAAGGTACGCGGCAAATAATCGAAAGAAGTACAACGATCGGAGGATACCGAATGAAAAAACTTGCGATATATGTACACGGGATAGGCGGAAATGCCGGAGAGGCCGAGCACTACCGTCCCCTGCTCTCCGGATTCGGATACGATGTCGTCGGATTCGATTACCGCGCGCAGAATCCGTGGGAGGCGAGGGAGGAATTTCCACCGTTCCTTGAATCGGAGAAAAGCGGCTTCGATTCGATCCTGCTGATTGCAAACAGCATCGGCGCATACTTTGCGATGAGCTCTCTCTCCGCACTCCACATTGACCGTGCGCTGTTCATTTCACCCGTTGCGGATATGGAAAAGCTGATCTGCGGTATGATGAATCGGGCGAATGTCACGGAGGACGAGCTGCGCGCCCGCGGGGAGATTCCGACCGAATTCGGCGAAACGCTGTCATGGGATTACCGTTGCTGTTTGCGCGCTCATCCGATCAAATGGAGCGTTCCGAGCCGCATTTTATACGGCGAGCACGACAATCTGACCTCCTTAGAAAAGATCTCCTTTTTTGCGCAGCGCATCGGAGCACCGCTCACAGTCATGAAGGGCGGCGAGCATTGGTTTCACACGGAGGAGCAAATGGAATTCGCGGGCAGACGGCTTGAAGAATCGCTCCGTTGAGATGCCAAACCGCGCGCGGAGCGTCCTGAACCGAGGATGCACCGCGCGTTTTCATTTTTCCGGAATTGAACGCTTACAAGGTTGACACCCGGTATCTGATGTGGTAAACTGTATGCAAGACAGTTAAATAATCATACGCCGTCAGCATCGGACTTTTTCCGAGCGGTACAACTGAAAGGATTTCGAAAAGATGAAACTTATTCTCGACAAACCGATTGTCGTCGGGCAGGGTCCCACTCTCGAGGAAGCCGATTGGGGACCGTGGCAATTCCCCCAGCTTTTGAAAAGAGAAGACGGCACGCTTTTTGCAAGCGTAAATCTCGGACCGGACAACTGGGCGTCAAACGGCGATACACAGTGGTTCAAGTCATCGGACCGCGGTCGAACCTGGACGGAAAGCACCCCGACAGAAGCCGCGACAGCATATCCGAAAGCAAAAAACGGTGACGGCTTTACGGCAAAGGACAGAGGCGCCGTAGATATTGATATGAAGCTTCTTGAAGGAATCGAGCCGAAATACATTCTCAATCTTGATGGAAAGCCCTTTTTCGACTATTACCTTTACTCCGATCTGAGACCGGGAACCATTGATTCTTCTGTAATGTTCATGCGGCTGAAAAAAGGCGAAACCGAGCCGAAACAATTCTTCCCGAAAATCACGGACAATCCCGGACTTTGCATCGTCCGCCCGTCGGGAACGAATAAGCTTCTTTCGAACAAGCTGTTCGGTCGTCTGAGAGTCGCTCCCGACGGCAGTCTCTGGCAGACGCATTACGACAGAGGATTTATCGACGGCAAGTTCTGTGACACGTTCATTGCATACTATTACCGCTCCGATGACAACGGTGAAACATGGTCGCTCGTTTCCGCTCTTGATCCGCGCGGCAATCCCGGCGCATGCTACTACTGTGAGCAGGATATTGCGTGGATCGACAACAGGCACGCAATCACAATGCTCCGTGCAAACGGACTGTATACTGCGATGTCCGACGACGGAGGTTACACCTGGACAACACCGAAAAAGATAGAGGATTTCGGCGTTGATCCCGCTGTGTGCGTTCTCGGATGCGGTGCGATTCTCACGACCTACGGCAGACCGGGCTTTCTCGTCCGTCCGTGCTTTGACGGACGGGGAGAAAAATGGGAGGACCCCATCGAGATAATTTCAACCGGAAACAACTCCTACAAAATGAACGATCCGTCAAAAGCGGGCAATGCCGCCGAATGGGGGACATGCTCTTATTCCGATATTGTCCCTCTCTCGGACAACGAGGCGCTTATCGTATATACCGACTTCTTTGTTCCGGATGAGAACGGCATAAAGAGAAAGTCTCTTATGGTAATAAAAGCAACCGTTACGGATTGACCGATGCGCGCCTTCGGTTTCTGTAAACCGTATGAACGGCTGTGAGACTGTGCGCAGTTTCGGATTTTTCCGTGCAAAGCCTCAATATTACAAAGGAGACCGACGATGATTTTTTTAGAGTCATTCCGTATGCTTTCAGCCAAAGAGGAGGAGGACTTTTTCAACGCTTCCCTTTCGACCTTCAATCCGAAAAACTTCTGCACATATTATTCCACGTATTACCCGTTCGGGCTTTTTCGCGAACGCAGTCTGCCCGTTTTCCGCTTTAACGATATCACGCTTTTTTACGGCGGCAACGGAAGCGGAAAAAGCACGATACTGAACATAATGGCGGAAAAGCTGGGACTGCAGCGGAGCACTGCGTACAACCGAAGCGATTTTTTCGACGATTATGCGGAACTTTGCAGATATTCGCTTGCCGATGCACTCCCGCCCGCAAGCAGAATAATCACAAGCGATGAGGTGTTCGACAAGGTTCTTGACATCCGCCGTGTCAACGAAGGAATCGACAGCAGGAAGTCAAACGTCATCGCGGAATTTATAAACGAACGGACGAGCCCCGAGCCGAACAAGCTCAGGGGGATCGGCGATTATGAGCGCTGGAAATCGGCAGCGGAGGCGAGAAGCAAAAGGACTACGCAGTCGCAATACATTCGCTCGAAGGTGATGCGCAATCTGCAGGAGCGTTCAAACGGCGAAAGCGCGCTTTCGCACTTCGTTGACATGATCACGGACGACTCTCTCTATCTTCTTGACGAACCCGAGAACAGCCTCTCGCCCGCAAATCAGATTCAGCTGAAATATTTCATCGAGGACTGCGTCCGCAATCACGGATGCCAGTTTGTCATATCGACTCACTCGCCGTTTTTGTTGTCCCTGCGCCATGCCGAGATCTACGACATCGATGCGATACCCGTATGCACCAAACGCTGGACCGAGCTTGAAGGAGTCCGCGCGTATTATGATTTTTTCGAAGAGCACAGGAGCGATTTCGAAAGCTGATGCGGGAATGCCGCCGTCTCCGTCTGCCGCAGAACGCACGCTTTTGCGGACGAGGTCGGTGAAACGGTGACTCTTTTTTTGAAAAACTTTCAAAAAGCCCTTGACAGGTAACCGTTCGGTTGCTATAATTATGGTAACCGAACGGTTACTGCGTTTTTTAGGGAGGAGATCATGGTCGGAGATACAAAGGAGCGCATCTTGGAAACCGCACTTGAGCTATTCGCGCAGAGCGGATATTTGGGAACCTCCATGAGCGACATTGCGGGGGCGCTCGGAATCACAAAAGGCGCCCTGTATAAGCACTATGCGAGCAAGCAGGAGATTTTGGAAAGCATTGTGGAACGGATGAACAAAACGGATTACGAACGCGCCGAAGAATATGAAATGCCGGAGACGGAGCCGGACGGTTTTGCGGAGGCTTATCTGCACACGCCGATCGAAAAAATACGCACATACAGCATGGCGCAGTTTGATCATTGGACGAAAGAACATTTTTCTTCGAATTTTCGGAAGATGCTGACGTTGGAGCAATACCGTGGCCCAAAGCTCGCCGGACTTTATCACGATTATCTTGCGACCGGTCCGACCGAGTATATGGCGGCGATTTTCCGAAAGCTGACGGATTCCGACGACGACGCGATGCAGCTGGCACTGGAGTTTTACGGACCGATGTTTCTGCTTTACAGCGTTTACGACGGAGCAGACGAGAAAGAAAGTGTCGCGCCTCGGCTTCGCACGCATATTGACCGCTTTATCGCGAAAATCGAATCCGAATGCAGAAAGTCGGGAACATAATCATGAAAGTAACCGCAGAGGAAAAAAGATGGGTCTTGTGCCCGATATGCGGGGCAAAAACTCGCCTGCAGCTCTTGCCCGAAACGGAGTTGAAAGCATTTCCGCTTTTTTGCCCGAAGTGCAGGCGCGAGATCATCATAAACGCCAAACATTTTATAATTGAAACCAAGCAGCCGGACGCTGAGACGCAGTGCTGATCGAAAATCCGATCACGCCTGCGTCTTATTTTTGACCGGAGGGCTTTACGGGCGCAATTATTTACGCCGCCGCCATCGGCAATACCGTGGATGTGACGCGCTGCCGGAATGGGAAACCGGGCTTTCTTCGCGCTCACTTGCAGAAGCAAAGAAAGACCGCACGTCGGAAGAAGACGGTATGCCGGATATGATGCGGTGCGGCGGTGAGCGGATCAGGGCAGAAAATCCAAGCGCCGTACTCGATCGGTACGGCGCGCAGCAATAAGAACGGGGGAATTTATCATGATATGTCCGAAATGCGGAAAAGAAATGAGAAACGGCTATTTATTCGGCAGTAAGGACGGCGCTTTCAGTTTTGCAAACGAAGTACCGGGTGCCTTGGAAAACGCAAAAAATGCGAAAGGCTTTGTAAAGCTCACCGCTCCGAAGGTCGGCGGCAGAACGAGCATCGCCGCCTGCTGCTGCGAAGCGTGCAGAATCATTCTGCTTTCGTACTGACGGAGGATTCGGAACATGAACGCAGTCTCGGATTTTATCCGCGGCGCCGCACCTTAGGCGGCAATAGGAATCCTTGAGGTGATTTTCACGGTCAGAATCGCCGCAAAAGAACAGAAAATCAAAAAATCAAACAAGCATCATAATTCAGGAGGCACAAAATCATGAAACTCTATTTCGGAAACGGAGTCACCGCTGCGACAACGATGATGATCCTCGCGCTGCTCGGATTCATCGGCTATTCGGTCGCTCGCCGTGCAGATATCGGATATTGGGGGCGCAGAAGTGCAGTTCTGCTTGTTTTCGGGCTTGTGATCTGCTGCTTTGCGGCGGCGCGTGACGGTCTGGACAAGACTATTCAGCATGCCCTCGACGGCAGCTGCGCACCGGGACTGTTTTCGCTTGTCAGCGTACCCACAGTCGTCGGCTGCATCGGCGCACTGCTGATCATCATTGCCGCCGTTGCCGCTCCCATCGCAAAAACGCAAAAGATGCGCGAGGTCTGGTTCTATGTGATGTCCGGCGGCGCGGTGCTGAAGATCGCAACGACGGAAATCGCGCGGATAATCCTCTGAAGAGGAAAGGTCGCATTCTTATGCCGCAAATGAACAAAGGCGGGAAATTTATTTTCGGAGAATCGGTGATCCGTCCCGACGGCGGGTGCAGCTTCCGCCGCTTGCCGCAGACGAATACCGCTTTGCTTCGGAAAAGAAAGTCTATCTGTTTACCGGGAGCAAAATCACGGCGGCTTCTGCGTGACGCGGAAGGGGCTGTGCCTGCCGTCGAAACTCTCACATATTCTGACCGAAACGCCGTCACTTTTACATTATGAAGTTCCCGACGGCACTTTTATTCCCTATAAGGGGCGTTCGTACTGTCGGACTTCCGTTTCGACATCCGGTGAAATCACGCTGACAAACGAAATGACATCGTTTCTGCATTTGAAGCCGGAAATGCTGCTGCTCTGCAGCAGCGACATTGCCTTTACCATGGGCGCAAAAGGACCGCTTTGGGGAAAAAGCGGCGCATTTTGACGGCAAGATTCCGCTGTTTTGATAACGGGACGAGGAGCGTGATTGCTCCGGCAAAATCCCGCTGCCTCTCTTCACGTTTTCGTCAGGCGGTACATGACCGCACTGACTTTATCGAAAATATTCCGCTGCAGCCGGCAGACAAAAGTCAGTTATTCCGAAAACGCAGTACGACTTTTTCATACCTCTTGACATTTTGAAAAATACGATTATAATATAACTAACGAACATTAGTTAGTGAGGGCGGACATGAGGCTGGAAGACACGAAACAGAAGATTCTCGACAAAGCGCTGGAGCTGTTCTCTGCGCACGGATACGATTCCGTCAGCGTGGGCGAGATCGCAAAAGCGGTCGGCATCAAAGCGCCGTCGCTTTACAATCATTTCCCGAGCAAGCAGGCGATTTTCGATGCGATCGTGGAATCCACGGCGGCGCAGTATGAGGCGGATACCGGAAAAATCGACATCCATGTACAGGATGTTCAAAAGGACATTCCGATTTTTACGGAGATCACCGAAGAGGCGCTTTTTGAAAAGGTGCGGCAGATATTTGAATATTCACTCCGTAACGAAACGGTCAGCCGCTTCCGCCGAATGATGACGATCGAGCAGTTCCGCTCGCCGGAACTTGCGAAGCTGTACACATGGCGTTATACGGATCGCATGATTGCTTATCACGCGGACATTTTCCGCGCGCTGATCGCATCCGGTGAGATTTGCGCGGAGGATCCCGATACTCTGGCGATGATGTATGTCGCGCCGGTGCTGACGCTCATCGGAGTCTGCGACCGTGAGCCGGAAAGAGAAAACGAGTGCCTTGAAAAGCTGAAGCGTCATGTGTCTCTCTTTTTCCGCATGGTTCATACAGATATTCCGCGGGAAAACAGCGGCGAATGAGCGGCGGCGGGCGGACGGGTCATTCCCGCTAATGTATTACGTCACGATCGCATTTCTGCTGCCCGATCCGCTGTATCTGAGCATCCTGTGCGGCCTGTTCGGCGGCGGAGATATGAACGGGATCGCACTTCTTATACCGGAGTGGGCGGCGAGAGTCGAATTCGGTGTGCTGCTTATCGTAAACGGACTTGTGTTTTGGAAAAGGATTCTGCCGATCTACAGCAGATCATTTTCGGATACGGAGGTGCAAAAATGAACGAGCTGCGGGCGAGGGTGATCTCGCAGGAAAAAGGCATTTATAAAATTCAGAACGGCGCGGAGGTAAAGTCGGCGGCGGTCTCCGGAAAGTACAGGTATGAGGCGAGGACGGTCTCCGACTACCCCGCGGTCGGCGATTATGTCGTTGCCGAGTGGCAGGAGGACGACAGTAATGCCGTCATCACGGGACTGTTTCCGCGAAAGAGCTGCTTTATCCGAAAAGCGGCGGGCACCGGCAAAAATGAGCAGGTTGTCGCCGCAAATATCGATATGGTGTTTATCTGTATGTCGCTCAACAACAACTTTAATATCCGGCGGCTGGAGCGGTAAACAACTGCATCTTCAATGACCGCAATAACGGCACTGCGGGCAAGGCGGCTATTGAAATCGGCAATGATTACAACGCTACCTATACCTTGACCGTTAACAACGCTACTGTTAACGGATTTGCTGCCGGCAAAAACACCGATTCCACGCTGTGGGCAAATAAAAACAGCATGGATGCAGCACATCTCACCGTTACTATTGACGGAAGCAAGATTCAGTAACCTTTTTCAAGTCCTCTCCACCTTCGGGTGGAGGGGCAATCAAAGGGCATATTTATCCGGGGTCCCCGGCAAAACAAGCGAAGCGGTTTTGTTGGGGAGAGGAGACACAGCGCCGTGATTGACGCCTGCCGCTTGCGGCGGGCGGAAAGATACAAAGCTTGTGTCGACGATGTGCCTTTTGATTGCCTGATACGATTTTATTCGAAAGGAGCGCGGCTATGATACCGGACAACGAATTTAATACAGCATTTTTGACGGTTTTGCTTGTGGCATTGCTTGCTATACCGTTACTAATAAAAATAATTGCCGGTTTTGTGGATTATAGCCGTGAAAAGCGGTATATCCGTATGGAGATGAACCGAACCGGAAACGATAGCGAATATCGCTATTGGCGGCGCGAGCTTTCCTATCTGCGGTTGTGCCTCATTCCGTTCGTAAACAGCCGCAATGTTCGTAAAGTTTATTCATTTTATCACAGAGGAAAACACGCGGCAAGCAAGAAATCCGATACCAAGAGTTTGGCAATGCTTTTTGCTCCCGCTGTAATTGGAATAGCAGCCTGCCTTATCTCTGTTTCGGGACTTACATGGGCGTGGTTTACCGCATCAATTTCAACAGGTATGCAGTCGATAAAAGCTGCCAATTTTGCCATTGAGGTAATGGCAGATGAAAAATCGGTTTCCGTTGACAAGGATGGGAATTATAAGATCACGCTTGAAGGTAGCGGCAAAGTGACTGTTGAAATAAAAAATGCCCAAGACAGCACAGCCACAAGCGGATTTTGTGTAATCACAATCAAAAAGGCAGTTGAAACCAGAGTCTCCGCCTATGTGACACAGGATCTTGTCGGTATTGAAAATTATAACCTTACCTATGAAGGCTCGGCGGGCGACACCGTGACTATTACTCCAAAATGGGGAATACCGAGTGGAACGGTCATTGAAAACAGTTCTACTATCGGAACAACAAATAATTCCGCAAGCAATGAACAGGAATACACATTGACGGAAGCGCTGCCAAACACTAATTCCGTTACACCCGATGCGCAACCCACAACGCCGCAGAATACAACCCCATCACTGCCAACGGATACAACACCGACAACAGAAGAACCCTCGACCGATACCGAGCCTACCGAAACCGTGCCGGAGACTACCGCGCCCACCACAGAATCTGTGCAAACTGCACCTGAAGAAACTGCACCTGACAACTCTTTGACAGAAACAAACAGCACGCCAGAAACAACCGATTAAACGCAGAAAACGCCGCCCAATCGGACGGCGTTTCGCTTTGCACTCCCCAATAAACAAACGATATGAATTGGAAATAAGCGCAGAAAGCTATATATGTTACCCAGATCATACCAAACAAAACGAGGACTTTTAAGTGGTCAAATTGACCACTTAAAAGCAAAAATTCCTTGAAGTAGTATCCACATCTATAAAAGCCAGCTTATTATTTGTTGTTTCGGCTGCCTTGTTTTGATTATGGCAATACTTACAATTTCAGAGGAAATCAGTATGCCGAAGTGCTATCCCCTCAAAATGAGGGGATAGCAAAATACAATAAATCAGAGGTCGGTACAGGCGAAGGTACCGACCTCTAAGCTTATACGAATATCAACTCATTGTTTGTGATTTCTAATGCCCTGTTTCGGATATTGTCCATCCGCCGAACCCACTCCATTGGATCGGCTGCTTTCAATTGTTCGGTCACTCCATCACGCTTTGCCATCTGCTTAACCAGCCGTTCGAACATATCTTCAGCCTGACGGTCAATATCCGCAAGATAGCTGTTCAGCTTGCCGCTGAGCTGTAAGTTAGAGAGCAGCACCCGTCTGTTTTCTTTCAGATACCGTAAATGCCGCTGTCCCCATATCCCGATATGTACCTGTTCTTCCTCCGGCAGTTTCAGACAAGGCAAGTAATAATCGCCCTGCAATTCGTACCACAATCCGTTGTTGTCATCATATTTGTACTTTTCCATAGTTCTTGACCTCCTTATGCCCACATTGTAGCAAAAAATTATCTCATTTGCGAATGTGCGGACCGCAGAAAGCAAAAAACTCCCCGACTACATTTCTGTAATCGGGGAGTCGGTTTTAGATATAAAGCCTTACTCGAATGTCGTTCCAGTTATACACACGGCGCTTGGTAAGCTCATACCGCCCGTCATCTTTTAAGCGCACGGTAGCAGGGGTCATTACGCCGTTCCGCTTAATGCTCTCGACAAGCTGTTCCATATCCTCGTCCATTAAAACCTTGAACGGATGGTCTGGAAACTCGTCAATCTCCGACAGGGGAATATCCCGTATTTTGCTTAAAGCAGCTTCCGCACGGCTTTCGTCCGTCTGGAACAGGTCATCGTAAGCGGTCAGCTCGATTTTGGTTTCTCTGTTTCTCGCCAAGCTCTGCCACCTCCTTTGAAAACTGTTCATACGCTGCGGCAACCTTGCCGCCTTTGTCGTAGGCGAAAATGCTTTTACCCTCTGCGGTTGCTTCCACCGCACGGATAGAATGAGGTATCTCGGTATCAAACACCTTGATTTTCTGACCGTAGGCACTCTTGACCGTCGCCGTGATTTCTTTTGAAATGTTGGTACGGGGCATAACCATTGTCATTAAGATACCGTCAATTCTGAGTTTGGGATTGATTTGCCGCTTGACCATTGACACGGAGCGAAGCAACAGCTCTAAGCCTTTTGCAGAAAGATAGTGGGGCTGCGTTGGGATAACCACGCTGTCAGCCGCCGCCAATGCGTTAATGGTTATCATACCCAAGCTCGGCATACAGTCAATAAGCACATAATCGTAGTTTTTCTTAACCTCATTCACATAGGTTTTCAGAACACGCTCACGGCTCATTGCATTGATTAGCCTTACTTCAAAGCCCGATAACTCAATGTTTGACGGAAGCAGGTCAACGCCCTCGCTGTGAGATAAAATCCCTTGTGAAACATCAAAAAATTTATCGTCTATGATGTTCTGCATTATTGTGGAGAGCGTAACGGGTAAATCGTCTGGTCGGCTGTATCCCAAAGCCATTGTGAGATTTGCCTGTGCATCGGCATCAATCAACAGCACTCTTTTTCCTTGTTTCGCCAGACCCACACCCAGATTGACCGCCGTAGTAGTCTTGCCAACACCGCCTTTCTGATTGGTCAGAGCAATTACTTTGCAATTTGACATAGCTGCGTCCTCCTTTCACATAGATTTAGCCGCTTTGTCAAGGCGGCTATGTAAATCGTACAGAGAACGCAAAAAAGCCGCTTACTCTTATGGAAAAGAATAAGCGGCTCACTCTTGAATTGCCTTAGACATATTCGATTTTCATTTTCTTGACGGGTGCATTAGCTACCTTGAAAATAAGTTCGTCAATGCAGTCCGTATATCTGCCTTGCCGTATGAGAGCGTTTTTCAGCTCCACAAGGCTATGCAATATCAGCTTCCTTTCGTGACTGTCTACATATAGATGAGTGGTTTTGTCTTTCATACGCTCGACCTCCTTGCTAATCTTATTATATAAAAGAGCAGGGGGAAGAACAACTTTGCAAAGAGATAAAAAATAAGCGTATCACTATTTCTAATGATACGCTTATTATAGTTCGGTTTTCAATCAAGGTCGATAAGCACCCTTACGGTGGTATCTCTCCATTGATTTTTCCTTAAATACTGTCCGTTAGCCTTTCGATAGGCTTCTGCTTCCTTGAAACCAAGCGGTAATTCAAAGGAAAGAGAACTCCTACCTACTTTTGATAGCTGCCTGTGCTGCTGCGAGGCGTGCGATCGGCACACGGAAGGGTGAGCAGG
>ERZ773235.318-NODE-318-length-66748-cov-3.933216_pt1 | contig 66748 bp, 58 predicted proteins | sample MGYA00580522_ERZ773235 | MGnify/ENA primary metagenome ERZ773235 (study PRJEB29015, sample SAMEA2737797) | human gut metagenome | biome: human gut; feature: human-associated habitat; material: faeces | place: China | collected 2012 ...
CAATATGGAAGCCATATTTTATCAGTGCCCATGGGCGGAAGCAATTATCGTTCAGGCGGACAGGATATTCCTTTTTATCAGATGGTGATACATGGACTTGCCGATTATGGAATTTCTCCTGTTAATCTTTCTTCAACAGGAGATGAAGATTTGCTGAAAGCTGCAGAATATGGGGCGGGACTGGCTTATCAGCTTTCCTATACGGACCTTACCAAGTTAAACGGTGTATTTGCGCCGAAGCTGTTTTCGGTTTATTATCAGAATTGGATGGAGGATGCGGTGCAAAAGCAAATTGTTTTGTCAAAGGCTTTGAACGGTTTAAATGCGATGCAGATTATCCGCCATGAATATCTGACACCTCAGTGTACGGCGACGACCTATGAGAATGGTACGCAAATCCTTGTTAATTATTCAGAACAGACAGTGACAGCAGCGGGCGCCAAGGTTGAGCCGCGCAGTTTCCTTCGTCTGGAAAACCGAGAGGAGGGATAGCAGTCATGAAAATGAAAACAAAAAAGAAACTGATCGGAACGGCTTTTATTATACCTTGGTTTATCGGTCTGATTTTGTTTTTTGTGATTCCGGTGGCACAAACCTTGATTTTTAGCCTTCATACAGTAACGATTGAACCGGAGGGCTACGCTCTGAAATGGGAAGGCTTTTCTAACTTTCTTTATGCATTTCGTTCTGATGCAGAATTTCCGGTTGCGCTGTCTTCCTCCTTGTTACAGCTACTGTCGGATGTCCCGTTTGTATTAGTGTTCAGCTTTTTTACGGCAGTGATTTTGCATAAGAAATTTCGGGGAAACAAACTGGTGAAACTGATTTTCTTTCTGACAGTCATTTTATCTACCGGAGTGTTTCAACAATTTCAACAGACCGCGGCAAGTGTGCAGACTTCCCAGCTTACATCGGTTTTATCCGAAAGCGATTCCGTTTCGGGTATGATACAAGGAATGCAGATTGAACAATATATTGTAGAGATGGGAATGCCGGAAAGCTGGGCGGGATATCTTGTTGCACCCATGCAGCGTTTGTTTGCGATTTTATCCAGTTCGGGTATCCAGATTTTTATTTTTCTGGCTGCATTAAATGCTATTCCGCCCAGCTTATATGAGTCCGGATATATGGAAGGAGCAACTGCATGGGAAGCTTTTTGGAAAATTACATTTCCGATGGTTTCTCCGATGATCCTGGTGAATGTCGTTTATACCATTGTGGACTCTTTTTTCAGTTCTTCTAATAAGGCGTTGCAATATGTGCAGAATACTATTTTTAAAGGGATAAAGTTCGGATACGGCAGTGCATTGGCGTGGATTTATTTTGCAATTGTTTCGATTATCTTAATTGTGGTTGCCGGATTGATTTCCAGGAAGGTGTTTTATTATGATAAGTAGCGGAAAGGAGGAGATTGGGATGAGGCGGGAAATCATACCAAAAGTGTTGCGCTATCAGGTGCCGAAGTGGATTTGGAACATTCTGCGGACCGTTGTGCTGATTGGTTTATGTTTTATGATTCTCTATCCGGTACTTCAACTGCTTACCCGCAGTTTTATGGGAACAGCGGATATGAATGACGGATCGGTGGTATTGATACCGCGTACCTTTTCAATGGAAAACATTTCGCTGGCTTGGCAGATGCTTGATTATCCCGGCAGTTTGGCGGTTACTTTATTGGTAGTAACAACTGCAACTGTACTGCAAACGCTCTGTTGTTTGTTGGCAGGATACGGATTTGCCCGATTTGATATTCCGCTGAAGCGGCTGCTGTTTGCAATGGTGATTTTTACAATAGTTGTGCCGCCGCAATTATATATGGCTTCTACCTATCTTCACTTTAAATCTTTTGATATTTTCGGGTTGTTTCATATGATAACCGGACAGCCGCTCAATATGATTAACAGTTACTGGCCGATTTTTCTGCTCTCTTTGACCGGAAACGGAATCAAAAACGGGTTGTTTATTTATATTTTTCGCCAGAATTTTCGCAATATGCCCAAAGAAATAGAAGAAGCGGCTTATGTGGACGGTGCAGGTCATCTGCGCATATTCGGCGGTATTATGGTACCGAATGCTGTGGCAACTGTTGTCACTGTTATGTTGTTTTCATTTGTCTGGACCTATAATGACAATGTGGTTTCAGGAATGCTGACCGGCAGCAGCCATCTACTTTCTGTACAATATCTGTATATAGCGGATTTAACCAATCTGATTTTGAAGGATTGGGGCATAGGAGATGCTTTGAGCTATAATCCGATTTATATGATGTGTTTGAAAAGCGCAGGTGTCTTATTGGTCATTTTGCCGCCGGTACTTCTTTATCTGGTGATGCAGCGCTTTTTTGTAGAGAGTGTAGAACGGTCCGGATTGGTCGGATAAAAGGATGATCTTACCCGGATGAAAAAGGAGCGCAGATAGCATGTTTCAAAAAGCAAAATCTGTTTGGGCAGAAGATACAACGGTCAATCAGTATCTTAATTTCCACCAATTGTTTGAAACAGAAAAGGACGGATCATTACGGTTACATATTCGCTGTCACAGTAACTATGTGGTATGGGTGAACGGCCGGATGATAGGTTTCGGGCAATATCCTGATTATGAAGAATATAAAGTGGCGGATTGTCAGGAGATTCCTGCCGCAGTACTTCGTCGGGGGGGGAATATTTTAGCGGTACTCGCTTATTGTCAGTTTGAGGACAGCAGTACATATCGGAAGGAAACCCCTTCGTTGATTTTCGAATTAAAAGAGGGCAACAGGGTGCTGGCAGCCAGCGGTGAAGATACGCTGGTACGGGAGGAATATGGCTACCGCAGCGGCAAGCGGGAGATGATTACCGGGCAGTTGGGGTTTACTTTCTGCTATGACAGCAGGAAGCAGGACGATTGGCAAAAATCATTATCTCCGTCTGGTTTCCGAAAAGCACGGGTATTGTCTGTACCCGGTCCTTATTACCCAAGACCAATAAAAAAACTGGAATTGAAAGAACGATGTCCGGCTATATTGATTGCGGCAGGCAACTTTCTTTGCAAAAATCGAGAGCAAACAGCCGCACAGAGGATTTACCATTCATTTTTACAGGCACAGCCGTTTCGGGCAACTGAATTGGGAGAAAAAAACATTTCGCTGTCTGCCGAAGATGCGGATGGTGTGTACGTGATCGTGGATCTGCAAAAAGAGCGTGCCGGCTGTCTGGAACTGGATATAGAGGTAGAGGAAGATTGCCTGATCGATATTGGGTATGGCGAACATCTTGACGATCTGCGGGTACGCAGCTTTGTCGGCGGACGACATTTCGGATGTTCCTATTACGCGGTAAAAGGGAGTAACCATTTTATCCATTACCTGACGCGGCTGGCGGGACGATATTTACAGCTTCATTTTTACACTTCCCGCGTAATGATCCGCTATGTCGGGTTACGCGAAACGCCTTATCCGCTTCGGACAGCACAACAGCCTGAAGGGTTAGACGCTCTGGAATATCAGATATACGCCACCGGAGTAGAAACGTTAAGATTGTGTATGCATGAGCACTACGAAGATTGCCCTTGGCGGGAACAAGCTCTTTATGCCATGGATTCCCGCACGCAAATGCTTGCCGGTTACGGTGCGTTTAGGGAATACGCTTTTCCGAAAGCATCACTTCGCCTGTTGGGATTGGGGATTCGCTCGGATGGTTTGCTGGAACTGTGTGCGCCTGCCCGTGTGCCGGTTGTCATACCGGTGTTTAGTTTAATGTGGGTGATTAGTTTGCAGGAGTATGTGACACAAAGCGGGGATACTGCGTTTGGGAAAAAGTGGCTTCCGACGGCAAGGATCATCATGGAAACCTTTTGTCAGCATATGAAAAACGGGTTGGTTTCTCTTTTTAGCGGGGAAGGCTATTGGAATTTTTATGAATGGTCGGATGGTTTAGACGGCACGGCGGCATTGTCAGGAAAGGAAACCGATTGCCTGGTAAATTTGTTTTATGCTTATGCTATTCAAAGATATCAAATTTTGTCCGAAATACTGGGAATATATGAAGAGCGACAACAGATACAGAACCGGTACGATCTATTGAAACAGAAAATCAATCGGACTTTTTGGGATGAAAAGCAGAAAGGATACCGCGTCAGCGATGAGGATTCCCGTTGTCCCGAACTGGTGCAGGCATTGGCAGTCATTAGCGGGATAGGAAGCCCGCATCGCAGCAAGTTGATTGCCGGATTGGCAAACAGAAGTTTTTCCCCTCACGCTACATTGAGTTCTAAAATTTTCACTTACGAAGCTTTGCTCACAGAACCGTCTGTTTATCCCCTCATTCGTTCAGAGATCAAGGATATTTGGGGAAAGATGCTGTTTGCAGGCGCTACTTCTTTTTGGGAGACCGAAAAAGGTGCAGATGATTTTGACAATGCGGGCAGTTTGTGCCATGGGTGGTCAGCAGTGCCGGTCTATGTATATTGGCAGCTTCTAAACAATGAATAAGGTAATGCTTTTAAAATGGATACTGAACAACAGCAGATAAAAAGGAAAGGTGATAAAATGTTAAAGGTAGCTTTAATCGGTCTGGGTGGAATGGGAAGCGTTCATCTGGCTAACTGGAGAAAAATGGAAGGCGTAGAATTGGTGGCGGTTTGCGACATACGATCTGATTTGGCAGTTGAAAAAGCAGTAAACGAAAAGGTGTATGCTGATATTGATGAACTGTTAGAACATGAAACATTAGACATTGTAGATGTATGCACGCCTTCATATTTGCACAAAGAGCACAGCATTAAAGCAATGAAAAAAGGAATCCATGTGTTGACAGAGAAACCCGCTGCTCTCAACTCGGAGGATGTCGCTGAAATGTACCGGATTGCGAAAGACAACCATGTAAAGTTAATGGTTGCTCATGTTATTCGTTTTATGAAAGATTATATGGTGCTCAAAGAATTTTATAAATCTAAAAAATACGGTGAATTATTGCAGGGACATTTCTGGAGACTTTCCGCTACACCGAAGTGGTCATGGAATAACTGGATGTTGGACGAATCAAAAAGCGGACTTGTTCCTTATGATCTTCATATTCATGATTGTGATTTTATATATAGTTTGTTAGGAAAACCGAATGAGTGTCATGTGACAAGAAGCAAGGTAAAAGAAAACACTTATCCGGATCATTATATTGCACAGTATGAATATAATAATGCAACGATATTTGCAGAGGCGGCGTGGTTTGATTGCGATAATTTCCCATTTCAGGCGGGATTTCGTGTTTGCTTTGAACACGCAATTATTTGTCTGGATGGAAATGGAATGAAAGGGTATTTGTCAGACGGCACCGTTGTGGATTATGCAACGGCAGCCGCCGCCGAAGATACCGGCATTAATTTAGTTTCAACCGATGGATATTATGAAGAAATGCGTTACTTTAAAAACTGCGTGGAAGATGACTGCCAGCCTGAAGCGGTTTCATGCGAGGAAGTGATCGGTGTTCTTACTCTGATCAAAGAGGGCGTATCGGCTGCAAAAATGAATCAGACGATTTAGGAAAGAATCGATTTGCGTAAAAAAATGTAATATCAAAACAATTTTAAAAGGAAACGGTGATTACTTATGGATTTTAAAATCGGTGTATTAGCAGACGGATTTCAATTGCCCTTTGAGCAGGCGATTGCAGAATCGGCAAAATTAGGAATTGATGGTGTACAGATTTACGCGGTTAGCGGTGATTTGGCACCGGATCAAGTGACGCCGGCAATACTCAAAGAAAAAAAGAATATCTTAAATGCTTACGGTATCAAAATTTCAGCCATCTGCGGTGATTTGGGCGGACATGGCTTCGAAAATAAAGAGGAAAATGCTGCCCGTGTGGAAAAATCTAAAAAAATTGTGGATACTGCTTTGAATTTAGGAACGAACATTATTACTACACACATTGGAGTAGTGCCGGAGGATATTCATAGTGAGAAATATAAAACGATGCAAGAGGCTTGTAATCAGTTGGCAGAGTATGCCAATCAAAATAATGCATATTTTGCAGTAGAAACAGGTCCGGAACCGGCTGATCGGTTAAAGAAATTTTTGGATGGATTAAGCTCTAAGGGGGTAGCAGTCAACTTTGACCCGGCAAATCTGATTATGCTGTCGGGGGATGATCCTGTCGCCGCGGTGGATATATTAAAAGATTATATTGTCCATACCCATGCCAAGGATGGCGTAAAGCTGGAGAGAACAAAAGCGAATCCGGAACAAACCTATTTGGAACTTCCGCTCGGAATGGGATTTGTAGATTTCCCGCGTTATTTGAAAGCTTTGTCGGATATTGATTATCATGGGTATCTTACCATTGAACGAGAAGTAGGCGAAAATCCGGCGGCAGATATTAAGATGGCGGTTACATTTTTAAAGCAATGTATAAAATAAAAAGCGGTTCGGATGTTGAATAAGAATAGCGGGTGAAGTGCTTTTAAGGTTTTCTTCCAATCATGAATTGATTATCTTTCCTATCATGTTCTCCGAAACTTTACGGATTGTTTTGTTGTCAAAAAAGGACAAGAATTTTTATATGAAACGGCAAAAATGATAAAACAATGAAATTTTGTATTGACTGACAAGCAATATTATGATATTACTATAAACAAAATATGCTTCATGTTATTTTAAGATGGAGCCGGTTTGTTTGTATCATTTTAAATATAAGCGGAGTGATGACATGAATTTAAAGGGAAGTAAAATTAATTTTTTAGGGGATAGCATTACCGAAGGTCACGGAACCAGCGCAACGGAAAAGCGTTTCACCGATTTGGTTGCACAACGATACGGCGCAGAATGCCGAAATTACGGAATTGGAGGTACTCGTATCGCATTGCAGCATACGCCTTCTGCTGAGCCTATTTGGGATCAGAATTTCTCCTCTCGTGTGGACGGGATGAATCCGGATGCCGATGCAATAGTAGTGTTCGGCGGGACCAATGATTTCGGTCACGGAGATGTACCGCTCGGGAAAATGGAAGATCGGACGGCGGATACCTTTTACGGCGCGCTGCATGTTTTGTTTACATCATTAATCAACAAATATCCGGAGGCAAAAATTGTGATGGCTACGCCATTGCACCGTTGTAATGAAGATAATCTGCGGGGGGATGGCAATAAGAAGGAGGATGTCGGGACTTTGTATCGTTATGTTGCAATCATCCGTGAAGTGGCAGAATACTACTCCATTCCGGTGTTGGATTTGTTCGCCTGTTCCGGATTGCAGCCGTGTGTGCCGATTATCCAGCAGAAATATTTGCCGGACGGATTACATCCGAATGATGCGGGACATGAAATTTTGGCGGAGAAAATTGCCGGATTTTTAATGTCTTTATAATATCCTTGCAGAGCAATTCAAAACAATGTATGCAAAACAGCACTTTTTACGCTATTCATAGCGTAAAAAGTGCTGTTTGTACTATAAAACGTTTTATATATTTGATATCGAATATTACATCTTTGGGACATTTTCCCAATCTTTTAGGAATTTTTCAATTCCACTGGTTGTGAGAGGATGGTTGATCATCAGCATAATCACGTTATACGGAACGGTGGCAATATCACATCCGGCTTTTGCCGCCTCAATGACGTGGATCGGATTGCGGATGCTTGCTGCTATAATTTCAGTTTCAATTCCATGAATGGAAAAGATATCTGCAATATCATGAATCAAAATCATGCCATCCGAGCCGATATCATCCAATCTGCCCAAAAAGGGACTGACAAAGCTGGCTCCGGCACGGGCTGCCAGCAAAGCTTGCGCCGCAGAGAAAATCAGCGTTACATTTGTTTTGATTCCTTTTTCTGCAAGAATTTTGACTGCTTTTAATCCCTCTGCACACATTGGAATTTTAATGACAATATTCTTGTGGATTTTCGCAAGCTCCAATGCTTCTGACACCATACCGTCATGCTCTAAAGAGATGACTTCGGCGGAGATCGGACCATCTACGATAGAGGTGATTTCTTTTACAACCTCTTTAAAATCCCGACCTTCTTTCGCAACTAAGCTGGGGTTTGTCGTTACGCCGCAAATAACCCCCAGATCGTTTGCCTCCCTGATGTAGTCTACGTTTGCAGTATCAATGAATAATTTCATTTTGCGGGAAATATCATTTTCTTACATGAAAAATAATACTCCCTTCACCAACCTTTCTGTGTATTTTTTGGAAGTGTCGGTTTCATTCCGCTTGTAAATGACCGAAATAAAGAGTCAGACGGTCAATCAACCGGCACTTTTTTCACCTTATTTAAAAAATTCAGCTTCCAGTACGGCGCAGATGCAGTGGTATACCGGCAAATGCAGTTCTTGTACTTTAAATGTTTCGGTTTCCGGCACTTGAATGCAGCAGTCGCATAAGTCGGCTAGTTTCCCGCCGCCCATGCCGGTTAAGCCGATTACCTTGAGACCGCGTGCTTTTGCAGTAATTGCTGCTTCGCAGATATTTTTTGCATTTCCGGAGGTGGATAATCCAACGAAAACATCTTCCGGCTTTCCCAATGCCATTACCAGCTGCGCATAAACGGCGTCCGGATCTACATCGTTGCAAAACGCGGTGGAAAGCGCCGAGAATGCCGGCAGGGGCAACGCCGGTATGCCGTATTGCAGCTGTCCGGCAAGAATCGCACCGTTTTCATAGGGGGAAAAGGCTTGTTTGTCGGTATCGGTCAGCGGCCGCTTGTTTAGAAATCCCTTTAACAATTCACCTGAGATGTGTTCACAATCGGCACAGCTTCCTCCGTTTCCGGCAAGTAATATCTTGTTGCCCTTTTTCATTGCTTCTGTTAAGATTTGACAACTTATTTTCACTTCTCGGACACATGAGTTTAAAGCCGGATAGCGCTCGGTTAATTCGGTAAATAAATTTTCTTTCACAGTGTTTCTTCCTTTCTTATGGATATAAAAACAGATGGGGCACCCGGGTCAACAGAATTTTGAAAAAAGATTTTGTATTTGACATCGGCATGTCGGCGTGCTACCATGATATAAAAACATCAAAAGGAGCTGGGCTGATGTCAGGACAGGCAAAAAGAACTGTAACTCACCGACAGGAAATGAAATATGAAAATCAGAGAAAAATATTGAACATCGTAAACGAAAATCCGGCATCTCGCATTGAATTAGTCGGGAAAACCGGGCTGACACAAGCATCGGTCAGTATTATCGTTGATGAATTGATCACAGACGGTCTTCTTTATGACACTGAAATATCATCAGACAATACATCGCTTGGACGGAAACCTACATTGCTGGAGATTAATTCGAATTGGGGATATGTGATTGGAATCAGCATTGATCGAGATGGAATCGATGTCGGTATCGCCAATTTAAAAGGACAGGTTATTGACAGCTGTCCTCGTTTTGAAACAACTCCCGATTATACCAAGTGCCTTGATTTGGTCGCACGAAAGGTCTCTGAGCTGATAAACCGTAATCATGATATAGAATCTAAAATCATTGCCGTTGGGGTGGCAGTCCCCGGTCCCTCCGATTCCGAAAACGGAAAGCTTTTAAATCCTCCCGGCTTTTTCTTGAGCTGGCATAATCTTGATTTGTACCATGAGCTTACACATCGTTTACATTTTCCTGTATATATGGAGCATAACAGTCTTGCCTTTGCAAAAGCGGAAAAAAGTATGGGGATCGGTAAGCAGTATGATAGTTTTGTTTTATTTAATGTCAGTGCCGGCTTCGGTGCGGGACTGGTGTTAAACCGCAAGGTGTATTCAGGTAAAAACGGTTTCGGAGGAGAAACCGGTCATACTTCCATTGACATGAACGGCAGGCTATGCTCTTGCGGAAACCGCGGTTGTATAGAGCTTTATGCTTCTACCGCTGCTATTCTATATGAAATCAATCATACCGACCGCAGCATTCGGTCATGGAATGAACTGATCGACCTTGCCTACGACGGCGATGCACTGTGCACACGGTATGTTTCGCTGGAAGCGGATTATTTGGGGCATGTTATTATCAATATGAATAATATGCTTGGATTAGACGCTGCAATTTTGACCGGAGAAATTGCATACCGTCCCGAGATGCTACTTCAGAAAATAAAAGAGAAAGTGAACGGGACGATTACTAATCCCTATCGCAGCGTTGCTGTGCATATTTCTCCGATACAGAATGATGCACGAGTTGTTTCGGGGGCGGCAATTGTCATTGATCGCATCTTCTGTGAGCAGGGATATTTGCTGCACCTGAGAGAATCTCGAAAGAAATGAGCGGTTATTTTTTAGAATTGTGATTGTTTCGCCGCACCGTAAGCAGCGGCGGCAAGCGCCGCAATGTCTCCGACTTTGTCGCCTAATGCGCTTGTTACGATGCGGCAGTGTCGGTAATTAATCGAAAGGCATTCTTGTTCCATAACCTTGTTGCAGGAATCCCACAGCAAATTGTAGCTGCGAGTAAAAATACTTCCGATTGAGATGGCATCAAGGTCTAATAAGTCTATCATAATGCTTAACGCTTTCCCGAGTTTTTCGCCGCTGATACGGTAAATTTCACGACACAGGGAATCCCCTTGTTCGGCAAGGTCGGCAATTGCTTTGGCGTTGATTGACCTAATATTCCCGCATTCTGTAAGCAGCCTTGGGTTGTTGCCTGCCGCTGCTTCGCGTATTACCATCATCTGTCCGATTTGCGCAATTCCGCCTCCGCTGCAAAAGCCTTCAAAGGAACCTTGTTTTCTGTATCCGATCGGCCCGTCTTGCTCCGCTCGTATATGCCCGATTTCTCCCGCCATGTCATTGGAACCGCAATATAGCTGTGAATTAAGGATGAGTCCGGCGCCAAAACCGGTTCCAAAGGTGAGAAACGCAAAGTTGCTTGTTCCTTTTCCGGAGCCGTATTTCCATTCTGCTATCGCACAGGCATTGGCATCGTTTTGCAGCGTGGTGTGTACTTTAAATTCTGATTCAAAATGCTCTGTAATGGGAATATTGTCCCATAACGGAAGGTTAGGAGGAGCCAGAATAGTGCCTGTTTTGGAAGAAAGCGGTCCACCGCATGAAATACCGATACCGCCAAGCGAAACGTTGTTCATTTCAGAGAGCTGTTTATGTAAGGAATTCTGCAAAATCGCAATCATATGATCCGGTTGATCGGTCAGCGTATCAAATTTTTCTTTTGACAGAATCTGAAGTTCTCCATTCTCCGCTTCTTTTCCGATACAGGCGGCACATTTAGTACCGCCGATATCAATACCTGCAAAAATCATCATTACAATCCTTTCTGTTTGAAATTACTTCGGTTTCATTTCAGGAATTACTGTCTGCTGCATCCGTTTGCCAAGGAGTAAGGGCAAACGGTCTTTTTCATTACCTCTCTTCCTTCGACAGAAAAGCAGAAAAATAATTTTAATCATATTATATAAATGAATTAAGTATATAATATCTCAATCTTTAAAAAAAGTCAATACATCATCTTAAAGCATCATCTTTATATCAATTAATTGTTTTATTAATGAATGAATTGTATAAATTAGGATGATAATTCTGTAAGAACAGTGTAATTGATAAATATTTTTAGTCGGCATGGAGCCGGACTAGAGCATGAGAAGCAGGATAAAAGCGGGAAAATCAATTCGATTTATGAACGATTCGGAAATAATCTTGACATTAGGGGCATTTACAATTAAAATAAAATAGTGATTTCATAGGCATTTTACGGATTACATCATACGGAAATGTCAAAGTCAGATGAGATATGAACTCTTTTTCTGTGTGATGTGATATCGTTTGGTGTAAATATTTTGGTATTTTGTTTTATAGGATGACAAATGACGAAAAATGTAGTATAATAATTTCACAATTGACGGTTGCATGGTTGCCTGTTTGCCGCGGACCGTTTTATATATCAAGAATGTTTCGGGAATACTAAAAATTAAAAGAGGGAATTCGTATGAATGCAGCCATTATATTTGCAGGCGGAACCGGACAGAGAATGAAAAACACGGCAAAGCCAAAACAATTTTTGGAACTTTACGGCAAACCGATTATCATTTATACATTGGAAATTTTTGAAAAGCATCCGGATATCGATATGATTATTGTTCCGTGCGTAAAAGGCTGGGAAGATTATTTACAAAATTTAATTTATAAATTCAATATTACCAAGGTAAAAAAGATTGTCACCGGCGGCAGTACATCACAGGAATCGAAATTGATTGCTTTGCATGCATTACAGGAATTTTGCGGAGAAGATGATATCGTTTTAATGCACGATGCAGTTCGCCCTTTAATAACCGCGAAACTGATTACGGAAAATATTGCCTGCGTAAAGGAACACGGAAATGCAATTACTGCGGATCCGTTTACTGAAACAGGTGTGGTGAGCACCGATGGTAAGACGGTGGAGTCGACAATTGAACGCAATAAATTGTATATTGGCAAGGCGCCTCAGAGCTTTTACTTTAAAGATGTTTTGTGGGCTCACGAACAAGGACAATCTATGCCGGAGTCTATTTCGATTGACACTTGTACGCTGATGACGACACTGGGGAAGAAACTGTATTTTGTGCCCTGTGAATCAACGAATATTAAAATTACTACTCCGGATGATTATTATATCTTTAAAGCGTTATATGACCTGCGTGAGAGTCAGGAAATTCTGGGATTATGATAGGGGAAAAAAGAATGTTGCCTTTAGATTCCGTTATTTTAGAGGATTTGCAGAATATTACACAAAGCAGCGTTTCATGGGACAAGCTGGCGAATAAAACCGTATTGATTACCGGAGCAAGCGGAATGATTGCTTCTTATTTATGTTATACGCTGCTTTATTTAAATGACGCCAAACAGATGAACATAAAAGTTTTGGCTTTGGTTCGAAACGGAGAAAAAGCGAAAAAACAATTTGGAACGCTTTTGAACCGTTCTGATTTTCAACTGTTGGTGCAAGATGTGTGTGCACCTGTTCGATATGAAGGACAGGTGGATTATATTATACATGCAGCCAGTCAGGCGAGTCCACGCTTGTTTGTCTCCGATCCGGTTGGAACAATCGCCGCAAATACGGTTGGAACAATGAATATGCTGGATCTTGCGGTTGACAAAAAAGCGGAGGGCTTTTTGTATTTGTCTACACGGGAAATCTACGGAAAACCGGCAGATAACTGCAATCTTATTACTGAAGATGATTATGGTACCATGGACACCACTTTGGTACGTTCTTGTTATCCTGAAAGTAAACGCATGTCTGAAACAATATGTGCTTCTTATGCGCACCAATACGGTGTGAATTGTAAGATTGCCCGGATTGCACATACTTACGGGCCAGATTTTTTAATGGATAATGGGCGAGTCTGGGGGGATTTTATCACTAATATTGTTACAAATCATGATATTGTTTTAAAAAGTGAAGGCAAGATGCAGCTTGCATTTACCTATATTTCGGATATGATTATAGGTTTGTTTTTATGTTTATTAGATGGAAAGGAAATGGTGTACAATATTTCAGACTCCTCACAACCGATCACAGTGAGGGCGTTAGCTGAATTATTAGTTTCTTTATATCCGCAAAAGCACTTAAAGGTAGTATTTGACATTCCGAAAGGGAATGCGGGATATTTGACTACCAGAGTGGCTTTGTTGGATTGCGATCGAATCAATCGTTTGGGATGGAAACCGCAAATATCTGTTAAAGAAGGTTTTCGTCGAGCGATAGAGTACCAAAACAATAGGATTTAAGGTATACTTGGAGGTTTTAGAATGCCGAAAATAAGCGTCATTATGCCGGTTTATAATTCAGAGCAGTTTCTTCGCATGGCAGTAGACAGCGTATTGAATCAGACTTTTGAGGACTTTGAACTGATTTTAGTGGATGATGGGTCTAAAGATGGAAGCGGAGCTGTCTGTGATGAATACGCGCAAAAAGATCTCAGAGTAAAAGTCATTCATCAAGAAAACAGAGGAATGTGTTTTTCCCGAAATCGTGCTATGGATATAGCATGTGGCGAGTATATTATGTTTACGGATAATGACGATGAATGTTTGCCCGGATTTTTGTCCGAAAATTACGCGTTGGCTCACCAAACAAATGCCGACATGGTTAAGTTTGGGAGAGCGGTTGAAACCGTAAAAGACGGTGAACATTTTAATAGACAAGAAAGAAATTTGGAAAAACGATTTTATACCCGAGAAGATTTAATTCAATCTTTTTTACAATTGCGTGAAAAAGATGTTTTTTCTCCTGTATGGGATGGAATGTATAAAACAGAAATCATTCGTAAACATCATATTCGCTTTAATGAAGATTTGCGTTTTGGAGAAGAAGACACTATATTTTGTCTTGATATGTGTAAAGTGATAAATAGTTTAGCGACGAATAGCGGAGTATACTATATGCATTATTTTCGGATAGCGCATAGCGCTTCCAGTAAATTTAATGTGAAGGCTTTAGAAAAACATATTATATCGGCAAATAAAGATTTAGAAGTATATCGTTTGTTTCATTTTACCGATCGTCGACAAGGAGAGTGTATCCGTCAAATTGTTCAAAAACATCTTATTCCTATGCTCATTTTATTTCAACATCAAAATTGTGATATGACTTTAAAAGAAAAAAAGCTATTTATAAATAATTTAAAATCGTACGAACCATTTCGGTTTGACTTGGCAATCACTCGCGGAGAGGACTGGAGGCAAATGGATAAAAAGACCAAATTGCTTGCTAACTTATTTATGCACAATCGGTACAATATATTATTATTCCTATCCGGAATATACTATAAATTGAAAATAGCTTAGCTTGGAGGATGTAAAAATGCAAGGAACATATACTATTGGTGAGTTATTTAAGTTTCTGTTAAAGCGCTGGTGGTTTGTATTGATTGTCGCTGTTATTTTCAGTGCGGGAATGGGAGTGTATAAAAGCGGCAAGGTTGCTAATGTGTCATCTCCTACTCAAATTATTTCCAGTCAGTTGGTAGAATTTAAAAACCATGCAACCTATATTGATGCAACAACCAATAATGAAAAATATCAAAATTATAATGATATTTGGTTTCGCAATCCGGTTCTTTCTGAGTTTGTAGTGTTGGCAGATCAAAATTTTGAGATGCATAAATTTCATGCACAATGGGAGAGTATGGGTGAGATTGATAAAGCTGATTGGCTTCGGGAAGTAATTCTTTGCAATCCAATGAACAATACTCCTAATTATGAGTTTTCCTTTACCGTCTCTGTTCATGCTGACAATAAAGAGTATGCTTTAAAACAGGCCCCGCTTTTTTTAAAAAGCTTTATAGATTATGCAAATCAATCTGTTAAAATTTTGTCCAAAGATAGTGAGTATGTTGTATTAAATCAGGCGACACAAATTTCTGAGGGCAGTGTAAATTCGAGTCTGAAAAAATATATTATTTTAGGCTTTTTATTGGGTGGCTTATTATCCGTTTTAATTGTTTTTATTCAGTTTTTGTATAGTCCAAAAGTGGTATCTAAAAGCATTATTACGTCAAAATATGCCCCTGATTTTGTGGAAGGCAAAAATACTGCGTACGATACAGCTTGCTATATGATCAGAGAAGCAGGGCGTACGGGTATTTCTGTTATTACGATTTGTTCCGCATGGAACAATAGAGGTATGGCAATGGAAAGTGTCATCAAAGAGTTTGCGGATTTGAATGAGCGGATTGCTGTTGTGAATGTCTCCGGTCAGGAAATTTCCTTGCCCAAACAGGAAAATCTGACTTTGCTTTCCGGAACAGAAGTAAACAATCTGCTTGTGCCGGGTAAAATAGCCAAAGCACTTGAAACATTGAAAGATGGTTATGATTATATATTATTGCTTTCGCCGACACCGGCTGAAAACGCTGCTGTTGCAGAACTGGCGGATTATAGCTCCAGCATTGTATTTTTAGAAAAGTTTGAAAAATCCTCTAAAAAACTACTTAATAACTCTTTAGAAAAATTGGAAAATACGGATACAGCTGTTTGTGTTGCATGGCTGTAACAAAAGTGGCTTTGTTTCAGACTCTCAGAAAGGCTACACTTCTTTTCTTATTTGGCAAAGTAGCTTGCTGAATTGGTAACATTAGCGACTGATCATTTTTCTAAATGAATAGAAGTTTTTCATTTGAATGTTGTATCCGCAAATTGATCTAACCATAGGGGGGATGAGAATGTGATTTATATATTGCTGATTGCATTGATCGTGATGCTTGCAATCGCTTTTATATGTTCAAAAGGAGATATCCTGTCTCCATGGGTGCTTACCTGCGGAGTATTTATATTTAGTACTTTAGTGGCAACGTTTAATATTGAAGAGTGGGGATTTGCACTTTCTCCGATTACCTTAATTGTTATAATAGGTTGCTTGCTTGCTTTCGGCGTCGGTGAATTGACTGTAAGTTATGCATTTGATTCTCGTTTTTCTCACGTTGCCGATATCCAAAGATCACAGACTCATGTGACGCAGAAAAAACCTATTCATATACCTTTTATGGTTTTATTGTTGATTTTTGCTTTTATGGCAGCGGCAGTGTTACTTTATTTTAAGAAAACATATGAAATTTCCCTATTGGCCGGCAATCCGGGGGGATATGATTTGCTGTTGAAATATGCTCGAGATTATTTGTTAATTCCGGGAAATAGTCTGGGCAAATTATATGGTCATCTTCATTTAATATGTAAAATGCTTGAATATGTTTTTATATTTGTTTTTCTGTATAATATTGTTTTTTTCAAATTTAGACCATATTATTTACTTTACTTGTTTCCTCTAGGTTTTTACTTTATTATCGGTATTTTGGGAACTGGAAGAACATTTTTTATTGAAATCCTGGCTTCATCGGTTATTATGGGATTCCTTTTTGTAAAACAACGCAACAACTGGAGCAATAAGGAAGCAGCAGTCTTTATCGGATTTGCGGTGGGAGCAGTAGCAGTGTTTCTAGTGGCATTTGCTTTGCTTGGCTATTTGAAAGGATATTATGGACAACTGAAAGATGCTTTTGACACCATATCCTATTATGCCGGAATGTCTATTCCGTCATTAGACGCTTACCTTACCAGCACCCCGACAGAAAATGTTATTTTTGGAGAAGAAACGCTTTATGGTGTTCACAGTATTTTACGAACATTGGGCTTTGATCTTCCACTCTTCGGTCGTCCGTTAGAGTTTGTTACTTTTAATGGAACACGAGGGAATGTTTATACTGCATTGCGCCGATACGTAAACGATTATGGAATAGTAGGAGCATTAATTTTACAATATATTATCGGAATGTTTTACGGAACTCTTTATAAGTATGTTCGCTATGGAAAATTTTCTAATTTTGGAATAATATTATACTCTCTGTTTGCTTTTCCTCTAGTGATGCAGTCGATTGAAGAAAACTTATTGTCTTTGAATATTTCCACTACTTTAGTTTATTCCCTTGCCTATCTGAGTATCCTGTATTATTTGTTTATTTATCTGCCGCTTCAGCCTGTGAAAGAAAAGAGAAGAGTACAAAGGAGAATAAAAGCATGAAAGGTATTATTTTAGCAGGCGGATCAGGCACAAGGCTGTATCCGCTCACCATGATTACCAGCAAGCAGCTTTTGCCTATTTTTGATAAACCGATGATTTATTATCCGCTTTCTACTTTGATGCTTGCGGGGATCCGGGATATTCTGATTATCTCGACACCGACCGATTTGCCCAACTTTGAAAAACTGTTGGGAGACGGAAGCGAGTACGGTTTGCAGTTGTCTTATAAGGAACAGCCTTCACCAGACGGATTGGCGCAGGCGTTTATTTTGGGAGAAGAGTTTATCGGTGACGACAGTTGTGCTATGATTTTAGGCGATAACATTTTTTATGGTAACGGCTTGAGCCATTTGTTGCGAGAAGCTGCTGAAACACCGGATAAAGCCACTGTATTCGGATATTATGTAGAAGATCCCGAACGGTTCGGGGTGGTTGAGTTTGATGAAACCGGGAAGGTGATCTCGGTAGAAGAAAAACCACAGGTTCCTAAATCAAACTATGCAATTACCGGGCTGTATTTCTATGACAACCGGGTGGTGGAATACGCCAAAGGCTTGAAGCCGTCGGCGCGCGGCGAGTTGGAAATCACTGACTTGAACCGTATTTATCTGGAAAGCGGAGATTTAAATGTGAAACTGCTTGGCAGAGGGTATGCTTGGCTAGATACCGGCACAATGGACAGCTTGCTGGAAGCAGGGCAGTTCGTCAGCATGATTGAAAAACGCCAGGGTATCAAAATTTCCGCTCCGGAAGAAATTGCTTACAAAAAAGGTTGGATTGACAAGGACAAGCTGTTGGAGTCTGCTGCAAAATATGGAAAATCCACTTATGGACAGCACTTAAAGAAAGTCGCTGAAGGTAAAATACAATATTAAGGAATCGATGGAAAATGAAAATATTGATTACCGGGGCAAAAGGACAACTGGGTACCGAGCTTCTGCGTGTTCTGAAGTCGGGAAAAACCGAGATTGGTTCTGTACCGGAAGAATTGTTTGGTGCAGAAATCACTGCCGTGGATGTAGAGGAATTGGATATTGTTGATTTATCTGCTGTAAAAAGCTTGGTGTCTGCTGTTCATCCGGACGTGATCATTAATTGCGCGGCATACACCAATGTCGACCGCTGCGAGACGGATCGGGATGCCGCATTTCAGGTGAATGCACTGGGTGCCAGAAATCTGGCAATCGCTGCACAGAGGTCCGGTGCGAAACTGATTCATGTTTCCACCGATTATGTGTTTGGAGGGGACGGAACGGTTCCTTATTCCGAATGGGATCTTTGTGCCCCCAAAAGTGTTTACGGTGCATCTAAACGTTTGGGCGAGGAATATGTGGCTGATTTCTGCAGTCGCTTTTTCATCGTCAGAACGTCTTGGTTATATGGCTATGTTGGGAAAAACTTTGTAAAGACGATGATGAGAGTAGGAAAAGAGCGCGGAGAGTTGACCATTGTTAACGATCAGCGGGGAAATCCGACCAATGCGGCAGATTTGGCACATCATTTGCTGAAGCTGGCAGTTACAGAGGAATATGGTATTTATCACTGCACCGGAAACGGAGAGTGCACTTGGTATGATTTCGCCTGCGAAATTATACGTCTTGCGAAAATTCCATGCAATATTACTCCTTGTACAAGCGAGGAATATCCAAGCCCTACTCCAAGACCGGCATATTCTTCCTTGGATAACAGGATGCTTCGTTGTACGGTAGGGGACGAGATGCGCGATTGGAAAGAAGCGCTGCAATGCTTTATGAGTAATTATCAAGGAGAAAATTAACCGAAAGGCTCGGAGTTGATTCGAGTTAAGGGAAAGGAATGCGGTTTTATGAAAACCTATTTGGTTACCGGGGGAGCGGGTTTTATCGGCTCTAATTTTGTTATTTATATGCTTTCCAAATACAATGATGTTCGGATTGTAAATGTGGACGCACTTACCTATGCTGGAAATTTGGAAAATCTGGTCAGTGTGGAAAATCATCCGAACTATCGATTTGTTCAGGCGAATATCTGCGATGCGGAGGCTATTTCTAAAATTTTCGAGGAAGAGAATATTGATTATGTTGTGAATTTCGCGGCAGAAAGCCATGTGGATCGCAGTATTTCAGATCCCGAAATTTTCGTAAAAACCAATGTGTTGGGGACAGTGAACCTTTTAAATCTTGCAAAAAAGGCATGGCAGACAGAAAATGATACCTATCGTGACGGATGCAAATTTTTACAGGTTTCGACCGACGAGGTTTACGGTTCTCTCGGTGCAGACGGGTTCTTTATGGAAACAACACCGCTTGATCCTCATAGCCCTTATTCATCAAGCAAGGCGTCTGCAGATTTGTTTGTCAAGGCATATGCGGACACTTATCAATTTCCGGTTAATATCACCCGATGCTCTAATAACTACGGTCCGTATCAATTCCCGGAAAAGCTGATTCCCTTGATGATCAATAACACGCTTTTGCATAAATCGTTGCCGATTTACGGCGATGGAATGCAGATTCGGGATTGGCTGTATGTAGAAGACCACTGTAAAGCAATTGATATGGTGCTTCGGAATGGTCGTTTGGGAGAGGTTTATAATGTCGGCGGACACAATGAACGTCCCAATGTATTTATTGTGCATACTATTTTGGAATACATCAAAGAACATATTGATCCGGCTGTCGGCGAGCATATGATCAAGCATGTCGAGGATAGAAAAGGTCATGACCGCCGTTATGGCATTGATCCGGAAAAAATCAAAAATGAGCTTGGGTGGTACCCGGAAACGCCCTTTGAAAAAGGTATTGTAAAAACGATTGAATGGTATCTTTCCCATAAAGAATGGATGGAGAATGTTACCAGCGGAGATTATCAAAAGTATTACGATAAAATGTATGCTAATCGTTGATGAATGCTTACGGTCAGTATCAAAAGGCGGGGTGAGTTCCGACTCACCCCGTACTCGTTTTCACAGGAAAGGAATCAATCAAGATGGGAAAATTTACGTTTCATAAAACCGAGATTGAGGGCGTTATTGTCATTGAACCAACAGTATTCGGTGATAATCGCGGTTATTTTATGGAAACTTATCAGCAGGAAGAATTTCAAGCCGGCGGGGTGGATACCGTGTTTGTGCAGGATAATCAGTCGAAATCCCGTAAAGGAGTCCTGCGTGGGCTGCATTTTCAAAAAAACTACCCGCAGGGGAAATTGGTGCGAGTCATTAATGGGGAAGTATTTGATGTTGCCGTGGATCTGCGCAAAGGGAGCAAAACCTATGGAAAATGGGTTGGCGTTGTTCTTTCTGCCGAAAACAAAAAGCAGTTTTATATTCCAAAAGGCTTTGCACATGGTTTTTTGGTGCTGTCTGAAGAAGCGGAATTTGTTTATAAATGCGATGAGCTTTATCATCCGGAAGATGAAGGCGGACTTGCATGGGACGATCAATCTGTGGGCATTCACTGGCCGATTTCGGAAAATATGGAAGTGTTACTGAGCGAAAAGGATAAGGTGCATCCCGGTCTGGGTGATTTTTCCTTTGAAATATAGCAAATGCATGCCGAGAATACTTTCGGTATGTTTTTGAAATACAGGATGATATTTCTGATTTGAATTTGGTAAGGATGTGGTGAGTTGAACAGCAAAGTAAAAGGAATATTAAAAAACTTTTCATATTCTTTCGCTGCCAATATTACTTCAACACTGATTTCGATGGTGTTGGTTGCTTTTGTGCCGAAGCTGTTGGGACAAACCGAATACAGTTATTGGCAGCTATATGTCTTTTACACAGGATATGTAGGCTTTTTTCATTTCGGGCTGGCAGATGGAATTTACCTGCGCTACGGCGGCAAAGAGTATGATGAAGTGCCAAAACCGCTTTTTCATTTTCAGTTTTGGACACTGGTTTGCTGTGAAATTCTTCTTGCGATTGTGATGTCGCTGTTCGTTGTCTTTTTGATACCGAATTCGGACAAGATACTGATACTGCTTTTAACGGCTCTGTGCTGTGTGCTGGTGTTGCCGCGTACCATGCTTCAATATGTCTTGCAGGGTACTAACAGAATCAAAGAATACGCACGCAATTTGATGATTGAAAAAGTGATATATGGCTCTTTGGTAGTGATTGTCCTTGCTTTGGGATTCAGAAATTATGAATATCTGCTTTTGGCAGATATTATTGCAAAGGCGGTTACGTTGTTTACTATGTGCCTGTCATGCAAGGATATTGTAATACAGACGACCGTTTCTTTCAAAGAGGGAATCCGGGAAGTTTGGAATAATATCAGCGTCGGAATTAAACTGATGTTTTCCAATATTGCCGGTATGCTGATTGTCGGTATTGTCCGGTTTTCGATTGAGCAGGTATGGAGTGTGGAAACCTTTGGCAAGGTTTCATTGTCCATGAGCGTGTCTAATCTGATGATGCTTTTTATTACCGCTGTGAGCGTCGTAATGTTCCCGCTTTTAAAGCGTACTCCGCAGGAAAAGTGGGCGGATAACTACAAGCTGATGCGAAATATATTGGTGATTCCTCTTTTAGGGCTGTTAGTGCTTTATTATCCGGCAAAGGTCATTTTATCTGCATGGCTTCCGCAATATGAGGAAAGTCTGCGGTATATGGCATTGATGTTCCCGATGTGTTTGTATGAGGGAAAAATGTCGATGTTGATTAACACATATATGAAAGCAATGCGGATGGAGAAGCAAATGCTGTTAGTTAATTTAATTTCGGTTACGCTCAGCGTGCTGTCAACAGGATTAGTGATATTTTTATTGAAGGACCTAGTTTTGAGTGTCGTGTCCATCATGGTACTGCTTGCTTTCCGGTGTATATTAGCGGAGCTGATATTAGCGAAAAGGCTTTCGTTAAAAGTAGGAACCGATATTGTTTTGGAAGTGTTGATGACTGCCTTGTTTGTGGTTTCCAACTGGTTTATTAACAACTGGCTGTGTGTTGTTGTTTATGCCGTCGGTTATTTGGTATATGTTTTCATTCGCCGTAAAAGTATTCTTCCGATGGTGCAAACGGTAAAAGGAATGTTGAAAGCAAAATAAGAACCAAAAATAAGGAGCGTGCCACTTGGCACGCTCCTTATTTTTGCGTTAATCTTAATTGATAAAATGATTTATCGTTCTTCTCGGAAGTAGGAAAGACCAAGGTGTGCAGGCGGCTGATTTTCACGGCGCTTGCGCATACTGATCAGAACCAATACGAGAATTGTTACTACATACGGAAGCATCTTGAAAATTTCCTGTGAGCTGCGTCCGAGTCCGGGTATATAAAGATAAACAATGTAAAGACCGCCGAACAGAATGGAGCCGAGAATTCCGATATTTGGCTTCCAAAGTGCGAATATAACCAAAGCAATGGCAAGCCATCCGCGGTCGCCGAAACCGCCGTTTGTCCATGCTCCGCCGATATAATCCATAACGAAGTAAAGACCGCCGAGACCGGCAATTGCGCCGCCGATGCAGGTCGCAAGGTATTTATACAGCGTGACATTGATTCCGGCAGCGTCTGCTGTCGCAGGGCTTTCACCGACCGCGCGGAGATTTAATCCTATACGGGTATGTCCTAAAACCCAAGACGCAACCAAAGCAATGGCAATGGCAAGATATGCTAAAAATCCAAAGGAGAGGAATGTGTCACCGAACAACCCAAGCTTGTCGGCAAAAGGTAAGGTAGCTTTAAAGCAAGCACCGGTTTTCAGCAAAGAGATAGAGCCGCCCTCACCAAACAGGCTGGAAAGGGAACCTCCGAAGAAGTTGCCGACACCGATACCGAAAGTAGTAAGTGCCAGACCGGTCACGTTCTGATTTGCACGAAGGGTGATGGTCAAAAAGCTGTAAATCAGTGAAAGAAAAATGGAACCGAGCAGTGATGCCATGAGCGGAATCAAAACGCAGAGAAAAGGATTGAGCACTTCAGCCGACTTTTCATAAAAATAAGCGCCGATTACGCCGGAGATGCCGCCAATATACATGATACCGGGAATACCAAGGTTCAGGTTGCCCGATTTTTCGGTAACCATTTCACCGGTAGAGCCGTAAAGCAACGGGATTCCCTGAATAATTGCCTGCTTAACAAACATTGCGATAGTGCTAATCAATTCTTACCCCTCCTTTTTAGTGCTGCGGAAATTAATTTTGTAGTTAACAAAAAATTCGCATCCGATAATGAAGAAGAGAATGATGCCGGTTAAGATATCCGAAACACTTTCATTCAACCGGAAGGTCGTTGCAATTTCTCCTGCGCCCCGATCAAGAAAGACGATCAGGAAAGATACCAGCCCCATGACATAGGGATTGAATTTCGCAAGCCAGGATACCATGATTGCGGTAAAGCCCTGACCGCCGACGGTGTTGGTTGAAATCGTATGATCCGTACCGGCAACCAGCATCAGTCCGGCAATACCGCAGAGAGCGCCTGACACTAACATTGTACGGATGATGACCTTTTTCACATTAATACCGATATAGCGTGCAGTATTCTCGCTTTCGCCGACAACTGAAATTTCATATCCATGTTTGCTGTATTTTAAATAAATAAATACTGCGATGGTGATGGCAACGACAATAAGGATGTTCATCAGATATTTTTGTCCGAAGATAGCAGGAAACCAACCGCTTTTGCTGGCGGGATTAATCAAACCAACCGTATTTGATCCTTTGGGATTTTCCCAGAAAGTTACACAAAAGGAGACAAGCTGAATGGCAACATAGTTCATCATCAGGGTAAACAATGTTTCGTTCGTCCCCCAAAAAGCTTTAAAGAATGCCGGAATTACCGCCCACAGCATTCCTCCTGCAACACTGGCAACAAGCATTACAAGCAATAACACCGGAGTAGGAAGCTGATCTCCAAGACCAATCATACAGCCTGCGGAAATCAAACCGCCGATTAATACCTGTCCTTCTGCACCGATATTCCAAAAACGCATTTTAAATGCCGGTGTTACCGCGAGGGAAATACACAAAAGCATCGCTGTTTTTTGCAGTGCGATCCACAACTTGCGTTCGGTGCCGAAAGTGCCCTTTATCATGGAAGCATAGACCTGTGCCGGATTATATCCGGTCAATAAGATAATAACGATTGCACACACAACAAGCGCCGCTGCAATTGCAGCAATCCGTATCAACCAGGATTTCCACCATACCATTGCATCGCGTTTTGTGATATGTATCAGTGGTTCGCGAACCTTTTTTTCAGGTTTACTCATTTTGTGCACCCCCGTTCTTTCTTGTCATCAAAAGTCCGATTTGTTCTTTGGTAGCGGTTCTGCCGTCTATCATTCCGTTGATTTTGCCTGAACCGATTACCATAATCCGGTCACACAGTTCCAGCAGTACATCAAGGTCTTCTCCCACAAAAATAACTGCGACACCGCGCTCTTTTTGCTGATTCAGTAAATTATATATGGTATAGGAGGAGTTAATATCCAAACCTCGCACCGGATATGCCGCCATCAGAACAGTAGGGGATGCGGCAATTTCACGGCCGAACTTTTTGCACGTTACCGCCCGAGAGACGTCGAACCGGTGTTGTTGCACTGGGCGTTACGACTTCAAGCTGATCAATAATTTGTTCGGCAAGTGATTTCGGCGCTTTTCGTTCCAGAAAAACCGATTTCCCTTTTCTATAGCTGCGCAGCATCATGTTGTCGATAATGTCCATATTTCCGACTAATCCCATGCCGAGACGATCCTCCGGCACAAAAGAAAGGCGGACACCGAGATCACGGATCTGCATCGGTGTTTTGTCGCGCAAATCGTCGGTATTTCCGGTTTTAGGATTGTGATAGAGAATTTCTCCTTCATCAAGATGCTGAAGACCGGCAATCGCCTCAAGCAGTTCCCGCTGTCCGCTGCCTGCAATACCTGCAATACCCAGTATTTCACCTGAACGGGCAGTGAAAGAAATGTTATCCAGTAATTTTATGCCTTCCCAATTGACGCAGTTGATATTTTTTACGACCAAGCGATCGACGGGATTGACAGGTTCACTCCGTTTAATGTTGAGGCTGATTTTTTTACCGACCATCATTTCAGTCAGTTGTGATTCATTTGTTTCGGAAGTTTTAACGGTATCGATGTATTCGCCCTTTCTAAGCACTGATACACGGTCCGAAAGCGATAAAACTTCATGAAGCTTGTGTGTAATGATAATAATTGCTTTTCCGTCGTCGCGCATCCGACGCAAAACCGCAAACAACTTTTCTGTTTCCTGGGGAGTCAAAACAGCCGTCGGCTCGTCAAGTATTAAAATATCGGCACCGCGGTACAGAACTTTGATGATCTCGACCGTTTGTTTTTCAGAAACCGACATCTCATATATTTTTTTCATCGGCTCCATTTCAAATCCATACTTCTCACTGATTTCCCGCACACGTTCCGCTGCTTTTTTGATGTTAAAGCGCCCTTTTTCTTTCAGTCCGAGTACAATGTTTTCGGTGGCAGTAAAAACGTCAACCAATTTGAAATGTTGATGGATCATACCAATCCGATACCGGAAAGCATCTTTCGGAGAACGGATCATGACTTCCTCTCCGTCAATGAAAATGCGTCCCTCATCCGGGAAATAAATCCCCGATATCATATTCATCAAGGTTGTTTTCCCGCTGCCGTTCTCGCCTAAGATGGAAAGGATTTCCCCTCTGTTAACAGTAAGGCATACATTATTGTTTGCAACAACGCTTCCGAAACGTTTGGTTATATTTCTGAGTTCGATCGCTGCATCAACGCCCACGCTATTTCCCCCTTGTTTTATTAGCATCATCCCTCACTTGTCCGGTGAGGAAATGTTTTAATTTTCAAAACGCCGCTGTCTGTTTTACAACAGCCTTTTCAGAATTAAATATCAATAAATAAGTTTAGGCGGGGCAGTTTTGTGCCCCGCCGATTGAAAAGATTCAGAGATTATTTTGCGTCCGGGAAAACACCGGTGATACCGTCAATTGCAATATAGAAGTACGGTGCAGAACGTTTCTCGGATTCATGGAAGTAACCGTCATATACCACTTTGGTGTCAACTTCGAATTTATCATCCGGAACAACGTCAGCCATTGTGTTTTCATCAAGAGCTTTGCCGCCGACGGTAAAGGTAGAAGTATCAAATACTTTCAACTCACCGGATTCCAATTTTGCTTTTACTTCATCCAATTTAGCTTGTGTGCCTTCAGCAGCTACTTTGTCGTTGAGCTCGGTTAAGAGAACTGCGCCCTCTTTGGTGGTAGCACAATAATCAGTTTCAATCTCTTTTCCGTCTCTGACAGCCTCAATAATCATTTTGAAGTAGGGCTCCCAGGAAATTTTGGAAGAAATCAAAGCGGTGTTCGGACCCATGGAACGAGTATCCAGATTGTAAGCAACATTCGGAATGCCGGCTTCTTCACAAGCCTTCGGAGCACCCTCGGAATCAGCATGCTGGCTGATGAGTTTGCAGCCTGCCTGAATCAAAGCATTCGCAGCTTCTTTTTCGGCACTGATATCAAACCAGGAGTTGGTGTATTTTACATCCATTGTTACAGTTGGGCAAACAGATTTTGCACCAAGATAGAAGGAGGAGAAACCGGAAATAACTTCTGCATACGGGAAAGCACCGACATAACCCATTTTTGCTTCTGCAGCGGTGAATTTACCCTCAGCAATTAAAGCATTGAGTTTCATTCCGGCAGCTACACCGGCAAGATAACGACCCTCATAAATGGAAGCAAAGGCGTTATGGAAATTCGGCAGGTTTTTGGAAATAGCATTGGTACCGGTTGCATGACAGAACTGTACATCGGTAAATTCTTCTGCAGCCTGGATCATGTATGTTTCAAAACCAAAACTGTCTCCGAATACGAGGTCACAGCCTGCATCGGCAAGTGCAGCAGCAGCTTCATAGCATTCGCTGGACTCGGGAATATTTGTTTTGAACATGACTTGATCGTCTGTAAGGCCGAGTTGTTTCTGTACTGCTTTAGCAGCGTCCATAAAGTTTTTGTCATAAGTGGAGTTTTCGTCGTGCAAGAAAATGAAACCTACTTTGAGATCGTCACTTTTTTTATCTTCGCCGGCTCCGCAAGCAGCCAGTGAAAATAACATAGCGACAGCGAGAAGTGCTGAGATAAGCTTTTTCATTACTTTTTCCTCCCAGAAATAATTTTATGTAAAAGAACATTAAAGGAATCAGTTACGAAAATGGATTTGTCCGTTTTCCATTGTTTCAACGATTGCGAGTGATTCTACCCGGAGCCCCGAAGCACGAAGTTTGTCTCCGCCGTGCTGGAAACCCTTTTCGATCGCTATGGCAGCACCAACCGCTTCTGCTCCTGCCTGGCTTATGATGTCAAGCAGTCCTTCAAGCGCCTTTCCGTTAGCGAGAAAATCGTCAACGATCAGCACCCGGTCAGCAGAAGAAAGGTAATCCCGTGCCACGACAACGTCATAATCAACTCCGTGCGTATAGGAATGAACCACGGTTTTATAGGTTTCACCTGAGACATTGCCGGTTCGATGCTTTTTGGCAAAAACCGCCGGAACGTGCATAGCGGCACTGGCAGCAACAGCGACAGCGATGCCGGACGACTCAATCGTCATGATCTTTGTAACGCCACTTTCGGCGAACAATCGTGCGATTTCCCGTCCCATTTCCATCAAAAAATCACCGTCAAGCTGATGATTCAAAAAAGAACCGACTTTCAAGATGTTACCCGGAAGCACCGTTCCCTCTTTGAGAATTTTATCTTCAAGTGCTTTCATGCAGTCAGTCCTCCTTGGAAAAATAAAAAAACAGACTTTGAAATACCAAGCCTGTCTGCCAATACCCGCACCTTGCGGCGAGGGAAACCAATAGTCATGACTTACGGCGTCACGGTAGAAACATTTGGAGCCGTGCGGAGAATACTCCGAAAAATCCAAATCTATATTGGCAACCGATTCAATTTATAAATTAATCGTATCACACTGAATCCGGATTGTCAACAAAATTCGACGCCATTTTTTATCTTTGTAATTGTAAACAAATTGCTAAATTTAAGTAAAATTTACTTGTATAAAGTGACAATGTGCCTGTTCCGGCACTTCGCGAACAGGCACATTGTATGAAAGGAATTTTTACAAATATTTCATTGAATTTCATCTTGCAAAAAACGCAAGATATATCATACCAAGAGCAGAATCACTGTTTGGTAATACAGTCTGCGACAAAAATACCCATGGCGCCGGATTGTGACAGACCGCGACAGATACCGCTGCCGTCCCCGATAATATAGACGCCGTCCACCAATTCAAATTTTTCATTCTGAAAAACAGGGCGAATAGAATAGTATTTGCTTTCACATCCATACAGCAGTGTATCGTCATTTGCCGTTCCCGGAGCAACACGGTCCAAAGCGTAGATCATCTCGATAATATTGGTCAGAATCCGATGCGGCAGTACGAGTGAAATATCCCCTGCGGTTGCTCTCAGAGTCGGTATGACAGTGTTCTGCCCCAACCGGTGATCGTTGGTGCGCCGTCCGCGAACCAAGTCGCCGAACCGCTGCACTAAAACATTTCCGTTTCCAATCATGTTCGCGAGTTGAGAAATGCTTTCAGCATATTCTGTCGGCTGGTTGAACGGCTCGGTAAAACGGATGCTTGATAGAATCGCAAAATTGCAGTTGTCGGTTTTCTTGTCTGCTTCTGCAAAAGAGTGACCGTTGGCGGTAATAATTCCGTGATTGTTTTCAGCTGAAACTAATCCGCCTTTGTTGAAGCAGAACATGCGGCAGCGATCCTCAAAAGTTTTGGTTTTATAAAGAATTTTCGGCTCATAAATCTGATCGGAAAATTCTTTCCATATAATATCCTTCATCTCAACGCGTACGCCGATATCCACGTAATTAGAGCGCATTTTAACGTCAAACATACGGCAGAAATCTGCAACAAAGCTGGCGCCGCCGCGTCCTGTAGCGATAATAATATTCTGGGCACGTAAAGTTTCTCCGTTGGCGTAACGGAGCAGGTAAGCATTTCCGTCACGTTCTACCGAAACACAATCATAAAAAGCAAATAAATCGGTACCGGATTCTGCGATGGCATTGATTAGATTTTGCATGGTCAGATAGTTGTTATCGGTCCCAAGATGCTTGACATTCATATCAAGCAGCCGGAGATTGTTCTGCAGACACTTGAGCTTCAGTTCTTCATTGGAGCGATACACCTTTGGTATCCCGGAAGTACAGTATTGATTGAGAATTTTATCCACCTCGTCGATATAAAGATTGGCAGTATCATCTCCCAATTCTTCACCTAAGGTTCCCCCGTAAGCGGTTCCCAGATTAAATTTACCATCCGAAAAAGCTCCGGCACCTGCATAGCCGCTTGTGATGCTGCAGGTTTTACAATGTACACAGGTCTTATCTTTTCCCGCCGGACAGTGCCTTTTTTCCAATGTGTTGCCGCGCTCGGTAATGGCAATACGCATTTCAGGCGCGTTTTTGCGCAGCCGAAACGCCGCCATCAGTCCGCCGATACCGCCGCCTATGATGACAGTATCATAATTTTTGATTTCAGACATAGTTATTTACTCCCAATTATTTTTCTGAACACAAAGAACTGGGCTACAATTTTCTATACAGAAAAATGTAACCCTCATTACTTCCTTATTCTAAACGATAACCCTCTCGTTGTCAACAACAAAAATTTATTTTGCCATAGGTTCATTTGTTCCTTTTTGCTCCTAAACGCTCGGGCATACAACAAACTTCAAAAAGGAATGATGATTAGTATGAAAGAATGGTCATAAGTATGAGCAAGATTGTGCGTATTCCTATCCATTTTGTCGAAAATATTTTGTTTTTTCTGTTTGGTGCTTGAAATTGAAAAAAATTTATGTTATAATAATCAGCAAAGCAGAGACTGTGTCTCTGCGTGCCGCATAGAATGCGGTTGAGACGGCGCAAAGCGCCGGCTGCTTTACTATTACAACAGTAAATTGCGCTGCGAAGCAGCGTTTCCGCCTACGGTGGTCATCAAAGCGTTGCTTTGATGTAATTTATGTTATAATAAAGTGCAATCTGGGTGTGGCGCAGGTGGTAGCGCGCTACCTTGGGGTGGTAGAGGCCGTGGGTTCAAGTCCCGTCACTCAGACCAGACTGAGTCTGGACGCAATTCGCGTTCGGACTCTTTCCTTTTATGGGATGTTTCTGCATTCGGGGGAATGCTTGTCGGTCAAATCTCCAAAAATGATTTTGAAATTAGCCTGACGGCTGAAAATTCAGACGATAAAATAATAGGGTATCGACCGGGAGACGCAAATGAAAAAATATGATTATTTAATTGTAGGCAGCGGTTTGTTCGGCAGTGTATTTGCTTATGAAGCAACAAAGCGCGGATATCATTGTCTTGTTATCGATAAACGTAGCCATACCGGAGGAAATATATATTGTGAGCAGAAGGAAGGAATCTCTGTTCACCGCTATGGCGCGCATATTTTTCATACCGATAATAAAGCTGTTTGGGACTATGTTAACCAATTTGCCGCATTTAACCGGTATACTAACTGCCCGATTGCAAATTATAACGGTGAAATCTATAATTTACCGTTTAACATGAATACTTTTCATCAGATGTGGGGTGTAGCGACTCCGCAGCAGGCAAAAGAAAAGATTGAGGAACAACGCAAACAGATTACAGGTGAACCTCAAAATTTGGAAGAGCAGGCGATCAGTCTGATCGGCTATGATTTATATAAAAAGTTGGTAAAAGGATATACAGAGAAGCAATGGGGCAGAAAATGCAAAGAGCTTCCTGCCTTTATTATTAAAAGGCTGCCGGCTCGTTTTACATATGATAACAATTATTTTAATGATCCCTATCAAGGCATTCCGATCGGCGGTTATAACCAAATAATTGACAGTTTGCTGAAGGACTGTGAGGTTCAGCTGGAAACTGATTTCACGAAAGACCGTAACGCATTATCCGCTGCGGCGGACAAAATCGTGTACACCGGCACGATAGATTCTTTTTATAACTATTGTTTCGGCCAATTGGAATACCGCAGTTTAAAATTTGAGGATGAAATTTTGGACACACCTAATTATCAGGGGGTTGCTGTTGTCAACTATACAGATGAGCAGACCCCTTTTACAAGAATGATTGAACATAAACATTTTGAATTCGGTGCACAGGAAAAAACAGTCATTACGCGGGAATATCCGGTATCCTGGAAATCCGGCATGGAGCCTTATTATCCGGTCAATGATAACAAAAATCAACAGTTGTTTGAGCAGTATCATGAGATTGCCAAACAGGAAAAAAATGTGATTTTCGGCGGTCGTTTAGCCGAATATAAGTATTATGATATGGATAAGGTGATTGCCTCTGCTTTAAAAGCGGCAAAAGCGCATTTGTAAATATCGTTAATTTCGTATGCAAGTTTAAGAAAGGTTGCTTATCAAATGAATGATGTAAAAGTAAGCATTATTATGCCGGTGTATAAAGTTGAAAACTATGTTGGCAAGGCGATTGAAAGCATGCAGAAACAAACGCTGACCGACTGGGAGTTTTTGATTGTCGATGACGGATCACCGGATAAGAGCGGAGAAATTTGTGACGAGTATGCAGAGCATGACGGCAGATTGCGGGTAATCCATAAAGAAAACGGCGGTGCACCCTCTGCAAGAAATATTGCCATTGATCTTGCAAAAGGAAAATATATGTATTTTTTGGATTCTGATGACTGGGCGGAGCCCACTATGTTGGAAGATATGGTCAATCTGGCAGAGAAGCATGGACTGGATCTGGTGGTTTCAGGCTATTATATCGATACCTATTATAATGAAACCGAAAAGTTTACGCAGGATCAGTTCGCAGAAGCCCAAGTATATAACTCCCAAGCAGAATTTCGTCGGGATGCGCATCGGTTGTTCGACAAAAATCTATTGTATACGCCTTGGAACAAACTGTATTTATCTAAGTATATCTTGGATAATCAGCTTTATTTTCCCCAAACTTTCTGGGATGATTTTCCATTTAATTTATCGGTGATACGAAACGTAGAAAAAGTCGGAGTGCTTTCCGACAAATATTATCATTTTATCCGTCAGCGCACAGAGTCCGAAACGGCAAAATATCGCAGCGATATGTATGATAAGCGGGAAGAGGAGCATCGGTGGATGCTGGATTTATATGATTATTGGAATGAAATGTCTCCGGATATTGAAGAGTTCCTTTGCCGCCGATATATTGAGCGTGTGATAGGATGCATTGAAAATGTGACCAATAAAAACTGCACTTTGCCCGCTAAAGAGAAAAAGAAGATGATTAGAGAGATGATTACCGATTCGAAAGCGGTCAAAGCGGCGCAGATAGCACAGCCCAAATCTTCTTATATGAAAATTCTTTTATGCCCCATTAAATGGAAAAACACTTCACTGGCTTACCTTGAAAGCCGCTTTATTTCTTTTGTGAAATCACGCAATACGAGAATATTTGCAAAATTAAAAGCGGGAAGATAATTATACATATGTTTTCTTGGATCGTATGCCCGATGAACAAATCAAATCTTCAGATTTGATTTGTTCATCGGGCATTATATTTGGAAAAACGACATATTATTACAAAATATTCAAAAAAACTTAAAAACATTTTAAAAAACTATTGACAAAGGTGGCGACAAGGTGTAAGATACAAACATAACAGCAAAATAATACCAAGATTGCTGTCGAAAAAATTAAATATTGTTGTGCAAATGATTGTTGTTTAATAGTAAAATCTTCGAAAGAGGATGACACAAAGCTAAAGGGCCTTAACTATTGCTTTTGCATTAGCTGGCAGCCAGTTACCGTTGCATCATTGCATAAAATTCACTTGTCGGACAGGGTTGTTGTTTTCAGGATATCCTGTCTTTTTAGGGGCTTTTTATTCATGGGGTTACGAAGGTTGCTGTCGTAACTCCATTTTTTATTGTGTAAACAATACGGTAATTATTACACAATCACACAACTTAAAAGGAGGAATTATGTGGAAGAATGGATAATCGTTGCAATCGCATTTGTTGCGGGACTTGTCATCGGAATCGGCGCGAATGTACTGACCGGAATATTGATTAAAAGGCGATCTGATAAAGCATACAGTGTATGGTACATAAACTATCGATATTCGCCGATCCTCTGGGCAGTGTGTTTTGCAGTCATTTTGGCAGTCCAGGCGTTTTTAAAAAATGATATTTTGTGGTTAATACGATTATCGGTTATTTTATTTGCATGTGCTTGTATTGCTGCGACGGATGCTTGTATTCGAAAAGTGCCAAATTCTATGCTTGCATTTATGTTACTCAACACTCTTGTTTTTACCTTGTTTTTTTCACAATCATTCGATTGGATCCAAACAATCGTAGCTGTTGCAGGCGCAATTATTGTATTTCAGATTCCATCTTTGTTGGGGTTAAAGGTGGGCTGGGGAGATGTCAAGTTTGCCGTTGTGGTGGCATTTGAACTATCTGTTTTTGGATTTTTGCAAACAATGGTAATTGTAGGAATCGGCTTTTTAGTTGCCGCAATTTATCTGAAAGCCACTCATAAAGGAAACTTAAAAACCCCAATTCCCATGGGCCCGTTTATCGCTCTTGGGACAGTTTTTACGGCGGTATGTCCGCTAATTTAACAAAACAAATATAATAAGGAATGGTGATTGAAATGAAAAAGTTTATGCAGATATTAAAAGATGAAGATGGACAGGGAATGGTTGAGTACGGTTTAATTATCGGTCTGATTGCCATTGTTGTTATCGTTGCATTAGTTGCCCTGGGACCGAAGATCAGAGATATTTTTACCAATGCTGGCAATGTAATTGATGAGAACATGACCAGCGGTTCTGCGTCGGTAGCAGGTTAATGCGTTTTTATACACAGATTACAGCTTTATTAAGCTGTAATCTGTGTATGTTGTCCGGCAAAGATACAAGCTTGTCTGATTTTAGTTGTCAGAAAAAGAGTGGAATCAAAAATATGCTTCAGAAAAAGGGGGAGCATACATGAACAAGCAGCAAAGACACATTGCCAGGCATTTCAGAGATGAAGATGGTCAGAGCGCTTTGGAGTTTGCCATTGTGCTCCCCATTTTACTTTTATTAGTTTGCGGAATTATTGAATTTGGATTGCTTTTCAATATGCAGTTGACGCTTAATAATTGTGCCAGAGAAGGGGTACGGTATGCCGCAATCAACAGCGACGAACCCAACATTGCGCAGGTAATCACCGATCGAGTGGATGGTTTTGCACTGATGGGTGATGCTGATGTTGAGGTTATCTATTCCGAAACTTCACACAGGCGCGGAGATGTGACGGTTACGGTTCGCGCAGTTTATAAAGCAATCACTCCTATCGGTAAATTGATTTTTTCAAGTAACGAAAAACTTTTGTCCTGTGAATTAACCATGAAGGTGGAGTAACGGTATCATATCGTTTTTATGCTCCACTCGTTTCTTTTGCCCGTTAATGCGGGCAAAAAACCAACTTCAAAAGGAATGGCGATGAAAATGGCAAAAGAACAAAACTGGATACATTCCGAAGACGGAGATATCACCGTTTTTGTTGCATTTTTAATTACGGCTCTGTTGGCAATCAGCGCTCTTGTGGTTGATATCGGCGCCGCATATGTTAAGTTGTCTGAGGCTCAAAACGCGGCGGATGCAGCAGTGCTTGCCGCAGGAGCTTTTTTGCCTGCATCATCGGGAGACACTGCTACCATTGAACAGATTTATGCTACGGCAAAAGAATACGCCGCGAAAAATAAATTCTTGCATTTAACCGATGAAAATATTTCATTCAGCGAAACAAACGGTCGCATTCATCGAATTGACATAGATGTGAACATTTCCATTCCCACCTATTTTGCTAAAGTGGTGGGATTTTCGCAGTTAAACGCACCTATTTCCTCTGCTGTCGGCGCTGTCCCCACGGGAAGCATGAGCGGCGTTGTTCCGATCGGCATCCACCAGGATGAGATCAACCAGGCTATTGAAAGTGGACAGACCGAACACTTGACGTTAAAATACGGAGGGGGCGGCGGTTCAAACGGTAATTTTGGCTTTATCTTTCTGGATGGCTCATCAACGGGAGGCGCTCCTAATTTTAAGCGCTGGATGACTTATGGATATGAGGGAACTCTTTATGTGGGACAGGAGCTGTACAACAGATCAGGTAACGTCAACAGTGCAGTAAGCGAAGGGTGCGGTTATCGGCTTGCCCGCTGCAACCATTGGCATGACGGTACACACTGTAATGCGTACCATTATGTTCCGGGCTGTCCGCTGGTGATTATGATTCTGGTTTATGAAAATGCAGGAAGCGCGGATATCAGAGTAACCGGATTTGCCCCCTTTGTTATAGAAGGATACACCAATCAAGGAGAAATCATCGGCTCGTATGTAGGTTCTCTTTTTCCGTCATCTGATGTGGAAGGAGACAACTTCTTCGGGTCTGTCAGTATATCATTAATCAAATAACGGGAGAATGCGAATGAAAAAAGTTTATATTATAGCGGCAATATTTGCAATTCTTACCGCGTTTTCTATTTATCGATTCGCCTCTTATCTGGAAGATAAGAGCTTGCCGGAGAATGTGGAACGAATGAATGTAGCTGTTGCGGCAACAAACATTGAAAAAGATACCATTATTACGGCAGAAATGGTAAAAACAATCTCTTTGCCTAAAGAGTCAGTGATGAGCGGGACAACTGATAATGCTGCCCAGCTTGTCGGACGGTTGGCGGTAGAGTCGTTTGTTGCGCATGAACAGATACTTACTTCGCGCACTGCGGCACAAGGCGACCAAGCACAAAATCATCTTTCGTACGAACTGGAAAAAGGGGAATATGCCGTTACCTTAGATGTATCGGTTATTACCGGAACAGCAGGGTATATCAAAGAAGGGGACAAAGTCACCCTTACTATGATTAAGCAAAAGGCTGATCAAACTTCCGAAGTGACTGTTCTATATAAGAACGTGCGGGTTATTCGGGTCAGTGAAAGTTATTCTCGAAACGCATTGGAATATAAAACGCTTACTTTGGTGATGCCGGAAAAAGATATTTTTAATTTTATCAAATATCAGGAATCCGGTGTTATCCGTCCCGTCCTGGAATCTGCGTTCGCATCGGCGGACAAGGATGCTGTGAAGGGAGGAAAAAAGAGTGAATAAGCTGAAGGTGATAGTGGTTGCAGCCGAAACAGAAAGCCGTATCACCGCTAAAAATCTTTTGGAAAATGAAAATTTTGCCATTTCTGCATATGTAGAATGTAAGGCGGATTCGTTCCTGAAAATAAACGGAATTTATCCGGATGTTGTTTTATGTATGGATGAGGGCGATCATTTAATATATGAACTTTCCCGCAGAATATATGTATCCATGCCGGGCGTGTTGCTGGTGATGGCAACCGATGATGAAAATGTCGAACATAACAGCAGTACGGTTGAGTTTGGATTCCATATGATAGTCGGGACTTCGATTGATGCGGATGAGTTTGTTTCCCGTGTTTCTAATCTAAACGCGATTGAAAAAAAACGTTTGACCGATGATCAAAGAAGAATCACGAATGCCCAGATTCTTTCGGTTTACAGCGCCAAAGGCGGCAGTGGAAAAACCATGATTGCCACAAATCTTGCGCTTTTGTTTACACAGAGAAAAAAGAAGACGTTATTGATAGATGCAAGCTTTTATTTCGGGGATGTTAGTCTTTATCTTGATCTCAATCCGAAAGATACAATATCGGAACTGGTGCAGGAAGGCAGTAATATTACCATTGACACCATTAACAGTTTTACTGTTTTGCACAGCAGCGGTCTGAATATTTTGCCTGCACCGAAATCACCCGAGAGTGCAGAATACATCACTGAGGAACATATAGAAAAACTGCTCAGCATCATGCGTCCGTATTATGATGTAATCATCATTGATTTGCCGGTGGTGCTCAACAATACAACCTTGGCGGCAATTGAAAATTCGGATACGGTTTTATATGTTGCAACTCCCGACATCGCTTCCTTAAAAGACGTGTTTCAGGTTCAGAAGGTAATGCAGTCGTTACAGCAACATGACAAGTTTAAATTGCTGTTAAATCGTTTGGGAAGCGGGACATTGTCGCTAAAGGATATCAAAAACAATTGCGCTTATCCGATTATCGGGACGCTTCACGAAGATGAAAAGACGGTGTCTGCAAGTATCAGTAAAGGTTCTCCGCTTGTTCTTTTACCGAAAAAGACCAGACTGGCAATGGATTTCCGGGCGGTTTTCGGGAAAATTGTAGCCGGTGAACTGTGAGAGGAGACGGACAGTGGGACTGCTAGATAAAATGAACGGGCTGTCAATGTCTGCAGGAGCAAACGGCAGCTCCGATTCTGTCAAGGAAAATGACCTGCCGGCGCGGGATGAATTTATACAGGTTAAGAAAGATGCGCTTTCTTTAATTATTTATGAACTGAATAAAAATACACAGTCAGAGCTGAACGAGGATCACGTTCGCAAGGTTATTTCAGATGTTTTGGAACGGGAAAATCCATCCGTTTCCAGGCCCGACCGCGCGAAAATCGGAAATGAATTATATAATGATATTATGGGTTACGGTCCAATAGACAGTTTGCTGTCTGATCCTGATGTAACCGAAATTATGGTCAACGGACCGAATAAAATCTTTTATGAGAAGCGGGGCAGGATACAGCGGTCGGAGCTTTGTTTCCGAGATAATGATCATGTGATGAATATTATTGATCGGATTGTCAGCGGAGTCGGACGGCATATTGACGAAGCAAGCCCGATGGTAGACGCGCGTCTGGCGGACGGTTCCCGTGTGAATGCAGTGATTCCCCCGATTTCATTAGTCGGTCCTGTGATTACCATTCGTAAATTTTCTCAAAAACCTTTTTCAGCACAGAATTTGATAGAATTTCATTCTGTTACCCAAAATATGGTTTCCTTTCTGGAAGCATGCGTAAAGGGAAAATTAAATGTCGTGGTTTCCGGGGGAACGGGAAGCGGGAAAACCACACTTTTGAATGTTTTGTCGTCATTTATTCCGGAAAATGAACGCATTGTGACCATTGAGGATGCAGCCGAGCTGCAATTGGGACAAGAGCATGTGATTACTTTGGAATCCCGTCCTTCTAATTTGGAAGGGCGCGGACAAATTACGATTCGTGACCTTGTAAAAAACGCACTTAGAATGCGTCCGGATCGAATCATCGTCGGAGAGGTACGTTCCGGAGAAGCACTTGACATGCTTCAGGCAATGAATACCGGTCATGATGGTTCCTTGACAACCACTCATGCGAATTCTCCAAGGGATGCGTTGTCTCGTATTGAAACAATGGTATTGATGAGCGGGATGGAATTGCCGCTGCGTGCCATACGGGAACAAATTGCTTCTGCCATTGATATCGTTGTTCAGCAAAGTCGTATGCGGGACGGAACACGGAAAGTGCTTAGTATTTCGGAGGTTTGCGGCATGGAGGGAGATATGATTGTGCTGCAGGAAATATTTCATTATAAAACCTCCGGCCAGGTTGACTCAAACGGAAAATTTATCGGCTCTTTTTCAAGCACGGGTATTCATCCTTTGTGTATGGAAAAAATACGAAATAACGGGGTGGCGGTGTATGATGACTGGTTTCAGTGAGATTCGTTTTTTCCCGCTTGCTGTTTGCATTTTGATTAGTTCGTTTCTATACATGGTTATCTGCATAGTGGTATACCGTATTAAACGGGAAAAGCTGATGGTGGAAAAACGAGTTGAAAATCTGCCGCACAGAGAACAACAGCAGAATATCAAAAAAGATGTAAAGAAAAAGAAGAGCAGAAACAGAACGGTACAATCCTATAAAGGAACACGGATCCTGGAACTGTTGGGGGAAAAGCTTGCTCTTGCGGGTATTATGTTAAAACCGGAGGAATTTATAGGAATTTGGTGTTTCGCTATATTTTTACCGGCGTTGGCGGGATATCTTATCACCTTTCATTTTATTGCAGCAGTGGGACTTGGGCTGATTGGCGGTATCGTACCTGTGTTTTATATCAAATCGAAATACGCCAAAAGAATGACTTTGTTTACAAATCAGCTTGGCGACAGCTTGACGATCATGAGCAATTGTTTGCGCTCCGGTTTGTCTCTTCAACAGGCAATGGTCAGTATTTCAAAAGAAATGCCTGAACCGATTTCTAAAGAATTCAGCCGTGTATTAAGAGAAATCAAATACGGCAGCACGATTGAAGATGCATTAAACGGGCTTGTTGACAGAATCAAAAGCAAGGACTTGGAATTGATGGTTTCGGCGATATTGATTCAGCGTCAGGTGGGCGGAAATTTGAGCGAAATATTGAATAATATTTCCTCTACGATATTGAGCAGAATCAAAATACAAAATGACATTAAAGTAATGACTGCTACCGGACGAGTTTCCGGGATTATTATCGGTCTTCTTCCGCTCGGGGTTGGTTTAATATTGATGGTTTTGAATCCCGAATATTTTCAGGTGTTTTTTGAAACACAGTTAGGAATCGGGTTGTTGGTTCTTTGCGCTCTTATGGAGGGAATCGGCTTTTTTTGCATCTCTAAAATTATAAAAATTGATTATTAGCGTATCGACAAACAGGACTTGGTAAAACGGAAATTCTGCTCTTTTTGTCCGTATATCTCAGGCAAAAAGAAAATTTAATCAGGAAGGGCAATGGATATGGCGTTGGTAATAGTATCGGCTTCGGTAACTTCATTTATATTGATCCTTCTTCTTTTAGGTCCTTTAGGCAAGAATGCCGATTTAAAAGCCCGCCGTATTTCAGATGCCGTAAGAAAAGTTAAAGTAGAAAAGTATGAAGAACTGGAAAAATCTTTTTACGATCGTTTTTTTAAACCGATTATTTCCGGTATTTTACGGAGAATGGCCTTTCTGATTCCGAAGAACAAACGACAGGATAATAAGGCTTTGGAAAAGGCGCTTCGATATGCCGGTATTTCACTTTCCGTTTCAGAGTACACTGCCGTAAAGACGGTTGTGCTGCTGCTTTCTTTTTTGACAGCCTTTATGATTGCGTTCGGGCTGGTAAGAGATATGGGGATACGGCTGCTAATTTTGACGGTAGGATTGCTGATTGGAATTGTGAGCCCAATTCTTTTTTTACGATCCAAAACAGAAAAAAGACGCACTCAGATCCAGCATCAATTGCCGGAGGTTATGGATATTCTGATGGTGAGCGTAGAGGCAGGCTTGGGATTGGATGAAGCTATTTCACAGATGGCCGGAAAGATGAAAGGCGTTATCGTGGACGAATTTCAAATGGTTCTGCGTGAAACGCAAATGGGCAAGCCCAGGAAGGAAGCTTTTGCAAGACTTGCCGAATGCGCCGACATCCAGGAATTAAAAGTGTTTGTTTCTGCTGTGATTCAGGCGGAGCAGCTTGGAATACCGATTAAAAACGTGCTCGCCGTACAGTCGGCTTCGATGCGTGATATGCGGCGGCAAATAGCACAGGAAAAGGGTATGAAAGCTCCGGTGAAAATGATTATTCCAATGGTTGTTTTTATTCTTCCGGTACTGATTATCATTTTAATGGCACCGGTAGCGATTCAATTGATGGAGCAATTTAAATAAACCCCAAAATGAGAGGTAATGTTGATGAAAATCGGTAACGTATATATAGGCTCCCTGCTGATCTTTGAAAAAATAAGAATCGCGGATACTTTTTTTAGACGATTCATGGGATTGATGGGGAAAAAAAGTTTTGATGGATTTTCGGGACTTTTGTTGCTTCCCTGTGATCAAATTCATACTTTTTTTATGAAAATGAATATTGATGCGGTATATCTGGATCACAATATGAAAGTAATTTCTGTTATGCCCTGCATTGATACCGGAAAAATCATGCCGAAGGTCAAAAATGCCCGGTCAGTTTTGGAATTGCCGGAGGGAATGGCTGATAAGTACGGTATTCGGACTGGGGATATTCTTTCGGTTATGAGAGCTGCAACAGAATAATGATGAAACAATCCGGCTTATAATCATTCAAGTTCGGCACAAGAAAATAATATTTTTCATGCTCCGGCTGTTTTTTGATAGAAATGCACAGCGGATGAATAAAAACCTTGCCCGGCAAGGGAGCAAATACAGAAAAGAACGGTGATTAGTATGCATACTGAAGGTATTGATATGCAACCTGCATTTTACACCAAAGGTGTTACCTTTAAAACAAAACTTTTAGGATATGAAAAAAAGGATGTTGATGAGTATTTGGCAAATCTTCATAATACGATGCAGTCATCGTCAGCCTCCTATGAAGAAAAAACAGATCAGCTCAAAAACAACCTGAAGATGGTAACCAAAGAAATGGAAACCGTGAAAAGCAACTATGCAGCATTGGAGCAAGAAAATCAAAATCTGGCTGCCAAATTGGAATTGGTGGAGGATCAATCGGCAAATATTGAAAGACTGATGCTGGAAAATGAAAACATGAAAAAGCAGATAGAAGAGAATGAAAACTATGTAAGCATTGCCGCTGAAATGAAAGCTAAAAATGTTTTTCTGGAAAGCAGACTGCAACAGTATCAGTTAGCAGAAGAACAATTGACCTTGAAACAAAAAGAACTGGAAAATATGATGTATCAAAAAGAACAAGCGGCAAAAGAAAGCACCTATCAATATAAATCTGAGATTGCCGAGTTGAATGCAAAAATGCAGCTTGTTGGGGAACGGCATCAGAATGAACTGGCGAAACTTAGGGAAATGCTTTTGGATATTGATGAAAAAATAAAGGCGTTTTCAGATTCCTCTTTATAATTTGACAAAAACCTCATTAGATTGAAATACCGTTTGGAAATTGGGATTGTTTGCAGTTGTAAGATGTCTGTGGATTTATGCCGCAGCATAATGAGCGATCAACAAATTGCAGTTTGACACAGCACAAAATATCCCATATAGTAAAAACAACGAAAAAAGAAAACCCTTTTTATAGGGTCAATCAATATTTGCTTAAAAACAGACAAAGGCGTTTGATTCACAAACGCCTTTGTCTGTTTTTTATACCAACTATTATCAGGCAAATATATTGTTCCATACGCAATGCCGAAACAAATTCAAAAGGAATGGTGATTTTTATGTCGAATGCAGAAATTATGTTAAAAAACGTAGGTATGACCTACAAGACAAATGGCAATAGAGATGTTACCGCATTAACCAATGTTACCATGAATCAGGACAGCAAGCTGTAACGCAAAGTTTGCTGTCCCGATTTGTGTCTTTACAGGGATGGTCTGCGCTTGATTTTTCTTCTTGCTTATGATAAAATAATCAAAACGTGAGGGAAGGGAAGGAAAATGGCACAGTTTACCAAGAAGGCTATTATAGAGGCTTTTATCGAGTTGCTCGGAGAACGACCGCTTGATAAAATTACTGTAAAAGATATCGTTACACGCTGTGGCGTTAACCGTAATACGTTTTATTACTATTATCAGGATATTTATGCTCTGGTTGCAGATATTTTCGAATTGGAAACACAGCGTATTCTCGGCGATAATATGGAATATGATTCCTGGCAGGATGCTTTTTTCAGAGCCACTGATTTTGCGCTGAAAAACAAACAGGGAATTTATCATATCTATAAGTCGATGAGCCGGGAACAGCTTGAAAATTATTTGAATCGGGTAACATATGATAGTATGCTCCGCTTTGTAAAATCGCAGGCACAGGATATTTCTGCCCCTGAGGAAGATATTCGGATTATTGCTTTGTTTTATACCCATGCCCTGGTTGGTATGGTATTGCAGTGGTTAAACGACGGAATGAAAGAAGATCCTTACCGGTATATCAATGAGGTCGCCAGGCTGTTTGACGGAAACATTCGTTATACTCTTTCCAAAAACAGTAAAACGGCACAAAAATCAGACAAATAGCTTTTGATGTCTGTTTTTTATACATTTTAAAGTCCATGCACAAAACTTGTGCATGGACCTTTTTTTGTCTGTTGATGCCATTTTGAACGTGACATATAATGATTTATGAAATCGAAAAGTATTTCGGATATTACGGTGATCATGATACAGTATTGCCTGAAGAAAGGAAGGAATAAGGAAATGAAAACGATAAAGCAAGCAAAGGTTTTTTATGTTATTTGCTCTGTACTATTGTGTATCGTCGGAGTACTTTTGATTATTTTTCCGAATGTATCTGCGATTACGCTTTGTTATGTGATCGGAACTATTGCAGCGCTCTGCGGCGTGGCGAAAATTGTCGGGTATTTTTCGCATGATCTTTATAATCTTGCATTTCAGTTTGATCTTGCACTCGGTATCTTCATGACTGCCGTAGGTGCCATTATGCTCATCAGTCCCGAAAAAGTGACGAAATTTTTTTCTGTGATGATCGGACTGTTTGTGATGGTTGACGGTGTCTTTAAACTTCAAACCGCTGTTGATGCAAAACGTTTCGGTTTATCGAACTGGTGGCTGATATTGATTGGCGCATTGCTGTGTGTGGCATTTAGTCTGATATTGATTATTCACACAGACAGCGGCTCCGGTATCATGATGATTTTGGTAGGAATATCATTGCTAATCGATGGCATACAAAATCTGTTTAATGCGCTTTACACAGTCAGAATTATGAAGATGGATTCTAAAGACAAATATTATAGGGGAGATCATAATGATTAAATTTGGTAAATCAATCGTGAAATTTCGTATACCGATTCTAATCATCGCGGGATTATTGCTGATCCCGTCGGTGTTCGGAATGTTGGGGACGAGAATAAACTATGATATGCTAAACTATTTGCCCGATGATATTGATACCGTTATCGGACAGGACGTATTAATGGAGGATTTCGGCAAAGGCGCTTTTTCTTTTGTAATGGTCGAAGGGATGGAGGATAAAGAGGTTTCAACTCTAAAATCCGAGATCGAAAAAGTAGAGCACGTTGATACGGTGGTATGGTATGACAGCCTAATGGACACATCGGTACCTAAAGAAATTTTGCCGGATAAATATTACAATGCTTTTAATTCCGGCGATGCAACCATGATGGCGGTGTTTTTTGACACCTCTACTTCAGCCGATGAAACAATGGACGCCATTCGGGCTATTCGAAAAGTTGCCGATAAGGATTGCTTTGTAACCGGCATGTCGGCGCTTGTCACCGATTTGAAGGACCTTTGCGAAAGAGAAGAACCGATCTACGTCGGACTGGCAGTGCTGTTATGCTGTGCGGCAATGATGCTGTTTATGGATAACTGGTTGGTGCCTTTTGTCTTTCTTGCCAGCATAGGAGCAGCCATTTTGCTCAACTTAGGTACAAACTATTTTCTGGGTGAGATATCGTATATCACCAAAGCGTTATCTGCGGTACTTCAGCTGGCGGTAACGATGGATTATTCAATATTTCTGTGGCACAGCTACGAAGAACAGAAAGAACGCTTTGACAATGATAAACAGCGTGCTATGGCGCATGCGATTAAAGCGACGATTACATCGGTGGTCGGTAGTTCAATTACAACGGTTGCGGGCTTTATTGCGCTGTGCTTTATGAGTTTTACGCTCGGAAAAGATTTGGGTATTGTTATGGCGAAGGGCGTTATATTCGGTGTGATTGGCTGTGTTACGACCTTGCCGGCACTAATCCTTGTTTTGGATCGTCCGCTTACAAAATTGATGCATCGTCCGCTGATACCGAGAATGAAAAAGACTTCTGCCTTTATTGTCAAACATTCATGGGTGTTTTTGGTAATATTTGCAGTCGTGGTGGCTCCGGCATACTGGAGTTATTCTCAGACAAACAAAGAGCTCTATTATGATATGAGCGAGTGTTTACCTCAGGATATGGAATATGTAATAGCCAATTCTAAATTACAGGAAAAATTTAAAATCGGTTCCACACATATGATTTTGGTAAGCACGGATACTTCTGATAAGAATGTCCGAAACATGGCTGATGAAATGGAGAAAGTGGACGGAGTAAAATATGTGCTGGGGCTTGAGTCGGTAGTAGGCTCTCTTGTACCGGAAGAGATGATTCCGGAGTCGATACAAAGCATTTTGAAAAGCGATCAATGGGAACTTATGCTGGTAAACTCAGAGTACACTGTGGCAAGCGACGCGGTAAACAGTCAGTTGGACAGCTTAAACAGCATCCTGAAAAAATATGATAAAAACGGAATGCTGATCGGTGAAGCTCCTTGCACTAAGGATATGATTGAAATTACCGACCATGATTTCCAGGTTGTAACGGTCATATCGATTGCTGCAATATTTGTGATTATTTTACTGGTCCTAAAGAGTGTTTCACTGCCTGTAATTCTTGTTGCAGTCATCGAATTTGCAATATTCATTAACCTTGGTATTCCGCATTTGACCGGAACCTCGCTCCCGTTTATCGCCCCTATCTGCATCAGTACCATACAGCTTGGCGCGACGGTCGATTATGCCATATTGATGACAACCAGATATAAGCGGGAACGCTCGCTCGGAAATGACAAGAAAACTTCGGTAACCACTGCATTGGAAACATCAATGCCGTCTATTATGGTAAGCGCATTAGGCTTCTTCGCCGCCACCTTTGGCGTTGCGGTATATTCTGATATTGATATTATCAGTTCTATGTGCAGCCTTATGGCACGAGGCGCCATTGTCAGTATGTTGTGTGTTATCTTTGTATTGCCGGCGATGTTTATACTGCTTGATAAGGTAATATGTGCCACCAGTTTGGGCTTTAAATCAAAGAAAAGTAACGGAGGAATTTGATTATGTCAGCTGATAAAAACAGAAAAAAATATACGGAAAAATTGATATCCGTGCTCCTTGCGACACTGCTGTGCTGTAGCGGAATCAGCGCGCTGGCGATGAATGCCGTAAATCAGGCATCTGATCAGGACAATACCGGATCTGCTGTTGATTCCACAACAAACGAAACTTCAGATAAGGCGGAAGCGGGTAAAAATGAAACAGTATACGTTCTTGCAAAAGCGGATGGGTCGGTTGAAAAAATTATCGTAAGCGATTGGATTAAAAATTCAATGGATGCTGCCAGTTTAAAAGACCGAAGCGACTTGAAGAATATCAAGAATGTAAAAGGAGAGGAAACTTATACGCTTGATACCGACGGAATGCAGGTTTGGGATGCGCAAGGCAAGGATATTTACTATCAGGGCACTATCGATAAGTCTCTTCCGGTGGATCTTTCACTGAAATACACCCTTGACGGACAACCGATATCGCCGGAAGAACTTGCCGGTAAAAGTGGAAAAGTAACCCTTCGATTCGACTACACGAACAATCAATATGAATATGTTGAAATCGATGGAGAAAAGACAAAAATAAATGTTCCGTTTATTATGCTTACCGGTATGATTTTAGATAATGATCATTTTAGGAACATTGAGGTTACTAACGGTAAGATAATTAATGACGGCGATCGCACCGCAGTTATCGGATTTGCGCTTCCGGGCATTCAGGATAATCTCGGTATTGATAAAGAAAAAATGGAAATTCCGTCTTATGTTGAGATCAGCGCGGAAGCAACTGATTTTGAGTTGTCTGCCACGATGACACTGGCAACCAACAGTGTGTTTAACGGAGTTGACCTTAGTAAAGCTGACAGCTTGCATTCACTGAAAGATAAAATGTCTACACTGACCGACAGTATGGCGCAGTTGATAGACGGTTCTTCTCAGCTTTACAGTGGTCTTTCCACTTTGCTGAACAAGTCAGAGAAACTGATACAGGGGATTCATACGCTTGCGGGTTATTCCGGTCAGATTTCGGACGGTGCCGTATCTATGAACCGTTATTTAAAAGAAGCAGTTTCAAACAATGCCGATTTGAACAACGGTGCAGAAACAGTATTCAATACGCTGCTTGCCACAGTCAGCAGTGAAATTACTTCAAACGGTATTCAGATAGATGCGCTGACCATTTCTAATTACAAGAATGTCATCAACGGACTGTTGGAATCTCCGAGTGCAGTTCAGAAATCGCAGCTTATTGCCATTGCGGATAAAACTTTAAACACAAAGCTTGCCGAAAACGGAATACCGGAACAATATTATAACGCCGTAAAATGGATGCTGTATGAGCAGATGAGCACGGGCAAAACACAGGATGAGGCCATGCAGAACATCTCGTCTGTCCTTACCGATGCGGTATTTGCTTCCGGTGTTAATGCTGCACAACCCGATTCTGCTGTACAGGCTGCAGTATTGAATGAGACAGGTGATATCACAACAGCGGTTACGGTTGCCAAGATTTGTACTTATTTGGCTTCGGTAAAAGGCGGAAATGCGACAGATTATGTTTCCGCAGCGCAAGCAATGGTTCCTTCCCTGCAGGAGAAAACAGAAAATGCAAAAAAATTGCAGACTGCTGTACAAACGGCAGAAACGGCGCAAGGCAAGGCCGCTGTTTCGGGATTGTGTCTGACTCTTGCACAAGAGACGTTAAAGCCTTCCCTTGAAAGTGCGGTCAAACAGCTAGACAGCTATCATGATTTTTATCAGGGTTTGAAAAGTTATACATCGGCAATTCAACAGATTTGCGACGGCAGCGGTGAACTTGCTCAAAAAACGGAAGAGTTTGCAAAGGGTATGGAGCAGTTGAAAAGTCAAAGCGCTGCGCTGCCTGAAGGCGTGAAAGAGTTAAAAGACGGTTCACTGCGCATTTCTGACGGGCTAAAACAGCTCAATGAACAGGGAGTACAAAAACTTGCCGATGTCATGAATGGAGATATCGGCTCAATGATTGCACGTTTGCGTGCAACGGTTGATGTATCAAAGCATTATCAGTCTTTCAGCGGAATCGCGGAGGGTGAAAGCGGCGATGTGAAATTTATATACAAAACCGCTTCCATTGAAAAATAAACGGTTATATACTGTGTTTCCATGCAAGGAGATTGCTGCAGCATGCAGCAATCTCCTTTGTGTTTATTACCTGCTATTTTCTAGCGAATAGCAATCATGCTCCCTGATTCTGCTTCGACCGGCTGCAACATTCCTCGGAAGATTTCATTTGCTTTTGGATTTCATTGATGATACAATTTTTTTGGCAAAGACAGTGAAAAATCCGACAAATATTAAATTGTTGGTGAAACAGGTAGAAATATATCAATGAATGTAGTATAATAACAAGGCAAAAGAAAATAAAACAGAAATACTGTCAAAATAACAAGATATCTTTAAGAAGGAAAGCGGTTATGAAGATTATCATTGTCGGCTGCGGAAAAATCGGTACCACAATATTGTCCAGTCTCGTTACGGAAGAACATGATGTTGTGGCGGTAGATGATAACGCATCGGTTATCACGGAAATCACAAATATTTATGATGTAATGGGAGTTTGCGGCAACGGAGCGGATTGTGAAACACTGACCGAAGCCGGAGTGGAAAGAGCAGAACTGTTTGTGGCGGTTACAGGCTCTGACGAGTTGAATATGCTGAGTTGCTTTATTGCCAGAAAAATGGGAGCCAAGCATACCATTGCCCGAATTCGCAATCCCGAGTATAACGATCAAAGCCTCGGATTTATGAAGCAGCAATTGCATTTGTCCATGGCGATTAATCCGGAAAAACTTGCGGCAAAAGAACTTTTCAATGTGCTGAAGCTGCCGTCGGCAGCTAAAATTGAGTCGTTTTCTCGACGCAATTTTGAGATGGTTGAATTGAAGCTGAAGCCGGATTCGCCGTTGGATGGTTTAAAGCTGATAGATCTGAGAAAAAAATATGATGTCAGACTGTTGATTTGCGCAGTGCGCCGAGATGATAATATTTATATTCCGGATGGTAACTTTGAACTGAAAAGCGGCGATAAAATCGGGATAACAGCTGCGCCGGCTGAAATTCTTCGGTTCCTGCGTATGCTGGGAATCATGCAGAAGCAGGCACGGAATGTGATGATTCTGGGCGGCAGTAAAACAGCGTATTATCTGTCAGAGATGCTGCTTGCCGGCGGAAACTCGGTCAAAGTCATTGAGCGGGACCGCAAACGCTGCCTGGAGCTTTGTGACAAACTGCCAAGCGCGGTAGTCATCCATGGTGACGGTGCACAGCAGGAATTGCTTCGCGAGGAAGGAATTCACTCGATGGATGCTTTTGTTTCTTTGACCGGAATTGATGAGGAAAATATATTGCTTTCTTTTTTTGCCGCGTCTCAGGATGTTCCTAAGGTAATATCAAAGGTGAATCGGGATGAGTTTGTTCCTATCGCCGAAAAGCTGGGGTTGGATTGTATCGTCTCGCCGAGAAAAATCATTTCAGATATTCTTGTCCGATACGCCAGAGCATTGGAAAACTCGATTGGCAGCAAGGTGGAAACCTTGTATCAGCTGATGGACGGGAAAGCGGAAGCGCTGGAATTTATTGTTGCACCGGATTGCAGTTTAAGCGGGGTTTCGCTTAAGGAATTAAAATTGAAGCCTAATATTCTGGTCGCAGGAATTATTCGCGGGAGAAAGACCATTATTCCTGCCGGTGATGACTTTATTCTGCCGGGGGACAATGTTGTAGTTTTGGCAGCCGGACAGAGGCTAAACGACCTTTCGGATATTATTTACTAAAGGTGGCAGTTTGTTTTTATGAATCGCAGAATGATTTTTTATGTCATCGGTCAGATTATTAACATCGAAGCGGCTTTACTGCTTTTACCGGCAGCGGTGTCGCTGTATTACAAAGAGGAGTGCTTGACCGCGTTCTTAATTACGGCGGGAATCGCTCTGACTGTCGGGCTGATCCTGACTCTAACCAGCCGTCCCGGCAATCATTTGATCTATGCAAAAGACGGATTTGTCATTGTGACATTGGCTTGGCTTGCTATGTCGGTGATCGGCGCACTGCCTTTTGTGATAAGCGGGGAAATGTCGAATTACATTGACGCTTTTTTTGAAACGGTGAGCGGCTTTACGACTACCGGCGCATCTGTCTTAACTGATGTAGAAAAGATGAGCCAAGGGTTGCTCTTTTGGCGCAGTTTCACGCACTGGATAGGCGGAATGGGCGTGCTTGTGTTTGTTATGGCGATTATCCCAAATATTTCCGATCGTTCTATTCATATTATTCGTGCGGAAATGCCAGGCCCGATCGTGGGAAAACTTGTGCCGAAATTAAAGAACACAGCGAAGATTTTATATCTGATTTATATTGTGATGACCGTGTTGGAAGTTGTTTTTTTACTGTGCGGCGGAATGCCGTTGTACGACAGCATGGTACATGCTTTTGGAACGGCGGGAACAGGAGGCTTTGGAATCAAAGCGAGCAGCCTTGCCGGATACAGCCCGTATTTGCAGTGGGTGATCGCCGTTTTTATGTTGCTGTTCGGCATTAATTTTAATATCTACTATTTGGTTTTGATCCGCCGGTTTCGTTCTGTTTTTCGCAGTACAGAAATGTGGAGTTACATCGGTTTGGTTGTCCTTTCGATTTCGGCAATTACCGTTAACATTTATCCTGTGTCTCAGAGCTTTTCGGAAGCATTGAGATTGTCGGCTTTTCAGGTGTCCTCGGTTATTACAACGACCGGATATGCTACGGCTGATTTTAATCTCTGGCCCGAAATGTCTAAAGGAATTTTGTTGTTTTTGATGTTTATCGGAGGATGCGCCGGCTCAACAGCAGGCGGACTGAAGGTCTCGCGAGTGGTGATTTTGCTGAAGATGATCCGCAGAGAGCTCAACCGGATGCTCCACCCGCGTTCTGTCAGCGTGGTGAAATTTGAGGGCAAGCAGGTTGACGAAGCGACGCTGAACAGTGTGAGTATTTATTTTGTACTGTACATTATTTGTTTCTGTGCCGTATTCTTTATATTGTGTTTTGAACCGTTTGATTTTGCAACGAATTTCAGCGCAACGGCAGCCTGTTTTAATAATGTGGGACCGGGTTTTGGAGCAGTGGGCCCGGCGGCAAGCTATCAAGGATATTCGGCTCTGTCAAAAACGGTGCTGTCTATTGCGATGCTGCTTGGCCGTCTGGAAATATTTCCGCTGTTGCTTGCATTTTCTCCCTCTACGTGGGCAAAAAAATAACAGATGGCTGTAAGTCTATCGGGATTTATTTTTTACAAGAGTGTTTTTAGGGACACTCTTGTTTTTCAAAACATGATTTTCATAGATGAGAGGACTGAACTGCCTTGAAATACCTGCTTAAAAACCTGAAAAAATACAGAAAAGAAAGCATTTTAGCGCCGTTGTTCAAGATGCTGGAGGCGCTGTTTGATCTGTTCGTTCCTCTTGTGGTACAGGATATCATTAATGTGGGGATCAGAGATCATAATACCGTCTATATTTTACAGCGCTGTGGTCTGATGGTAGGGTTGGCGGTCGTTGGATTGGTGTGCAGTATTACGGCACAGTATTTCTCTGCGCGTGCGGCAGTCGGATGCGCCACCGGATTAAGGCATCATCTGTTTTCTCATATTCAGACGTTGAATTTTTCTGAAATAGATCGGATAGGTCCCAGCACGCTGATTACTCGTATGACCAGTGATATTAATCAGGTGCAGAACGGATTGAATATGTTTCTGAGATTGTTTCTGCGCAGTCCGTTTATTGTGTTTGGTGCCATGATCATGGCTTTTACGATTCATCCGCGCATTGCTTTCGTATTTGCGGTTGCCATTCCGGTTTTGTTTGTGATTATATTCGGTATCATGAAATGGACATCTCCTTTGTATAAAAAGGTACAGGTTAAACTGGATGGCGTATTGGGTATCACCCGCGAAAATCTTTCCGGCGTGCGGGTGATCCGCGCTTTTAATAAAGAAGAATCTGAGACAGAGCGCTTTCATGAATCCAACGAACAATTGAACAAAGCCCAGTTACATGTCGGACGGATATCGGGACTGATGAATCCGTTAACTTATACGGCAGTCAACCTGGGGATCATCGCTATTCTATATATGAGCGGCAAAGAAGTAAACAACGGCAGTTTAATGGATGGCAGCGTAATAGCATTGATTAACTATGCCAGTCAGATTTTGGTGGAACTCATCAAATTCGCAAATACAGTGGTATTGCTCAGTCGAGCTTCAGCAAGCTTAAACCGCTTAGAAACGGTAATGGATACCAAGCCGTCTATGACTTTTCCTGAACGGCAGACTACGGCTTCGGTCAGCGAGGAAGCGGTTCGGTTTGATCATGTTAGCCTTAGATATCAGGGTGCAGGAGAAGAAAGTCTGACCGATATTTCTTTCTGTGTCATGCGGGGACAGACGATCGGTGTGATCGGCGGCACGGGCAGCGGAAAGACCAGTTTGGTCAGTTTAATCCCCCGATTTTATGACGTAACCGGCGGTCAAATTACATTGTGGGGTAAGCCGATAGCAGATTGGACGAAAGAAGAACTTCGCAGTCATGTGGGAGTGGTCATGCAGCGTGCACAGTTGTTTACCGGTACGATTCGATCGAATTTGCTGTGGGGAAATCCGGACGCTACCGACAAGCAGCTTGAAAAAGCGTTAGAAACGGCACAAGCAATTGATTTTGTCCGTAAAAAACCGCTGGGATTAGACGAGCCCGTGGAACAGGGCGGACGGAACTTTTCCGGCGGACAGAAACAGCGGTTGACCATCGCCAGGGCATTGGTGAAAGAGCCGGAGATCTTGATTCTGGATGACAGCGCCAGCGCGTTGGATTTTGCCACCGACGCCGCATTGCGCAAGGCGCTGCGCAGGTTGCTTGAATATATCACAGTGTTTATTGTTTCTCAGCGGACCTCCAGCCTGCAGCATGCAGACCAGATTTTAGTGTTGGAGGACGGTCATTTGGTAGGATGCGGTTCGCATGACGATTTGCTGAATGAGTGTCAGGTATATCGGGAAATTTATGAGAGTCAATTCCAATAATCTCATACCGCACAGGTGATGACAGATAAAATACAGGTTTTAAGAAAGAGAGCAGATGAGAATGTCCGCGAAGCAAGAAAACAGATTGAGCCGTGAGGAGAATCGCAGGACGCTGCGTCGTGTTTTGCATTTTATCCGACCCTATCTTATCTTTGTATTAGCAGGTTTGCTGTGCGCTGTTATCAGCGTGATAACACAGTTGTTGGTTCCCATCTTCTGCGGAGATGCCATCGATGCGATGATCGGCGCCGGAAGAGTGGATTTTGAAAGTATTGCTCGCATTGTTTTCGCTATTGCGGCGGCAACAGGAATTACAGCGGCGGCACAATGGATATTGTCGGTTTGTAATAACCGAATCATTTTCGGTGTTTCCCGTGATTTGCGAAATGCGGCGATCGAAAAAATCCAAGCATTGCCGCTTTCCTATCTGGACATGCATCCTTCGGGAGATTTGGTCAGTCGGATGATTGCCGATGTTGATACTTTTGCAGATGGACTGCTGATGGGATTGACACAGCTGTTTACCGGTGTCTTGACTATCATCGGCACATTATGCTTTATGATAACCGTTAACCTGCCGATTACCCTGGTGGTTGTTTGCTTGACGCCGCTCAGTTTATTTGCGGCAAGTTTTATTGCCCGTCATACCTATCGCCATTTCCAAAGACAGACAGCAGTGCGCGGGGAGCAAACGGCATTTGTGAATGAAATGATTGAAGGTCAGAAGGTGGTGCAGGCGTTCGGACACGAAACCGAAAGCCTTGATGCTTTTGATGAAGTGAATGAACGTTTACAGCGTGCCAGTATGAAAGCGGTATTCTTTTCCAGCTTGACCAATCCTTGTACTCGATTCGTCAACAGTATGGTCTATGTCGGGGTAGGATTGTCGGGTGCATTGTTTGCCATCGCAGGCGGCATCAGCGTAGGACAGCTGAGCGTATTTTTGAGCTATGCCAATCAATATGCCAAGCCGTTTAATGAAATTTCCGGCGTAGTCACCGAATTGCAGAATGCATTGGCCTGCGCCGCACGGATATTTCAGTTGTTGGATGAGCAGAGCCAAACAGCAGATTCTGAACAGGCTGTCATTTTAGAAAGCGACGGACGGGTGGATTTGAATAAAGTTTCGTTCCGTTACGTTCCGGAGCGCCCTCTGATAGAGGATTTTACCTTAGAAGTAAAACCGGGACAGCGGATTGCACTTGTCGGACCTACCGGATGCGGTAAAACGACTTTAATCAACCTGCTTATGCGGTTTTACGATGTGGACAGCGGCAGCATTAAGGTGTCCGGAAAAGATATCCGTGATGTGACTCGCGCTTCTTTACGGCGCAACTACGGTATGGTCTTGCAGGACACCTGGCTCAAAGCCGGTACGATTCGGGAAAATATTTCCTATGGCAAACCGGATGCCACCGAAGAAGAAATTGTTGCCGCGGCGAAAGCTGCTCACGCTGACAGTTATATCAGACGTTTGCCGCAGGGATATGATACTGTCATTGCTGAGGATGGCGGAAATATCAGCCAGGGGCAGAAACAGCTTTTATGTATCGCCCGGGTGATGCTTTGCTTGCCGCCAATGCTGATTTTAGATGAAGCGACCAGCAGCATTGACACCCGGACCGAAATAAAAATTCAGTCCGCCTTTGCCAGAATGATGGAGGGAAGAACCAGCTTTATTGTAGCGCATCGTCTTTCCACCATTCGTGAGGCAAATGTTATTTTGGTGATGAACGACGGGCATATCGTAGAGCAGGGAGATCATCAGTCCTTAATGAATCAGAATGGATTTTATGCGAGACTCTATAACAGTCAGTTTGACGGAACAACTTAGACTTAAGGCACGCTGAAATTTCAGCGTGCCTCAGTCTGTCGAAAAACTATAAGTTATAAAGGACTACAATTTATAGCTTGTCTACAGTCTGGATATTATGTTGATTTTCTGAAATAATAACAGCGATATCGTCTGTGGCAGATGCAAAGTAAAAGAAAGAAGGGAATGTTTGTCTGTATGAGTGTATTCATAAAGGATTGTCAGCCGGCATCGATGTTTCGGTATTTTGAGCAAATCAGTGCAATTCCGCGAGGCTCCGGCAACGAAAAGGCGGTTAGTGATTTCCTTTGCCGGTTTGCACGGAAAAAGGGACTGGACTGTTATCAGGACGATTTGTATAACGTGATTATTAAAAAGCCGGGAAGTGCAGGCGCTAAGTCGCAGCCGGCTGTTATGCTGCAGGGGCATCTTGACATGGTTTGTGAGAAGAATGGTGATTGTCCGCACGATTTTGAACATGATGGATTACAGTTGCTTGTGAAGGACGGTTTCCTATCGGCAAAGGATACAACCCTTGGCGGAGATAACGGGATAGCAGTTGCACTGATGATGGCTTTGCTGGATGATGATACTCTTGTACATCCGCCTCTCGAGTGTGTTTTTACGGTGCAGGAGGAGGTCGGTTTGATTGGAGCCACTTCGCTTGACGGGAGCTTGTTATCTGCGAAGACAATGATCAATCTTGACTCAGAAGAAGAAGGAGTTGCGACGGTTAGCTGTGCCGGTGGTTTGCGAATGCAGTTTGACAGACAAGCTAAGTGGCAAAGCAGTACCGGGAAAAGCGGACTTCTGATTAAAATCAGCGGTCTCCCCGGCGGACATTCGGGAATCGATATCGATAAGGAACGTACCAATGCCAATAAATTAATGGGGCGTGTGTTAGCGTCCTTTCCTGATCCGTTTGATATTGCTTATATGAAGGGCGGCAACAAAGATAATGCTATTCCGCGGGAGGCAGAGGCGCTGATTGCTTTTGACAGTAAGGATGCTGAAAATCGGGCGGAGCATGTTTTGGATTCTATGCTTGTTGACCTAAGCACAGAAATTTGTCCCGCGGAGCCGGAGTTTGCTTTAAAATGGGAAGCAGCTTTGCTTCCGGCGCGTTTGATGGATCGGGATACCACCGCCGCACTGGTACAACTGTTATATTTATCTCCGAATGGAGTGCTCAGCCGAAACAGAAAGCAGGGTGGGTTTGTTGTGACCTCCTCTAATTTGGGTGTGGTTCGTATGACTGAATCGGGGGTGCAGGCGGTGTTCTCTCCGCGCAGCTCTTCTGCTTCCTTGCAGGCGGAAATAAAACAACGTTTTTCGATGCTTGGCAAGTTATTAGGCTTTACCGTTTCTTGCCACGGAGAATATCCGGGCTGGAATTATGCGGAACACTCCCCCATACGTGATTGTTTCATGAGAAGTTACCAGACGTTGTTTGGAAAGGATATGAAGTTTGAAGCAATTCATGCAGGGCTTGAATGTGGTTTGTTTCAGGCGAAGCTGCCCGGTTTAGATGCTATTGCAATTGGACCGACGATTCTCGGATGTCATACGCCGCAGGAACGGTTGGACCTTGCTTCTTGTGAACGAACATGGCGATTGGTTGTCGATGTGCTCCAAAGGATGGCAGAGGAAAGCTAGAACAGATGGAAGCGCACTCTTCTATGCAGTAAAATGTATGAAAGAGTGCGCTTATTTCATTGATTATGTTTTTTACGATAATCCCGCGGTGTCATGGAAACCTGCTTTTTGAAAATCTTGGTGAAGTGGTTGTAGTCAGGAATCCCCACTAACTGTGAGATCAGGGAAATCTGGTAATTAGTAGTTTTTAAAAGATGTTTTGCGAGATTGATTCTTTTATTGCGGACATATTCTGCGATTCCGATGTTGTAGGTTTGCCGAAAGACTTGATAAAGAGTAGAACGGCTGATTTGTAAATCTTCGCACATTTTTTCTACCGCAAGATTGCCGGAAAGATTTTGGGTGATATACTGATCGATTCGTATCGCGAGATTGTTTTTATCCAGAGAGATCAATTCCTCCAGCCATAAATAGCTGGCACAGGCTTCCAGAATTTTTGAGACCGCTTTAATCTGGGTAGTGGAAAAATGCTTGAGTTTTTGAAAAGCGGGCAGCAATTCTTCAGGGTTAATATGGTATTCCTCCGCCTTTGCACGAATCTGTTCTGAGGAAACCGAGTCGTTTTTGTTTTCCAGAATCTGCCCAAACATCACATATCCGATCACCGAATGATCGTATTTTAGCGGCGCGACTGTTTCCAGCAAGCCTGCATGGCATTGATAAGTATAAATGGAGCGGGTGCTTTTGCAGATCTGGCAGCTTTCCCGGTCGGATTGGTCACATTGGCTTTTGGCGGCAGGATTGGATTTGATGATTCGGCAAAAGTCGCAGAGTTCGGGAGGATAACAGGCAATCTCCTGAAAATCGCCGTCGAAGATTGCCATTCTGATGTTTGTCAGTAAATAAAAGTCTGCCATTAATTCATATAGCTTTTCTGTATTTATTTTAATCATTATATTTTTGGAAAATCAGGGTGTTTTCGTTTTAGAAAACATCCTGATTTTCGTATTTTACCTCCTGCTTTTCGAAATGGTGCTTTCAAACGAATATTATGAACAAATTTACTATTTTCCAGACGTTTGTTACTTTTATTATATCATACATTTTCCTATAATAAAAGTAAAAATTGTGTATTTTTTTGGAGGGATTTCCAATGATTATCAGCGAAGTAAAAGCAGTCAGAGAAGAATACCAAAAGGCGAGAGAAAGAAGATGGGTACTGCCGTGTATCTGTACCGAAAATCTGACCACAACAGAGGCGATTTTAAAGGCAGCCAAGGATTATCAGCAAGAACATTCCGTTAAAAATATTCCTGTTATTATTGCCGCAACCTGTCTGTATGATCACAGAAGCCAGATTCCTAATTATACCCATACACGCGACTGGAAAACGGGCCTAAAGCTATTTACAAACGATATTAAAGCGTTGGCGGATGAAAATGGATATTATCGGGATTTGAATGTGATGATTCATCTGGATCACATTCAGCATGATTTAGACACCGAGCTTTTGGAGGGAGACCTTAGTGATTACGCCTCAATTTTGTATGATGCCTCAGGAGTTCCGTTTGAGGAAAACATTCGGAAAACGGCTGCATTTGTGGAAAAGCGGGGCGGTGACATTCTGGTGGAAGGTGCCTGCGATGAAATCGTGGATGCCACGGGAAATGTACATAACGAGCTGACTTCTCCGCAAAAAGCAAAAGAGTATGCCGAAAGAACGGGAGTCGATCTGATCGTAGCAAATCTCGGTACGGAGCATAGAGCAACTGGCAAGCAACTGCAGTATCATGGAGATGTTGCAAGAAGTATCAAGGCGGAAATCGGAGAAAAGATTGTCTTGCATGGTACTTCATCGGTGACCAATGAACAAGTCAGAGGCTTATTTGATGACGGTGTCATCAAGGTGAATGTATGGACTGCCTTGGAGAGAGACAGCGCTCCTGTACTGTTTGAAGAGATGATAAAAAATGCCGTAAAAATTGCAGGCGTTGAAAAGGTGGAGGAATTAATTGCCGCCGGATATCTCACCGAAAAAGCAAAAGAGGCAGTGTCCAACAATATCGGATATTTTACAACGGTATTCCGTCAGGATGTCATTTATCGCAATATGGAAAAAATCGTAAAAGATTATTTTGATATGTGGTACAGATAGGAGGAAATACAGTGGCACTTCTTGGAATTGATGTAGGAACGACTGCAAGTAAGGCAATCGTATTTTCTGACGAAGGAAAACAGCTGGGCTATGCCTATCGGGAGTATCCGCCGTTTGAGAATACATATGAGACCAACGGGAATTTGCTTTGGGAAAACATGTGCGAGGTCATTGCCGACGCCGTCCGGCAGGCAGGGGAACGTGCGAAAGAGATCAAAGCGTTGGCCATTTCTTCTTTTGGGGAATCCTTTGTTCCGATTGATAAAGACGGAAATGTACTGATGAATACGGCGCTGTATATGAGCAGCTGCGGTACCGAACAGAGCAGGTGGCTGGAAACACATATCGGAAATGACCGGATCATGAAAGTGACCGGAGCAAAAATTCACCCGATGTATTCGCTGCCTAAGATGATGAATATCAAAGAGGAACACCCCGATATTTATCGAAAAGTCTACAAGTTTTTGCCAATCAGCTCCTTTTGTTCGTATAAGCTTTGCGGAGAGTGCAAGGCAGACTACTCTCTGGCGGCAAGAACGATGGCGTTTGATGTAGTAAATAAATGCTGGGGTATCGAGCTACTGCAGCTTTCGGGAATGGATACGGACAAACTGCCTCAGCCGATCCCGACAGGAGAAAAGGTAGGAATCGTACTGCCCGAGGTGGCGAGATTCTTAGGACTTCCGCAAGGAGTCATTGTTGCGGCAGGAGGACATGATCAGGTTTGTGCGGCAATCGGTGCCGGTGTGCTCTCCACAGATGTAGCGATTGACGGAACGGGAACAGTGGAATGCATTACATCGGTCTTTGACAAACCGCAGCTGGAGGAATCGTTTTTAAATAACAATTTTGTTTGCGTACCCTACCCGGTAAAAGGAATGTACACCACCTATGCGTTTAACTTTACCGGCGGAGCAATCCTGAAATGGTATAAAGACACGTTGGGACGGTATGAGCAGCAGGTGGCAAAGGAGCAGGAAATCAGCGTTTACCGGTACTTAGATATGCAGGGTGCCAAAGAGCCTACCGGAATCATTGTCATTCCCCACTTTTCCGGAAGTGCGACTCCTGACATGAACGAACATGCAAAGGGCGCTTTTCTCGGAATCACAATGGATACCGATGCGCCGATGCTGTATCGGGCTTTGATAGAGGGCGTCACCTATGAAATGATGTACAATCTGGAAAAGCTGGAAGAGTTCGGCATTTCCATGTCGGTACTGCGCGCAGTAGGGGGCGGTTCCAAATCTCCGTATTGGCTACAGATGAAAGCGGATATTTTGGGAAAGGCCATTATTCCGCTTGACTTAGATGAAGCAGGGATTGCAGGAACAGCGATGCTTTCCGGTGTTTGCTGCGGTGTTTATCAAAGCTTAGAAGAGGCAGAAAAGCTTTTTGTGAAAAAGAAACAGCCCTATGAGCCGAATATGGAACTCCATCAGGCTTATTTAAAGCATTATCAAAGGTTTAAAATGGTTCGGCAGATGATTGCCGATGTGTTTCGATAAAACAATGAAAAAGGAAAGGTGATTGATATGAGTAAAATGACATTTGCGCTTTATTTCGGAAACAGAGGATTTATGCCGGCAGAGCTTATCGAGGGAGCACGGGAAGACATGATAAAGGCTGTCACCGATGCAGGATATGATTATATCATTATGGATAAGAGCGCTACCCGTTACGGAGCGGTTGAAACCCGTGACGAAGGCAGAGCGTACGCGAAATGGCTGAAATCCCATGAGGGCGAGTATGACGGCGTGATTCTTTGTATGCCCATTTTCATAGATGAAAACGGTGCAATTGCTGCATTACAGGATGCAGGTGTGCCGATTTTAATGCAGGCATATCCGGACGAAATCGGAAAAATGGACTTTAAGCACAGGAGAGATGCTTATTGCGGAAAATTCTCGGTTACTGATGTTTTTGAACAATATCGTGTACCTTACACTGTGATGAAGCCGCACGTTGTTCATCCCCTGACCAAAGAGTTTGCTGAAAATCTGCATGAGTTTGCTGCGGTCTGCCGTGTTGTAAACGGCATGAAAAGATTTTCTATCGGTTGTATCGGCGCTCGCACCACCGCTTTTAAGACAGTTCGGTTTGATGAGGTTACGATGCAGCGTCACGGCATCAATGTAGAAAGCTTTGATTTGTCCGAACTGTTTGAGCTTGTTCGCGTCAAGGCTGACAATGATGAAAAGGTGATTGCCAAGAAAGCGGCACTGGAGAAATACACCGATTTTTCCCATGTTCCTGAAGATAAGAAATTGATGCTTTCTAAAATCAGCGTGGTGATTGATGAATACATTGAAACCTATCATCTTGATGCCATCGCGCTCCGTTGTTGGAACGAAATGGAAACCTATCTGCGCGTCTGTCCCTGTGTTCTGTTGAGCGAGCTGAATGACCGCGGCATTACGGCTTCCTGTGAAATTGATATGTGCTCTGCAATCACAATGCGGGCGCTGTCCCTGGCAACAGAGGGACCTGCGGCTTGCCTTGACTGGAACAATAATTACGGAGATGATCCGGATAAGGTGATTTTGTTCCATTGCGGTTCTACCGCCCAAAAGCTGATGAAGGAACAGGGAACAGTTACCTCTCACAAGATGTTTGACAAAGGGGATCCCGGCAGCGGCTGGGGTACCAATGAAGGCAGAATTGCATCCTTCCCTATGACTTTCTCCAATTGCAAAACCGAGGATGGCAAAATTACGATTTACTTTAGTGAAGGCGAATTTACCGACGACGATATCGAAAAAGAATTTTTCGGGTGCGGCGGTGTAGCTAAGATTGATCATTTGCAGGATAAGCTGATTAAGCTGGCACGAGGCGGCTTTAAGCATCACACCACCGTTGCAAACGGTCACGTGAAAGCTGTTTTAGAGGAAGCATTCAAGTATTACCTTGGTTACGATGTGGTAAGCATAGAGGATTAAACCAAAAACAGATTGACTTGACGGAAAATTTGTTTTATAATGTTTTTAGAAATATCCTGACATGAAGACCGGTAATTTTACCGTCCGGGTGAAAGGTGCTGAATGAATGTACTGTATTGTTTTTTGCTGAATGAAACGGTAAAAACAATACTGCGGATTACTGCACCTTTTCCCGGTGCAGTAATTTTTTTGCAAAGGATAAGAACACAGGAAAGGAACGGAAAGGCTTATGGAAACACGGATCGCAGTAATGGGGATTATTGTGGAGAATATCAACTCGGTGGAAGAACTGAATCGGCTTTTACACCAGTCCGGGAAATACATTATCGGCAGAATGGGATTGCCGTATCGAGACAAAAAGGTGCATATTGTCAGCATTGCCATTGATGCGCCGCAGGATGTTATTTCGGCACTGTCGGGAAAAATCGGCAAGCTGGACGGAGTCAGCGTCAAAACAGCTTATTCCAATGTGATAACTCATGAATAAAGAATTGCTGTCAGTAATCGACAAATTGCAGAATGAGCGTTCTCTTGCCCTTCCCGAATATGAATATTTGATTGAGCAATATACGGAGGAAACAGCTCGGATACTTGCCGAGCGGGCGGTTGCGGCTCGCAGGCAAATATATGGCAATGCCGTATATATCAGAGGACTCATTGAGATCAGCAATATCTGTAAAAATGATTGTCTGTATTGCGGTATCCGTCGGAGCAACCCGTCTTGTGACCGATATCGCTTAACAGAAGAACAGATTATGGCTTGCTGTGACGAAGGCTATGCATTGGGATTTCGTACCTTCGTGTTGCAGGGAGGGGAAGATGGATTTTTTACCGATGAGGCAGTGTGCGATATCATCGGCAGGATCAAAAGCAGATATCCGGATTGCGCAGTAACCCTCTCTCTCGGAGAAAGAAGCAGGGAAAGCTATCAAAAAATGTATGATGCGGGTGCGGATCGGTATTTGCTTCGGCATGAAACCGCTGACCCGAAGCACTATGCATTGCTGCATCCGGAGAATATGTCCTTTGCGCATCGCATGCAGTGCCTGAGGGATTTAAAAGAAATCGGCTTTCAGACCGGCTGCGGCTTTATGGTGGGATCTCCTTATCAGACGGTGTCCTCTTTGGCATCGGATTTAAAATTTGTGGAAGCGTTTCATCCCGATATGTGCGGAATAGGCCCTTTTATTCCCCACAAGGATACGCCGTTTCGGAGTATGCCTGCGGGAACAATGCAGCTCACTTGTTATCTGTTATCGATCATCCGGCTGATACAGCCGAACATCCTTCTGCCGGCTACGACCGCCCTCGGCACCATTGACCCGAAGGGGCGGGAAAAGGGTATCTTATCGGGAGCTAATGTCGTTATGCCGAATTTGTCACCGGTGTCGGTGCGAAAAAAATACGAGTTGTATGACGATAAAATTTGTACGGGGGAGGAAGCTGCACAATGTAAGAATTGTCTTGCGCTTCGTATGAAGTCAATCGGATACGAAGTGGTGACGGACAGAGGGGACATCAAATAAACATCTGAATGGGAAGAATGATCTGACCAAAAGAGAAAGGAATCATGAAAAATGACAATTTACAATCCAAAATCATTAAAAGCGGAGGAGTTTATCAACGACGCTGAAATCAGAGAAACTTTGGCTTATGCAGAGAAAAATAAAGGTAACGCAGCACTCATTGATGAAATACTGGAAAAAGCACGGCCTCGGAAAACCGAAACGGGTACGGTCTGCCGCGGTTTATCCCATCGGGAAGCGTCGGTTTTGCTTGCCTGTGAGATTCCCGAAAAAGTACAGGAAATCTATCGCTTGGCAGAAGAAATCAAACTTGCTTTTTACGGCAATCGTATTGTGATGTTTGCGCCGCTTTATCTTTCCAATTATTGTGTGAACGGATGCCTGTATTGTCCGTATCATCTCAAAAACAAGCACATTACCCGAAAAAAGCTGACACAAGAGGAAGTTGCCAGAGAGGTTACGGCACTTCAGGATATGGGGCATAAGCGTCTTGCGATTGAAGCGGGGGAAGATCCGGTTAATAATCCGATTGAATATATTTTGGAGTGTATACATACGATTTATGGCGTCAATCATAAAAACGGAGCCATTCGTCGTGTCAATGTTAACATTGCCGCAACCACGGTGGAAAATTACCGTTTGCTGAAAGAGGCAGGAATCGGAACTTATATTTTGTTTCAGGAAACCTACCATAAAGAAAGCTATTTACAGCTTCACCCGACAGGACCGAAGCACGATTATGATTATCACACCGAGGCGATGGATCGCGCGATGGAGGGCGGCATTGATGATGTGGGGCTGGGTGTTCTTTTCGGTCTGGAGATGTATAAGTATGAGTTTGCAGGTTTGCTGATGCACGCGGAACATCTTGAGGCGGTGCACGGTGTCGGCCCGCATACCATCAGCGTGCCTCGTGTTAAGCATGCTGATGATATTGATCCCGATGTATTTGATAATTCGATTCCGGATGAAATGTTTGAAAAAATTATTGCCTGCATCCGTCTTGCAGTGCCGTATACCGGCATGATTATCTCGACAAGAGAATCGCAGGAGGTCAGAGAACGGGTGCTGAAGCTCGGCATTTCTCAGGTGAGCGGCGCTTCACGCACTTCGGTCGGCGGATATACCGAGAAAGAACGCCCCCATGACTCCGAGCAGTTCGATGTATCTGATCAGCGCACACTGGATGAAGTGGTGCGCTGGCTGATGGAAACCGGACACATTCCTTCTTTTTGCACAGCATGTTATCGGGAAGGCAGAACCGGCGATCGCTTTATGAGTCTTTGCAAAAACGGACAGATTCTGAACTGCTGCCATCCCAATGCGCTGATGACTTTGACGGAATACCTTGTGGATTATGCGGAAGAAGAAACGAAACAGATTGGTTTTGCGTTAGTCGAACAGGAGCTTGCCAAAATACCGAAAGAGAAAGTGCGTGAAATTGCGCGCAGAAACATTGAAGATATAAAAAAATCCAATCGCCGCGATTTTAGATTTTAGGCTGTATCATTTCCTTGTTCAGAGAAAGAAAAGGTGCGCAAAATTAATTTATCGCATCAGAGATTCAAAGGATGACAGGCAAAAACAAAAAGGAATGGTGATTTTTATGGGACTCAATGATACTGTCTCGGCGGAGAGGGTGCATATCGGCTTTTTCGGATTGCGAAATGCCGGAAAATCCAGCGTGGTAAACGCTGTTACCGGTCAGGATTTGGCGCTTGTCTCGGATGTCAAAGGGACGACGACCGATCCGGTTAAAAAGGCGATGGAATTGCTGCCGCTCGGACCGGTGGTAATTGTGGATACGCCCGGTATTGACGATGAGGGCGAGATCGGGAAAATGCGTGTGGAACGGGCAAAAAAGGTGCTTCGGTATACCGACATTGCGGTGCTTGTTGTAGATGCCGTTAAAGGAATTACTGCAGTGGAGGAAGAATTGATCTCGGTCTTTCACGAGAAAAAAATTCGTTATGTTGTGGCATTTAATAAGAGCGATCTTCTTGACTCTGTGCCTCAGCCGGGGTATAATAAAATATATATTAGTGCAAAGACAAACAGAAACATCAATGAGCTGAAAGAAATGCTTGCGCATCTTATAAAGTCCGAAACAGAAGATAAGCATCTGGTTGCCGACCTGATCGGCCAAGGAGAGCTTGCGGTTCTCGTTGTTCCGATTGATTCTGCGGCACCTAAGGGACGCTTGATTTTGCCGCAGCAGCAGACGATACGGGAAATCCTGGAATGCGGATCGAGCGCTGTTGTAACACGGGAGCATGAGCTTGCCGAAACGCTGAAATCTCTGTCGAAAAAGCCAAGGCTGGTCATTACTGATTCCCAGGCATTTGAAAAGGTTTCGCAGATTACGCCGGAGGATATCATGCTTACCTCATTTTCTATTCTCTTTGCACGGTATAAAGGGAATTTAACGGCTGCCGTACATGGCGCGGCTCAGCTCGACCGTCTGAATGACGGGGATACGGTGTTGATTTCGGAAGGATGCACCCATCATCGTCAATGTGAAGATATCGGTACGGTGAAAATGCCCGCATGGATCAAAAATTATACCGGAAAGGATATTCGGTTTGCCTTTACATCGGGCACCGAGTTTCCCGAGGATCTTTCTGAATACGCGCTGGTGATTCACTGCGGCGGTTGTATGCTTAATGAAAGAGAGATGCAGTTTCGGGGAAGGCACGCCGCACAGCAGGAGGTGCCTATGACCAACTACGGTATTGCCATCGCGCAAATGCACGGAATTCTGCGGCGGAGTCTTGCGCCGTTTCCGGATGCATTGAAAGAATTGGAGCCTTAAAATCCCCAAAGTAAAATGTTATCGGAAAAGAGGAAAATGGAATGGATGTTACAAAAGAAATACGGTATGTCGGTGTAAATGATCACGAGATTGATCTGTTTGAAGGTCAGTATCAGGTAGAAAACGGCATGTCCTATAATTCTTATATCATCATAGATGACAAAATAGCCGTTTTCGACACGGTAGACGCAAGATTTACGGAACAATGGCTTGATAACATCGGAAAAGCCTTGGGGGCGCGTAGACCTGACTATCTGATTGTACAGCATATGGAGCCGGATCATTCTGCCAATATTGCGAATTTTATCAGCAAATATCCTAATATAAAAATTGTTGCATCTGCGAAGGCTTTTACGATGATGAAACAGTTTTTCGGTACGGATTTCATCGATCACCAGCTTCCGGTCGGTGAGGGAGATACCCTTGCGCTTGGAAAACACACGCTTACTTTTATTACTGCTCCGATGGTTCACTGGCCGGAGGTTATCGTAACTTATGACAGCTATGATAAGGTGCTGTTTTCCGCCGATAGTTTTGGAAAGTTCGGAGCGCTGGATGTCGAAGAAGATTGGGCATGCGAGGCGCGCAGGTACTATATCGGTATTGTCGGAAAGTATGGGGCGCAGG
>ERZ773235.319-NODE-319-length-66672-cov-10.200985_pt1 | contig 66672 bp, 59 predicted proteins | sample MGYA00580522_ERZ773235 | MGnify/ENA primary metagenome ERZ773235 (study PRJEB29015, sample SAMEA2737797) | human gut metagenome | biome: human gut; feature: human-associated habitat; material: faeces | place: China | collected 2012 ...
AGGAACCCAAAATTGGTTCCAAAGCCTTTTCTTTCTTCCATTGTTTTCTCTCCTTTTCTCATTCGTTTCTCTCTTCTAGAAACAAAAGCCGCCGCAGGAACGCGCAGGTTCTTGGACAGCCACGCCGAAAAACCGCCACTTTCTTCGGCTGATAAAAAGTATAACGGATTTGTTTTCCAACCGCAATTAGCAATATTTATAAAATTTTAACATTGATATTTATAATATTAACAGTTTATTAACCTGCAAAAAGCAGCGCTTTGCACAACACAAATCTACATTTTGTATTAAATCTGCTTAGATTTTGCCAATTATCACGAAATACTGCACCATTCGTTAAGTTTCGTCAAAAGAAAACTATTTATTCTTGCTACTATCTGCGCCAAATCGTCCGCGACATGAAACGCAAACAGCAGGACTTGACAAATTGCCGCAAGCCTGTATAATTTGAAATTGGTTTTCATTTTCAAATTATACAGAGGTGACAGATATGTCTGCAACCTATATGACGCGCCAGCAGCAGGCCGTGCTGGCATGCATCGCCCACTGCCCGGAGGGGTGCGCCACCGCGGCAGAGCTGGCGGAGCAGCTGCACGCAGAAGGCTGCCGGGTGGGACTGACCACCGTGTACCGGCAGCTGGAGCGGCTGGCCCAGCAGGGGAGCGTGCACAAGGTGGTCACGGATCAGGGCGCCTATTATCAATATTGTACCGCCCACGAGGAGGGAAACTGCTTCCTGCTGAAGTGCGAAAAATGCGGCGCGATCCGGCATCTGGACTGCTCCTATCTGGGCGAACTGTACCGCCATCTGGAGCGGGAGCACCATTTCCATATCGATCCACGCCGCACGCTGTTTTACGGCCTGTGCGAGAACTGCGGCCGGGAGGCGGAAAAATGAAGCGCCTTTTCCCATTTGCACTGGCGCTGCTGCTGGCATTCTCCCTCGTCGGCTGCGCCGCACGGCAGCCGGCGGCGCAGGACGGAAAGCTGCAGGTGGTATGCTCGGTATTCCCCTATTATGACTTTGTCCGCCAGATCGGCGGCGATGATGTGGATGCATCGCTGTTGGTAGCCGCGGGGAAAGAGACCCACAGCTTTGAACCCACGCCGCTGGATGTGATTACCCTGTCCCGGGCGGACGTATTCCTCTATAATGGCGGCGAGAGCGAAAGCTGGGTGGAGGATATCCTTTCCGCCGCCGGCGAGAATATCTCCGTCACGCTGCCGCTGATGCCCCAGGTATCGGCGCTGGCGGAGGAGTGGAGCGAAGGCATGGAGGGCGGCCATGACGATCATGACCACCATGACCATGACAGCGACGGACATGACAGCGACGACATCGAGTATGACGAGCATGTGTGGACCTCGCCGGTGCTGGCGAAGGCCCTGTGTCAGGCCATCTGCGATGCCCTGTGTCAGGCCGACCCCGCCCACAGCGAAAACTATCAAACCCGTCTGACGGACTATCTTGCGCAGCTGGACAGGCTGGACGAGGCTTTCCGGGATGTGGCGGCCTCCGGACACCGCCGTCTGCTGGTATTCGGCGACCGGTTTCCCCTGCTGTATTTTTGCCGGGAGTACGGCCTTGACTACCGCGCCGCCTTTCATGGCTGCGCCAGCGATACAGAGCCGTCTCTGGCCACTCTGAAGTATCTCATCGACAAGGTGGAGGCGGAGGATATTCCGGTGGTATACACCATCGAGCTGAGCAGTCAGAAAGTAGCGCAGGCCATTGCCGAGACCACCGGCGCGAAGGTGCTGACCTTTCATTCCTGCCAGACGGTATCCCGGACGGAATTTGACGACGGCGCCACCTATCTCAGCCTGATGTGGCAAAATGTAGCGGCTTTGCGGGAGGGACTGCAATGAACGAAGAAAAAAAACGGCTGATCGACTGCTGTGATGTCACGCTGGGTTATGAGGGCAAAGCCATCAGCAGTCATTTGAATTTTCAGATATACAGCGGTGACTACCTGTGCATCGTGGGCGACAACGGCAGCGGCAAATCCACGCTGCTCAAAGCGCTTCTCGGTCTTATGAAGCCTATGGAGGGCCGGATCTTTACCGATCCCTCACTGGGCGGCGGCGCCATCGGGTATCTGCCCCAGCAGACCCGGGCGCAGCGGGATTTTCCCGCCACGGTCAACGAGGTGGTGCTCTCAGGCTTTCTCAGCGCACGAAAGGGCCGCTTCTTCTATACCGCCGCCGAAAAATCTCAGGCGCTGATGAACATGGGCAAGCTGGGTGTGCTGGAGCTGAAGGACCGCTGCTACCGCGAGCTGTCCGGCGGGCAGCAGCAGCGGGTGCTGCTCTCCCGCGCCCTGTGCGCAGCCGGCACGCTGCTGATTCTGGACGAACCGGTAACAGGCCTTGACCCGGAGGCGGCCCATGACATGTACCGCACGCTGTCCTATCTGAACCGGAAAGAGGGCCTTGCCATCGTGATGGTGACCCACGACCTGCAAAACGCGCTGAAATACGCCACCCATATACTGCACGCGGGACAGCGCGGCTGGTTTTTCGGCACGGCGGCGGCGTATCTCGCCTCGCCTTATGGCCGGAAGCTGGGAGGTGACGGGCAATGAATCTGCTGCTGGAAATGTTTACCTATCCCTTCATCCTGCGGGCCTTTGTAGTGGGCATTCTGGTGTCGCTGTGCGCGGCGCTGCTGGGTGTTCCGCTGGTGCTCAAGCGCTACTCCATGATCGGCGACGGGTTGAGTCATGTGTCCTTCGGCGCGCTGAGCGTGGCGCTGGCCTGCGGCTGGACGCCGCTGCCCGTGTCCATTCCGGTGGTCGTCGCGGCGGCGCTGGTGCTGCTGCGTATGACGGAGCGTAGCCGCATGGGGGCCGACGCGGCCATCGCCGTTACCTCCGCCTCCGCGCTGGCGGTGGGTATCATCGTCACCTCGCTGACCTCCGGCATGACCACCGATGTGGACAGCTATATGTTCGGCTCCATTCTGGCCATGGACCGCGCCGACGTGGTGCTGAGTGTGGGACTGAGCGCGGCGGTGCTGGTGCTGTTTGTGCTGTTTTACCACCGACTGTTCGCCATCACCTTTGACGAGAGCTTTTCCCGTGCCACCGGGGTAAAGGTGGGATTATACAACACACTTTTAAGCGTGCTGACCGCGCTGACCATTGTATTGGGCATGCGGATGATGGGCGCCATGCTGATCTCCAGTCTGGTGATCTTCCCGGCGCTGAGCGCCATGCGGGTGCTGAAAAGCTTCCGGGGCGTGGTAGTTTGTGCCGCCATGCTGAGCGTGGTCTCCTTCTGTGTGGGACTGACCGCCTCCTACCTGCTTGGTACGCCGGTGGGTGCCTCGGTGGTGCTGGTGAATCTGGCGGTATTTCTAGGCTGCTGTGCTGCCGGACGGCTGCGCGCCGCGCGATAGAATTCCGCTTGCCGTGCCGCACGGAATGTGATACGATAGTTTGGCCGTCTTGGCTTTCGGGCCGGCTGGCTTGAGAGAGAGGAAGAATCAACATGCAGAAAAAACAGCACACCCTGTCGCTGGTCTTTGCGCTGCTGAGCGCGGTGATCTTCGGCATGAGCTTTATGTTTTCCAAGCTGGCGCTGGAGGTGGCCCAACCTACTGTGCTGCTGGCATTCCGGTTTATAACCGCCTTTGCCGCCATGTCGCTGGTCATTGGCTGCAATGCGCTGGTGGGCCGTATACGGGGCCGGACGCTGTTCGCCTTTTCTCTGAAAGGAAAACCCATCGGCTCGCTGGTGCTGCTGGGACTGGTGCAGCCGGTGCTGTACTTCTTCTGCGAGAATTACGGCATTCTCTATACCTCCTCCGCCGTGGCCGGAACCATCATCGCCGTGGTGCCCATTGCCTGCATCCTGATGGATGTGCTGGTGCTGCATGAGCGCGTTACCCGGCGGCAGGTGGTCTGCGCCGCGCTGTGCATTCTGGGCGTTGCGTTCATCTATGCCGGCGGTGAAACGCATATCTCCGCGCTGGGTCTTGTGTTCCTGCTGATCACGGTGGCTTGCGACGCCACCTACTACACCCTCAGCCACAAGGCGGCAGAACGCTTCACGCCCTTTGAGGTGACCTATGTGATGTTCACGGTGGGCATGGTGGCGTTTATTCCGGCCTCCCTGATCCAGGGCGCGGGCCATATGGCGGAAACCTTTCTGCCGGCCCTGCAAAGCGGACGCTTCTGGCTGGCGGTGGTATATCTGGGGATCGTATCCTCGGTGCTGGCCTATTTCCTGCTGAACTATGCCAACGGTCACCTGACGGTTTCCGAGGCATCACTGTTCAGCAATGTGACCACGGTGGTCAGCGTGCTGGCCGGTGTTGTGCTGCTGCGGGAATCCTTCGGCCTGTGGCAGTTTGCGGGCGTGGCGCTGATCCTTGTGTGCGTCTACGCCGCCAACGCAGCGCCGAAAAAGAAAGCATAACCGGGAAAGCCGGTCAACGGGCGGCTTTCCCTATCACCAAAACAGGCTTCACCATGCATAGGACGGTGAAGCCTGTTTTTCACATTTGGGTGATGATTTTCCCACATTTTTCCCCGGTCAACTGCCCGTTGCGGATCGCAAAAGCACCGTTCACCATCACATGAGTCATCCCCTGTGAGGTCTGCACAGGGTCGGTATACGCCGCCCGCGCATGGAGCGCGCCGGGGGCAAAGACGCACACATCCGCGTCATATCCCGCCGCCAGACAGCCTTTGCCCCGGATCCCCAGCATCTCTGCCGGGCCAAGGGTCAGCTTGTGGACGGCGTCCTCCCAGCTCAGCACCCCCTTTTCCCGGACAAAGTGCTCCAGCAGATGGGTCACATTACCGCAGACCCGGGGATGCAGCTGACCCTCCGTGGGATAGGTGGCATCGGAGATCACGCAGGACAGGGGCGAGCGAAGAATGGCGCAGATATCCTCCTCCGAGGCCATAAAGTCGATCATGGTGATCTGCCCGTGCTCTCTGGCCAGCAGCTCACAGCAGCAGCTGAGCGGATCCTGTCCCATCAGCGCGGCGATCTCCATCAGGTTATGCCCCTGATAGGGGTGATCCTCCGGGCAATGGAGGGATGTCAGGTAAATACCGTCCCACCCCGCCAGCTTGGCAATATCGTCAAAGCCAACGCCGCTTTCGATGCGCTCTGCCAGTCGGCGGCGCACCTCCGTGTCCCGCAGCCGATCCACCACCGCCTCCATACCGCCGCTCAGATAGTCCGGCGGCAGGATATGCAGCAGCTGGGTAGAGCCGGCGGTATACGGATACACATCACAATCTACAGCGACGCCCTCGCTCCGGGCACGCTCCAGCAGTGCCAGCACCTGCGGGATCTTCTTTCCCCAGTTGTCCCGGCCCATGGCCTTGAGGTGGCTGATATGCACCGGGCAATCCAGCGCCCGGGCCACGGCGATCATCTCCTCCACCGAGGCGGCCACGCCGCCGCCCTCCTGCCGCATATGCACGGTGACAGGGATTTTTGTCCCGGCCACCGGCTGCAGGGCCCGAATAAGTTCCGCAGTGGAATAGAAGCACTCCGGCGCATAGCCAAGGCCCAGACTGACGCCCAGCGCGCCGTCAGCCAGCGCGCGTTCCATCGCGCGGTGAATGGCGGCATAGTGTCCGTCAGCCAGCGCCGTCAGCTGATAGCCGGCGGCGTCGGCGCGCAGAACGCCTGCCCCCACCAGCATTCCCACATTCACCGGCAGAGCCGGGAGCGAGCGGAAATAACCCGTCAGCGTGGCGCTCTCCAGCGTCGGCGGCAGCGTACCCGTGATAGGCTGCAGATAGGATCGAATGGCCCCGGCATTGGCCGGGCCGAAGGGCGCGGCGGACAGACCGCAGTTGCCGCTGACGATGGTGGTCAGTCCCTGACGCAGCTCCCATTCGCCAAAGTCCGGGCGGAACACCGCGCCGTCAGCATGGCGGTGGATGTCAATAAAGCCGGGGGTAACGGTCAGTCCGGTGCAGTCCACCACACTGCCGGCGTCGGCGCGGGGCAGATGCCCCACCTCGGCGATTTTTCCGTCCTTGACGGCGATATCCGCCGCAAACGCGGCGCGGCCGGTACCGTCGATAACGGTACCGCCCCGCAGAAGTATATCAAACATGGGAAGTAACCTCGATCATTTTATGAATTCCGCCGCAGCGGCAGCGTCACCGTAAAGCGCGTGGCGCGCGCATCGCTGGCTGCGGTAATGTTCCCGTGGTGCCGCTGCACGATCTGTCGGGCAATGGACAGTCCCAACCCGAATCCGGCTGCGCCGGTGCGGGCATCATCCACCCGGTAAAACCGGTCAAAAAGGTGGGGCAGCTTGTCCGCCGGGATCGGCTCGCCGGGGTTCTCCACCGCCAGCACCGCGTTCTTGCCGCCCACATCCAGTGTCAGGCGGATGGGGGCGTCCTTTGCCGCGTATTTCACCGCGTTGTCCAGCAATATTTCCAGCAGCTGATCCAGCTGCTGGCGGTCGCCTGACAAAGCGGCGCCATTCTGGATATCATATTCCAGCGGATGCCCCGCCTCAAAGGCCACCGGCTCAAAGCGCAGCGCCGCATCCGTCACCAGATCGCTGAGATCCACCGGCGCAAAGGGGGCCGCGCGGCCGCTTTCTGCCCGGGACAGAGCCAGCATATCCTCCACCAGCGCCTTCATCCGCCGTGACTCCACAGAGATATTCTCCACATACTGCCGCTGCTCCGCCGATGCCGACTCCTGCAAAAGATCGGCCGAGGACAGGATCACCGTCAGCGGTGTTTTCAGCTCATGGCTGGCATCAGAGAGAAACTGCTGCTGATTTTCCCATGTCCGGGCCACAGGCCGGGTCACAAATCCGCTTAAAAGCCAGCTCAATCCCAGCAGAACCAGCAGCGCGCCCATGCCGATCAGCACACAGGTGCGCACCAGCGCGTGCAGCGTAGTCTGCTCAAAGGTGCTGTCCATAAAGGCGATGCGGATACTCAGCGGCCTGACCTGCCGGTAGTAGCGCATATGGTACTCCGGCAGCACGCCGCTGTCAGGGTCCGCATCCAGTGCCTCGCTCACCAGCTGGGACAGTGCATCCTCATCCTCCAGATCATAGTAGCTGCTGGCGGAAACACGAACGGTGCCGCTGGGCAGCACCTCCGCCACAAGGAAAGGCAGCCGTGCGTCCGCCGCGCCGCCCTGCACCGCCTGCCGCAGCTGATGCTCATAGTTTTGGGCAATGTTGGCACGGGAAAACAGATACACCCCGGCAAACACCGCCAGCAGCACCATGGCCACCACCAGCAGCGTCACGCCGGTGATCTTCCAGCGAAGCTTACGGATCATGCTTCCGCCTCCTGTGTCAGGCAATAACCCAGCATGCGCAGCGTTTTGATTTTCACGCAGGAGTGCAGATGGGAGAGCTTGCGGCGCAGAAAGGAGATGTAGACCTCGGCGTTGTTGTCCTCCGCCTGCGAGTCATATCCCCACACCTTGACCAGCATCTGCTCTTTGGTGACCACCTGCGTACCGTTGCGCATCAGCAGCTCCATCAGGTCGTATTCCCGGCGGCTGAGGCGCACATCCCGCCCACCGCACACCAACGTAAAGGTGCCGCGCTCCAACGACAGGTCGCCCCATGTAAGGGTATCGCTCTCCTGCAGGGCGCCCCCGGCCCGGCGCAGCAGCGTGCGGATACAGGCCAGCAGCTCCTCCGCCTCAAAGGGTTTGGTGAGATAGTAGTCCGCGCCGCAGTCCAGTCCGTGGATGCGGTCGGTCAGGCCGCTTTTGGCCGTCAGCATCAGCACGGGAACGACAATGCCGCCCTGACGCAGCTTCTGCGCCACCTGAAAGCCGTTCATACCCGGCAGCATCACATCCAGGATCACCAGATCATAAATGCCGCTCATGGCGTTGTCCAGTCCGCTGACGCCGTCATAGCTTACATCAGCTGTGTAACCCTGCCGGTGCAGCAGCTGGCGCAGCGTGTCCGCCAGGCGCTTTTCATCCTCCACGATCAACAGGCGCATGATCCACCCTCCTTACAGCAGTGCCAGAAACGCCGCCACCTTATCCTGAGAAACCAGATACATGGAGGTATCCTCGTTGAGCGTGACATAGTACGCCCCATCCTCCCGCAGGGTACCCAGCGTCAGCGTCAGCGTCGTCTCGGTGCCCACGGAGTTGATATAGGCCGCGGTGATCACCGTGGGCGCATCCAGTCCGCACAGCGGCGCCGCCTCAGGCGCGGGATCGAAATCGAAGCAGCGGTCAAACCGGAAAGCCGCCAGCGCCTCCTCCACCGCCTGCGCCCGATCCGGTACCAGTCGGTTTTCCGAGACCCATCCCTCCTCCGTCTTGGTCAGGCGGGCGGACCTGCCCTCCGCATCACGGACGGAGATAACCGTCAGGTTGTCATCCGTCAGCTCCGGCAAGGTGGGCAGCACCGCCATGTCATACACACTGCGATTCATCATCTGCATCAGCTCATCCGCGGCCAGATAGACGCCATCGCCGCCGTCAACGGACATATACCACTGTCCGTCCTCGGTCTGCTTGCCAAAACGCAGCGTTTCCGTCTCTTCCCCTACCGTCACGGTCAGATAGCGCTCAGGCTCGTCCAGACCGCTGACCGTGGGATCCACCGCCGCCGTCAGCGGCGTAAGTGAAACAAACATGGCGTCCAGCACCGCCAGCATCTGCTCGGGATAGGCGCCGTCCAGCGGGAAGCTTTCATTATCCACCCATTTCCAGCCGGCCTCATCCTGGCGGAAGCGGCAGGTCACCTGCCCGTTATCGTATTCCAGATACGCCGCGTCAACGGCGGACAGCTGCACAGTGTTTGACAGCGCGTTATCCGCCGCCGTTGATAGATCCGCCTCTTTCTTTTTGCCGCAGGCCGCCAGCACCGCTGCCAGCAGCAGCACCAGAAGCAATAAATGTGTTCGTTTCATGGGTTCCTCCTATGGGATAAATTGCGTTACAACGTTTTAATATATCAGAAAGTCAGAAAAAAGGAAAGTCAAAATTGTGAATTTTGCCTTTCTTGCCGATGAAAAGGCCCCGCCGGATACGCAAAGCAGTATCCGGCGGGGCCTTTTGCCGCCTGCGGTACGGTTACAGCGCCGCCGCGCCGATGATGCCGGCCTCATTGCCCAGTCGGGCCGCCGCGATCACGGGCACCGCGCCCTCCCGGCCGCCGAAGCAGTGCTCGGCCACATATTCACGGATGGGGGCCAGAATCCGCTCCCCCTGGCGGCTGATACCGCCGCCGATGAGAATCATCTCCGGGGCAAGGCTGTTGACAAGATCCGTCAGTCCCGCCGCCACATAGACGCACCACCGGTCGATCACCGCCGCCGCTGCCGCGTCACCGGCGTCTGCCGCCTGAAACACATCCAGCGCCGTCAGCTTTTCCCGACCATGCAGGGCGGAATCGGCATGCTCCGCGCCGGCCTTCCCGGCCTGACGGATCAGGGCCGTGGCGGAGGCGTAGGCCTCCCAGCAGCCGTCCCGCCCGCAGGTGCAGTGCTCGCCCTCCAGCACCAGCAGGGTATGGCCCAGCTCGGCGCCCATGGAGCGCATGCCGGCGTAAATTTTGCCGTCAATGATAATGCCGCCGCCTACGCCGGTGCCCAGCGTAATCAGGATCATGTCCCGGCAGCCTACGGCGGCGCCCGCTACAGTCTCGGCCAACGCGGCACAGTTGGCATCATTGCTCAGGTGCACGGGGATACCAAAATGCTCATGAAGCATCCGGCACACCGGCACATTGAACCACCCCAGATTGTAGGCCCGCACCACCGTGCCGGCGGCGCTGTCACAGGTGCCGGGAGAGCCGATGCCGATGCCGGCGCAGTCGGCGGCGCGCAGCCCCGCCTTTGCCAGCGCCATCTCCACGGCGCGGCACATATCGGCCACCATTTCCTCCGCCGGGCGGAATGCGCCGGTGGGAACGCTGGCCTCAGCGATGATGGCATGGCGGTCATCCACCACGCCCACGGCGATATTCGTACCGCCCAGATCGATACCGATTCGATACATTCTCTCCGCTCCTCCTCGTTACAGTGTGATGGCCGCGGTAACGGCGCAGCCGTTGCATACCATGTGCTCCAGCGCCACGCCCTCCGGCAGCGCAAGGCGGCTGAGCGCCAGCAGCGGTCCCTTTCCCGTCAGCTTGAAGAGGGCCTCCTTGGCCGTCCAGCACTCCCAGAACCGCTGGAAGCAGCCTGCGTCTCCATAGCGGATATAGGCCATCTCCCCGTCGGAGCAAACGCGGCGCATAAACTTCTCCTCTGCGCCGCGGATTACCTCCACGTCCACGCCCAGCAGCTTTTCGCCCACGGCGCACACGGCGTAAGGCCCGCTGTGGCTGACGCTGACGTGAAAATCCGCGCCCTCCACATAGGGCTTTCCGTTCTCATCCCACCGCAGCGCCACGCTCTCCGGCGCGGTGTTCAGCCGCTTTGCCGCCGCCTGCCGCGCCAACAGCTCGCCTGCCGCGCTGCGCTTTCTGTCATCCTCGTTGGGAAGCTCCGCCACCCGGCGGCGGCGCTCACCGTCCATCATGCGCAGGGCGCGCTCCAGCGCGTCGGCATCCATTTCCCGGATACAATACCACAAAAGCTCCATATGACTACCTCCGACAGATATTCTCTGATTCAGGATAATAAGTATACCACATGAGCCGCCCGGTTTCCACACTTTTTCTGTTGCTTTTTGCCGGATATTGCGGTAAACTGAGGCTGTATCTGCGAGGAGGAGCATCATATGGTTTCCATTATCGAAGTGACCACCAAGGCGCAGCTGCGCCAGTTTGTGGAATACCCGAATATTTTGTATAAAGACGTACCCCAGTTCGTTCCCGCTACCTTTGACGACGACATGAGCGACTGGAACCGCAAAAAGAATCCCGCGTTTGAATACTGCGAGGCCCGCTGCTGGCTGGCCATGCGCAACGGCGAAATGGTGGGGCGCATTGGCGCGATCCTCAGCCGCAAGGCCAATGAAAAATGGCACACCAACCGTATGCGCTTTACACAGGTGGATTTTATCGACGATGAGCAGGTGGCCAACGCCCTGTTCAACACGGTGGAGCGCTGGGCAAAGGAAATGGGCTGCGATGAGGTTCACGGACCGCTGGGCTTTACCGACCTTGACCGGGAGGGCATGCTGGTGGAGGGTTTTGACCGCCGCAGCTGCTTTTTCACCTACTATAACCACCCCTACTATATCGACCACATGACCCGCCTGGGCTATATAAAGGATGTGGACTGGATCGAAAACCTGATTCAGGTTCCCACGGACGAAAAGGTGATCGAGCGGTGGCGCAAGCTTTCGGAATTCGTGGAAAAGCGCTGCAATCTCCATGTTTTCAAGCCTAAAACGCGGCTGGACTACTTTGGCCTGATCCCCCGGTTTTTCCAGCTGGTGAACACCTGCTATGCGCCGCTGTATGGCACCGTGGAGCTGACGAATAAGCAGATCAAGCGCTACAGCGCCAAGTTTGCGCCGCTGGTCAACCCCAATCTGGCCTTTTTCATCATGGATGAGCACGAGGAGATGGTGGGCATGGGCGTGGCCGCGCCCTCTATTGCCGCGGCGCTGCAAAAAAGCCGGGGTAAGTACTTTCCCACCGGCTGGGTGGATATCCTGAAAGCGTTCCGCAAGAACGACACCATTGATCTTCTGCTGATCGCCGTGCGGCCCGACTACCAGCAGAGGGGCGTCAACGCCATGATCATCTACCACGCCATGGAGGGATGCTTCAAAATGGGTATCAAGCAGGCCGAGAGCGGCCCCATGCTGGAGAATAACCAGAAGGTGCAGGCCCAGTGGAAGGATTTTGAGGTGGAGCAGCACAAGCGCCGCCGCTGTTTTGTGAAGAAGCTGAAGTGATATGCAGAATTATAAACTGACCATCGCCTATGACGGCACCCGCTTTTTCGGTTGGGAGCGCCAGCCGGACCGGGATACCGTTCAGGGAAAGATCGAGGCGGTGCTGAGCCGTCTAGCGGGAAAGCCGGTGGAGATCATCGGCGCAGGCCGCACCGATGCCGGCGTGCACGCCCGGGCCATGGTGGCCAATGCCGTACTGGATGTAAAGGAATCTCCCGAGGAGATCCGCGACTATTGCAACCGCTATCTTCCAGATGCCATCGCCGTGCGGGAGGTAAAACCCTGTGCGGCCAGGTTCCACGCCCGCTACAACGCTCTGGGCAAAACCTATCGCTATACGGTATTTGTAGGCGAGGTAAAACCCGTTTTTGACCGGAAGTATGTTACCATGCTGCCCTATGTCCCAGATGTGGAGCGGATGCGCCGTGCCGCGGCCTATCTGACGGGCGAGCATGACTTTGCCGCTTTCTGCGGCAATCCCCGCATGAAAAAATCCACCGTCCGCACGGTGGATACGATTGATATTCAGCAGCGGAAAGACCGCATCACCTTTACGTTCCACGGCAACGGCTTTTTGCAGAATATGGTGCGCATTCTGGTGGGCACCCTGCTGGAAGTGGGCCGGGGTTTCTGGGAACCGGAGCAGGTGCAGCATATTCTGGACAGCCGCGACCGCAAGCAGGCCGGCCCCACCGCCCCTCCGGAGGGCCTGTGTCTGATGAAGGTGGACTATTGACAGCCAGCCGCCTAATTTAGCAGAAAAAGGACAAGCTTCCAAAGGAAGCTTGTCCTTTTTGTTACATATTGTGAATATCCTTCAGCAGCTCATCCAGCGACATGGTGTCCATGGGAACCTTGGGTGCCTCAGCCGATGCTGCCGGCGGTTCCGCCGCCTGCTGCGCCGCTTTCTCCGCTGCCTGACGGGCAGCCGCTTCGGCCTGACGGGCCGCCAGCTCCTGCTGCATCTGGCCGGAGAGATCCTCCACGAAAGGACTGGTCAGCGTATCGTCAGATACCTTTCCGGGCGCCGGGGCAGCCGGCTGCTGCGTCCGCTGCCGGGGCAGCGGAGCGCTCTGGCGGGGCGCCGTCTTCGGCTGCTGCACCGGGGCGGACGGCTCTGTCCGGACATGGTGCGGCACGGCATGCGATGCCTGTTCTGTGTGTGCGGTACGCTCCGTGTGCGCGGCCTCATTCCGGGGGCGGGGCGGCTGAGGCGGACGATCGTCGCCGCCGTCATCATCATAATCATCGTCGTCATATCCGCCGTGGCCGATACGGCCCAGCAGGAAGCCTACCAGCAGCAGCAAAATCACCATAACAGCCGCGCCGATAATCGCGGCGGTAGAGGTAGCCATCTCGCCCACCAGCGGCAGCGTCACGGTCATGGGAATGGAGTAGGTGGGCGGCTCCGGCGGAATGTCGGGATCCACGATCTCCATGGTGGGGATGATGCCCTCATATTTGGGCATGCGGTAAACGTGCACGGTATAGGTCTTGGCGGTAACACCGTCCTCCGCCGTGCAGGTAACGCTCATTACGTTATCCCCCTCGTTGGTCAGGCGCATGGTGGCCTCGGTTACCTTCAGTGCCTTTTCATCCTTTGCCACGCCGGAGAGGGTGGCGGACTTGGTCTCATAGGGCACATAAGCCACATAATCCGTTACCGCTCCGGAAAAGCTGGGACTCAGCACCCCCACATCCAGCGTCAGCACTTCGAGCATGGCGTCGGTACTGGGTTTATAGTTGGGATCCTGCTCGCGGGTCACGGAGATGGTGTAGTTCTTCTTTGCACCCGTAGCCGCGGTGCACGTCACCGTTACGGTGTTGGAACCCACCACCAGCGAATTGCCGCTGACGGATACCTTGGCCGAGCCGTCCGCCGCCTTATAGCTGAGGTTCAGCGACTCCACGGCATAGGGCACCGTGGCGGAATAGTAGGTGGTGGCGCTGCTGAACGCAGGACTGAGCGTTGCATTGGAGCAGCTCAGGGAGCTGAGGTCGCAGTTGCTGCTCAGCGGGGCATCCACCTTACCGCTCCAGGACGCGGAGCCGCAGTTGCTCTCGGTGGTGCCGTCCGTCACGGTAACATCATTGAATTTAGCGCTCAGGGCCGTGCCGCTGTCCAGTCCGCTCTTGACGCGGAACGTGACGGATACCACCCCTGTGCTGGAGTTGATGGGGTTGGAGACACCGTACAGCAGGAAACTGGTGCCGTTGACATCCATGGACCAGCCGCTGATGAGCTGGTTGTAGCTTTGATACTCCAGCACCTTGCTGTCGTACTCCAGCGAAGCGGTCACGCCCATGATGTTGCTGCCGGAGACGCTGAGCGTCAGCGTCACGGTGCTGCCGGCCTGCACGGTACCGTTGCCGGACAGTGAGGCGCCCGCCGCCTCGGCGCGCTGAGGCAGCAGCGCCAATACCAGCGCCAGCGCCACCAGCAGTGTTTTCAAGGAAGTGCTGTATTTCTTCATTGCCGTTTCCTCCTATCAGCCGATGGTGTCCTTACCCACCACAACGCGGGCCGCCTTGACCACATCCAGAATACTTACCTTGCCGTCGCCGTTCAGGTCGGCCGCCTGGGCATACGCGCCCTCCAGCGTCTGCTTGCCCAGCACGCCGGACTGAATAGCCACCACATCGGTGATACTCACCTTACCGTCGCCGTTCAGGTCGCCCAGCACCACCAGCGTATAGGTAGCATCCTCGGACACAGCGGTCATGCCGGTGCCCAGCAGTCCGCCGGTTACCGGCTTCTTGCCGCTGTATACGGTAACATTTATCAGCTGCTCCACGGTGCTGCCCGGCAGCAGGGTGATCCAGTAATCGGAGTCGGGATCGTCGGGATCAGTTACCTCGCTCAGCGGGATGGCGGTATACTGGGGTTTGAAACTCACGTCCGCATCGCCCATAATGGTCACGCCGGCGGTGAAGTTCTCCCACCCCTTGAACTTATAGGCATATTCGCTGTCCGGCGCCTTGACAGGCGGCACCTTGGGCGCGGTGATCAGTTCGCCGGCGGCAGCGGTACCGCTGTGATAGCGGTTGCCATTGGCGTCCAGGAACGTATAGGTATACACGCCGGCATAGTGGGCGTACAGCGTCAGGTTGGCGGCGCGCACCGGGGAGGATTCCACGATCTGCTCGCCGTCCTCGGTGAACCAGCCGAGGAACTGGGCGCCCTTGCGGGTGGCCGTTGGCAGCTCGCCGTACACGGTATCATCCAGCGTGACGCGCTTGGTGGCGCTGCCCTCCACCTTGCCGCCCTGCGCATCGAAGGTAACCAGGAAGGATTCATCGCTGACATTGGAACCGTCGTTGGGTTTGACCTTGAAATCCGAACGGACCAGCTCCACCGTATGGTTATCCGCCACGGCGGTCAGCACAAAGGTGTAGTCGCCGGCCGACAGCCGGCTGTAGGCGATGGAATCGTCCAGCCGCTTCAGGTCATAGGAGGTGGACTTGGGCGCGGTGGACTGGCTGATGGCAGTCTTGCCGTTGCTGCCCAGAATGGAAACCGTCACTGAGGTGATGGGCGCCGAGCAGGAGATCACGCCCCGCACCGGGAAAGAGGACCGCCCCGCGGTCAGCACGGTATTCTTATCCGGGTAGATCAGACCGGAAACCGTCCAGTCGGCGGCAGCTCCGGACAGCGCCGCCAGCTGCCATGCGGACGCCCCTTCGGACGCCATCACCAGCGTATTGTCCTTGACGCTCAGATATGTACCGGTTCCTTTGTTCTTCAGCATCCAGCCGCTGCTGCCCGCCTCGATCACCCACATCTGGGCGGCGGAGGTGGAGGGCGCCGTCAGCTTCACGGCGCCGCCATCCGCGCTCAAACGCAGGGTCTTGCCATCCACAACGGCATTCAGGGTGTAAAAGCCGCCGGCATAGTAAACCGCGGAAAAGCTCTGGTTGCCGCCCTCGGCCCCCTTGGCATTCAGCGCGGCTTTGCCGCTGGAAGCATCCAGCGCCAGATTCTGGTTGCTGTTATACAGCAGCCGGTAGCTGCCGTCCGCCACAGGCGCGTCATAGTAGCCGTTGTTCATCAGCATCACCAGCGCGTCGGCAGGCTCATTTACTGCCAGACGGCGGTAAACGCCCATCTGCACATCGCCGGAGCAGCCGAAGAAATACCGCAGGATCAGTCCGGCAGTGCCGTACTTATTGGCGGTATCGCCGGACATGGTGTCGCCCCGCTTGCCGTTTTCCTGCCGCAGCTCGTCGGCGGTGACCACACGGCCGCATTCGGCATAGATCGCGCTGATCAGCTGAGCCTCCGGCTGGTTGGCAAAGCCGCCCAGCGACTTGAACGCCCGCTGGATCAGGGCGCTGGCGTCGGATGCGCCGTGCTGTACGGCGCGGCTCCAGAACACGTTCTTCAGCGCCACGGAGTAGTTGTCGATATCAAAGGACGGCACCGCCGATTCCACACGGCTGACCACGTTTTCGTAGATGGTCTCCTTGGTATAGTCATACTGCGCCCGGGCGAAGGTGTCTCCATACGCATCGGCCACCGTTTCCCACGCCAGATCGAAATACGCGCCGTACCCGTCGGAAATATAATGGTACGCCTCGTCCAGCGTGACGCCGATATCGTGATATACCTCGCCCTCGGCGAAGTTTTTCTTGCACCACTCGGCAAAGGAATGGGGCGTTCCGGCATTGCTGGCAAACATGTACATGCCGTAGGACTTGCCGCCCGCGTCGCCGTCCACGGTGGAGATCATGCCGGGACTGCGGGCGTTGCCGGTTTCATAAAACCGGCTCAGATCGTCCAGCGCGGCATTGTTCCACTGCATGGCCGTATCAGCAATGGCGCGGATGAAAAAGCCGCCCGCCACCAGACCAAATACCATGGCAAAGCTCAGCAGCAGCGCAGTACCCTTTCGCAAAACCTTCATACCGTTTCCCCCACTCGTCGTAATAATCTCTGCACACAATCAGGACATGTCCGCCGCTGGAAAGACAACTCTTTTCCGCCGACTGACATGGTTATATTCAGTAAAGAGTATAGCATCCGGCGCTGTACTTGTCTACCGGAAAACAAAAAAAAGCCAAAAAATTGGAGCATACTGTTGAATACTGCCACATCTGGCAGATTATTCCCTCTTAATATGACACCAGATATGGCAAAAAAGTTCCCGGGAAATACCATACTGCCGATTGACAGAGGCATTTGTCATTTGATGATATATTTGCCTGCGGAAAGCAAACAACTCTTGCGTCTTTCCCTCCCATATGATAGAATGAAATATCATTCGGCATGCATGCCAAACCCGGCGGTGCGCACCGCCGGTAAAAAAGCTGACGGGACAACGGAGGGCCTATGAAAAAGAGAGCAACAACGATTCTGCTGGCGCTGGTAATGGCGCTGACACTGCTGCCGGTGACGGCATTTGCAGCGGACTTCACCGGCTGGACGGAGCTGCGTTCGGGAAACTATAACTTGGGCAGCGGCAAGTATTATCTGAATGGCGATGTCAGCATGAATGAGCTTTTCAGAACTCAGGATAACGCTGATGTCACCATTGACCTGAACGGTCATGTGCTGGATGCGAAATGGGGCGTGCGGGTTGGCTTGTACGGCAGCCTGACCATTCTGGACAGCGCTCCCAACGCGCTGCACACCGGCAGCAACGCGGAGCTTCCCGCCGGTGGTGTGATCCGCTGTACATCTGATAATTTCGACATAGGGTGGGACAATTCCGGGACTAAGTATCCCGCCACATGCTATCTGAACGGCGGCACTATCCTGAGCAGCAGGGTCAACATCATGTCCGGCGGCAAGCTTTACATGAATGCCCTGGCGCACATCAAGGGCGGTACGGTCCATTTGATCGCATCCGACTATGCCCCTGCGACCACGCTGTACGCCAACGGCGGGGTGATAGACGGAGAGGTAAGCGGGTACGGTATCATAGAAAACACAGCCTCCACCGTTACATCCTTCTATGGGGGTGCGGCGTATAACGTAAAGATCAAAGGCGGTCTGTTTTACGGCGCAGATCTCGACGGCACCAAGGACGGCACGACCGTGACCTACAATAGCGATGGTGCGACGTATGCCACGCAGATCCTGCCTGCCAACGGCAAGGCCGCAGAGCCTGACGCTCCCAAAAAGGATGGCTGCATTTTCACAGGTTGGCTTAGGGCGGATGGTACGTCCTTCGAATTCAATACCCCCATCACGGAGAATACCACCCTCACCGCCGGTTGGTTTGACCCCGCTGACGCCGGCGGCAAGGGCGATAAGGGCGACGCCGGCGTGACCCCGCAGCTGAAGATCGGCACGGACAATCTGTGGTATGTCTCCTATGATAACGGTGCCACATGGACATCGCTGGGTGTGGAAGCCACCGGCGGCACCGGCCCCAAGGGCGACACCGGCGCCACAGGTGCACAGGGTGAAAAAGGCGATAAAGGTGATAAGGGCGATACCGGCACCGCGGGTAAGGACGGGGTGACGCCCCTGCTGCTGATCGGCACAGACAACAACTGGTATATCTCCTATGATAACGCCGCCACATGGACATCACTGGGCGTGGCCGCCACCGGCCCCAAGGGCGACAAAGGCGATACCGGCGCGACGGGAGCCTCCGGTGCAGCCGGTGCGACCGGTGCGACCGGCGCAACTGGTGCCACAGGCGCGGCAGGCCGGGACGGCCGCAACGGCAAGGACGGCGTGGGCATCGCCAACGCGGAGATCAACGCTGACGGCCATCTGGTGCTGACCTATACCGACGGTAGCACCGCCGATCTGGGCCCGGTGGTGGGCGCGGACGGCGCAGACGGCCTGGCGCCCTTTATCGGCGACAACGGCAACTGGTGGATCGGCGAGAAGGACACCGGCGTCAAGGCCGCGGCGGACAGCGCCAGCCGCACTCTCACCATCACGGCGGCGGCGGTCTCGGGCGCGGCGCTGGCCGGAAACCTGGCGCTGGCAGCATACGTGATCCTGAAAAAAGCAAAGCAGCCTGTATAAAAACGCGGCGGGAACGCTTTCCCAATGGGAAGGCGCTCCCGCCGCCTGTCACGCTGGACTTTACCGGGCAGCCTGCGCCCAGTGGTTATCCACCAGCCGGTCAAAATCCACCCAATCCGCTTCCGTCAGCTCTCCGGCCTGCGTCATGACCGTTTCCAGCCGCTCCAGCGCCGTCTTTTCCATGGTCAGGGGCATATTCCATGCGCCGATCTCACGGTGACGGGCGGTAACGGCCTCCAACGTGTCAAGATCCGTGTCGGGGAACTGGCCTATGATGGCCTGGGCCACCTCCCGGTCGGTGTGGGTATCCACCCAGTCCAGCGCCCGGGCGACGGCGCGGCAGAACGCAGCGATCACATCGGGATTCTCCCGGGCATAGCTCTGGGCGGCAAAGTAGGCCGTATAGGGGATCTGGCCGCTTTCCGCGCCGATAGAGCAGAGGATATAGCCCTCTCCGGCGGCAGCCACCTGCGTGGCGGCCGGCTCAAACAGCGTCACATAGTCCCCCTGCCCGCCGGTAAAGGCGCCGGCCATCATGTTGAACTGCACGCTGGTGTCCACCGTCACATCCACCTGCGGCTCCAGTCCGTGCTGCCGAAGTACATATTCCAGCGTCATCTCCGGCACACCGCCCTTGCGCCCGCCGATGATGGTCTTGCCCCGCAGCTGCTCCCAGTCAAAGGTCACATCTTCCCGGCCCATGAGGAACGCACCGTCACAGGCCGTCAGTTGGCCGAATACCACCGGGTGGTCTTCCTTGCCCTGATTGTAAATGTAGATGCAGCTCTCCGGCCCGGCAAGGCCGATGTCGCTCTGGCCGGACACCACGGCGGTCATCACCTTGTCAGCGCCGCCGCCGTTGGTCAGCTGGATAGCAAGGCCCTCCTCTTCAAAAAAGCCCAGCTCCATGGCCACATACTGCGGCGCGTAAAATACGGAATGGGTCACCTCGTTGAGCCGGACGGCGGTCAGTTCCCGCGCTGTCTCTCCGCCGCCGCAGCCGCACAGCAGCGGCAGCAGCGTCAGCGCGGCAAGCAGCGGCGCGATGATTTTTTTCATGCTTTTACCCCCAATAAACGATACAGTGTTTTTTCCACCCACAGCACCAGCCGGTACATAACCACCGCGGCTATCAACAGCAGCAGCACGCTGGTCATGACCAGATCCATGTTGAATACCTGCGAGCCGTACACGATCAGGTAGCCCAGGCCGGCGCGCGAGACAAGAAACTCGCCCATGATCACACCCACCCAGGAAAGGCCCACGTTGACCTTCAGGGTGTTGAGCAGCGTGGCGTAGTTGGCGGGCAGCACCAGCTTCCACAGCATCTGCGCCCGGCTGGCGCCCATGGCGGCCATCAGCCGGATCTTCTGGGCGTCCGTGGCCCGGAAGCCCTCGTACATGTTGAGGATGGTCACGATCAATGAGATCGCCAGCGTCATCACGATGATGGCCCCGGTGCCCGCCCCCATCCACACAATAAAAATAGGGCCCAGCGCCGTTTTCGGCAGGGCGTTGAGCACCACCAGATAGGGATCCAGCACCCGGCTGAGAGTGGGCCACCACCACATGGCCACGGCGATCAGCGTCCCGACGGCGGTACCCAGCAGAAAGCCCACCGCCGTCTCCCAGCAGGAGGTGCCCACATGCACCAGCACATCGCCGCTGCGGCACAAGCCGGCAAACGTGGCGGCGATGCGGCTGGGACAGCTGACCAGGAATCCGTCGCTGAGACCAAGGCGGCAGCTCAGCTCCCACAGGGTAAAAAATCCCGCCAGCACGGCGATCTGCCAGGCGCGCACCCGCCGGCGCTGCCGGTGCAGGGCGCGGAGATAGCGCTCCCGCTTGGCAGAGGTCGGCGATTCATTCATGCAGCTCCAGCTCCTTCCATATGGCGTCAAAATACCGGGGAAACGCCGGATTCTCCCGCCGCTCCATAGGCGGCAGCGGCCGCAGCTCCCCCATGTCGAACACCGCCTTGACCACCGCCGGCCGCCGGGACAATACCACCACCCGATCCGACATGCTGACCGCCTCGGAAATATCGTGGGTCACCAGCAGCGCCGTTTTCCCCTCGCCGCGGATGATGCGCCAGATATCGCCGGATACCGCCAGCCGCGTCTGGTAATCCAGCGCGGAAAACGGCTCATCCAGCAGCAGGATATCCGGCCCGGTGGCCAGCGTGCGGATCAGGGCGCAGCGCTGGCGCATACCGCCGGAGAGCTGATCGGGCCGCTTGTCGGCAAACTCCGCTAACCCATAGCGCGCCAGCAGCGCTTCGGCGTGGCGGCGGTGAACGGGATCGCGATCCCGGCGCAGCTCCAGTCCAAGCATAACGTTATCCCGGATGGTGCGCCATTCAAACAGCTGATCCCGCTGGGGCATAAACCCCACCAGCCGGTTAGGCCCGGAAATGGCGCTGCCCCGCAGGGCGGCCGTGCCGCCATCCAGCGTTTCAAGACCTGCCAGCACACCCAACAGTGTGGATTTTCCACAGCCGGATGGCCCCACAATGCTGACAAATTCCCCCTCCGCCACAGAGAAGGTTACGCCCCGCAGCGCCTCCACCTCGCCGTTGCGGGCCTGATAGGTCAGGTCGGCGTCGCGGATCGTGATGATTTGCTCCATATGCGCCTCTTTTCTCTGCAAGGCATTCATGCCTTGCAGCCTCGGGGTCGGGAAGAGAAAGTCTCTCCCTGCATCAGTATATTGCCTTACCGGGCGGTTGGTTACTCGTTGACTTTCTGCCCGCGCCGGTGTACCATAGTGCTACCATCTGATAAGGGCAAACACACCCTTGTCAATCGATGGTATCCACACGAAAAAAGGAGGACACCCCATGAAAAAGATCATTGCCACCGAAAAGGCCCCCGCCGCCATCGGCCCCTATTCTCAGGCCATCGACTGCGGCACGTTTCTCATCACCTCCGGTCAGGTGCCCATCGACCCCGCCACCGGCGAGCTTGTCCCCGGCGGCGTTACCGAGCAGGCCCGGCAGTCCCTTCGCAACATTAAAGCGATTCTGGCACAGGCCGGCCTGACCATGGATCATGTGGTCAAGACCACCGTGTTTCTGAAGAACATGAGCGACTTTGCCGCCATGAACGCCGTGTACGCCGAATTCTTTACCGAAGGTCAGTACCCCGCCCGCTCCGCCGTTGAGGTGGCCGCCCTGCCCAAGGGCGCGCTGGTGGAGATCGAGACCATCTGCGTCAAGTAAGCGCTTCTCCACGCAAAAAAATACCGTCCCGGTGCCGCAAGGGCATCGGGACGGTATTTCGTATTCTCGGACAGCTTACCGGAGCGCGGGCAGGCTGGCCGCCGCCATGGACTGCCCCACGCGGCGGAACTTTTCATCCGGCAGGGCAGGCAGCAGTCTGCCCTCCAGTTCGGGATATTCCCGGCGCAGCACATCGCGGCAGACGCCAAGGATCAGATCGCCGCCTCTGCCGCTCATCACGCGGCCCAGCAGCAGCACATGGCGGCAGCCGTACAGCGTGTGGTAATAGGCCAGCGTGTGACCCAGATACACACCGATGGAACGATAGACCGCCGCGGCCCGTGGATCGTCCCGCGCCATCAGCTCCTGCACCGCTTTCAGCTTTTCGGCGGGGGATAGGCTCTCCTCCAGCACAATGCCCGCCCGGGGCGCCAGCTTGATCACGGCGTCCTGAGAGAAATACTTCACGCCGCAGCCGATATCACCGGACCACTCGTCCCGCATAGCGCCGGCGGCGGCATCCACCGGCACGAAAGCCAGCTCGTTGAGCCATCCCGTCACGCGGCCCTGCTCATCCACAAAGCCTGCCGCCTCGCTGGTGCCCATGGCAATGCCCAGCACGCTGCTGTCGTTCAGGCTCATGGCCCCCGCCAGCGCGCTGACATCGCCGTCGTTAATGACGCAGTAGGGCACATTGCCGAACGTGTCGGTAATGGCACGGATGTAGATATCCTTTACCTGCGCGCCGAACTGCTCCTTCGGCACTTTCAGAAACAGGCTGGCGCTCATGGTGCGGTTGTTGATATAGATCCCCGCCGAGGATACGCCCACCGCGTCTACCCGGGGCAGATGGGCCGCGGCGCTGCGCAGCGCCGCCACAATGCCCTCATAGTGATACGCCGGGTCGCTGTTGGTCTTGGGGAACCACACCACCTCTTCGGAATATACCGTCTTGCCGTCAAGCACGGCGCTCACCTTCCGGTCGGATCCGCCGGCGTCGAAGCCGATGCGGCAGCCGTCCAGATGGCCGCCCATGGCCTTGGGCGCGTCGCAGCTCTCCGGAACGCGGTCGGTCAGCACCACCTCAAAGGGATGCTCATACACGTTTGCCATGAAATCCCGGTCAAAGTCCCGGCCGCCGCCGGTGCTGTACTGTTCCTGGAGATAGGCGTACATCTCCGCGCTGTCGGTATAGATCCGGAAGCCGCCTTTCATCCACAGCAGCGTCTTGACCAGCCGGTCGATGTAATAGCAGTCCGCCGTGCGCATCTCCGGCGTGTTGTGGATTCGGGTGTGCACGCAGGCCGTCCGCCCGTCGGCACGCTCCACCGCCACAGACAGCGGATGCTTCGCCGTCTCCAGAAAAGCCCGGTTGAACCGGCCAATGGGGAAGAATTCCGTGTCCAGCTCCGGCACGCACTGCAGCTGCGCGCTGATACCGTATCGTTCCATATTTCCATGCTCCCTTCTCCGCCGCCGTGCGGCGGGCAAAAGCGTTATTCGCCGCCCCACATTGTAGCACAGCTGCCCCCCGCTTGTCGATATGGAAATCCCTGAAAAATTTGGCGCAATGCAGACCTTTCTTGTTGCGGCGGCAGGGAAAAACGGTTATACTGAAAGCGTTTTCCACCTTATCACCCATCTTGCCGCAGGAGGTATAGCTATGCAGCTTCTATACGCACTGGAATCCATCCGCACACCGGTCTGGAACGCCCTGATGTCCGCCGTCACCCATCTGGGTGAGGAGACCGTCTTTATGGCGGCGGCGCTGTTCGTATTCTGGTGCGTGGGCAAACGGCAGGGGTACTATCTGCTGGCGGTAGGTTTTGCCGGCACGGTGCTGAACCAGTTTCTGAAGCTTCTGTTCCGCATTCCCCGTCCGTGGGTGCTGGACGAAAATTTCACCATCGTGGAAAGCGCCCGGGCACAGGCCACGGGTTACTCCTTTCCCAGCGGCCACACCCAGAACGCCGTGGGCACCTTCGGCGGCATCGCCCGGTTCACCTGCCGCAAGTGGGTGCGCTCCGCATGCATCATCGCCGCGGTACTGGTACCCCTGTCGCGCATGTATCTGGGCGTGCACACGCCGCTGGACGTGGGGGTGGGCGCCATAACGGCCGCCGCGCTGGTGCTGGCGCTCTACCCCATCATGATGCGCAGCGCGGAAAATCCTGCCGCCATGGGGGCGGTCATTGCGGTGATGGCGGCGCTGGCGGCGGGATATCTGGTGTTTGTGTCATGCTTTCCCTTTCCCGCCGATGTGGACGCGGCCAATCTGGCCAGCGGCCGCGAAAACGCGTGGAAGCTGCTGGGCGCAACGCTGGGATTGGCGGCGGCGTGGGGACTGGATCAGCGCTTCATCCGATTTGATACCGCGGGGGCATGGTATGTGCAGGCGGTCAAGCTGGTGGGCGGTCTTGCGCTGTTGCTGGGCATCCGCGCCGCGCTGAAAGCGCCGCTGGCGGCCCTGCTGGGCCCGGGGGCAGGCGGCGCGGTGCGCTATGCCGTGATGGTGCTGTTTGCCGGAGCGGTGTGGCCCATAACCTTTGCGCCGCTGCGGCGGCTGCTGGAAAAGCGGCGCGGCTGAGTCCGTGAACGAAATGTAAAATTTTTTCCGGACGCAACAAATTCCGCTTCAAATCCGTCTATACTTGTGATATGATGATGTTCACTGGCGCGGTATGCACCCGCACAAAAGAAAAACCGCCCGCTTCGCCGGGCACAAGAGAAAAGGAAGGGATATCGGATGAAGAAGATGTTTGCCGCCCTGCTGGCGGCTTTGATGATGCTGGCACTGGCCGCCTGCGGCGGAAACGGCGGCAAAACCGTGGACGTGCAGAAGCTGGCCGACGATCTGAAGGACAATGTCTCCTTCAGCGCCGCCATGACCGCCGCCTCCGCCGACGATCTCAGCTATAAGCTGGATCCGCCGGAGGGAACCACCATCGTGGGCTATCAGGCCGACGGCAACGCCTACGACATGATCGTGGCGGCGCAGTGCGCCAGCGAGGAGGACGCCAAGACCCTGTACGCCAACGTGCAGACCTATCTGGACGACCTGAAACGGGAGGCCAACCTCTATCAACCTGATGAGGAGGCCCGGCTGGACGGCGCGCTGCTGCGCCAGAGCGGCAGTCTGGTGGTGCTGTGCGTCAGCGATGATACCGCCGCCGCCACCGCCATTGTGGAAGGTTATCTGAAATGAGCCGGTACAGAGGACGCCGCAGCGGCACATCGCCCCTGATGCTGCTGATCGCACTGGTGGTGGCCGTTGCCGCCGTGGTGCTGATCATTATCAATCTGGGCAAAAATAAGGCCCCTGCCGATGATACCGACACCCCGCCCACCGACAATGTGACCGAGCCTGACGGCACCGGCGATGCCGACGGCGCGGACGATCCCGCCGTCACGCCGGACGACCCTGCCCCCACTTATCAGAAGATCGAGCTCAAAGGCGACGAGCAGCAGTATGACGCGGTGTACCGGGTGGGCGACACCGGCTATGAGATGTACAGCTATGTGGACAGCACCGCCAAGAAATATGCCGACAACGTGAACGCCGTGGCCGACGCGCTGGCGGGCAAAGCCAACGTGTACATGCTGCCCATCCCCCTCAGCTCCGGCGTCAGCCTGCCGGACGCGCTGTACGGCAAGGCGGTGTTTGACGATCAGAAGGCCGCCGAGGAGAAGATCATCGGCTATATGAACAGCAGCGTGAAGTCGGTGCCGCTGTATGACGCGCTGCTGGCGCACCGCACGGAATATATTTATTTCCGCACCGATCATCACTGGACGGCTACCGGCGCATACTATGCCTACGAGCAGTTCTGCAGGGCCAAGGGCATCACGCCCACCCCCATCAGCAGCTATACCGTGGACGAGTATGACGGCTTCCTAGGCACCTTCTACCGGGACTCCAACCAGAACGCCGCCATGGGGGCCAACCCCGACAAGGTAATCGCCTATCATCCCCTGAGCACCGAGGCCACGCTGGACTACGGCGACGGCGAGAATGCCAACCTGACCCGGGGCAAGATCATCTATGATGAGTCCACCGCCCCCGCCAGCCTGAAGTACGGCGCCTTCATCACCGGTGATAATGCCTATTCCGTTATCAATAACCCCGATGTGACGGACGGCTCCAGCTGCATCGTGATAAAGGAATCCTTCGGCAACGCCTTCGTGCCGTTCCTGACGGACCACTATCAGACCATCTATGTGCTGGACTACCGCTACTGGAAGGGCAGCATCAGCCAGTTCGCCCAGGATAAGGGCGTGCAGGACGTGCTGTTCGTCAATAACCTCTCCGCCATCCGCTCCACGGCGCTGGTGGGATATCTGCACGACGTGGTGTAAGGAGCCTCGGCGTCCGTACCGCGAACTCTGCGAGGCTTATATACCCCTGTGGGACAGAGCGCTGCTCTGTCCCACTTTCCGGCAGCAGCGCCGTAAACAAACCGTAAACGATCCAAAGGAGAACACGCTATGGTTTTCAGCAGCACCGTCTTTTTGCTGATCTTTCTGCCTGTGGTGGCCGCCGTATATTTCCTGTGTCCCCGCAGGGCCCGCAATACCGTTCTGCTGCTGGCCAGCCTGATATTCTACGGCTGGGGCGAGCCGAAGTATATCCTGATCATGCTGTTTTCCACCGTATTTGACTACACCAACGCCCGGCTCATCGGACATTTTCAGGATACCGGAAAGCACAAGGCCGCCAAGGCGGTGCTGATCGTGGATATCGTGGGCAATCTGGGTATTCTGGGATTCTTCAAGTATACGGATTTCGCCATTGACAACATCAACAGCCTCCTGCACGCCGGGATCCCGGCACTGGGCCTGTCGCTGCCCATCGGCATCAGCTTCTATACCTTCCAGACCATGTCCTACACCATCGACGTATACCGGGGCATCGTCAAACCCCAGCGCAACATCCTTAATGTGGGCGCATATGTGACGCTGTTCCCCCAGCTGATCGCCGGCCCTATCGTCCAGTATAAAACCGTAGAGCATGAGCTGATGTATCGCCGTGAAAGCGTGTTTGAGGCCAGCCGGGGCATGCAGCGCTTTGTGGTGGGTCTTGCCAAAAAGGTGCTTATCGCCAATCAGGTGGGCACCCTGTGGGAGCAGATCAGCGCCATGTCCGCCCCCTCCGCCGCAACGGCGTGGCTGGGCGCCATCGCCTTTACCTTTCAGATCTACTTTGACTTCTCCGGATACTCCGACATGGCCATCGGCCTGGGGCATCTGTTCGGCTTCCATTTTCTGGAAAACTTTGAGCATCCCTATGAGTCCCGCACCGTCACGGAATTCTGGCGGCGCTGGCACATCAGTCTCAGCACATGGTTCCGGGAGTATGTGTATATCCCGCTGGGCGGCAATCGCCGCGGCAAGGCCCGGCAGATCCTGAATCTGCTCATCGTCTGGTTCCTGACGGGATTGTGGCACGGAGCCAGCTGGAACTTTGTGCTGTGGGGCCTTTACTACGCGGCGCTGCTGATTCTGGAAAAGCTGTTTTTGCTGCGTTGGCTGGATAAGGCCCCCAAATGGGTGGGCCATGTTTACACCATCCTCGCCTTCATTCTGGGCTGGGTGCTGTTTGCCATCACCGATTTCGGCCGGCTGGGGCAGTATTTCTCCGCCATGTTCACCGCGCCCTTTGCCGATGGTACGGCCCTTTATCTGCTGCGCTCCAACGCCGTGCTGCTGCTGGCCGCCGCTATCGGCTGCACCACCGGCCCGCTGCGGCTGTGGAACCGGACGGCGGACAGGCTGTCCGATACCGCCGCCGTGACGCTGCGCACCGTGGGCGTGACGGTTTTGCTGCTGCTGTCGGTGGCCTTTCTGGTGGGCGGCAGCTATAACCCCTTCCTCTACTTCCGCTTCTAAGGAGAACCATCTATGAGCAACCCCGAAAAAGGCGGCGCACGCCTGATGAAAAACCAACACAAATGCCGGGAGCTGGCGCCGCTGATCGCCATCTTCGGCATTCTGACAGCGCTGGCGCTGGCCTCGCTGCTGACGCCGGAGCGGGAGTTTTCCCCCAATGAAAACCGCTATCTCCAGCTAAAGCCGGAGCTGAGCTGGTCAACGCTGATGGACGGCACCTTTACCAAAAAGGCGGAGGACTACATCTCTGACCAGATTGCGCTGCGGGACATCTGGATGGAGACGTCATCGCTGGTGCAGCGCTCGGCGCTGCAGCTGGAGATCAACGACACGTGGCTGGGCCGGGATGGCCGCTACTTCGCCAAGGTGACGCCCGATACCTTTGATACCGCCCAGTACGAGAAGAATCTGGCACAGGTGCGGACATTCTTTGACAGCAACTCCGACAAGGACTGCCGCATGATGATGGTGCCCACCCCCGCCTATATGCTGTATGACGACCTGCCCGACAACGCCCCTCTCTTTGACGCGGCGACATGCTTTGATACGCTGTCGGATACGCTGGGCAGCAGCGCCATCGACCTGCGCCCCGCCCTGACGGCGGATGCCCCGAACATGTACTACCGCACCGACCACCACTGGACCAGCGAGGGCGCGCTGACCGCCTACGGCGCGTGGTGCGCCGCCACCGGACACGAGCGGCAGGACTGGCAGCTGGAAACGGCCAGCACTTGCTTCCGGGGTACGCTGTACTCCGCGGTGCTGCTGCCGGATAGCCCCTATGACCGGGTGACCATCGCCTCTGACGCCGCCATCCGCTCCATGGACTGCGACGGCGAGGTGAGCGACAGTCTGTACAGCATGGCCGCCCTGGAGGAGAAAGATCACTATAAGATCTTCATGGGCGGCAACTACGCCAAGGTGGTCATTGACACCGGCGCCGGCACAGGCAGGTCTCTTCTGGTGGTAAAGGACAGCTTTGCCAACAGCTTCCTGCCCTTTCTGGTAAGAGAGTACGACACCATCACCGTGCTGGATCTGCGCTACTACCGGGAGGGCGTGCAGCCGCTGGCAGATCAGGCCGATGATATTCTGGTTCTCTATGAGCTGACCAATTTTGCCGCGGACAAAAATTTGTACAAGCTGAATAAAAGCTGAGCAGACCCAACAGGGCCGTCCCGCCGGGGCGGCCCTGCTTTTTGCCGAGGGGATGCCGTTCAAGCCGGATCTGCCGTCAAAAGATACTGAAATTTTACGTTTTCTTCAAAAAGCATGTCAAAATTTTGTGAAAATCACAGTGCCTGTTTCGACGCCATCCCATTGAACCGCCCCATAAAACACGATATAATACTTAAAAAGCATATCACCACGACCCAAGACATAAGGAGCGCTTTTATGGAACCCAGAATCAGCAAGGAAAATTACTATCTCAACATCGCCGAAACCGTGCTGGAGCGGGCCACCTGCCTGCGCCGGGTGTTCGGCGCCATCATTGTCAAGAATGACGAGATCATCTCCACCGGGTATAACGGCGCGCCGCGGGGCCGCCGCAACTGCGTGGACATGGGTTTTTGCACCCGCGAGGCCATGCGGGTGCCCCGGGGCGAGCGGTACGAACTGTGCCGCAGCGTCCATGCCGAGGCCAACGCCATCATTTCCGCCGCGCGGCGGGACATGGTGGGCGGCACGCTGTATCTGGTGGGCCGCAACGCCCAGACAGGCGAGCTGCTGCACGACGCCACCTCCTGCGCCATGTGCCGCAGGATGGTCATCAACGCCGGACTCAGCAAGGTGGTCATCCGCCACACGGAGCGGGACTTTTCCGTGGTGGATGTGCAGGACTGGGTCGATCTGGAGGACGATATCCCCACGCCGCAGGCGTAAAGTCTGCCGCAGGCATAAAGTCTGCCGCAGGCATACACCGATCAGAGAGCGAGGCCATGTCCGGCAGCGCGCCGGATCAATATAAAAAGTGAATAAAAGGAGAATGTCATGATGTTGAACGAGAAAACGGTGGCCGCCTACACGGCCATCCTGCAGGAGGAGCTTCTGCCGGCAACAGGGTGTACAGAGCCCATCGCCGTTGCGTACTGTGCTGCCAAGCTGCGCGAGGCGTTGGGTGGAAAACCGGAAGAAGTGCTGGCCGAGGTCAGCGGCAACATTCTGAAGAACGTGAAATCCGTGGTTGTTCCCAATACCGGCGGCCGTCGCGGCATCGAGGCTGCCATCGCAGTGGGTATTGTGGCCGGCAGCGCGGATGCCGGACTTCAGGTGCTTGCCAACGTGACGGAGGAGGACGTGGCCGCCATTCAGGGATATCTGGATGCCACGCCCATTACCGTGACCTGCCCCGAAACGCCGTGCCTGCTGGATATTTTCCTGCACGGTAAGCGGGCGGGACACACCGCCGCGGTACGAGTGGCCAATAACCACACCAACATCATTTTCATGGAAAAGGACGGACAGGTCCTGCTGGAAAAGCCGCTCACCGCCAACGCGGAGGACAGCCTGCAGGACAAAAGCGTCCTCAACGTCAAAGACATCATCACATTCGCCGAAACGGTTCCCATAGCTGCCATCGAGCCGCTGGTGGGCCGCCAGATCCGCTATAACTCCGCCATTGCGGAGGAGGGATTGCGGGGCAGCTGGGGCGCCAACATCGGCTCCACCCTGCTGCGCGGCGGCGACGACCCGGAAACGCAGGCCCGCGCCTGGGCCGCCGCCGGGTCCGATGCCCGGATGAACGGCTGCGAAATGCCGGTAGTCATCTGTTCCGGCTCCGGTAATCAGGGCATCACCGCCTCTGTTCCCGTATGGAAATACGGCCAGTTGACCGGCGCGGACGAAGAGCGGATCCTGCGGGCCGTATGCCTGAGCGACCTGATCACCATTCACCAGAAAACCGGCATCGGGCGGCTCAGCGCCTATTGCGGCGCGGTGTCCGCCGGCGTGGGTGCCGGATGCGGCATCGCGTGGCTGCGGGGCGCGGATTATGACGGTATCAGCCACACGCTGCAAAACGCGGTGGCCATGATCTCCGGCTGTATCTGCGACGGGGCCAAGGCCAGCTGCGCCAGCAAGATCGCCATGAGCGTGGACTGCGGCATACTGGGATACAACATGTATCTTGGCGGCAACAACTTCCGTCCCGGCGACGGGATCATGGGCGACGGCGTGGAATCCACTATCCGCAACGTGGGCGTGCTGGCCGCGCAGGGCATGCGGGAGACCGACCGGGTGATCCTGAAGATCATGACGGAGTAAAATAAACTGGCTTAAAATCCGCGAAGCTTTTGCAGACGGGCCGGAATCGGCCCGCCTGTGGCTCATTCCGTCGAAAAATCGGTACATAACCGCCCCTTTTCGGACGGCTTTTTCGTCAAAAACCTCTTGCATTCCCTATATAAGTATGATAAGATACCACATGGTAGTATGTGTTGACTGAGAGTGGACGTTCTGTCCGCTCTTTTTGTTGAGCAAAATCCGTTTCTTAAAAATTGGAAATCGTCAGGGAATAAAGCGAGGAACGCTATGAAAAAAGTCACCGACATCGTGTGGGAGCTGGCGGAGCCTGTGGTAAAGGAAAACGGCTGCGAGCTGTGGGATGTGGAATACGTCCGCGAGGCCGGCCAGTGGTATCTGCGGCTGTATCTGGACAAGGAGGGCGGCGTGGATATTCTGGACTGCGAGGCCGTCAGTCGAAGGGTCAGCGACCTGCTGGATGAGGCGGATCCCATTGAATCCAGCTATATGTTCGAGGTGTCCTCCGCCGGGGCCGAGCGGCAGCTGAAGCGCCCCTCGGACTTTCAGCGCTTTCTGGGGCAGCCGGTGCTGGTCAAGACCTATAAGAACCGGGATGGGCGCAAGGAGTTTGCCGGCACGCTGGCAGGCTTTGAGGATGGCGCGGTGCTGCTGGATATGGGCGGCGCCGAGCCTGTGCGGTTTGAAAAAGCCGAGGTGGCGCTGGTGCGCCTGCGTGTGGAATTTTAAAAACAGCTTTCGTGTAAATATTAAGGAGAAAAGAACATGAAATGTGATGAGATTTTTGTAGCGCTGGCCATGCTGGAGAAGGAGCGGGGCATTCCCCAGAACTTCATGATGGGCAAGATCATTCAGGCGCTGACCACCGCCTATAAGCGCGACCACGAGGGCGTGGAAAACGTGATCGTGGACGTGGACGAGGAAAAGCACGACCTGCGGATGTACGTCCAGAAGGAGATCGTGGAGGAGGTCATGGATCCCGCCAACGAGATCTCGCTGGAGGATGCCCGCAAGCGCAGCGCCAAGGCTGAGCTTGGCGGCATTGTGAATATTCCTGTGGAAAATGTGGAATTCGGCCGCATCGCCGCCGGCAACGGCAAGCAGGTCATCATTCAGGGTCTGCGTGAGGCCGAGCACGGCATGATCTATGACGAGTGGGGTTCCAAGCAGCATGAGATCCTGACCGGCACCGTGACCCGGATCGACCCCCGCAACGGCAATGTGATCCTGAAGATCGGCACCGGCAGCGAAAGCACCGAGGCCGTGCTGACTCAGAACGAACAGGTACCCGGCGAGGAGCTGGTTGAGGGACAGATGATCAAAGTCTATCTGGTGGAGGTACGCCGTACCACCCGCGGCCCTCAGGTTCTGATCTCCCGCACCCATCCCGGCCTTGTCAAGCGCCTGTTCGAGCTGGAGGTTCCCGAGATCTACGACGGCAGCGTGGAGATCCGCTCCATCGCCCGCGAGGCGGGCAACCGCACCAAGATGGCCGTGTGGTCCGAAGATGAGAACATCGATCCCATCGGCGCCTGCGTCGGCCCCCGGGGGCAGCGCGTCAACGCCATCGTAGAGGAGCTGCGGGGCGAGAAGATCGACATCATCAAATACAGCGAGGATCCCGCCGCGTTCATCGCCGCGGCGCTGGCCCCGGCCGATGTGCTGGAGGTTCGTCTGGCGGCCGAGGGCAAGTCCTGCCGCGTGGTGGTACCTGACGACCAGCTGAGTCTCGCTATCGGCAAAGAGGGGCAGAACGCCCGTCTGGCCGCCCGCCTGACCGGCTATAAGATCGACATCAAACCCGCGTCTTACAGCGAGGAGTAATCATACATTAAGGAGGTGGCCGGTATGGCGGTCAAACCCCGTAAGATCCCCCAGCGCCAATGTGTCGGCTGCCGGGAAATGAAGGACAAAAAAGAGCTGCTGCGGGTGGTGCGCACCCCCGAGGGCAGTATTCAGCTGGATGGCCGGGGCAAGGTTTCGGGCCGCGGCGCCTACGTCTGCCCCGATGTGGCGTGCCTGAAAAGGGCCCGCAAATCCAAAGCGCTGGAACGCGCGCTGGAAACCGCCATCCCGGAAGAGGTCTATGACGCGCTGGAGGCGCAGATGGGAGGCGGTGCGGTATGATCGAGCCGGTACTGTCCCTGTTGGGCATCGCCAAAAAGGCGGGCCGTGTGGAGATCGGCGAGGAGCCGGTGGGCGCCGCCGCCCGGGCCAAAAAGGCGCGGGTCATTCTGGTGGCCGCAGACGCGGGGCCGTCCTCCCAGCGCCGGGCCTTCTCCTTTGCCGAGTCCGGTGCCTGCCTGTGTTTGACCGTTCCGGCGGATAAGGACGCGCTGGGCCGCGCACTGGGCCGCAGCAGCGTGGCCATGTGCGCCGTGACGGAGATCGGCCTTGCCGGGGCCATCGTCAAAAAGCTCTCCGCCATGGATGCGGAAAAATACGGCGCAGCATCGGCGCAGCTGGACGTAAAGGCCCGGCGGGCCATGGAGCGCCGGGCCGAGCAGCTGCGGCATGAAAAAAATCTACGGCAGGGTAAGCATCGTGTTCACAGCGATAAGCCTCCGGAGCCGCAGGCGGCGGACCGTGCCGCACCGCGGAAAGATGAGCACGTAGGCGGGAAATCTGTCCGCAGCCGTGATAAAGCACCGCTGCACACGGGAAAACGTCCCGCTGAGCTGAAAGCGCAGGGCGGCGGAAAACCGGGCCCGCAGCGGAAGGCCGCGCCGCGGCCGCAGAGCCGTTTTGCCGGCGCGCTGCCGGTGAAGCGGGGTAAGGGAAGCCGGAAGGACTCCGGCAGGTAAGCAGGAACAAAGACGGAGCGCCGCGGCGCGCCGTTCACTAAGATGGAGGTGGCTTTATTTGGGTAGCGTAGCAAACAAATACAGAGTGCATGAGGTGGCAAAGGATTTTGGCATCGCCACAAAGGACGTAACGGAGATCTTGACCAAGTATGCCGAGACCCCCAAGAATCATATGCAGGTGCTGGACGACCGGGAGCTGAGTCTTATTTTTGAGTATCTGACCCAGCACAACCAGCTGAGCAGCATTGCGGCCATCTTTGCTGAGGGCGCCAAGCCGGAGGCAAAGGCCGAGCCGAAGAAGGCCGCTCCTCAGCCGGCGGCGCAGCCGCAGAAGCCGCAGCAGGGCGGCCAGTCCCAGCAGCCGCAGGCAAAGCCTGCCCAGTCCCCCAACGGCAGCAATAACAGCCAGCCGCAGAAACCCATGTCCCGCGTACCCCAGAAGCAGGTGGTGGATACCCGCAAGGCCACCAACGTAAATCTGGACAAGTACGATGAAAAGCTGCAGGACATGGCCGACCGCACCAGCGGCAGCCGCAGCGGCCGCCGGGACAAGGATCAGCTGCAGGGCAAGGAGAAGTTCCGCAATTCCAAGCAGCGCCAGAACGGCCCCATGACCAACAAGCGCAAGCAGGAAGAGGCCGACCGGCTTCGCAGACTGCGCCTTGAGGTCATCAAAAACACCCCCGTCACCGTGCAGATCCCCGATGAGATCAGCGTGGGCGAGCTGGCCAGCCGCATGAAGAAAACCGGCGCCGAGGTGGTCAAGTGCCTGATGAAGAACGGCGTTATGGCCTCTCTCAGCCAGATGATCGACTTTGACACCGCCGCCATTATTGCCGAGGAAATGGGCTGCAAGGTGGAAAAGGAAGTGGTGGTCACCATCGAGGAAAAGCTGATCGACGACCATCAGGATAAGGAAGAGGATCTGGTGCCCCGCGCCCCCGTTGTGGTGGTCATGGGTCACGTTGACCACGGCAAGACCAGCCTGCTGGACTATATCCGCAACGCCCATGTGGCCAGCGGCGAGGCCGGCGGCATCACCCAGCATATCGGCGCCTATCAGGTGGAGATCCACGGCAAACCCATCACCTTCCTGGACACCCCTGGCCATGAGGCCTTTACCTCCATGCGCGCCCGCGGCGCCATGGTGACGGATATCGCCATTCTGGTGGTGGCCGCCGAGGACGGCATCATGCCCCAAACCGTTGAGTCCATCAACCATGCCAAGGCTGCCGAGATCCCCATCATCGTGGCCATCAACAAGATGGATAAACCCGAGGCCAATCCCGACCGTATCAAGCAGCAGCTGACTGAGTACGGTCTGGTGTGCGAGGAGTGGGGCGGCGACACCATTGTGTGCCCCATCTCCGCCAAGACCGGCATGGGTGTAGACAATCTGCTGGAGATGCTTACCCTGACCGCCGAGGTCAGCGAGCTGAAAGCCAACCCCAACCGCGCCGCGCAGGGCACCGTCATTGAGGCCCGGCTTGACAAGGGCCGCGGCCCCGTGGCCACCCTGCTGGTGCAGAACGGCACGCTGCATCAGGGTGATGTCATCATCGCCGGCACCTCCGTAGGCCGCGTCCGCGCTATGGTGGGCGACAAGGGGCAGCGTATGACCGATGCCGGCCCCAGCGTTCCCGTGGAGATCACCGGCCTGAGCGAGGCTCCCTCCGCCGGCGCCACCTTCAACGCCGTGGCCGACGAAAAGCTGGCCCGCGAGCTGGTGGAGCAGCGCAAAGCCGAAGAAAAGGCCAAGGCCAACGCGCCTGTTGCCAAGGTCTCGCTGGAGGATCTGTTCAGCCAGATTCAGGCCGGCGAGATGAAGAACCTGAACCTGATCGTCAAGGCCGACGTGCAGGGCAGCGTGGAGGCTGTCAAGGCCTCACTGGAGAAACTCAGCAACGATGAGGTCCGCGTCCGCGTGATCCACGGTGGTGTGGGCGCTATCAACGAATCCGATGTGATGCTGGCCTCCACCTCTCAGGCCATCATCGTGGGTTTCAACGTCCGGCCTGACGCCGCCGCCCGCGACAGCGCCGCCCGGGCCAATGTGGATATGCGGATGTACCGCGTGATCTACGACGCCATCAACGAAATCGAGGCCGCCATGAAGGGCATGCTGGCTCCCAAGTTCCGCGAGGTGGTGCTGGGCCATGCCGAGGTGCGCCAGACCTACAAGGTCTCCGGCGTAGGCACCGTGGCCGGCTGCTATGTGCAGGACGGCAAGCTGCAGCGCAAGGATTGTCAGGTGCGTCTGGTGCGCGACGGCATCGTTATCCACGAAGGTGTGCTGGCCTCCCTCCAGCGCTTCAAGGATTCCGTCAAGGAGGTCGTGTCCGGCTATGAGTGCGGCCTGAGCATTGAGAAGTATAACGACATCAAGGAAGGCGACATTGTGGAGGCCTTCACCATGGAGGAAATTCCCCAATGATAAACTGGTGAAAAGTCTGACGGCTTTTCTGCCAAAAGGATTTACGGCCGGCTGCGCAGTGAAGCGAAGCGGAACAAGTGCCCTTGGGTACGCGCACCCGTTGGTGATAGTGCAATGCAAATCCAGACGGATGCTGCAGCGGCATAGCCGCTGAGATCGGCACTAAAAGCATGCCCCTGGTATATTTTCTTAACGTGCCGACGTCAGAAAAATGATTTGATTGTTTCGCGTCTGCGGATGCGAACTCTGCAAGGCTACCATATTATGAGGGGCGGGCAATGCGCCCGCCCCTTTTTCAAGAAAGGAGTGCTACTATGGCATCCAACCGTATCGGACGTATCAACGAGGAGATCCAGCGGGAGCTGTCCGGCCTGCTGCGTACCGTGAAAGACCCCCGAGTGGCGGACGCTCTGCTGACCATCACCCATGTGGACACCACCAGCGACCTGCGCTATTCCCGCATCTATATCAGCGCCATGGACCGCACCGATGAAAAGGACCTGATGCGGGGGCTGAAGTCCGCCAGCGGCTATCTGCGCCATGAGCTGGGCCAGCGCTTGCAGCTGCGCTATACCCCGGAGCTGCAATTCTTTGCCGATGACTCCATCGCCTACGGCGCCCACATTCTGGATATGCTGCACCACGTCAAGCCCGCCAACCCCGCCAACGCGGACATCGTGCTGCCGGAGGACAAGTGATATGACGCGCCCTATTCTGACTGCCCGCGAGGCCGCCGGGTATCTGGACGCGCTGGATAACGTACTGCTGCTGACCCATGTTCGCCCTGACGGCGACACCATCGGCAGCGCGGCGGCATTGTGCCGGGCGCTGCGGGATTGCGGCCGCACGGCCTATCTGCTGCCCAACCCGGAGATCACCGCCACCTATGCCGCCTATGCCGCCCCCTACTGGGCCCCGGAGGGGTGGGAGGCGGAGCACATCGTCAGTGTGGACATCGCCGATGTGAGCCTGCTGCCGGAAAACGCCGAACCTTATCGCCAGCGCATCGAACTGGCCATCGACCACCATCCCTCCCAGAGCTTTTTTGCCCGCAACACCTGTCTGGAGGCGGACAGCGCCGCCTGCGGCGAGATCGTGTATGAGATCATCCGGCATCTCACCGCCCTGACGGCGGAGATCGCCCTGCCGCTGTATGTAGCCGTCAGCACCGACTGCGGCGGCTTTCAGTACGGCAATACCACCGCCCGCACCCACCGTATTGCGGCGGCGCTGATGGACGCGGTGGATGTGGCGGCGGTGAATAAGTCCCTGTTCCGCACCAAGAGCCGCGTGCGGCTGGCCATGGAATCCCGCATGGTGGCGGACATGCAGCTGTTTGACAGCGACCGGGTGGTGATCATGGAGATCCCGATGGCGCTGCGCCGGGAGATGCACGCCACCGACGCGGATATCGAAGAGCTCAGCGCACTGCCCGCCCTGGTGGAGGGCACCGACTGCGGCGTGACGCTGCGTGAACTGGACGGCGGGAAGATCAAGGTCTCCGTGCGCTCCGGCCCGCGGGTGGACGCCTGCGCCCTGTGCCGGATCTTAGGCGGCGGCGGACACCATGCCGCTGCCGGCGCCACGGTGGAGGGCACGCTGGATGAGGTACGCATGGCGGTGCTGGCCGCGTACCGGAAGGTCACGGGAGCGTAAGAGGGCAGGGGTGTTTCGCGCCCCGGAGCGAAGATATGTTTCGTGGCTCCGGCCACGAGGTACTTTTGGCCGTTGTCCCAAAAGTACCCAAAAGGACAACCAGAAACCCAGGTTTCTGGACTTCCTGCACGCTGTTCCACCCTCAAATTTGATACCATATACCACGCGTTTGCAGAACACGGTCGTTATCGTTGCGTATGACGCATCGACTTTCCTCTTGCGCCGCTGCCGCTCGTGTTATCAACGGTAGAACTAAAAACGTTGTTCGGCGTAGGCATCAGCGGCAGCGGCGCAGAAGCAGAGACGATCCTTTTAACGAATCCAAAAAGAAAATCTTATGTAAACGTGCGGTAAAAGTTAACATATTTGCACTGCGTATAGCGCGCCCGGAAGTGAAGGAACCGAAGGTTCCTTCCGGTGTTTTTGCCTACTTTTGTCACTGTTGACAAAAGTAGGTCGCTCCGGAGAGCGAAACTCTCCCTTTAATAACAACCGAAAGGAGACACCATGGCCAACGGAATCATCATCATTGACAAACCCGCGGACTGGACAAGCATGGACGTGTGCGCCAAGCTGCGGGGAATTCTGAAAACCAGAAAGGTGGGACACGCCGGGACGCTGGACCCCATGGCCACCGGCGTGCTGCCGGTGTTTGTGGGACAGGCCACCCGCGGCGTCTCCTTTGCCGAAAGCGGTGAGAAGGAATATGTCGCCGTGCTGCGTCTGGGTCTTGTCACCGATACGCAGGATATCTCCGGCCGGGTGCTGGAGGAGCGGCATCCCGCCGTCACGGCGGAAGAGCTGGCGGCGGTGCTGCCCCGGTTTACCGGAGATATCGAGCAGATCCCGCCCATGTATTCCGCCATCAAAATCAACGGGCAGAAGCTGTACGATCTGGCCCGACAGGGCCGGGAGGTGGAGCGGACGCCCCGCGCCGTGACCATCCATGAGCTGGAGCTGCTGGAGCAGCTCTCCTCCGGCGACTACCGGCTGCGGGTCCGCTGCTCAAAGGGTACCTACATCCGCACGTTGTGCCACGATATCGGCCAGGCGCTTGGCTGCGGCGGCTGCATGGCTGCCCTGCGGCGCACCATGGCGGCAGGCTATACGCTTGCTGAAAGCCACACCATTGACGAGGTACAATCACAGGGCGAAAGCCTGCTGCGGCCGGTGGATACCCTGTTTCGCCAATACCCTGCCTTTCACATCAGCCATTCCCGGGTGGAGCAGCTGTGCCGCAACGGCAATCCTTTTACCGTGAAAGCGCCGCAGGCGGACGGCCTTTACCGGGTCTACGGCATGGAGGGAGATTTTCTGTGCCTGAGCCGGCTGGAAAACGGGCAAATGACGTCCGTTAAGAATTTTTTTGGAGCGTAAACTATGAAGTCTACTGTCATCGCACTGGGATTTTTTGACGGCGTACACCGGGGCCACGGGGCGTTGCTGCGCCGCACCGCAGAGGTGGCCTGCCGCCTTGACGCCACTCCCGCCGCCTTTACCTTTGACCGCCCCCCCAAGGAGGTGGTCACAGGGACGCCGGTGCCTCTGATCAACTCCCCGCAGGAGCGGCAGGAGCTGATGGAGCGGCTGTATGGCATCCGGCAGGTGATCATGGCTCCCTTTGACCACGCCATGATGACCATGCCATGGCAGGATTTTATCACCGAGCTGCTGGTCAAGCGCTATAGCGCGGTACATCTGGTGGCGGGACACGACTATCACTTTGGGTATAAAAACGCGGGAAATCCCCAGCTTTTGCAGGAAAAATGCCGTCAGCTGGGGTTAGGCTGCGACATCATCCCCAAGGTGGAATATGACGGTGTCACCGTCAGCTCCACCTATATCCGCCAGCTGGTAAAGGCGGGGCAGCTGGAGCGTGCCGCCGAATTTCTGGGCCACCGACACTGCCTCAGCCAGACGGTGAGCCACGGGTTCCGCTTTGGCCGCACCATCGGCATCCCCACCATCAATTTCACGGTGCCTGATCATGTGCTGGTTCCGGAAAGAGGCGTCTATATCACCCGCGTGTACCTGCCGGACGGCAGCAGCTACGCCGGCGTGACCAACGTGGGTACCCGCCCCACCGTAAGCGACGGCGCGGATGTGTCCATTGAAACATTTCTGCTGGACTTTGACGGGGATCTGTACGGCAAGCGGATCCGGCTGGAGTTCTGCCGCCGTCTGCGGGAAGAGCGGAAATTTGAAACGGCGCAGGCGCTGAAAGCGGAAGTGGAAAAAAACGTGGCGCAGGCCCGTGCCTATTTCCGAGAAACGGGAGAAGCGTAAATACTGCCATCGGTCGTCGGGCGTGCTGCCCGTGTCGACCGATGGTATTTTTATGTGAGGTTTTTCCACAGAGAACAGGAGCCTTTCATTTCCCGACGAAATATGCGCGCCGTTTCCCGTACAATAGGGCGTATCAAACCGCCCTGTACGCAGGGCATGGGGAGCGTGAACGAATGAAACGGCCATCCGCAGGGGGAAAAGGCAACCCGTGGCGATGCTTTGCACGGTGGGGCGTGGGCACATTTTTGCTCAGCGCGGCCCACACCGCCGGACTGTACGGCCCATGGGGCGTGGCAGCCGTGGCCGCCGCAGGCGGCCGGGTGCAGGGCGCTTGGGCGCTGCTGGGCGCTGTGGCCGGTGCGCTGGTATTCTTCAATTTTCAAACAGGACTGCGCTTTGCCGCCTCCGCCGTGTTGGCCTTTGCGGTCAATCTGGCCTTTTGCGACACGGCGCTGTACAAGCGGCGGGAATATACGCCGCTGCTGGCGGCGGTCAGCCTTTTTGCGGTGCAGACCGTTTATCTGGCGGGCCGCACCGCCGGGGAATGGGCGCTGTGCGCCCTGTCCGCCGCCATTGCCGCCGCGGCGGCGTGGGCCATCGGCCATCAGAAGCGGGACGTGCGGAGACTTGCCGCTTTATCCGCAGCGGCAGCAGCGCTGAGCAGCGTATATCTGGCAGGATTTTCCCCCGGCGGCGTTGTGGCGGCGTGGCTGGCGCTCTTATGCGGCGTATCGGCATCCCCCGCAGCGGCGGCGGCGCTGGGCACCGGGGTAGGCCTGTGCGCCGATCTGGCCCGCCCGTCCCCGGCGCTGCTGGCATCGGCGGTATGCGGCGGCGGCGCACTGGCCGCCTCGCTGCTGCGGCGCGCACGCCGTCCGGTGCACGCCGCAGCATTTACGCTGACAGGGATGCTGGCGGCGCTGGCGCTGGATGTTGACCGGCCATGGATGACGCTGTATGAAACGGCGGCGGGAGCGGCAGCCTATCTGCTGGTGCGGCGGGAATGGCTGCCTGCCGCACAGAAAGGCGCACCGCCGCAGGCCGTGCCCGCCATGGCGGCCAACACCGCCGCACAGAAAGGCGCAGCGGTATTCCGGGAGCTGTATGACACCATGTTCCGCACCCGGCCGACGGAAAAGGGGGAGAATCCTGCGGTGATCTTTGACCGGGCGGCGGAGCAGGTATGCCGGAACTGCCTGCTGACCGCGCGGTGCTGGCAGACGGAGTACAGCCAGACCTATAACGCCTTTAACGATGCCTGCGGCCCCATGCTGAAGCGGGGCAGGGCGGAGGCGGAGGATTTCCCCCTGTTTTTCTCCAGCCGCTGCCTGCACTTTCCCGATTTGCTGGGAGCCATCAACACGGAGGTATATGCCTTCCGCCTGCGGCGGCAGTATCGGACGAGGCTGGAGGACATGCGGGAGCTGGCCGAGGCGCAGTATGAGCATCTGGGCGAGGCGCTGGGAGACGGCGCGCCGCCGGAGGAGGGGGAAGCGGAGCCGCCCCTGCGGTGCCGGGTGGGAACGCTGCTGCGGCCCAAGGAGGGAGAAACCGCCTGCGGCGACCAGCTGGCGGTTTTCACTGCCGGAGCCACCCTGTACATGCTGCTGTCCGACGGCATGGGCAGCGGCCCCGCCGCCCACGCCGAAAGCGCCATGACGGTGCGGCTGCTGCGCAGTTTTCTCAAGGCGGGGATCCGCCCCCGACCGGCACTGAAAACCATGAACACTGCTCTGACGCTGCGCTGCCAGGAGAGCGGCGCCTTTACCACCATCGACCTGCTGGCGCTGGACCGCGGCACCGGCGCAGCTACCCTGTACAAATACGGCGCGGCGCCCTCCTATGTCAAAAAAGACGGCGCCGTGACACGGTTGGACGGCGGGAGCCTGCCAGCCGGATTGCAGGACGCCCGCCAGCCGCCGGAGACCACCAGTCTTTCTCTGGAGGCGGGCAGCGTGCTGGTCATGGTCAGTGACGGCGTGACCGGCGGCGACGGCGACGCATGGCTGCGGACGCTGATGGAGCATTGGCCGGGTGGGGACAGTCAGGAGCTGGCCCAGATGATCCTGGCCGAATCCCGCCGCCACGGCGGATTGCAGGACGATTGCGCCGCGCTGGTGCTGCGGCTGGAAAAAACAGCGGAAAACAGGCCGCGCCGCGTATAAGCCGCCCCAGGCCGGGACATACTCTTTCCATCAGGTGATATCCCGGCAGTGCAAGGAGGGTATGGTTTTGGTAAAAGGCGTTTCCCGGCGGGTGATCGTGGTGGACAGTCCCGATCCCCAGATTTTTGAGCAGGCGATTTTTATTCTCAGCGGCGACGGCGCGGGGGTCAGCCAGCAGCAGCTGGTGGATCAGGCGGTGCGCGTGGCCAAAAGCTATGCCCGCACCCACGGCGTGCCGCAGCGGGGCTTTCACATGACGCCGCCGCTGTGGATGGCGGCGGGAAGCGCCGTGATCGGCGCCGTGTGGGCGGCGGTAGCGCTGCTGTAGCAGCGCTGACTTTTTCCACGTTTTCTCCTCTTTTTTGGGGCGGACGCATTGTCGTCCGTCCTCTTTTTTTACCCTCTTTTCTTCCGCGGAAAAGTGTGATATAATGCGGGGACACGCTGTGTGACATGAGACTTTCAGGGAGGATATGCCCCTATGAGGATCGGAAATGTGGAGGTGGCGTCCCGGCTGGCACTGGCCCCCATGGCGGGGGTGACGGATATGGCATTCCGCCAGATCTGCCGCGAGCTGGGGGCAGGCTATTCCTGCACGGAGCTGGTCAGCGCCAAGGCGCTGTGCTATCAGGACAAAAAAAGCCGCACCCTGCTGAAAATGGCGCCCAACGAGCATCCCGCGGCGGCCCAGATTTTTGGCAGCGACATCGCCTGTATGGCGGAGGCCGCCCAGATCGCGGCGGAGGTGTCCGGCGCGGAGGTCATCGACATCAACATGGGCTGCCCCGTGGGAAAGGTGGTCTCCAACGGCGACGGCTCGGCCCTGATGAAGGATCCGGAAAAGGCGGGACGTATCGCCGAGGCGGTGGTAAAGGCCAGCAGCGTCCCGGTAACGGTGAAGATGCGCCGGGGTTGGGACAAGGGCTGCATCAACGCCGTGGAGTTGGCACAAATACTGGAGCAGGCAGGCGTGGCGGCGGTGGCCGTTCACGGCCGCACCCGCGCCCAGATGTACGGCGGGCAGGCGGACTGGGTCACCATCCGCGAGGTAAAGGAGGCGGTGTCCATCCCCGTGATCGCCAACGGCGATATTTTTTCGGCGGAGGACTGCCTGAAGATCCTGCAATTTACCGGCGCGGATATGGCCATGATCGGACGAGGCTGCTTCGGCAATCCATGGCTTTTTCAGCAGTGCGCCGCCGCCCTGGCGGGAGAACCCATTCCGCCGCTGCCGCCCCTTGCGCAGCGGTGTGATCTGGCCGTGCGGCAGATCCAGCTGGCGCTGGAGGACAAGGGCGAGCGGGTGGCCATTCTGGAGGCGCGGCGGCATTACGCATGGTATCTCAAGGGCGTGCCCCACGCCAACTACTATAAAGACCAGATCGTGCGGATGAACACCATGGAGGACGTATACCGCGTGACCGCGGGCATCAAGAGGGATTTGCAATGAAAGAACTGGACATGACCGTTGCCCGTGCGCAAAAGGGTGACGCCGATGCTTTCGAACAGCTGGTGAATACCTACCGGGATCAGGTATTCCGGCTGGCGCTGCGCATGTGCGGCAATGAGACGGACGCCGACGAGGCGGCACAGGACGCCTTTCTCTCGGCTTGGAAAGGCCTGCCCAACTTCCGGGGAGACAGCCAATTTTCCACATGGCTCTATCAGCTGACCACCCATGCCGCCATCGACCTGCTACGGCGGCAGAAGCGGCGGGGCGAAACCGATGATATCACCGAGATCAGCGTGGCCGACCCCGCACCCGGCCCGCAGCAGCAGGCAGAGCAGTCCGAGACCCGTCAGGCCGTCCGGGACGCCATGGCGCAGCTGCCGCCGGAATACCGGCAGATCGTGGTGCTGCGGTTTTTGCAGGAGCTGAGCTATGAGGAGATCGCCGCGGCGCTGAAGCTGCCGCCGGGGACGGTGAAATCCCGGCTGAACCGGGCCAAGGCGCAATTGCGGGGAATATTGGCCGGTATGGGGAACCTTTTTGACGCCGGGAGCGTCATACATACAGAACAGACAGGAAAGGAGGCGCGGCCATGAAAGACACAGAATATGACGTATTCGACCAGCTGCTGGAGGATGCCCTTGCTTCTGACGCCGTACCCTCCGATGATTTCACGGCGCGGCTGATGGAGCAGGTGCGCCGCACGCCTCAGGAGAGGCCCCGCCATATGCGGCCCGCCCTCAAGGTGCTGGCGGCGCTGGCGGCCTGCGCGGTGATCGCGGCGGCCATACCGTTGGCGATGCCAAGGGCAGGTAGCGCCGGACCAAAGGACGCCGCCATGGCCGACACGAATGGCAGCGATGCGTTCAACACAAACGACGGGGCCGCAGCGCAAGAGCAGGAGATGCTGACGACTAGCGGCGCTCCCGCCGCCGACAGAAAAGAAAAAAGCGGCGACACGCCCGGAACCGTCACGCTGACGGGCGCGGATGCTCAAAGGGCACAGTCCGTGCTGGCGGATATGTCGCTTCAGCCGTTTGACCAGGAGGATTCGGCCACTGTTTATGAGCTGACGGCGGAGGAGGCCGCGGCGCTGGGAGAGCAGGTGGACGCTCTGTACGGCATTGAAGGCGCATGTACTTTAATTTTGGAGGATATCAAATGAAAAACCAATCTGTTCGCAAGCTGGCCGTGGCCGGCATGATCGGCGCGGCCTATGCCGTGATGGCCATCTTCGGCTCGGTATTCGGGCTGACCTTCGGCCCCATTCAGTTCCGCTTTTCCGAGGCGCTGTGCCTGACGCCGTTTCTGTTTCCCGAGGCGGTGGGCGGCCTGTTCGTGGGCTGTCTGATCGCCAATATTTTCAGTCCCTATGGACTGCTGGACATTATCATCGGCTCCCTTGCCACGCTGATCGCCGCGTGGCTTACCTCCCGCTGCCGCAGCCGCTATCTGGCCGCCCTGCCGCCGGTGGTGGTAAACATGGTGCTGGTGGGCGGCCTGCTGGCCTTTGAGCAGACCGGCTTTACCAAGGCATTCATGGCGGCATTCTGGTATAACGCCTGCTCGCTGGCCGTCAGTGAGGCGGTTGTGTGCTACGTTCTGGGCCTTTTGCTGCTCAAAGCGCTGGAAAAAACGAAATATTTCAGGGAATTGCAAAAAAAAGATTGACTTTTCCCGCGGAAATGGTAAAATAATTAGGCTCGCGTATTATGGCATAACGTGAGCAAATCCTTGCTCCCATCTGTGAATGGGGGCCATCAGTCCAAAAGGAGGTGCAAAGTATGGCTAAGATTTCCGCCAACTATGAGGTCGTTTACATCATCGACCCCGCACAGGGTGAGGAGGCCGTTGCCGCTACCGTGGCAAAGTTCCAGACCCTGGCAGAGCAGAATGCTTCCAACGTCGTTGTTGACGAGTGGGGCAAGCGTCGTCTCGCTTACGCGATCGACTACAAGACCGAAGGCTATTATGTCCTGATGTCCTTCACCAGCGGACCGGAATTCCCCCGCGAGCTGGATCGTATTCTGGGCATTACCGAGGGTATCATGCGTTCCATGATCGTCTGCAAGGGCGAGTAAGGAGGGCGTATCATGCTCAACAAGATCTTTATCATGGGTCGCCTGACCCGTGATCCCGAGCTGCGCCGCACGCAGTCGGGTACTCCTGTTACCAGCTTTTCGCTGGCTGTGGACCGGGATTTCAAGTCTCAGTCCGGCGAAAAGGAAACGGATTTTATCGACGTGGTGGCATGGCGCAGCACCGCTGAGTTTGTCTCCAAATACTTTACCAAGGGCCGCATGGCCGTGGTAGAGGGTCGTTTGCAGATCCGCGACTGGCAGGATAAGGACGGCAACAAGCGCCGCAGCGCGGAGGTTGTTGCCGACAACGTCTATTTCGGAGACAGCCGGCCCGCAGGCAACGGCGGCAATTCGTTCAGCGATGGCCCGTCTTACAACAGCGCGCCCGCTTACAGCGCCCCCTCCGGCGGCTATGCCGCTCCCGTGGGCGGCGGCGACTTTGCCGAGATCGACGAGGATGACGGCGATTTGCCGTTCTGAGCTGTGTCCAGGACACAAAATAATTAAAGGAGGACTATTCCATGGCTATGGAACGTGAAAACAGACCCGCACGCGGCGGCGTCCGCAAGCGGAAAAAGGTTTGCCAGTTCTGCGTGGATAAGTGCGAGTATATCGATTACAAGGATGCTGCCAAGCTGCGCCGCTTCATTAGCGAGCGCTCCAAGATCCTGCCTCGCCGCACCACCGGTACCTGCGCCATGCATCAGCGCCAGCTGACCGAGGCCATCAAGCGCGCCCGTCAGATCGCCCTGCTGCCTTTCGTCACTGAGTAAGACGAACCTCACAACATGCAAAAGCTCCATCCCTCTGGGGTGGAGCTTTTTTCGGCCGAAAAGCGGAAACTTTTCAGCGTTTCTGCGCTTTTTCCGCTGTTTCCTCTTTACAAGCCGTATAACGGCGTGTATAATTTACCCGTTGTATTCAAACGAGAAGAAAAAGAAACAGGGTGAGAGAGCAACTATGGCAACTGATTTTTCCCGCACGCTGTCCCTGCTGCGGCAGGAAGCGGGCATCTCACAGCGCAAGGCGGCCACTGCGCTGGGCATTTCGCAGGCGCTGCTGAGCCACTATGAAAACGGGATCCGGGAGCCGGGCCTTGCGTTTGTGACCCGGGCCTGCGATTTCTATCATGTGTCGGCAGACTTTTTACTGGGGCGCACCAACTCCCGCGACGGCAGCATTATCGAGGCGGCGGAGCTCTACGACGCCAGCGATGAAAAGGGCACGCTGAAGGGCAGCATTCTGGCTACGCTGCAAAAGAAGCTGGTGGTGAACACCACGGGCGTGCTGTTCGACCTGCTGGGCAAATGCGGAGACCGAACGGCTATCACCGCCGCCGGGGATTATCTCAGCACAGCGCTGTATACGCTGCTGCGGCACTTTTATCGCCGGGGCGGCGGCAACGAGGATTTCTTCGCCACAGACGCGGTGGATTTTGACGCAGGCGCCGTGGACGCCGCTATGCTGCACAGCCGCGCCGCTTACATGCGGGCGCTGGCCAAGGCGGAAAAGCTGCCGGAGCTGACCTCCGACGCGCTGACCGCCGCCCCCGGACTGGGGCAGAGCACGGCGCAGGTGGTTCACAATGTGGACGAGCTGGTGGGAAAACGGTAAGCTTGATCCGCAGGGCGGTGTGAACGTAAAGCCCCTCGATAGAAAAGCGTAGGGGAAGGGCTCTGCCCCTCCCTCCGATAGACGCACGCGTTTCTTGTCCTGTCATTCCGAGCCAGTGACCGATGTCACTGGCGTGGGAATCTGTGCTTTGACAGTGCGGCGCAAATCAAGATAGATGCTACGGCGGCATAGCCGCCGAGATCGACACTAAAAATATGCCACCGGCATATTTTCTTAACGTGTCGACCCCGAAGGAGGTTTCTTTTTATGTTCGACCAATCCCATATCCGCAACTTTTCCATTATCGCTCACATTGACCACGGTAAATCCGCTCCCCGCTTTGCCTGACGGCAAACCGGGGCCCCTTAATAATTTCACATCCTCGGCGGAAATGAATTCCGCCTGCGGCAAGGCTTTGCGCCGCAAAACCTTGGACGCGCTCCGCGCGAACAGCGTGGATTTACCCCGAAGGAGGTTTCTTTTTATGTTCGACCAATCTCACATCCGCAACTTTTCCATTATCGCTCACATTGACCACGGTAAATCCACGCTGGCGGACCGGCTGCTGGAGAAGTGCAACGCCGTGCCGGAGCGGGAGATGGAAAACCAGCTGCTGGACAACATGGATCTGGAGCGGGAGCGGGGCATCACCATCAAGTCCCGGGCCGTACAGATCTTCTACAAGGCGCAGGATGGCGAGGTCTACGCCCTGAATCTCATTGACACGCCGGGTCATGTGGACTTCAACTATGAGGTCAGCCGCTCGCTGGCAGCCTGCGAGGGCGCGCTGCTGGTGGTGGACGCCACCCAGGGCGTGGAGGCCCAGACGCTGGCCAACACCTATCTGGCCATGGATCACGATCTGGAGATCCTGCCGGTGTTCAACAAGATCGACCTGCCCGCCGCCGACCCGCTGAAGGCCAAGCAGGAGGTGGAGGACATCATCGGTCTGCCGGCGCTGGACGCCCCGGAGATCTCCGCCAAGCTGGGCATCAACATCGACGCCGTGCTGGAGGATGTGGTGCAAAATGTGCCCGCCCCCAAAGGTGACCCCAAAGCGCCGCTGCGGGCGCTGGTGTTTGACAGCCAGTATGACCCCTATGTGGGGGTGGTGGTGCTGTTCCGCATCATGGAGGGTACCGTCCGCAAGGGACAAACCGTTCGTATGATGGCCAGCGGCGCAGAATACACCATTTTGGAGTGCGGCTATCTCAAGCCGCTGGGCAACGAACCTACCGACTGCCTGCAGGCCGGTGAAGTCGGCTATTTCACCGCCAGCATCAAGAACGTAAAGGACACCCGGGTGGGCGACACCATCACCGATGCCGCTGCCCCCGCCGCCGAACCGCTGCCGGGTTACCGCCCCGCCCAGTCCATGGTGTACTGCGGCATCTATACCGAAGACGGCAGCAAATATCCCGATCTGCGTGACGCACTGGAAAAGCTGCAGCTCAACGACGCCAGCCTGACCTTTGAACCGGAATCCTCGGCAGCACTGGGTTTTGGCTTCCGCTGCGGCTTTTTGGGTATGCTGCACATGGAGATCATTCAGGAGCGGCTGGAGCGGGAGTTCAATCTGGATCTGGTCACCACCCTGCCATCCGTTATCTACCATGTCTACAAATCGGACGGCACCATGGTCAAGGTAGATAACCCCCACAACTACCCCGATCCCGGCGCCATCGAACACGCCGAGGAACCCTATGTCAAGGTATCCATTATTACCCCCCAGGACTTTGTGGGCAACATCATGCCCATGTGCCAGGAGCGGCGGGGCGAGTTCAAGGACATGCAGTATCTGGACACCCATCTGGTGGAGCTGCACTACCAGATGCCCCTCAACGAGATCATCTATGACTTTTTTGACACCCTCAAGGCCAACACCAAGGGCTACGCCTCGCTGGACTATGAGCTGAGCGGCTACCGCACCAGCGATCTGGTGAAGGTTGATCTGCTGCTTAACGGCGACGGCGTAGACGCCCTGAGCTTTATTGCCCACCGCGACAAGGCCTATGGCCGCGCCCGCCGCCTGTGCGAAAAGCTGAAAGAAAACATCCCTCGCCAGCTGTTCGAGGTGCCCATTCAGGCCGCCATCGGCGGACGCATCATCGCCCGCGAAACGGTGAAGGCCATGCGCAAGGACGTGCTGGCCAAGTGCTACGGCGGTGACATCACCCGCAAAAAGAAGCTGCTGGAGAAGCAAAAAGAGGGCAAGAAAAAGATGCGCAATCTCGGTACAGTGCAAGTGCCTACCGAGGCGTTCATGGCCGTCCTCAAGTTGGACAGCGATTGAGAGAAAAAGAGAGCCTCTATGGCTCTCTTTTCCTATTAAACAGGCGCGGTGCCGACTGCGGCGGATGCAGCAAGCCGTTTTCAAGGCGGCGCCCCGTTTGGCGTACACGAATGTGGCCGCCGAATGGCCGGCGCAACATAGGCACGACCGAGGCGCATGCAATCGTTCTCTTTTGACTTGCTGCCTGTGCAGGTCTTCACTTCCCGGCTCGCTTCCCGGCATCCCACGAATGGCTACCGCCATTCGCAGGAACCCTGCCTCACCTCTTGATTTGACGCGCTTCGCGCCGGTCGAGGCAGCGGGTTCAAGCCTTGCCCGCGGCATTTCAAAAAGAAACACCATCCTAATCTGTGGGGTTCTGACGTGGGCGTTTGGGGATACGCCGCATCTGCACAGCGGCCCACAGATAAATTGCACGAAAGAGGACGGTATGGCAAAGCCATACCGTCCTCTTACTATATGTGGTTTTGGGGAAATTACTCGGCCTCGGCCAGTGCCTTGGCGGCGGCGATAGCCTTCTCCTGCGCGGCAGCGGGGCAATCCTCGTAGCGGACGAAGTTGAAAGTAAACGTACCGCGGGACTGGGTCATGGAACGCAGATCGATGGCATAGCTCATCATCTCGGCCATGGGCACCTCGGCCTCCAGAACGGTCTCACCGTCGCCGGTGGGGTTCATGCCCATCACGCGGCCGCGGCGCTTGTTCAGGTCGCCCATCACATCGCCCACATAGTTGTCGGGCACGGTGACTTTCAGCTCGCCGATAGGCTCCATCAGCACAGGCTTGGCCTCGGGCAGAGCGGCTTTGAACGCCAGATTGGCGGCCAGCTTGAAGGCGATTTCGGAGGAGTCCACCGGGTGGTAGGAGCCATCCACCAGAGTGGCCTTCAGGAACACCACAGGATAGCCGGCCAGCACGCCGTGCAGGCAGCTCTCGCGCAGGCCCTTTTCCACGGCGGGGAAGTAGTTCTTGGGCACGGAGCCGCCGAACACGTTCTCCTCAAAGATCATATCCTCCTGCTCGCTCTGGGGCTCGAAGATAATATGGACATCACCGAACTGGCCGCTGCCGCCGGTCTGCTTCTTATAGCGGCCCTGCTTGCGGACGGTGCTGCGGATCTTCTCGCGGTATGCCACGCGGGGAGTATCCAGCTCGGAATCCACGCCGAAGCGGGACTTCAGCTTGGCGCACAGCACGTCGATCTGAATATCGCCGGCGCCGGAAATGACGGTCTGGTGAGTCTCGGCGTTGTTGGTGACGGAGAAGGTGGGATCCTCTTCGTTCAGCTTGTTCAGGCCGGTGCCCAGCTTTTCGATCTCCTGCTTGGTCTTGGGAGCGATGGCCCGCTCATAGCAGGCGGGGGCAAAGGCCAGAGGCGCAAACTTGACATAGGTCTTGGGTTCGCACAGGGTATCGCCGGTCTTGACCTTGTCCATCTTGCCGATGGCGCCGATATCACCGCAGCAGATCTCCTTGGTCTCCTCGCTCTTCTTACCCCTCATGGTGTACAGGCGGCCCAGCTTCTCGGTGTTGCCGGTGGTCATGTTGTATAGGGACATATCGCTGGTGACCTTACCGCGGACAACCTTGATCATGGAGAACTTGCCGTACTGGTCGGAAATAGTCTTGAACACGAAGGCGGCGGTGGTGCCGTTGGGATCATAGGCGACCTCAATGGCATTGCCGTCATCGTCCTCGGCGGCCTCGGCGGGCATGTCGGTGGCCACGGGCACCAGATCCACAATGGTCTGCATCAGCATGTCAACGCCCATGCCGGTGGCGGCGGAGCCGCACAGCACGGGGCAGACGCTGCCCTCGCGCACGCCGATCTTCAGACCCTTGGCCATATCCTCGGCGGACAGCTCCATGGTCTCAAAGAACTTCTCCATCAGCTCCTCATCGGCGCCGGCGGCGGCCTCCATCAGCTCGGCGCGGAGCGCCTCCACCTCGTCGGCCATGTCGGCGGGGATGGCGCACTCGCCCTTGGCGTCATAGGCCTTGTTGTGCAGCAGATCCACGATCACGGTAACGGCCTTGTTGCCGTCAGCCTTGGTGGCCACGATGGGGGCGATGGCGGTGCCGTACTTGGCTTTGACGGCCTCGATGCAGGAGGCGTAGTCGGCGTTGGCCTCTTCCACGCGATTGATAAACATCATGCGGGGCTTTTTGCCCAGCATCTTCCAGGTGCGCTCCATACCCACGGACAGGCCGTCCTTGGCGTTGCCCACGATCACGGCGCATTCGGCGGCGCGGATGGCGCACACGGCCTCGCCGGCGAAATCGAAGTTGCCGGGAGCGTCCATCACGTTGATCTTCTTGCCCTTATACATGACGGGAGCAAAGGCCAGAGAGATGGAGATCTGGCGCTTGATCTCCTCGGCGTCATAGTCACAGGTGGTGTTGCCGTCGGCAGTTTTGCCCAGACGGTCGATCCCCTTGGTCATATAGAGCATCTGCTCCACCAGAGAAGTCTTGCCGGAGCCGCCGTGGCCCAGCAGGGCAATATTGCGGATATCGTTTGCAGTCATATTCGTTATGATCTCCCTTCAATTTGATCCAGCGCACGGGCGCTGCCGCGCGCAATACGCTCAACATGACGATTATAGCTCAGTTTTTCAATGCTGACAACTGTTATTTTTGATATTTGTATGAAAATTCTGCGGGGAAGCGCCATATTTCGTCAACTTATACAACTGCGTGCCAAATTTACTGGTCAGGTCGACAAGGACAAAAAAGGAGCGGGCCTTCGCCCGCTCCCGACATGATATGGATGGGTGCCGCCGCGGTATCAGAAATGCTTGACAAGACCGCTGAGCAGCAGCGTGGGCAGCAGCCACAGGGCCATGAACCCCAGCATATACAGCGGCAGCAGCGTAGCGTAGCTGGCTGCGGCGGTAAAGTAGTAAGCCAATCCCAGTCCCAGCGCTGCGCCGACATAGCACAGCCATGTGCCGGTGCGCGCCGCACTGCGCAGGCGGCGGCTGCCGATGGCCGCCTCCACCAGCGGCATCAGGCCCTCGCGATAGATCACGGCGCAAGGCTGCTTGCCCCGCTGTTCCATTACGTCCGAGAGCGCGAGACGGGCCGACACATTGGGATAGAGAGGGCGGCAGTCCACATTGAATTTCCGCTTCAGAAGTCCCGGCGTCACATTGCCGCTGCGTACTGCCAGCACGGGCCGCAGTCTGGCCCGGCGCAGCGCCCGCAGCGCCCACTCCACATTGCGTGAGGGTTGATATTTGATCACGAAAATCGCGCCCAGCACCCCGTCCACTGCCAGAAAGACGCCAGTCTTCAGCTTCAGATCATGGGGCAGAGGGATCCGCTGTTTGCGCATGAAATAGGCGCTGCCCATGGCCACCGTCTCGCCGCGGATGGTGCCGATGACGCCGCCCTCCTCACAAAAGCGCAGGTCGTCCACATGGGCGGAGAAACCGCCCTCCGCCGCCAGCTGCTGGCGAAACAGCGGCGAGAGCTGGCTGTGTGCCTCCTGCGCCATTCCGGCGGCATAGGAGAGCATCTTGATCCGCTCCTCACCATAGACCTTGTAGCCGTTGAAGGCCACTGTGCCGGTGGGGAAGAGATCGTTCTCCGTAACCAGCAGCTGCCGGCTGCGGCTCAGCGGCGGCGCGCCGGCATAACCGGCCAGAGCGCTGCCGCCTCGGGTCAGGCGGTGCTGCAGGCGTTTCAGCGGCAGGGCCGCCGTCAACGGCAGGGACAGGGGCAGCGCCACCGTCAGGTGGGCCGACCAGACCCATAGAAAGCGGTCCATGCTTTGGGTTTTGATGCAGGCCGCGGCGGAGAGTACCGTGGCGGCGCTCAGCAGCAGCGGAACCAGATACCACTCCCAACGCCGTGCCGGGTCCGCCTGATCGCTCATCCGGTAAAACCCGGCAAGCCGACCCTTCTGTTTGCAGATGCCCGCATCGGTGCGGGACGCCACATAGGGCGGCTCGCCGCCCATATTGACCAGCTGAAAAGCCTCGCGCCGGGTTTCGGCGCGCAGCAGCATCCCCCACAGCTGCACCCACAGCAGCGCGGCTGCGGCTGCGGCAAAAGGCGCGCGATCCGTCCGGCCCGCCGCGCCGTCAGTCAGGCAGGCGGCGATGGAGACCAGCGTCAGCAGCAGTGCGCCAGCCTCTCCGGTCACATGGCCACGGCGTATTTCCGCCACTGCGCAGCGCCACACATCCATGGCCAGCAGCGCCGCCAGCAGCAGACAGCCGCCCGGAACGCCGCTGCGCAGCCACGCGTTTTCCCACCACACGGCGGGCAGACTGCCCAGCGTATCCAGCGCCGCCAACGCGGCCAGTACAACGGCCGGTACGCTCATAAGCGTCAGGCTGCGGCGCAGATGCTTGGCGCGGCGCTTTTCCGCCCGGAACGCCTCGTCGCTGTCAGGCTCCGGCTCGGGCGGCGACTGCGGCGCACGGCGCGGCTTCTCCGGTTCCTGCCACAGCTGCTCGGTATCCTGCGGCGGACTGCGGCGGACATGGCGGCGGGACATCAGTCCCTGAAGCCGCTCCTTCAGCGTGGGCGGCGTCTCAAGAATACCGTCGTCATTTTCGGCCAGTACGGCGTCCACCGTGTCATGCATCACATTTTTCAGGGACACACGGTCAGGCGGAAGGTCTTCTTCATTCAGCGGGGCGGCGGCTTCCGCGGCGTCCCGCGTCTGGACAGGCGGTGCGGTCGGCGGCTCCCGCGTTGTGCAGACCGGCGCAAATTCCGCAGCGTCCTGTTTTTTGACCGGCTTCTTTTTACGCTTTGGCTTTTCTGATTTTGGAAGGCGAACTGTGATCTCCCCCTGTGCAGCAGTGGGAGGCGGTACTTCCGCCTCAGGCGGCTGTTCTGCGCGCGGCGCCGACTGCGGCGGAATGGCCGGCGGATCCTCCGTTACCGCCGTCTTCCGGGCAGACTGACGCCCACCCTTGCCGTATTCGGCCAGAATGGCGTCCAGAGAGAATTCCTCCTCCGGGGAGGAAGATGTATGCAGTTGTCGCTCATCCTTGGACATACCGGCTCCGTTCCGCGTCAGCTCCGCTGGCGTACCGCCTCATACAGCAGGATAGCGGCGGCGGCAGAGGCGTTCAGTGAAGAAATATGACCCCGCATGGGGATACTTACCAGAAAGTCGCAGTTCTCCGACACAAGGCGGGTCATGCCATCGCCCTCAGATCCGATGACAATGGCGGCGGGCCCCTTCAGGTCGGCGTCATACAGAGCGGTATTTCCGTCCGCTGCGGTGCCGAACACCCACACGCCCTGCTTTTTCAGATCCTTCAGCAGCGCCGGGATGTTGGGCACCCGGGCTACCGGCATATAGCTGACCGCGCCGGCGGAGGTTTTGGCCACAATGGCGGTCAGTCCGGCGCTGCGGCGTTTGGGGATGATAACGCCGTGGGCGCCTGCGCACTCAGCAGTGCGCAGGATCGCCCCCAGATTATGGGGGTCGGAGATCTCGTCGCATACCACCAGAAGCGGCGCCTCGCCTCGGTCGGCGGCGGTTTGCAGAATGCTCTCCACGGTGACATATTCACGAACGGCAGCCAGCGCGATCACACCCTGATGGGCATGGGTGCGGCTCATGCCGTCCAGCTTGCGCCGGTCGGCCTCCACCACCACGATGCCCGCGTCACGGGCCTTGGAGGCAATATGCCCCAGCGTTTTGTCCGTTTCACCCTTGGCCAGATAGATCTTGTCGATGGCCGTTCCGGCCCGCAGTGCCTCAATGACCGCGTTGCGGCCCTCGATCAGTCCATCGGCCTCCGCCTCGGGCAGAGGGCGGCGCTTTTCAGCTTGTTCTTTCATGGAAAACCGTTCCTTCCGTCAGTTGATGCAAATAGTAAATTTTATTATAGCATATCCTGACAGCAAGATAAAGCGCGATTCATAGAAATTTTACAGAAAATCCTCTGCGGTGCCGCTTGTGACATACGTCGTTTTGTGGTATACTGCATTTTACTATTTGTGTATGATCGTATGATCCGCTCTTTTCAAGGAGGGTTTTATGGCCGATAATCATAACCGCGACAATAAAAATAACAAGAACAGCAACCGCCTGCGGGGTATTCTGACGCTGGTGGCCTGGGCCATCGCGCTGACGGTGGTGATGAACTACATCAGTGCCTATTCCGGCAACACCGCCAACAAATCCTCCAGCCACGAGGTCAAATACAGCCAGATGGTGGATATGATCGAAAAGGATCAGGTCAAGGAGATTCAGTTCCGGGACAAGACCATCTACATCACCCCGGTGGAGGGATATACCTACACCGAGGAGGCCAAGGAGGGCAGCAAGGAGGAACCCAAAAGCTATACCCAGTCCAAGGATTCCAAGCTGACACTGTATACGGCATATCTCTCCAACGACCAGCTGCTGCCGCTGCTGGAGGAGCATCATGTGGCCTATACCGGGTATTATGAAGCGCAGACCAACCCGGTGCTGCTGTTCATGGTGAACTATATCCTGCCCACGCTGATCATGGTGGGCCTGTTCATGCTGGTGATCCGCATCCTCAGCAAATCCAGCGGCGGTGGCTTCGGCGGCATCGGGAATGTGGGCAAATCCAACGCCAAGGTGTATATGGAAAAATCTACCGGCGTTACCTTCAAGGATGTGGCCGGGCAGGACGAGGCCAAGGAGTCGCTGGAGGAGATCATCGACTTCCTGCATAATCCGGGCAAGTATACCGCCATCGGCGCCAAGCTGCCCAAGGGTGCGCTGCTGGTTGGCTCTCCCGGCACCGGCAAGACCCTGCTGGCCAAGGCCGTGGCCGGCGAGGCGGGTGTTCCGTTTTTCTCCATCTCCGGTTCCGGGTTTGTGGAGATGTTTGTGGGCGTGGGTGCCAGCCGGGTCCGCGATCTGTTCAAGGAGGCGGCCAAGGTGGCCCCCTGTATCATTTTCATCGATGAGATCGACGCCATCGGCAAAACCCGCGACAGCCGCTTCGGCGGCGGCAACGACGAGCGGGAGCAGACGCTGAACCAGCTGCTGGCCGAGATGGACGGCTTTGATCCCGGCAAGGGTATCATCGTGCTGGCCGCCACCAACCGCCCCGAGGTGCTGGATAAGGCGCTGCTGCGTCCTGGCCGGTTTGACCGGCGTATCACCGTGGATCGGCCCAATCTGGCAGGCCGTCTGGCCACGCTGCAGGTGCATACCCGCAACATCCATCTGGCCGAGGATGTGGATCTGAACAAAATCGCTCAGGCCACCGCAGGCTGCGTGGGCGCGGACCTGTCCAATCTGGTGAACGAGGCGGCGCTGCGGGCCGTCCGCAAGGGACGCAAGGCTGTGAACCAGAACGACCTGCTGGTGTCCTTTGAGGTGGTCATCGCCGGCAGCGAAAAGAAAGGCACCGTCATCACCGAGGAGGAAAAGCGGATCATCGCCTATCATGAGGTGGGCCACGCGCTGGTGGCAGCCAAGCAGAAGAATGCCCAGCCTGTCAGCAAGATCACCATCGTGCCCCATACGCAGGGTGCGCTGGGTTATACGCTGCATCTGCCGGAGGAGGAAAAGTTCCTCATGTCCCGCGAGGATATTCTGGCAGAGATCCGCACGCTGCTGGCAGGACGCTCCAGCGAGGAGATCGTGTGCCATACCATGACCTCCGGCGCAGCCAACGATATCGAGCGGGCTACGGAGATGGCGCGCAATCTGGTGGCACGCTTCGGCATGTGCGATGCGTTTGATATGATGGCGCTGGGCACCGTGCAGAATCAGTATCTGGACGGCTCCTATTCCATGTCCTGCGCGCAGGAAACGTATGCCGCCGCTGACCGGGAGACCATCAAGATCATCCGCCAGTGCCATGAGGAGGCCAAGCAGATCCTGACGGAGAACCGGGAGTTGCTGGATAAGATCGCGGCATATCTGCTGAAGAAGGAGACCATCACCGGACAGGAGATGATGGCCATCATCGAAGGCCGCGACCCGGAAACGGTGGACAACTACGGCGCCAGCCGCGAAATGGAGCAGCCCGCGTTCCGTCCCAGTGTGCCCGATGTGATCGAGCCGCCCGCCAGACATATCAACATTGTCTCCCAACCCATCCCCATGCCGGAGCTGAGCGAGGAGAAGCCGGTAGCCGACGCGCCCGAGGATAACTCCGGCGACAGCGGCAAGGACGCGCAGCAGGCGGATAAGCCTGCCGACGAAAAACCGGAATAACCGAATAACGAATAAAGGCGACCTGCGTGCGCAGGTCGTCTTTATTTGGTCAGATTTCTTTCATACGTTCCGTCAGCATGGGAAGCGCCCGTTCAAATTCCACGCCGTACCATGAGGCATGGGGATCGGTACGCGTCACCTCAATGCAGTGCAGGGTGAAGTCCACCGCCAGACGGAATGCGTCCTGCAGGCTCAGTCCCCGCATGATGCCGCCCACCGCCGTGGCGGAAAAGATGTCGCCGGTGCCGTGGTAGGCGTGGGCATCCCGGCGGTTAAAGTAGCTGTCATAGGTGCCGCTCACGCTGTCATAGGACATGAAGCCGATGCTGTCCGGCGTAAAGGAGACGCCGGTCAGCACCACCTTTTCCGCGCCCAATGCCGCCACACCCTGCAAAAGGGAGCGGATATAACCCTCGTCATAGTCCTCACGGTAGGGCATACCGGTCATAAGAGAAGCCTCGGTGATGTTGGGCACGGTGATGCGGGCCTTGGATACTACCCGGGCCATCAGCGCAGGAAATTCCGGGCCGAAGCCGGAATACAGCCGGCCGTGGTCGGCCATAGCCGGGTCCACAAACAGCAGCGTATCCTCCTCACGCAGCAGTTCCAGCAGCTCCAGCACCACCGAGACCTGCCGGTCAGACGCCAGATAACCGGTATACAGCGCGTCGAAATGCACGCCCTGAGCTTTCCAGTGCCGCGCCGTGGGCAGCAGACTGCCCGTCAGGTCGGTGCAGACGAAATCCGGAAAGCTGGTATGGGCGCTCAGCACGGCGGTTGGCAAGATGGCACACTCCACCCCCATGGCGGAGACAACCGGAAGCGCCACCGTTTGAGAGCAGCGCCCCAGACATGACACATCCTGAATGCTGGCGATACGTTTCATGGGAAGATCCCCCGTTTCTTTGGCAATAGTAATTCAGTATACCATCTTTTTGCCGTTGTTCGTATGTCCAGTTTTTTTGCACGAAGCAGTACCAGATATGCGGCAAATTTTACTTGTGCATCGGCGCGGGATGTGGTAAACTAAAAAAGTCAATGCGCCTGTGATGGAATTGGTAGACATGCGAGATTTAGGTGATGTCACCTTAGTGTAGGATTTTCGCCCCTTCATTCGCCGTGCTCATTCTTTGGTAAAAACAGGTTCACCCTGTTTTTATAGATGCAGGTCAAGCGCTACGCTCCGCCTCGGTTCCTCGCCGTGTAAAAATCAGAGGAGAATAAAATAGCGACAGGTGACCCTGCCGCTCATATCTGCGGGCATGATGGAATTGGTAGACATGCGAGATTTAGGTTCTCGTGCAGCGATGCGTTGGGGTTCGAGTCCCCATGCCCGCACCATCTGCGCCATACTATTTGTTTGGCGCTTTCTATTTACTCAATTATGAGGTATTGCTATGATCGACTGGTTTAAAAAACACAGAGTGTTGTTTGCACTAATCTGCGTGGTTATTTTGCTCCTACTAATGGGTGTCCCCTTTGTTATCAATATCCTATTTAAGATAAACGCCACAACAGATATCCTTGTAGCCGAATGGTCTGCCGGTGATGCATTGGGTTATTATGGTGCAATCCTCTCCTTTCTTGGCACTGTGGTCTTAGGCGCTTTAGCCTTGTATCAGAACCACATTATCAAAACAGAGGCAGATAAAAAGGCAGCGCTTGCTGAAGAACAAGAACGTGCCGAGAATATGCCCCGCTTCTTCTTGCGTTTTCAGTGTGCCAGTGGATTCTGTGGGAGTTTAAAATTCGCAGTAATGAATGTATCGAACAACATCGCGTACACCGTCGATGTTTATGATATAAAAATCAAGGGTGGATCCAAAACAATCTGGGAATCCGATGATACCTATGGTGCCCCTGTAATTAATCCGCAGAAAGAGATGACCATTCAAACAAAGTCACCTGCGACTAATGAGACTGGAGAATTTACACTTTTTGCTACAATGAGTTGCATGGACAAATATGATGGGAAACACGAGTACATACTTAAAATGACTTGTCGTTACCCTAATCATTACGATGACACAAGCGTAACCGAAATCAAGTAAAGTCTAATTAGCTGAGGGAGACTGTCCCTGTAACGATAAAATGTGGGTGTCGAGGATTAGTTTCCTCAACGCCCACATTTTATCGTTCAACTTGTGTACTTGTTTTTTAGATACTCGGCAACACATTCGATTTCGGGGAAAAGAGCTGCGCGATTGATTGAGAATGTCTCCAATTGTTCAAGCAACTTCTTTTTCCCATCAATCAGTATAACTACTTTTTTCCCGTTTTCCCTATATCGAAATTCTTCCAATGATCTTTCGCCGTCAGGTAACCCACATAGGATAAATGCACCATCTTGCTTAACGATTCGATCATTATTCTTTAGCGCATAGACAATGAAGCTACTCACCAGATCGTCCTTTTTGATTTCAGACAGAAAAGCAGGTTTTTCAAGTCTCACTTCATGAAGTAAGCGAGCCACCTTTTTGTTGAAATCATGTTGTGATACCGTTGGACCCGATGCCAGTCGTCCAAATTCTTGTTGTTGCTTGTATGAAAAAACAGGTAGACTTGCCAATATGGATACCGTATCACTTTGTGGGTATTTGATTTCATGGTTCTCTGGTGAAATTAAAACCAGTTCCCCATAGCTCTCGGGATTACTCTCACATGCAAAATACAGCGCAACAAGAGGATTCCTTGTGATATCCAGCAAGCGTGTAGGCAAACCATAGTGCTGCATCTTTACCAGTTTCTCAAGATGAGTGTGACATTTTTCAAAGTCGTCAGGGCAATTAATTATCAGTTCGTGGTATATTTTGCTTTCGTTCTGCAATAAGCGCGGGGTTCGCATGATTGACGGACGTAACATATAGTTTGGATTTGCATGTCCTCGGAAAAACAGTGTTCCTGCTTCTTTCTTTAGTGAAGAAACATAACTGTTTACACTTGAAACAGAAGAGAGAAGATGTATCTCAACCTTTTCTGCATTATATACTACACCTTTTGAAAAACGGATGTCATTTTGTATACCATGTAATTCTTTTATCTGTCCAAGCAACTCTTTAGTGAAGGTATTTCTTTCTTCAGAATTTTTCAGTGTCTTGTAGACCCAGTTAACAATGGCACTGGATTCTAAATATGTAAGCTCGCACCGGGATCTATAGGTATCATCATTGTATGATCCTTCCCCCATTTTTTGACGCCAAACAGAAGACGCCGTATTTTTGTTAGGAAATCTTCCTTGGTACAAAACCGTGTATCTCGATTTGCTTGCCACAAGGCGCGCATATATATCTTCTTTCTTTAGTCGCCCAAATATGTATGCACTCATATCGAAATACCCATCAGAAAGCATTTTGTCCAGACATATATTTTTAAATGCTTGCTGTATATCCTCGATATAATACAAATCGTCAAAAAAATAAAAGTAGAAGAAAGCGTCCACCCCCAGAAGCATATCTATCTCAAAGTAGTCATTTACTGTCATTAATTATAGCAAAAAAGCTGTTTGTCTGCAAGCCTATTAACCTATATTCTTAACTTTTCCATCACGATCTCATCTATCTCTTCTTCCAGTTCCAGCACTTTCCCCTGTAACGACAAAATGTGGGCGTCGAGGATTGGTTTCCTCAACGCCCACATTTTTTGCAGCTGTGCCAGCTTCTCTACTTCCTCGGCACACTGCTCTCGCACAGTTTCGGCACACGCCTGCACCTGTTCATCCAGCATCTCCTCATGAATACGGTGGGAGGAGCAGTAGGTTTTTCCATTCCGATGATACCCACGGCACACATATTCCACACGACTCTTGCCGTTCCAGCAGCGGATCATAGGAATGAACGCATTCCCGCATTCACGGCAGGTCAGCAGCCCCGCATAGCGGTGCTTGGCCTGATTGCCGTTTGCGGGCCGTGCCTGCCGCTTGAGTAACGCCTGTACCTGCTCCCATTCCTGTTTTCCTATAATTACAGGAAAGAATCCCTCATGACGATACCAGTCGGTTTTGTCTATATGCTTGGCCTTACCGTTGTTGTATTCTCTGCGATGGTTGTTCAGCACGCCGGTGTACGCCTCCTCCACCAGAATGTTTTTCACACTGGCGTATGTCCATAGGAACTGACCGTCACGGGTTTTGTGCGTATGCCGGACCTCTCTGCCGCGCCGTTCAGCTCGGAGCTGCGCCGGTGACTTTCGCCCCGCAGCATTAAGCCGTCGGGCGATCTCTTTCTGCCCACACCCCTGCAAGTACAGAGAATAGATGAGCTGCACCGTGACTACCGCCTCTGCGTCTATCCTGATCTGCCCCGTATTTTTGTCTTTCCAGTAGCCGAAGGGCGGCGTGATCACGATGCCGTCTTTCTGCTTCTGGCGGTATCCCGCCCGGATCTTTTTGCCAATATCCTTTGCATAGTAATCGTTCATCAGGCCGCGGACGCCGATGATCAAGTCATCTTCGTCGCGGAATGTATCAACGCCCTCCGTGGCAGAGATCACTCGCACCTGGTGTTCCCGCAGATAATCGATGAACAATGCGGTCTGGGTCCTATGGCGGCCAAGCCGGGATAAGTCTTTTACGATGACAGCGTCAGTTTTATCAGCGTCCACAGCCGCCATGAGCTCGTCCAGCCCACGGCGGTCAAAACTCATGCCGCTTATGTTGTCATCGAAGGACTGTCCTACGATGGTGTACCCGTGCTGCTCGGCAAACGCCTGACAGATTTCTTGCTGATTCAGCAAAGAGTTCATCTCTTGGTCATCATCGTTTGATAGCCGCGCATAGAGCCATACCCGCACCTGTTATCACCTACCCCGCATAATAATCGCCGTAGATCGCCGCACCCAGCCTGTCATAGTCAAAATCTGTGGAGGGGAAGCAATCTGCCTGCGCCCCGTTTTCGAAGATATCCAGATGGTCACGGAAGGGCGCTTTCAGCCGGATATCCAAATACAGCCTGCCGTCCTCCTCATGAACAAGTATTTTCTCCACAAGCATTCTCAGATGTGCTTCTGACATTTTGCCTTCTCGCAGGATATCGTCGATCAGGCCGATGTCCCGCTTCAGCTTGGCCTGCCGGCTGCGGAGCATTTCTGAAATATTCTGCAATTCTTCGATTTGCTTTTTGGCCTCCGCGATCTGCGCCTCGCGCTTGGCGATCATGCGGTCGTAGCGTTCCGCGTTGGTCTTATCCCGAATGCGTTCCATCAGGATCACCTCCACTTCCTCCTCCAGCAAGAGAATGTGCTCTTGCAGTTTACCTATTTTGGTGCTGGCCGTGGAAGCCTTCGGCGTCCATCTCTCAATGAGCCATTCCATCCGCGACCAGTTTTCCTCATACATTTTCTTTGTTCGCAGGATCTCTGCACCGATCAATCTGTCCAACGCTTCCTCGTCCACCATGTGAGATGAACAGTGTTCCTTGCCATACCGATGGTAGGTGTCGCAGACATAGGCGACCCGTTCTCCGCTTTTCAGCTTGATTCGTTTTCCAATAAAAGTTCGACCACAATCCTTGCATCGAAGTAATCCGCCGTACCGGAGGATGCCCCGGTTGGTGCCCGCACGGACATTTTTCTCTTTGCGCTCTGCAAGGAGCGCCTGAGCCTGTTCCCATATCTCACGGGTCACGATCATTGGCAGATAATTCTCATGTCGGAACTGCTCCTCCGGGTCTGTGAAGCGGAAGGTCTTATTGATCTTATTGCGCTCGCTCTTGTGGCAGATCAGAGTGCCGATGTAGCTTTCATCTCTCAAGATTCGCGCCACCATCGTTGCGTCCCACAAATATTTTTTGAGGATGCCATCCTGGGTGTTGGGCAGGCGCTTATTTAGCAGTTCCGCCTGCATAAGCGCCGGCGTTTTCCTCCTCTGTTCATTCAGTGTGCGGGCGATGGCCTTCATGCCGCTGCCGCCGACATAGGCGGAGAAGATCAGTCGGACCGTTTCGGCGGCTTCTTCTACGACAACGACCTTTTTTGTGTTCTTGTCCTTGAAGTAGCCGAAAGGCGGGATGGTCACAATACCTTCCTTTTGCTTTTGCCGGTAACCGGTTCGCACACGGCGGCTGCCGTCGCGGGCATAGAAGTCATTGACCAGCCCCTTGAAGCCGATGATGAGATCATCGTTCTCGTTAAAGGTATCGATGTTTTCCGTTGCGGACAGGACCCGCACATTGCGCTCACGGAGGTAGTCAATAAAGAGTGCTGTCTGCGTTCGGTGACGGCCCAGGCGGGACAGGTCTTTAACGATAATCGCTTCGATTTTGCCCGCTTCGACCACCTCATAGATTTTGTCGATTCCCTCACGGTTGAAGTGCATACCGCTGACATTGTCATCGAAGGATTCTCCGACCACCTCGTGACCGTTGCTGACGGCAAAGTTGTATATGATTTTTCTCTGGTTGTTCAGAGAGTTCAGTTCTTCATCCTCATCTCTGGACAGCCGGTAATAGAGCCAAACTTTCATAATCGTTCCTTTCCGCTATGGTGTGCCGATCATGCACGACACACCATAGCACACATTTTTTTGAATAGCTATCAAAACAAGTCAGGCGACTTCTGTTTCTACTTTAACAACAAAATCGGCGGTTCGATTTGTATATGGATGATCCACAGACAGATAGTCGTGGATCATCATTTTCAGGAAATCATCGAACTGATCGTCCGTACCCACATAGGAATACATGACGCTTGCGATATTGGCTTCCTTTCTCTTTCTACCCATAGCGCTCCCTTCTCCCGAAATCAATTCGGACAATAAAAATAGCAGACCTCACATGGTCTGCTGCCAGTCATAACTCACCTCGTCCTCGTGGTCATCAGCCTTGTGACCGAGGGCGATCTTCTTTTCCCGTTCTTTTTGCAATACCTTTCTGTCGGTGTGGTGCTGTACGGGCATCACAGGGGCAGCAGACTGGAGCTGCTCCAGACGGTGCCCAAGCCCCACCAGAGCAGAAGCAGTGCTGCCGCCGCCATCAGCAGAGAGATCAATGCCGGAATACTGACATGTGGCAGATGCAGTCTGGGAAGTCTGATTCTGTGCAGAGAAAAAGAATTCTCTTTCGGCTTCCCAGCCTGTTCGGTCATCTGCTCCAGATGCCGCACCGCTTTCAGCAGATCGTCCAGCTGCGTTCGCGTGGGAAGCTGCGACATCTGCCTGCTGACGCTCTCCAACAGATCCGTCTGCCGATCTGCATGGTACCACAGTGCATCCATGTATTTCATCATTCGCTCCCAGTCCGCTTTTGTGGGACGTGCTTCGGGAGGTGGTGCCTGCACCGGCAGCGCTGTCTGCTGGGTGTTGCGCTGCTTGAGTTCTTGCAGAGACAATCTCTGCTCTGATTCTGAATTCATGCTCCATGGCCTCCTTGCAATACTTTTCTTCGTGTAATTTGTTGTCGCGGCACCTCAAGCCGTCCGGCGTGGTGTAGGTGATGTACTTGCGGCCGCTCTCCCAGCGCACCGCATAGCCCTCGGATGCCATCAGGGAAACGAAGGCGTCCTTGTCGGCGGCGTATTTCATGCACTCGTCGATGGTGTTCATGAGCCGCAGCTTCCAGCTTTGGCCCTTCAGAGCCGTGTGGTATTCCGCACCGCTCATGCCGCGGGTCTGCTGCGCGGTCGGCTCAAAGACCGGCAGGCCCATCTCCTGACAGATCGCGTCGTTGCGCCGCATCAGCTCCTGCAGTTGTTCCTTCGCCATGTGCAGCTTTTTGCCGGTCTCGAAGTTGACGGAGTTGATGACGCAGTGAGAGTGGACGTGCTCCCGGTCTACATGGGTGCAGACCAGCACCTCGCAGCCGCCGAAGTATTCCGCCAGCCGCCGCGCAGCTTCGTGGGCCTGCCGGGGATCGACGGCTTCGCCCTTCGGAAAGCTCTGCACCATGTGATAGAACATCACGCCGCTGTCTTTGTGGTAGAGGAGCTTCGTGTTCAGGAAATCATCGTAGACGCTCTGCGGCTGACAGTTGATGCCGCTGATGAGCGGCCCGCCCTCCCATGCGGTTTTCTTTTCCTGCATGACATAGAGCATCACGCCGCGCACGGCGGCGCGGGATTGCGTGCCCCGCTTGTAGTTCACGAAATGTACGATGGCCATACGGCTCACCGACCTTCCTTGACTGACCGCAGCGCGGCGCTGACTTCGGACAGTTCCTGCGCGGCCTTGTCAAGACCGATGACCTGCACCTTGCCCATGTTGGCGAGGACGGTGAGGCGGTTGATATTGCTGCCGATGCCCTTGAACTGGCGGAGCAGTTCTTTCTGCTCGTCGATGACGATGATCCGTTTGCCGAGGCAGCAGGCGGTGACATAGTCGCTCATGGACATGTGGGCCTTCGCCGCCAGCGCCCTGATCTTCTCGCGGTCAGCGGACGCCATGCGCGTGCTGAATTTGATATCTTTTTTCATAATCGATGACCTTTCTGAAATGGTTTCTCTCGTCCCCTCGGAGAGCTGGGGTGGCTTCAAGTGGGTCCGGGCTTCTGCCCGAAAATGGGGTGTGGGGCCATGCCCCGCCCAGTGCATTTGGCA